>Ga0315296_10004881_pt1 | contig 10878 bp, 7 predicted proteins | sample YL17G14_18_MG_FD_203921 | JGI IMG/M metagenome (GOLD analysis project Ga0315296, IMG submission 203921) | Sediment microbial communities from Yellowstone Lake, YNP, Wyoming, USA - YL17G14_18 | ecosystem: Environmental > Aquatic > Freshwater > Lake > Sediment | place: USA: Wyoming | collected...
GCCGTCGGCAAGGCCATCGAAGGGGGCTATGGACATACCACCGCCCCGCACGTTGGGGAACCCCTCGGACAGGACTATCTGGCTTATCTCCATGACGGTCTTCCGCCACTCGTCATAGTCATCAGCAAGGCCCATCAGGGTCTGGAAGGTCTTGCGCATCTCGGGGTCGGTAAACATGGCTACCCAACCCATGCCACCACCCATCATGCCCATGCCGCGCATCGGCATCATCCTCTCGAAGGGCTTGAAAAGACCAGAGGTACGGGGCAGGCTGACCCTGAGGCCGTAGTCCGTGGGGTCTTTCATGATGTAGTCATATTCATCTGCCTTCATATATTCGCCTTCGACGAACTGATAATACCAGGAATCTTTCGGAAGGCCATGGCCGGGCCATTTCTGCGTCTTGGCATCGAGAGCATCCAGAATCCTTCCCGGCATGACGAGACCGGGGCCGCTGAACTCATCCATGTCCGGAAAATCGTGCATGAAGGTAAGCCAGGCGCGCCGGAGCTCACCATAGTCATACATTACGGTATGGAAGTTGACACCGATATAGGCGGCGGGGAAATAGCCGACCGGCAAGATGCAGGGCACCCTATCGGGTTCCTCCATTTTTATGGCTTTGATGAACCTGGCTACCCTCGTCTTGTACTTCTTTTCGGCTTCCTTGTTCTTAAATTTCACGTTCTTCGGAGAGAGCCAGCGCTTAAAGCGTTCCTCGCGTTTTTCCTGCCAGGTCATGTTCGCCCAGTTCTTAATGTTTTCCACTTTAATAGCCTCCTTAAAGGGAGTATCACCATGATAACCTGTCATGGCGAGTCCCGATGCAATCGGGGCGAAGTAATCTGTACTAAACAGGGATGCGGATTGCTTCGTCGTCCTTCACAAAGTGAAGGACTTCCTCGCAATGACAACTTATTTTAGTCTATTTGATTGAATCCCGCATTTACTAATAGACACCGTATTCTTTGGCGGCATCCATCATGGCACGGAGATTTTCCGGCTTTGCCATGTCAAAGGTAGAGCCGCCGCTGAGTAAATAGCCGCCGCCCGGGGCACAGGTCTCGATGAGCTTACGGCAATATTCCTTCATTTCTTTGGGAGTGCCCGTGTAAGCTATGGAAACAGGCACGTTGCCGGCGATACAGGAAACTTTGCCTACTGTCTTCTTGGCGCTAGCCATATTGGTCTGGTCGAACATCCATATCACGCCGGACTTCGGCAGGTCACTGATATATTCCAGGCGGTGATTGTAGGCGCCTTCGGCGACCGGGAAGGGCGCCAGGCCTTCATCAATCATGCTCAGGAGAAGCCTGCGGAAGGTAGGCCAGTAGAAGGTTTCGAACTGCTTATTGGACATAAAGGTATCATCGCCCTTGTGCAGAGGCATCATAATTACCGGGCAATCTGACATATCGGCCATACCGATAGCCCCAGATAGTAACTGGGGCAGGACAAACTCCATAGCCTCGTGGATTTTCTCCGGCTGGCGGTACATATCCATGACGATGCCGTGAGTACCCCGCAGGCTATCGGCAAAGACATCGAAGGGAGCTACGGCCATACCGCCGCGAAACATGGGGAAACCCCTGGCATAGGCTTCCTGGGTGGTCTCGGCGTTAGCTTTCCCCCAAGCCGGAAGATATTTGCTGGCTTTCCAGATAGCCTTAAAGAGTTTCCGATAAGCCGGGTCGTTACACATAGCCATGAGCCGCATGGGAAGACCCTGATAGGATGAAAACGAAGGGACACCGGCAAAAGGTTCGAAGACGCCCATGGTGCGCGGTAAAAGACGCCGGAGCTGGAAATCGAACGGGTCTTTCATGAAGAGGTCGTACTCGTCGGCCTGCATGTAAACACCTTCGACGTACTGGTAGGAATGAGCATCATCGGGCAGGCCGTGGCTGGGCCATTTCTGCGTCTTGGCTTCGAGGAGGTCGTTAATCTGGGCCTGAAAGAAGAGGGTGCCGTCAAAAGTATCCGAATCGTATTCATCCACGAATTTGAGCCAAACCCGTTTCATCAGCTCCGGGTTATACATTACTTCTTTAAGGGTGATGCCGGCGTTCTTGGCGGGAAACCATCCGGTAGGTATCATGCAGGGCACGCGGTCGGGAATCTCCATTTTGGCGGCCTTAGCCAGGCGTGTCGCCCGTGCCTTATAGTTCTTTTCAGCTTCCTTGCTGACAAATTTAACGCCTTCAGCTTTTATCCACCGGTCAAAGCGCATATCCCGCTTCTGTTGCCAGGTGAGCTTGGCCCAATTGGCCGGTCTTTTAAACACTTTTACTATAGCCTCCGTAATTGATGATAATCTCTAGGCGAATGTCATTGCGAGTCCGCCTTATGTTTACGAAGCAATCTCATATAGCCATTGTAAGAGATTGCTTCGTCATCCTTCCCAAGGGAAGGATTCCTCGCAATGACAATCCTACGTTTTTTATCTAAAAACCACAATAGTATAAAGCTTCTATTTTTTATATGTGCCGTATTCTTTGGCGACATCCATCATGGCACGCAGGTTTTCTATTTTCCCCTTATCGATGCTGGCGCCGCCAGCCAGAATGTAACCGCCGCCCGGGGCGCACGCCTCGATAAGCTTGCGGCAGTTCTCTTTCACCTGCTTGACGGTGCCGGTCATCACCACCGAGGTGGGCACGTTGCCGGCAATACAGCAGATATCGCCGATTATTTTTTTTGCCTGGGCCATATCCGTCTGGTCGAAGTACCAGACGACGCCGCTCTTAGGCGTGTCCGCAATCTGCTTGAGGCGGTTATTGTACCGGCCCTCGGCGAACGGCATCGGCACAAGACCCTCGTTAATCATGGCCATGAAGACCCCCCGCAGATAAGGCCAGTAGAATTCCTCGAACTGTTTATCGGACATAAAGGTATCATCACCCTTGTGCAGAGGCATCATGCAAATAGGGCTATTTGTCATCGGGAAATTCTTGATAGATGTTTCAATCATCATGTTCAACCAGAATTCCATGGCCTCATGCAGCTTCTTCGGCTGGCGGTACATGTCCATGACGACGCCATGAGTTCCCCGCAGGGCATCGGCAAAGTGGTCGAAGGGCGCCCCGGCCATGGGGCCGCCGCCGAATAAGGAAGGATATCCCTGTGACCTGATGTATTTGTTAATCCTCATGTTAGCTCTCTGCCATCGTTTATGTTCATCGGACAGGTCCATGAGGGCCTGGAACGTCTTGCGTATTTTCGGGTCAGAGAGTACGGCAACCCACGATGTGCCCATGAGGGAGCGGATGGGCGGCAGCTTCTTGAATGATTCAAAGAGGGGAGTGGTGCGGGGCAACATGACTCTCAGGTTATAGTCGGTGGGGTCCATCATCAGAAGGTCGTACTCATCGGCCATCATGTATTCGCCCTCGACGAACTGGTTCATCGAGGCGTCATCGGGCAAGCCCAGGCCGGGCAGTTTCTGGAGCTTGGAAGTAACGACTTCCGCTATCTTCCCCGAAGGGACCAGACCGGGCCCGTTAAATATATCCATGTCCCCGAAAGCTTCCATGTATTTTATCCATATCTGGTGCGCCTTTTTATAGTCATACATTAACGTCCGGAAGTTCGCCCCTGCCCAGTAAGCCGGGTAATTACCGGTCGGCAGCATCACCGGCACGCGGTCGGGCTCTTCCAGCTTGATGGCCTTGATAAACCTGGTCACCCTTTGCTTGTAGAGCTTTTCGGCTTCCTTGCTGACGAATTTCACGTCCGGCGGCGAAAGCCATCTTTTAAAGCGCTCCTCGCGTTTTTCCTGCCAGGTCAGCTTTCCCCATTTCTTAGTTTTTGCCATATTCAAATACCCCCTTTTTTAAAGCATATTAATCTAAATAACCAAGATACAAATTCCAAAGTTTCCAGTTAACAGTTGTCAGTTTTCAGTTTCAGGATAGGGAAGGGGGACTGTTAACTGTTGACTGTAAACTGATGACTTCTTGTCTGGTTATTGTACCTTGAAATTTGGTTATTTCTCCTTATACACACCATACTCTTTAGCCGCTTCCATCATGGCGCGCAGGTTGTCCGGGTTACCTTTATCCATGTGCACGGCAGCCGTCAGTATATAACCGCCGCCCGGCGCGCAGACCTCAATGAGCTTACGGCAGTATTCTTTGACCTGCCGTGGCGTGCCGGTGCACAGTACCGAGGCAGGTAAATTACCGGCGATACAGGCATTACCACCGAGAACCCTCTTGGCATGGGCCATATCCATCTGTTCGAAAAACCATATCACCGAGCCCACAGGCATCTCTCTGATAATCTCCAGGCGGGGCTCATAGTTGCCTTCCGCAAAAGGCATGGGCACGAGGCCCTCGTTAATCAGACCCATCATAACTTTCTTAAGAGTGGGCCAGTAGAAAGTCTCAAACTGCCTGTTGGACATGAAACCGCCGGTCCCCTTATGCAGCGGCATGAAGATAATCGGGCAGCCGGAGGCGTTTGCCGAGCTGACCGTTTCATCAATAGCTATGGGCACCAGCCTTTCCATGGCCTCGTGGAGCTTGTCCGGGCGCTGGAACATGTCCATCATTATGCCCTGGGTGCCTCTCAGCCAATCGCCAATCATATCAAAGGGCGCCCCGGACATGCCGCCCCACACGGTGGGGAATCCGGCGGAAAGTGACGCCTGTCCGACTTCACCGACGGCGGCCATCCACTTCATGCTTTCCTGGCCAGCCTCCAGAAGCTTCAGGTACGCCGCACGTATATCAGGGTCACCGAAATTTGCTATGTAGAAGACCGGTATGCCGACAAAAGGCGTTATCGGGCTAAGCTTACTGAAGCTCTTCAATGCGCCATTGGAGCGGGGCAGAAAGTACCTCAGAAGATAATCAGCCGGGTCCTTGATAAGGGCATCATATTCCCCGGGCGGCATATACTCGCCTTCGATAAACTGGTGCGACGGGGCATCATCGGCGAGGCCATGCCCGGGCCATTTCTGTATTTTATAGTCAATCATGTCCAGCACTTTACCGGGAAAGACAAGGCTGGGACTGTTGAACGAATCCATATCAAACTCTTCTATAAATTTCAGCCAGGCGCGCTTAAGCTCATCGTAATCATACATGACCTTCTTGAGATTACCGCCGGCATAGTAGGCCGGGTAATATTCCACCGGCAGCATGACCGGGACGCGGTCAGGCTCCTCTAGCTTGATGGCCTTGATAAATCTCGTGACTCGCTCTTTATAGAGTTTCCTAGCCTGCGGACTGTTGAATTTGACATCGGGTGAAAGCCACCGCCGGAACCGCTCCTCCCGCCTCTCCCCCCGGGACAGTTTTTCCCAATTATTTACACGTTCCATTGCCGTTGCCTCCTGTTACATTGGGAGCTCTGGTAAAAAATAACCAATAACCAAGATACAAGCACCAAACAAATTCCAATATTCAATAATCAATGACCAAAAAGCTTGATTATTTAAATTTGGTTATTAGTTATTGTCTGGTTATTGTACCTTGAGATTTGGTTATTTCTTCTTATAGATGCCGTATTCCCTGGCAGCTTCAATAATGGCATGCAGGTTTGCCGGGTCGCACTTATCAATGCCGGAGCCAAGCGACAGGATATAACCGCCGCCTTTACCACAGACTTCAATGAGCTTGCGGCAGTACTCTTTAATGACCTGCGGAGTCTGCGTATAAAGCTGCGCCGCGGTGACATTGCCGGCGATACAGGCGGAATTGCCCAGGATTTCCTTGGCCTTGAACATATCCGTCTTCTCCATGGTCCACACGACCGACGTCCGGGGCAGTTCTTTGATAATTTCCAGGCGGGCACTATTATAGCTGCCATCGATAACCATCATCGGCACGCAGCCTTCGTTAATACAGCCCAGGAGGAGCTTACGGAACGTGGGCCAGTAGAACTTTTCGAACTGCTTGACGGACATAAAACTGTCATCGCCCTTGTGCATCGAGACAAATACTATCGGGCTGCGAGACATATTGACCATATTCACGGCCGATTCTAAACTCCGCTCCGTAATTACTTCCAGAGCTTCGAGCAGTTTTTCCGGCTGCCGGTACATGTCCATAACGGAACCGCGGGTACCCCTGAGCATATCGGCAACGGTATCAAAAGGCGCCAGCGCCATGCCACCCATCAAGGGAGGAAAACCCATTTCCAGAGAAATCTGGCGGCATTCGTCGCCGACTTTTTGCCACTTAACATTCTCCCGGCTGGCCTTCCAGATAGCCTTGAAGAGTTTCTGGAAAGCCGGGTCCTGGCACATCATCATGAGCTGCTGTGGCAGCCCCTGGTAAGAGGTAAACGGCGGGGCATTTGCCAGTGGCTCAAAGATACCCCACATGCGCGGCAGCAGGTACCGCGCACCGTAGTCGAACTGGTTTTTCATGTAAAGGTCGTACTCATCCGCCTGCATGTACTCTTTTTCCACGAACTGCTGCATCGTCTGATTGGACGGCAGGCCGTGTCCCGGCCACTTGTTCACTTTATAGTCAAGGATTTCATAGACCCTGCCTGAGAAAAATCCGGGGCTGTCAGCCGAATCCTGGTCGTAGTCGTTAAGAAATTTTATCCAGGCGGGCTTTATCTTGCTATAGTCATAGAGGACATCTTGAAGAGTTAACCCGGCGTTGTAGGCGACGATAGAACCGCCGGCTATGTGAACTGGAACGCGGTCCGGCATCTCCATCTTGATGGCTTTCATCATCCGGGTGGCGCGGGCTTTATATTTTTTCGCGGCTTCCGGGCTGCTGAATTTCACCCCTGAGGGAGAAAGCCACCGCTTGAACCGTTCTTCACGCTTCTCTTGCCAGGTCAGTTTTTCCCAGTTATTTACCCCTTCCATTACCGTTGCCTCACGTTTTATTGCTAGCTGTGTAAGGAATAACCAATAACCAAGATACAAGCACCAAACAAATTCCAATATTCAATAATTAATGACCAAGAAGTTTGGTTATTGTACCTTGAGATCTGGTTATTTCTTCTTAATATACGCCGTATTCTTTTGCGGCAGCCATCATGGCGCGCAGATTTTCCGGATTACCCTCATCAATCTGAGCGCCGCCGGCCAGTATATAACCCCCGCCTTTGCCGCAGCCCTCGATGAGCTTACGGCAGTGTTCCTTGACCTGCAGCGGCGTACCCGTCATCAGCAATGAGGTAGGTATGTTGCCGATAATGCAGCAGGTATCCCCGAGCACCTCTTTAGCCCTGAAGATATCGGTCTGGTCGAAATACCAGGCTACCGAGCCTTTCGGGAAATCGCCGATAATATCGAGGCGCTTGTTATAGCTGCCCTCGGCGAACAGTATCGGCACGATACCTTCATTGACCAGGGCCATGACGACCTTTTTAAAGGTGGGCCAGTAGAAGGTCTCGTACTGTTTGACGGACATGAAGCTATCAGCACCCTTATGCAGGGGCATGAATACCAAAGGCGCGGCGCCGCCGTCGGCCGAGGATATGGCCGATTTGATGGTCAGGGGGGCGATTCTTTCCATGACCTCGTGAAGTTTATCCGGCCTCTGGAACATGTCCATCATTATCCCCTGAGTCCCCCGCAGCGTATCCCCGAGGGTGTCGAACGGGGCCTTGGCCAGGCCGCCCAGGATACTGGGGAATCCCGCCGCCATCGCCTCACCGGCGACGGCACCGACTACGGCTATCCATCGCAGGCTTTCCCGGCCGGCCTCCAGCAAAGCTAGGAATCCGGCCTGAACATCCGGAAGGCCGAAGGGTACGAAAGACTGGATGGCGATTTCTTCGAAGCTGGTCAGGGGCGGGAGCTGCTGGAATGCCTTAAAAGCGCCGAAGACCCGCGGCATATAGGTACGCAGCCAGAAGTCGGAGGGGTCTTTGATGAGGGCATCGTACTCGTCGGCTTTCATCCATTCGGCTTCAACGCACTGATATGACGTCGTATTACCGGCTATCCCGTGGCCGGGCCATTTATACAGCTTATAGTCCACAGCCTCCAGGGCTCTAGCCGGGGGGACCATACCGGGAGGGGTATAGGTGTCCATATCCTTATCAAAGTCATGAAGGAATTTGAGCCAGGCACGTTTCAGTTCATCGTAGTCATACATGACGGTATGGAGGTCTGTCCCGGCATAGTAGGCCGGGTAATTACCTGCCGGCAGGATACAGGGTACCCTATCGGGTTTCTTCAACTGAAAGGCTCTGGAGAACCTGGTTACCCTCTCCTTATAAGCTTTCCCGGTCTGCGGGCTGGAGAAAGTAACACCCGGCGGAGAAAGCCACCGCTTGAAGCGTTCTTCCCGCTTTTCATCCGGAGATAACTCCCCCCAGGTTTTTGCCATATTAGCTAACACCAATCCACTTCTTGGATAGAGCCACCGCCGCCATAGCGTCTTTACCAAAGGCATCGGCCTTGGCGTACTTCCTGACCTCATCGTCCATCTGGCCGCCGCCAATCATGATTTTGATATTTTTCCTCAGTCCAGCCTTGTCCAGAGCCTCGACGGTCTCTTTCATGGCGTCGAAGGCGGGGGTAAGGAATCCGCTTAAACCGAGAACGGGTGCCTTGGTATCTTTCATCGCCTTGACGAACTTTTCCGCAGGTACGTCGACACCGAGGTTGGTAACCTCAAAACCATTGACGTCCAGCATGAAATCGACGATGTTCAGGCCGATATCATGAATATCACCGGCTACCGTGCCGATGACAACCTTGCCCAGACGCTTGATTTTAGCCGATGACTTGGTAAGATGGGGTTTTACTATCTCGGTAATTTGCTTGATAAGTTCACCGGAAAAGACAAGCTCCGGCAGGAAATACTCGCCGTCGGCAAAACGCTTGCCTACGATTTCCATGCCCTTTCGGCTGTCCTCCAGGATTTTCATCGGTTCTTCTTTGGACTCAAGTCTTTGCCTGGTTAGTTTAAGAACCTCATCCTCTTTCAGGTCAGCTAACAGATTGACAAAATCCTTGGGCATACCTTTATCCTCCTTAAATTTATCGATGGTCTATTTGAGAACGGTGTGGATTTCCCTCGTCCAAGCTTGAGGTGCACCTGCTCATGGCGAGTATATCAATGCCTAAATGAAAAGTCAAATGTTATACTTTGATACTATCTTTTCCCGCTCGCCCTGGTTCCACTGAGTCACCACGAAGTGAGCTTGTCGAAGGGCAAAGTTAAGCACATCGCTATGGTTCGACAGGCTCACCACGAGCGGTTGCTGAACGACCGATACTTTCAGCCGGCTTATCTTAACCCCGCCCCTTCTTTACAACATCGGTCTTTTGAGATAAAATATAAACGCCTTGGGCGGGAGTAATTCAGTGGCAGAATGTCTGCTTCCCAAGCAGAAAGTCGCGAGTTCGAATCTCGTCTCCCGCTCCATGAAACAAAACAAAAGGGGTGATACCACCGATTGCGGCGGTTCACCCCTTATAAATTATTGCACATCCTCTATTTCTTGGGCATATCGGGTCGCCAGGGCATTATTTCGCCCTTAGCGCTCTTCTTAATATATTCGCCGCCGAGCGTGATATTGATAAGCATGATGGGCTTGCTTATCCGCTTGTAATTCATAGGGCAGTGAAGCAATCCGGCGGGGACATGGACGATGGTGGACTCGGTTATGGTGTGTTTTTCCATTTCATCGCCCAGCCATATCTCAACTTCCGCATCGAAAACCCTGACATCCTCCGGGGTGCCCAGGAAACACAGGAACTGGTCATAATCATGCTTGTGAGGGACCTCGAACTGGAAGGGAGGCCCGTAAAAGAACGAATATCTGATGCCGACATTACCGGCACCGCCTTTGGTAAGGCCGTCATAGACCATTCTCTGCGCCAAAGGCGGGAAGTCCCCTTTCAGGGTAGGTGCCTTTATGACGTATTTTCCATATTTTGTCTTAGCCATCTTGAATCAGCCTCCTGCTTTTATATTACCGAACGACGTTTCACAACGAGGTTACATCCGAAGTATCTATCCAGCTATAAATAACGTTCCATTTATCTGAACTTCTGTTCCTTTTTAATACATACCCATTATATCATTTATATGATGCCTGTCAAGCTACGGCTTTATGAGATTGTCCAATGATGGCACCCCGATTTTATCGGGACGCTTCCGCGGGAATGACAGTATGAAAGCTCTGTATTTTAGCCTTCGCTAGCATGACAGACTGTACTGTTTACATATGGTTGATGGTCTCACCTCACCCCTTGCCCCTCTCCAGCCCCGATATATTAGATAACCGAGCAACTGCTGGCTGGAGAGGGGAGTTTAGAAGAGAGGGGGCTTCGCCCAGAAGGGTTCACCCTGAAGGGGGTGAGGTTAATATTTTTTTAGATTTAGATAATACCTAAACAACCAAAACCAACAGAATCCTGATTATAGTTTCTTGACAGGATGTGCTATAATAAAAACGTGCCGAAAAGGAACACGAGTTCTAACATACGGAACGATTTCCCCGTTGCTGAAAAAAAGACCACCGGTTCCATCGCCCATGCCACCAGCATCCTGATATGTTTAAGCAATGATATCCATGCTTTAACCGATATTGCCAGGCAGTGTAATCTCGGCAAGTCCACCGTCCACAGGGTACTCAAGCTGCTTGGAGAGACTCAGCTTGTAGTACAGGACTCCACTAACCGCCGCTATTACCTGGGCCCCCTGATAACACAACTGGCGTCAAACCCGATAACCACCCATGAATATCTGATTATGTATGCGAATGAGGAGATGAAACACCTATCACATATTTCCGAGGAAACGGTGACCCTAGACATTATGATAGGTATTCAACATTTTTCACTATATGAAATAGCGAGTAAACATGACCTAAAAGTTACTCAAGAAAGCAGAATGTCCGGGCCTTTACAGGCCGGGGCCTCGGTGAAAGTAATGCTTTCCCTGCTTA
>Ga0315296_10004882_pt1 | contig 10875 bp, 17 predicted proteins | sample YL17G14_18_MG_FD_203921 | JGI IMG/M metagenome (GOLD analysis project Ga0315296, IMG submission 203921) | Sediment microbial communities from Yellowstone Lake, YNP, Wyoming, USA - YL17G14_18 | ecosystem: Environmental > Aquatic > Freshwater > Lake > Sediment | place: USA: Wyoming | collected...
GCCTCATAAAAATTGAAGGAGGGATAGAGCCTCTTCCTAAGGAGTGAAAGCAAAGCCAATGACATCCAAGTATCAGGTGATTTAAGGTTTGAGATGTGGAAGAGGCTCCAGAGATCTCTCTGCCTCCAGGCTATTTATGTTTTGTTCTGTAGAACAGCAAGCCATCCTCAGGCTCCGCTCCTATGGATAAGTGTGTAGATGTGTAGAACTATCTTCTAGTAACCTTTATATGCCATTATCACGGTTTGGTATCGTGAGGTTTGAGACAGATGGTATCTAAAGTAGATGAGCATCAGATCAGGCTAGAAGTAGCTACTAAGATGATAGTGGCTCATCCTGAACTGAGAAGAGTTTTCAGAGATAGGAAAGCGGTTTTTGTGGATCCGCTAAACTATGTTAGAGCGGAAATTCTGAAGAAGCTGATGGCCTCAGATTTCGCTCTGAAGAAAACCCTAGAGTTCTATGTTGATAGGGAGGCTCCTCAGTAATGCCTCTTAAAAAGATGGAAGAGGAACCCTCCTACAGGCTAGGAGTAGCCATATCTATCCTGGAAGGAATTTTAGGAATGAAGGAAGATCCTAGCCTAAGAGGAATCTCTAAGAAGATATGGATGGATTCAGGAAAGAAATTCGTTCTGAAAGAAAGAAGAATGTTTGTTCAGATTAAAAGGGAGGGAGCATAGATGGCCTCAGAAATCCCTGATTGGAAGATCGTGAAGGATCCTGGTTTCAATGATTGTTTCTATGTGGATTTTGGAAAGAGGATCATTAGATACAATCCTAAGCTCTATTGGGTTAGGTTTTCAGGAACTAGAAGGCATCCTGAGATCTATGGCTATGCAATAAGAGAAAAGAAGGAGGGATCCTGATGGAAGAGAAGAGAGGATGTGGATGGAGGAAGGTAGGAGGAGCCTACCTGGTAGGAGAAGGCCTAACCGTAACTTGTGATGCTCTGCCTCTGGATCTGGAGCCATGCGGAGAATGTGGCTACACGGTTCCGTTCTCCAGAGGGATCCAGGAGATCCATTTAGGCTACTTAACCTCTAAAGTGGAGAAGGCTCACGAAAGACAGGGAGGCCTATGCAGAGATGAGTTTCCATGTCCTATATGCGGATCAGGCCTTCCAGGAAAGATCTTCCTCATGTTTGTGAGTCAAGAATACTATACTCCAGAGAGCTTCATATCAGAAGCTAGGAAGCTAGGAGTGAGTAAACGAATCGCTCCTCAATGCCTACCAAAGAACTTCCTTCTAGGCAGAGATTGGATCTTCCTAGCGCACAAGAGAGTTTCATTCAGAGCCTATGATGGATCTTCAGGATGGAAGGGAGATGTGAAGAGAGGAATCTTCTACGCTTTCAGGCCTCAGAGGATAGAGATGCTTCTCTGGAAGGATACGCTTAGGGAGAATTTTGAAAGTGAAGTCCAGGAATGGGAGAAGAAGGGTTTCACAGTAGTCCTCATAGATCCCTACCCTGAAAACGTGGCTAAACATGGGAGAAAGGAGAAGGCCTCTAGGCTCCCTGGATGGAAGGTAGGAATGAAAAAGAATGGAGAAGGCCTCCAGGAGGGAAAAGCATGATGGCAGAAAATGAAACCGTAGATCTGTCAATGGGAAAAAGAGAGATCCACCAGGAGAACTGTGAACACTTCTCTGTGCGTAGAATCATAAACAGATGGCTATGCCTGGAGTGTGGCCTGGAATTCGTTCCTAAAGACGGAGTTAGAAAGCATAGGAGGAGGGAGTAATGGCAGAGCCTATAGCTACCTTCCAGGGAGTTCTCCTATACTATGCTGTTTTCTTTTCTATAGGCCTAGCGATAGGAGCCTACTTCTATATTCAGTCCTGGAGGGAGGCTAGAAAGAAATGAAGATCCTGGAACAGTTCAGGAGAGAGTTCTGGAGTGTGTGAGTTCTCCTCTGCCTGTTCTTCTCCATCTAAGAAGAGAAAGAATTTCTGTTGCTCAGGATCCAGGGAGGAAAAGCTGAAGAGATGCGTAGTTTTCTACGCTCTGGATCACCTTTTCAGGCATAAAGAGAACTCTGAACTAGAGGATAGTTCTATAAGCTCTTAAATAGTGGATAAGTATGGATAGGAGCATGGAGATAAGAGGATGAGCCTTCCTTTTGATCCCTTCTATATTCAGCACTACGACTTAACAGCATGGATCTTTTGGCTCCTCCTCTACATAGCCTCCATACACACTTTAAGGTTCATATTGGATCTTTTCTCTGCCAGGGAGAAAGAATACTAGAGGCCTCTCCTATGGCTGATTCCTGGAAGAGAAAGCCTTCTGTGAAGAGTAATGTTTTCAGAAGGATCCATAAAGGATTCCGATTCTGTAGGCTCAGAGGCATATGTCCTGATGGCTTTAAGATCCTGGTGAGATCTCCTACTGTGAAAGGCCTACACTATGTCATGTGTGGATCTAAAGAGCAGTTATGCAATCAACAGAGCCTCTATCAGAAAACCATAGATCTGAGGAAGAAACTATGAAATGGGAACCTTTCTTCGCTCTGCTCTTCGCTCTGCTCTTCGGCATGATCATACTCTGGATGCTCTTCCCTATGTTCTCAAAAACACTCACGGAGTTGAACGCTACATCAACAGATGGAAACTCTACTGCTCCGCTCAATCCCTGGATCCCAATAATGACATTTGTTAGCACTCCATCCTTTCTCTGGTCAATTCCTCTCTTCATTATGGCTTTTTTAGTGTTAAGATTGCTCACTAACGGTCTTTCTGATGGAAAGCCATCATACTCCTCTGAAGATAGGCCTTATTCTTCCTATATTGAAAGCAGAGCAGAAGAGGAGGAAGAGGAGGAAGTAGCTCAGATTAGTCCTACAGGAGATCTCCAGGATCTCAGGTGTCCTAAATGTGGCGCTCCTCTACACTTTCAGAGGCTAGAAGTTACGACAATATGCGTGTATTGTGGCCTCCAGGTTCAGAGAAGGACTGATGGTTAATGTGGAGCGTAAGGAAACTCAGGCCTACTAAGAATTCTTGCGTAGATTGTGGATTGAGGCTCCCTAGAAGGCATGGAAACAAGCCTTCTGAAAGATGTCATCCATGTAATGGGAGATATCTCCTGAAGAAGCTCAGAGAGAGGAGGAAAAAGAACCATGCCATTAAATAAGAAAATGTTGAAACATCAGGCTGATTTCGAGCTAGAAGGAAGGCTACACGCTAGACATTAGAAGAGAACTCCTACCTATGAAGAGGAGAGCTATAGGAAAGACAGGAAAACCAGGAAGCTCCAGGCAGAAAGAGATACTAGGATGGAGAGGAGGAAGAAGATGGGAGAAGTTAAGGATCCAGGCCATCAGGCCTCCCTGGAGGATGTTTTTGGCCAAAAGAAGGTTTAGGAAGGAGGATCTCACTCCTAATTTTGAGAAGGTTTCCTATCCAGGAGAGTTAGATCAGGAACTCAAACATAGATATAGAGATCAATGGAGGAACTGTTCTAAAGGCCGTCTGAACAGTCCTAACGCTCAGATCTGTTGGAAATGCGGAGAACCTATCCAGAAAAAAGAAGAAAGGAAGGTGAGTGTATGAGATGGTTCCTGAAAGTTCTACTTTTCCCCGTAGCTTTTCCTCTGTTAGCCATAGGATTGTTCCTCTATATCACAGGATCTTAGGCCTTCTGTTTTTTAGCCTCAATCAGATAGTCTATAGCCTCATGTCTTTCCTCATCAGTCAAATATCGTGAAGGTTTCAGTAGCCTCTGAAATTCCTCTTTTTCACGTTTAGAGCGGATCCTATACCAGGCAATCAGAACAGGAGAAAGGCCTAGAGCTATGGCTACCATTCCATTGATTCCCATAGATGCCGAGACAATGCCTAAATAGACGAGAGCGACAGCATAGGCTCCAGGCGCACACCATATGAACGTAGTGTATAAGATCCCTTCCAGAGCATCCTTCACGCTCATATGTAACACCACCTACAGCCACAATACTGCCCTATGCCTCCCCAACACGCTCCAATCATGGTTAAGGCAACAGGCAATAGTATAGGCAACCATCTAAGAATCTTCAGTTTCATTCTCCCTATCACCTCCCTTCCCTCCAATACTTGATTAGCTCACTAACCTTTTAAAACTATATGGAGGATACTTCTATGAGCTATTTCAGGGAGGATGATGGCCTAGAGCCTTCTCCAATTTCACGTTAGTTTCTCTCTTCATACAGTTTAAACATAGATTGAAACTAACCCATTGATCTAGCCTAGTGCAGAAAGCGCTCTTAGTGTCTAGCCTCTGGAAAGTTCTGAGGTTACACGGAGGCAATTTCTGAAACGATTTTTCCATCAACTATAAACCATCCTCCAGAAGAAACTGCTTTCTCAATATACTGTTCAGCTTTCTCTCCAGTAAGGCCAATACTACACTCTATCCAGAGCTTCAGTTTTTCAAAATCAACAGGCTCAGGGAATCCTTTTACTATCTCCTTTCTGATTTGAGCGATCCTTTCAACCTTCACATAACTCCCATCTTTTCTCATTTTTGAATCACACTATCCTCTAGGTGTGTATTCATTATTTATAATTATTGTATTAGGCGAGCCTGAACACAATAAATCTTTTCAGGAAGGCTAGAGTGTGTTGTTGATTGACTCTCTAGTTAAACCTCTCCCCTCTAGTATGATAAGATAAGATAGAGATAGGATAGATAGATAATATATTTTATTCAATCACGCTCACGCTAATATATAATAATGAATGAATACACACCTACTTTATAGATTTAAAATTCATTCTGGAACTTCTTTCCTAAGGCTACTGCCATCAGGAACAGAACCACTCCTACCAGGAAGATGAGAGGGATCAGGAGGAACCCTGTAGAGAACGGAGTGAGGCTGAAGATCCAGAACGCTATACTATGCCATCCTAATATAGCTAGCTCAAAAGTCCAGGAAGAAACGCTGTTCCATCCTGGAGAGCGGAGAGTGAAGATCCAGAGGTTTATGTTGTGCCAGGCTCTAGCATTGAGGGAGAAGATCCAGGAAGAGATAGGGTTCCAGATCCTAGAGATAAGAGTGAAAGGCCAAAAGGCCACTAGGATCCAGGATCTAGATATGAGAGTGAACTGCCATGCTATGATGTAGTTCCATGCTTTAGAGATTGATGGTGTGCACACAAAATTAGTTATTCTGCTATTATATGCGCTACTGCCATAGAAGAAGGATACGCTACCTACAGAAACATAGAGCCAATAATAGACTGTCCAGGTTGCAGAATCTAGTTTACTAGCTCCTAGAGGTTCCGTTATGAATGTTTGGATCAAACTCCATGATGTAGGAGTTTGCTTGCTAGAGTAAACTTTCACTACTATGCGATCCGTAGATAATAGAGCGGTTTCAGGACAGGCATAGGTAGCAGTATATTCGCCATCATCATCAGTTGTTCCAGGATGGAGAACCGTAGCTACAGGAGAGCCTGATGTTATTTCTGTTTCTGTTTCGCTAGTATCGGTTTTCCATACTCTGATCCCGAATCTTTTACCTGATAAAATTCCGCTAGTGTTATAGCTAACGCTGTTAGCTGTTGAAAAGTTCTTAACCGTGATTGTCTTATAGGTTTGGGAGTACGCTGTGAAGTATCTGGTTTCTGTAGGATCCGTGAAGTAGCTAGGAAAGGCCAGGCTATCATACCAGAAAGCGTATAGGCCATTCTCCGCTTTTAGGTAGAGCCTGAAAACTAGCCTATCTTCTAAAAGGAAAGTTATGTTTTGGTTTGTTTTGGATTGCCATAGAAGGCCATCAGAAGCATTAACGCTCAGAGGAGAACTAGGGAGGCTTTTGAATATGCTCCGGTTTATGACGCCATCTCTATAGATGAGAAGTTCTCCGTAGAACGTGGCTAGGCCTGATCCGTTTCCATACATACAAAATAGAAAATTGTATTGTGAGGAGATAGTAACGGAGGAGGAGAAAATCCAGGGAAGGATCCATGAGCCTATCAGATAGGATCCAGATGTAGAAACATTAAGCGATATGCTGTTATTGACTGATCCTGTAGGCTTGGTAGGACTAACAGTTTTAAACCCTGGAATGGAGCTATTAGTGGCTTTAAGATAGATATTGCTTCCTAAGAGAACTCCCTGAGGAGATCCGCTCAGGGAGGGAGAAGGGAGGAGCGTAAGGAGCGCTAAGGCTAATAGTAGGCCTGAAAGGTAGCGTTGCATGAGTAGGTTACTCCTGGAGATGGAAGGCTAGAAGTCCAATTCCCTAATTTCTTAACATACCAGAAACCTCCAGAAGAAGAGGGAGTTCCTGAATCGTTTAGCATGGTTGATATAGGCCATATGGTTCCTCCATCTGTGATACTCATGTTTACCCTGGTGTAGCTATGAGCTTCAGATGCGGAGGAGGCTAATGATGTGTTAAGTTTCACCTGAACTATGAAGGAGGTTTCATAGCCATCATGTATTCTAACGGAGCCTCCTGAAGTAGTGAAGTTAGCCAGGAGGTTCCAGGCAGATCCGTTATACTGCCACACTTCTATGTTGTTGATGTCGTTAGAGTAGCTATCCGCAAAAACCAGAACCGTGAAGGGAGATCCAGGCAGAACAGCCATCAGGATTATCAGAATCAGAGCTACTGATAAGATTAGAGGCGTATTTTCTCTAAGGTTTCTTTTCATGGTTTCAATCCTCAAAAATGCTCACGTTAGCCAGGCGAAGGAGAAAGATAACTGCTCCTATCATCAACAGAACTATCCTCCACATATAGGGAGTGTTAGGTTCTTGGGAGGCGTAATCTATCATAATGAATATACAGGCTACCATCATAACCAGAGCGAAAGGCCTCACGATCCATGAGATCAGAAAGCCTATTCCTAACAGAATGATGAGGTAGAACCAGGAAGCATCTCCATAAATGAGGATCTGAAAGAACTCTCTCATCTCTGCCTGAGCATAGACAGGCCTAGCGAAAGCCAAAACTAGAAAGAGAAGAGGCAGAGATACGATCAGGATCCTTCTAAGTTTCACTTTTATCCTCCCAACATAACCGTGAAGATGCCTAAGCCTATGGTGAACATCCCTAGCCACACTCCTATAGCTTTTGCGTATTCATCATCCTTCCAGAGGCCATATCCGAATATCCAGGAGAAGAACATCAATCCGAAACCTATGAGGCCTAGAATGAAGTTTACCCATCCTCCAGGATCCCAATTCCTAGATATGCTATAGTAAACTGTGTATTGTGTTTCCTCCGTGAAAATGATGATTCGTTCAGTATAGAAGTAGCCTCCTCCTCCGTAATCAGTCCAATTAATGAAGTTCCAGGTGTGGCTCCCATTGAAATTCCAGGCGCTAGGGAAAGAAATTGAATAGTTGGCTAGAGCCATGTCATAGGAGAAGAAGGTGGAGTTCCACATCCCATCTAGCATAAAAGGCATAGAGAGGTTATTTCCCTGAGGATCTAGCGCTCTAATCGTAAGAAGTGAAGTTGGTGGTGGTTCTCCTCCTTCTCCTTCATCAGCCCATCGTATATCATCAATCCACATTCTATAGTAGTAGCTTCCAAATGTAGCATCATCCTCATAGATATCTAGTTCATTACAAACCTCATTGAGGAGAGCTATCGTTTTAGAGGCCTCTAAAACACCATCTACATAGAGATTGGCTGTGTTGTTTGAGCTCATCACAGCAAAAACGAGCATATGCCAGGTATTATAGGTTAAGTCGTGTGTGGAGTCCGTTGATGTTCCTGTCCATTCATCAAAGATTGTAAGAACATCTCTTCCTCCATTGTAGAGATGATGTTTGATGCTAACTCCTCTTCCAGAAGTCGTATTTTGTAGAGTGATAATACGACAATCCCCAGCATTAGTCCGTGAGCCATTATAGTAAATCCATATCCTCAGATAGGCTATAGTTGGAGGACTTGTCCATTGTTTACATATTCCATCCCCCAGGCTGTAGTTAGATTGCGCTCCATAGGATCCGCTATGGAAATAGGCTGTAGAGATTTGAAAGCCTTTTCCTCCTCCTATTGCGCTCCATTTATCCAGGGTTCCATCCTCAAAACCATCAGTTAAGAACACAGTAGCTAGAACAGAGCTAGGCATTAGCATAGGAAGGAGAAGGATGAAAAGGAGTAAGATCCATTTCTTAGAAGAGTTCATTTTTGAGTTCACTTCCCTGGATCAGAATGGTTATGAGGAAAAGGATAGCGAAAACTCCGATATTGAGCCATCCAAAACTTAGGAAGGCCACAAATAAGCACATACTTCCAATGGTGAGGATCCAATCAAAATAATCGTTCTTTCTACTGAGGAAACCGATAGGAACCAGGATAGCCATGTAGATCATACATGATAAGAGATGTCCCGCTATGAAGGGAGTAACGTGGAACGAATTGGCAAAATACACATGAGCGTTAGAGAACGTGAGGTAGGGAACTGTAGGAGCCACATATCCTCCTATGGCTAGCTTGATTTCTAGGTTAGGCCTATAGTAGAGGCTCTGAGGATCTACTCCTGATTCCCTGAGCTTCCAATTATTCCATCCATAAGAATCTTTAGTTTTGTCCACTCTGTTCACTACGCTGTAGGAGGTTCCATTAGTTACTGAATAGCGGATCCATGCGTAATCAGTAGTTAGCTCCGTTACATACCATCCACTATGATCCACATAGAAAGATCTGATATCCTCCCTATAATCAGGCTTATTGTTCCAGGTAACTATGTATTCGCTCCAATCCTCCGTTTCTCTGCTTATGCCTGTTATGGTGTTATAGCTTCTCCAATCCTGAGAGGATTCTCCTGGAGTGTATTCTGGAGAGTATTCGCAATATTGAGCAAAACTGATGTAGGATAGGCTCCAGGTGTAGTTTAGGAGAGAGAAGTTAGTGTTTACTGCTCCATCTATCAGATCTGGATAGCTGATGTTGAATTTGAAAACGTGATCTCTGGTGATTCCGCTCTGAGCGGAATAACTTATTTGGCCTGTAGGTTCAGATCCATAGTTCATTAAGGGATAATCAGAGCGTAGCTCTGAATCTGCTATGGCATAGTATTTGAGGATGTGAAACTCTGGATTCTCTATGATGGGAAGATCCTCAGTTGGAAGATCCTGATCCTGAGTATAGCTCACTTCCAATCTAGGCTTAGTGGAAGAACCCTCCATTGAAGTCCATTGAACGCTATAGACAGAAACCGTACTGTTCACAGCGTAGCTTTTAGTTCTGTTGTTATCATAGGCATCCTGGAAAGCCTGTAGTCCATATGTGGAATCTCCTGTAGGATAAAGATTCCAGGAATAGTATTGGCCTACACTATTAACAGCTACCCATGAGGCCTCATCAGGAGTGTATCTAGTAGGCATGTTGTTATAGGTAATAGTGGTATCGCTCCAGGTTTCGTTAGAAGGATCTATACTTTTCAATGCGTTAGAGCCTAAGCCTGATCCCCAATCCTTAGTTTCCGCATAGAGGTAGAATATGGCCTGAGTTATGTTTATGGCTCCTACTCCTATGGAGGCCTGGGAGAGGTTGAATTTGAGCCATCCTATAGTTATGTATCCACTAGCTGATTTTCCAATTTGGATCTGTTCGTTAGCATACATGACTTGAGTATCAGGTATGTAGCTATTCACAAAAGTATCCATGATGGGATAGAGAGTGAAAGAGCCATTCACGGTTCCTCCTCTAACAGGAAGGATCCTGAAGAAGGCTGTGAGGGAGGCCATGAGTAGGCAGATCCAGAGAAGAAGGCAGAAGGAGGAAGAGTATTTTCTCCTCATTAGTTTCCTCCTCCTCCCGAAAGAGTAGGGATCAATCCTGTTATGAGCCTGTAGAGAATGTAGCCTGAAGCTATGAAGGTAGGAACGCTAATCAGCGAATTCAGAAGGATGTCTATCATCAATACTCCTGTCTTTATGGTTTGAAACGTGAATACTGAGGCCAGGATGCTCCAGATGTTAGTCCCCATAGTGGAGAAGTCTATACTATAGTCTATATTAACCCTGATGGGATCCGCATTTTGCCAGGCCAGGAGAACGCTCTCATCAGTAACATTAGATTTGAACACTAGCATAAGTTTCCCATGAGTATCAGTAACCTCAATCTTAGAGGATTGTGTAAGGTTATCATAGTGATCTACTAGATCCTGATAAACTACATCAATGTGATCTTCATGTCTAAAGAAATGGCTCCAGATCGGAAAGTTCAGGAATGGAAACCTAGCGTCTATATGCTCCGCGAAGAAGCAAACCCCTTCTCCATATATTCCTACTCTGAAGTGGAGACGTAGATCCAGGTTCATGTAGTTCTTTTCATAGTAGTTTCCATCTTCTGTTCCTCCGAAAGTAGCGGTAAAATTGTCGTGAGAAGTGAACATATCCAGATCTGAACCTGAGAGCTTCTCCGCTCCTGGATAATACTTCTCATAGTCCTTATATGGAAGGTAGGCATCGCCAGGAATCAATGCGGAAACCAGGACAAAAACAGCTAGAAACATGACTGTAGCTAGCATGAGGCTCCATAAGGAACTGCTAACATCAATGTCTATGTCAGGCATGGCTAGATCCCTCCCTTCCACTTCTCACTAACCACTATCGCACAGTAAAGCGCTAGCATGATCCAGGTGTAGAAAGGAAGCCATCCTATAGCTGTGAACACGCTCATCAGCAAAACTCCTATCATCACTAAGGGATAGTTTCCTACCTTCAGAAAGATGAGAGGCATAATAAAAATGAACAGGATTATGAAAACAGCTAGAAACTCCGCTATGGAAGGAGAAACTCCTAGCGCTCCCTGGATCCATTCCGCAATTCCTAAGAGCCTGAGAGGTTCAGCGTATCCCATGAGATTCCCTCTCTATATCTATGGCGCCTAGACTTTAAAATTATTGCCTCCTTCTGCCTTTCTT
>Ga0315296_10004883_pt1 | contig 10875 bp, 13 predicted proteins | sample YL17G14_18_MG_FD_203921 | JGI IMG/M metagenome (GOLD analysis project Ga0315296, IMG submission 203921) | Sediment microbial communities from Yellowstone Lake, YNP, Wyoming, USA - YL17G14_18 | ecosystem: Environmental > Aquatic > Freshwater > Lake > Sediment | place: USA: Wyoming | collected...
GTCGTATATATAAAGGCGGATTTGCTGTAACTTGAGAATCGCAAATGATAAATGCCAGATAACTACACCTCAAAGAGGGGATGTTTCATGGTTAATCGTGGGCTTTTTGTTGGTAGGTTTCAGCCCTTTCATTTGGGACATCTTGCCGCGATAAAGGATATTTTAAAAGAGGTTGATGAGCTTGTAATCGTCATCGGCGGTGCACAATACAGTCACAACATTGATGATCCGTTTACTGCCGGCGAAAGGCTGATTATGGTTCGTAAGGCTTTGGAAGAAGCTGGAATGGACTATTCGCGGGTTTGGGTTGTGCCTGTGCCTGACGTGCATCTGCATATGATGTGGGTTTCCGCCGTGGAGGGTTATACTCCGCCTTTTGATGTTGTTTATTCTAATGAGCCGTTGACACGTCGGCTTTTCATAGAAGCTGGAAGTAAAGTAAAAGACGTCCGCTTCCATGAAAGAAAGCTTTACTCCTCAACCGAAATCAGAGAGAGAATGCTAAAGGGCGAAAGCTGGAAGAAACTGGTTCCAAAAAATGTAGCTACCTTTATAACAGAAATTGATGGGGTTAATAGGCTTCGAGACCTGACCAAGGGCGACAAAATGTAAAGTCTATGTTTGCACGTCTTCTTTGTGCGCTGTGTGACTAGACCCCACTTATATATAGATATCCTACGCTTTAAACGTATTTTTCACAGACTTGTTTAAATAAAGCAAGCTCATTATGTTTTACATGAGGCGAAACAAAATGACAAGTGAAGAAATAAAAGATAAGGCAACCGAAGAATGGTTGCAAAGTCAGAAGCCCTCCACTAGGAGTGGCTATAAAACCTATTGGAAATATTTTGTTGAATACGTGAAGATGAGTGGTGACCAAATTCTTCAAGACCGTAAGGCTGACAAAGAACACAAGTGGGAACGCACTGTTTTAGCTTTCAAACAATGGCTGATGGACGAAAAACACCAGAGCCAATACACGGCTACGACTGCTGCTATGGCTGTTAGAGGCTTTTTTGCCTTTCATTACGTCCCGCTTCAATATCGCCATGCTGAAGGAAAGAAGTTGTCGGAGCACATTCGAAAGACAGAGGATTACAGGTTCAGCCGAGACGATTTGAAACGGATGGCTGATGTCGGCGACTTAACAGAGAAATATGTTCTTCTTGCAGGTAAGAGCTTCGGCTTGCGTGCAGGCGATTTTATGCGACTGACAAGAGGCGACTTGGAACCTTACTTGAACCGTGAAGCTCCGATAAGCATCGGTGAGATAGGGACAGGAAAGGAGAAGGTTCCTGCTTATCCGTCCATTGACACCGACGCATTGCCAATAGTCAAGCTTATGGTAGAACAGATGAACAGGCAAGGAAGAACGAAGCCTACGGACAGGATATTAACCTATGGATGGGAGAAGGAGTTAAGCCAAGTCGTGAAGCGTTTGGCGAAAAGAGCCAACATCAACAGCGGTAACAAACAGATTCGTTTCCACTGCTTACGCAAATATCTCATTGATAGGCTTGCAAGTGTTATGAGTGAATCAAAATGGAAACAGATTGTAGGCAAGGCGATAGATGAGAAAGCGTATGTAAGCCCCGACAGTTTAAGGGAGGATTACGCAAAAGCTATGGCTGAAACATGCTTCAGCAAAGCTGTTGAAGGCGACCAAGCGTTAATTTCTCGAAAGGAAGCAGCCATTCAATTCCTCAAAATGCTTGGAAGCAATGAAGAGGAAATCAGCAAAATCGTAAAACGAGAAAAGTCGATTGCATCTCAAATCAAAGCATTGGAAGAAGAAGCAAAGAAAAGGCAAAAGCCGAAAACCGCAACTGACGGAGGCTGCTCAGACGGTGAACACTGCCAGCGTCTAGCATCAGAAGACGAGTTGCCTAAACTGTTAGCTGAAGGATGGCACGCTTCGTTAGTGTTGCCTAGCGGAAAAGTGGTTTTAGAGCGTTAAAACATCTCCTTTTCTTTTTTCTCTTCTTTCCTTCAAAATAACCTACTTGCTGGATTATTCTGAAGGAGGAAGGTTTTTTTCTTTTCGTAATTCAACACAAAGAGCCTTAAGCGCAATGTCGTCTGTGATTTCCTCGTACTCATTCACATTCTCAACCTTCATCTTACAAGTCAAGGCTATAGCATTAGCAAGTCTCATTGTAGGTTCATTCTTTCTACCTCTGGAGAGTAAGTAGATGGCTTCCGCCCCTTCTTCAACGCAATGCATTGAATATTGCAAGTATGGAGCAAAACCTTCTCTTTTGAGTTTTTCAGGCTCTGCAATCAAGACGTAAGCTACTTTGATTTTTCTTCCGATATATGGGTCAGCTTTTCCTAATTCGCCCTTCTTGCGTGTAGCCAAGATATTCAAATGCTCTACGTATTCTTTCGTTTCTCTAAGTGCATCTTGGTCAAGCGTTGGATATAGTTCTAATCCAAGTTCCTTGACTTCTTCTAGGTAGACCCTCGTAAACAAACCACGTCCATCAAGGTTGCTCATAATATCCATGTAATGCTGAACGCCCTCTTGACCTAGTTCCTTGTTCAGGACATTTATGAGAAAGTAATCTAGAGCACCCTTATTCCTTTCAAACAGCATCTTTTTGACCATTGTGGAATCAATGGCTGTTTGAATAGGTTTCTCGATATAGAGTCGTGAGTAAGGAATCATACCTTTGGTAATGTAATCAACCATTGCATAAGCGACGTTTCGAGGATTCTCCTCGTGTTCTTTCATCCTTATAACTACTTCTTCTTCATCTGTGTCTAAATACGATGGTTTCTCAACCCATTCCACCTTGGCTGGATATGGAATTATTCCCTTTGCCTCGTTGTTGATTTCTTCTTGTGCTGTGTTCAAACTTTGTTCAATCTTAAGAGCAACAGAACTCTTTTCACCAGTTTTCCAAAATGATATTCCACGAGCAATCCATGCTCCAGCTCCTTGAAATGCAGGAACTGACGTGAGGAGGTAGAAGATGAGAATACCAAACGCTGCTGAACTCCCCATAGTTCCGACAAATTGAAGAACAATGTTGAAGGAAAGATAAATCATACTTCCTATTCCCGTCACAACAAGAATTATAGCGGACAAGAAATACAAAACTGTCTTAAGCTTCATCCATTTTCGCCTCTTCTGTGCCAGAGCCTGACTCATGAAGTGGATTCTGCATTTCTTCTACGACTTCTATTTCTTCCTCAGACGGCTCCTCTCTTTTCTTTCTTCGATACTTAGTTCTAAGCTTATAGAAACATTCAATATCATCGCAACATATCTTGACTTCTCCTTTAGAAAATGTAATGAAACCAATGTTTTCTAACGCAATCACGCAATCGCACTCGGGACATTTGATTTCTCCTTTGAGAACCTTATCCAAAAGCTTCAATTCTGTTAGAAACTGTTTGAGGTCTCTGTCATGAACAGCATAGATTTTACGCTCCATTCTACTACCCATTCACGTCTATGAAATGTTCTGGTTTATAATATTTGCATCAACCAGAGCAGTTATCACGAAAGATATTACCTTAAACTATACTCGTTGAACTAGGTCAAGATTCTGGACAGATAACACCATGATATTATGAAGAGATAATAGGCAAAACTATCTTTTAGCTGAATGTTCTTGAGACTTTAATGCTTTTTCGACGTAAGACCGTGGATGAAGTTGTATGCGGTCTTCAAACGCACCTATGTAATACTCCTTGTCTTTCAATTGCTCTGGAAGGCTTGTAATGACCATTTTATGAATTTTGCGAAGAACATTATGTATTATCTCAATCTCTAAATATTTCGGGTTTTTTCGCAACATCTCAGCCATATATCTTGCTTCATTTTTCCTTAAACTTCCTTCTATCAATATGCGCTTATCTCTATCCAATCTAACAGGCACTTCAGAGGAGAGAATGCTTCCTATTTCCTGCACAAAGTCGTTTATGAGATGTTCAACTCGAATCTTTTCACGGCGACTGTAGTAGACCTTTTTTGGGCTTTCCTGTCTCCGATAGATGATGCCTTGCTTGGCGAAAGCGACAAGCTTTCTTTCAACGGTCAATCGGACAAGTTTTTCAGCTTCTGCTTTTGCATACAAATCCTTAGCTCTCATCTCTGAACCGTCAATAGGTAGAAGATTCAAGATTTTCTTATCCAAGTCTACTGACTTTTTCGACATTAGCATCCCTAATGTATATAATATACAAAAATGTATATAAACGTTTGCGACGTCGTTTATTCGACGACGAAAATCAAAAAAGGTGAAAAAAGATAAAAAATTTGAATGTAGGCATAACAGACGAAACGGACACCAAATTGGAGAGTATAATGGACAAGAAGCGTTTCAAAAATCGTGCCGATGCCATTGAGTTTTTGATTCAAGAAATTTTTAAACAGCTTTTTGAGGGAGAGGATTAAAATGGCTGAGAAAAAGGAAGAAAGCGCAGAGAAAATGATTAAAGAGGTTAGAGAACGCATTGAAGCAGGATTGACTCAAGAACAGCGAAAAGAAGCTTACAAGCAATACGTCGCTGAGAAAGCTGAAAAAGAAAAGCAACAAATTCCCGTCAAAGAAGAACAAAAAGAAAGAGAACCGAAAACTTTGCGTGATTTGGCTCGTCTGCGAGGCTGGATAGAATGACAAGTTTAAAGTTCCAAATCGACGGCTTAGACGTTGAGATAACGCATCCTGAAGTTAAGCTGACAAAGCCGAAACTGTCTTCCTCTCTGGCTCAATTTGTTTGTCCACAATGTGGAAGAAAGACTTTAAGTGTTGAGAAAGGCGACGTGGAAAATGCAGGTAAACACATGTCAGCGCCTGACAGCAAAGGTGTCAGAAAAGCTGTTAAAGGCATATTCGACGCAGTTAAAACAGGATTTGAAATTTCCAAAGAAAGACGAGAAATCGAAGACGAGAAAAGTGATTTCATAGGATACGTTAAAAAATTGTCATTTTGGCGACGCAAAAATAAAGGAAAGTTTGAATATGCCAGTAATGGTGGTGAAACTTCAATTCCAATCACTTGCTCCATCTGCAATACTCATTATTCTTTAAGAGTAGAAATAACAAATCCTGTCAAGATTGAATACGAGATTGACCTTGTTGACGTAGACTTTAAAGCTGAAAAGCGTGAAGACCTAATCAAAATCTATCAGCAGAGAGGAATAGACTCAAGCGACGAGAATCTTACGTTGTTAGAATCAATCTGTGCATCTTCTCTTCCTTATTCAGAGCATGCTAAGGATTTTCTTTTAAGGATTAAGCAGCTTTATGACGACAGAGAGAAAGTTTCAGAGGTTATCGCTGATTTGAAGATTTCAGTCGGCGAGGCTAAATTTGAAAGCGAAAGCGGACAGAAATGGCTGAATGATTTGTCTTCAATATTAGGTGACGGAAGCAAATTCTTGCAAAGAAATCTTGACGAGCAGTTGTCTGCTTGTCTCCAATCAATCGTTGAATTTGCTGAATCGCCAATACCTATGGAGGAATAGAAATGGCTCACAAGTGTTTGGATTGCGAAAATAACGGTTTTGAAACTTTAAAATGTCCACAATATGGAAGTAAAAATACTTCCGCTGTATAAGAAGGGGAGGTGAATAATTTGGATTTAGTCGAGTATCTACGTAAATTCATACCTCCATTAACCGAGCAACAAATAGCTGAGATAGCGAAAGAAGCAGAAGCAATCGTAAAAACTCAATTGAATAAACCCCTGAAGAGCCAGTGAAAATCTGGCGAAACCATTTTTTTGGTTGGGTGAATCAATGCACATCCACGTCCCTAAAGCCAAAGTTTCTCCATGCAGCACAGGCGGTTTGGATAGGGCATTACCAAAAAACCAATGGAGTTTTCTATGGCTAGGGAAAAACGTTGCCCTCAAAACGGATGAGCCAGTTGTCGAGCTTGGCAAACGATGCACAATAACAGTGGGGGTCTTCTTATTCCCTCTCACTGCCCTCCTAATTCTGGCGTCTCCGCTGAGGAAAGCCCAAAAATAGCATGAAGGAGGTGTGAAATTGGATAAAGGATACATAGTTAAGGCTTATAGAGAGACAGGACGCAAGCCTAAAATGGTGTTTTCCATGCGTCTCTCAGAGGAAGACATCGAATTTTTGAGGAGCTTAACCAATGCGACTGAGTTTATTCATGTTTCAATAGAGGAAGAGAGGCGGAAACGAAGGATGATGGAAGCTAAAGGCTTACCCTACGAGATAATCCATGAAATTGCGGAGTATTATGTTAAGAATTGCCTATACGTGCCAGAAGACCCAAACTATAGGCAGCCGAAAGAATGGGATGAAAAGACTTGGCTGTTTCACATGCAACACACATTATTCAGAATTGCTCAATTGACATTGAAGGTGCCTAATTATTATACTGATGGGAGGTCGGTTTTGCTGCCTGCGACAGAAATAATCGAAGAGCTGCAGAGCAAAGAAGCCAAAGATTTCATCCTAACAATTAAGGAAAATGTTGAACAAGGAATGCAGCCTCTATCCGAAGATGTGTTGGACATCATCAGGAAAATATATGAAGAAGCAAAATTCCTACTTGAAAAAGAATACAGAAAAAACTTCCACAAATTCCCACCTGCCGATTGGCATTTATATGTTGACCTCAGTAGAGGCAGAGGCGCTGAAGACATAATCCATTACAAAACGCCATAATTCAGAAGTCCAGAAGCGTTTTCAGAAGACATAAAAAATTGCGTGTCATACGTTTACGTATTACGATGAACAGTCGACAGAAAACTGTTTCTCGCCGAAAGGCGCTGCAATTCAAGAGGAGAGAGAAGGATTACGTGAACGTATTACGTTTAAATCTCTTTTTTTACTACGTTTCAATCTTAATTCCCATCTATCTCCCTATGAGACCTTCCAGACTTAAGCGTCTGCGCTTGGCAGGTTAACTGCTGAGTAGAGAAACGTAATACGTAAACGTGTTACGAGCATTTTTCCCTCCTGCATCACATCCCGTCTGCTCGTGCTTGAGGAACGGTCAGCGGCGACGCATATCATTAGTCCTTTTTCCACAACATCACAATCAGGCTCTGACTATACACAGCATGCTAAGAGGATTTCTTTTCTTTTGTGCGAACTTGTGCTTTTTTGGGAGCGCCACAATGAGGACATTTATCAAAAGTTTTACTGTAAGTAGTGCCACAGTATTGGCATTCTACAACTTGGCTTTCTGGCTCTTTAAACAAGATTCCCTTTACTTTCTGAACAATTTTCTCTTCTCTAATTACCTGCAAAGTCCCTATAACAAGTAGAACAATCCCTAAGAAGAAGAACAAAGTGTTATAGTGAAAAACTTGGAATGACCAGTTTACATATTTGTGACTAACCAGGCTCATAGTGTTGTCAAAGTTAAGCCTATACAAATCGATTCCTTGTGCACGCCATTCAAGATGATAGCCATCATAAATTCTCCCTACATCTAGAACACGCTTTCCATAGGAGTCAGTTATGTAGAAATAGACATCCCTATTGGCTCCAGAAATCGATACATCCGATTCAATTATGCCATTATAGAGCAGATATACCGTTGGTCCATTGACGTTTCCTGGTCCAAGGTCATAAAACCCAGTGGAACCAGACCATTCTGGCAAAAGCCTATTTGTTGGCAAGTAACTCATTATTATGAAAATAATAGATAATGCAAATAATACACGTCCTTTCTTCAACTTCTACTTCACAGTTTATCGATGTTTCTGAAACTTCTTTTAACTTTTGCTCTAACACTGCAACAACAACCTAAACTACCTCTTGCTCTTCTTGAGGATGCTTTTCTATCGGATGTGTGTTGAAACGTCATTATATGACAATATAATGATGTTGGACGTCAGTTTCTGAAGCAAATTTAACGTTAAGCAACATCAGCAGCAAGGCAAGCAAACCGCAGAAAATCTTATTCAATTCCGGTCAAACAGCGTTGCTAGAAGCACGAAACATTTGACTATTTGTCTTAATCTGCTGTGCTGTTGTCCTTTCGCTGTCGTTTTGACGTTTTGCAATCTTTCCTTCTGTCCCAAATCTTCAGAACCTGTCACATGACATATCTGAAAGCATCTAAACTGTCTGATGGGAGCAGTCCAAGAGCGTCTCCTTTTCCGTAAAAATGCTGAATGAAAAACGAGCATCCACGACCTATCGGCGGCAGGTCGCTGCGCTTTGGTACTTTTTGTACTTTTTCTGGAAAATGAAGTTGACCTCCGTTGGCTGTTGGGAAGGTTAGGAGTTGCTCACGGACTTGTCCGACCGATAAAAATAGAAGGCTGTCCTTTCTTTCCTACCTTGAATTTGATCTTAGTTACGTTTTCTTTGCTGTGCTCTCCTCCAAGCTTAACAACATACAACTTAACGCCTCCTCCAACATTCTCCATGTTTACTACTGCTACGTCAAATTCAATGTCTCCTTTTAATATATATTCGTCTTTGAGTCCCTTCTCAATTCCTTCTATAGTGGCTCTAACTAACTCCGATAATTCTTTATTCTCAAACAAACAATCACTCTCATGCTCACCGTCTAAGAATTACAATATAAATTTTCGCTTCCATTCATTACAAAGAAGAAAAATAGTTGCTTACGCTAAACTGTAAAGCCTCGCTCTTCCCTTCTCCGCTTCTGTGACCCTGACTTTCCTACCTCTATCAGCTTCTCCATTTCTCGCCTGACCAATGCTCTTAGGGAAGGAGTGATCATGTTTGGCTCTGTCTGCGACGTAATTCTGAGGCAAAGAAATAAAGAAAATCAAAAAGAGTAGCGAGCGAAAGCGCAAGAGCACTCATGCCAACTCTGAAAGCAGTTGGATACGATCCTACCATTAAATTTGCGTAGGAGGTCCAAAGAAGACTTGCTGCCGACACCAAAAGGGCAATTGTGAAGTATATACGCCGAATATAGTCGTAATAATTCTCCAAGAATGTGGAGAAAACAAAAGCTATTAATGCGATGGTAAATCCTATAATCAAGCTTATTGAGGATGTTAAGCCATTCAAACTTGTCGCAATGGTTTGATAGTCGAGTTTTATTTCAAGTGTCCAAGCAAAAAATAGAGAAAATACAGTCATTCCAAAAAACAAAATTTCGACTCTAAATTTGCTAACATCCATTTTTCTTCCTCTTTGAATTTTCGTAAAGCTATCTTACATTTATAGAAACAGCAATTTAAAAACTTAGATGAAAGAAAAAAAAGAGGTTACGTTGGCAGCTTATACAACTTGCCTATGTTCTTCTTTTCACTTTCAACTGCTTCAACCTTTTTCTCCTGTATCAACTTCGCCATCCGTGCCCTTACAAGCTGTCTGCCTATGTCTGGGTCTTTAATGCCTAGAACTACGCCAATTTTATATGAAGCATCTTTCACAATATTTCATTGGCACAGGAGGGAGGAAATGAATTGTTGTTCCTAAAGAGCAGCATTTTGTTTCGCCTCAACTCCCTCTTGTGCCTCTATTCTCTAAGTCTACGCTAAACCAAAAAGGTTTTATTAAGATAGCTTGAGCAAAGATTCTTTAGGTTTGCGAAAATTGAAGAGAAAGAATCTACATGACGAAATTGTCGGAAGTATTTTACCCAGATTCGCAAAAGACCTCAAGCAAGAGGGAGTGATATCGGATTATAGCAAGGAAAGCTTCAGAGTTGAGTCTCACAAGGATTTTCCACCACTTGTGATAAAACCTGACATTGTCTTAATCCTGCCTGATAGGAAAAAATTCGAAGTTGAAGTAGTAAATCCAAAAGACCCTAAGAGGCTTATGGGAGAACTAGCTTCTGTTCAACTTCTTGGACTTTATGACCTGATACAAGGAGCTCTCGTTTTTTTGTTACCGCTTAGCGTTGAGCATCCTAAGGCACCAGCCAAAGGAGTAAGACTTTCGCAAAGCAGTAGAATCGATGAAGTAATTAGATATGAAATACCGTCAGTCATAGTTTCTTGGTCTGTGAAGGAAGAGAATAATTATAGCAATCTGAAGGGGTGGATACTGAGCCGCCAACCTTCATGGTGGGCATACAAGGAGACCCCTCCAGCTTGGGAAGCACGTAAGCCTAAATCATCCTTCTAACGCCCATTCTATTGTTAAACAAATTTTCTAAAAACTACGGCTTCAACGTAGGATATATAGATTGAACTTCTAATATAATTCTTATAAACCGCATGTTTTACGAGCGATAGGCTATAATTTTGTCTCCAATTTTTGCTTTGAAGGTCTTGGCTGCGTTGCCTTGATTTATGGAGATTTCCAGAAAGTTGTGGCTACCAATTGTGGCTAGCGGTTTATGTGGCTCAACTTCCGCGTAGGCTTTACAAAGCTTTAGCTTTTGCTTAACGGCTTTGAGCTTGACGTTAACCATAGCCCTTGCGTTCATTAATTCGAGTTCTTTTTCTCCAAAATTGGTAATTATATTTCCGAAGTCGTCTATGTGAATGATTTCACCCACGAGCATGTCTTTTCTTCGAATAATTTTCGCGAATTCAGGCGTTACAATTTCACTGATTTCCTGTCCAAACTCCTCTGGCAATGTTCCATTTGCCAAATGAGCTGCTGCAGGCGCGAAAATGTCTCTTCCATGAAACGTGTTATATATTCTTGGCCGCATGAGTTTTTGGTTGGTTATTTTGTGAATGTGTTCTATCTCCTCATTTTTTGCGGTGAGCGCTAACAGACCGTTGTCTGGTCCAATAAGATAGCCGCGTTTTGTTTGTATGAGTATTGGTTGCCTTTTCGTTCCAACACCCGGGTCTACGACTGCCAAGTGAATTGTGCTTTTTGGAAAATATGGAGATGCAGAAGCCAGAATGTATGCTCCCATTCGTATGTTGAACTTTTCTATCTCGTGTGTCACGTCGAGGATTGTTGCGTTTGGGCTTATGCTTAAAATT
>Ga0315296_10004884_pt1 | contig 10875 bp, 8 predicted proteins | sample YL17G14_18_MG_FD_203921 | JGI IMG/M metagenome (GOLD analysis project Ga0315296, IMG submission 203921) | Sediment microbial communities from Yellowstone Lake, YNP, Wyoming, USA - YL17G14_18 | ecosystem: Environmental > Aquatic > Freshwater > Lake > Sediment | place: USA: Wyoming | collected...
GTCCGCACACCTCCCCCTGAATCCCCCCAGAAGAAAGAGAAGGCCGAAGATGCCAGAGGCATAGGTGTGATGGACACTGCGTACGGTAAATCCGGCGCCGGTCAGCATCTTCTTCAACTTTTCCAGGGCAATCCGCTGTACGTGCACCGCGCCTTCCGGGAAATCCTCTCCCAGCACGTGCCGGTGGATCCAGTCGGCGACGGGATGGTAGACCACCTCGATGAAGGAGTTACCGTTCGGAACAATAATCAGGAAATTCCCTCCAGGAACGAGAGCACGGTGGGCACGATCCAGGAAAAGGCGGCAATTTTCCATATGCTCCAGGGTGTCGAGCGCAAGGATGATATCATAGGAGGAAGGAGGTGCTTTCTCCAAAAAACCGGAGGAGTCACCTCTGAAAAATTCGATGGTCTGGATCCCGAAGCCCGCTGCGCGCTTCTCCGCGGTCTGGATCATCTCCTGGTTCATATCAATCCCCGTCACCCTGCAGCCCAGGGTGGCGAGAACGCATGCATACGCACCATAGCCGCACCCGGCATCGAGAATCTGTAGCTCCCTGATAGATTTTTCGGCCCTTTCTGAGTAGTCACGAACGAAACGGACGACCCCCTCCACTTTCTTGACTTTCAGGAGGTTCATATCCGACAGCTGGTGGGCATAGGCAGGATCTGCCCTGCGATCAAGCCAGTGATGCCAGGAAGCATCCCCTTCCCCGGGAAATCCCCGTACCACATAGAAGCTGCTGAAGGTCTTCACCCAAGCTCGGAGGGTTTTCTTCAATCGTTCCATGCCTGTCATCCCTGGATGTGTCCTGCGGGAAACCTGTTGTCACTCGGGATATCGGGTGCGCAATCCATGCAGGTGCATGATGCGCACGGGATTTCCCCGGGTTGATTTCCCTGGATCTGAATCTGATACAAGCGAGATTTCACCATAAAACGCATTAATGTATTGAAAAATACTCCTGAACGGATAATCCCATCACCACCAGATTTATCTATCAATTGGATTATCAGAACGGAACGTATTTTTATCTCCCGATGGCAATCAATACATAACAGTTCTCCATATGCGAACCATCGCCGCTATCCCCTGTTTTAATGAGGAACTCACGATAGGGTCTCTTGTCCTGAAAACCCGCATCCATGTCGACGAAGTGCTGGTGGTGAATGATGGATCCCGGGACAGTACGGCAAAGGTAGCCACTCTTGCCGGAGCCCGGGTTATTTCACACGAGCACAACATGGGAAAAGGCAGGGCAGTCCTCACCGCGGTCGATTATGCCCTCTCGCAGGGCTATGAGGGTCTGGTCCTTCTGGATGGGGACGGCCAGCACAATCCCGATGAGATACCCACCATGCTGGACATGGTGAAGAAGGGGGAGGCAGACTGCGTCATCGGTTCCCGGTTCATCGGTTCTTCCATGGACATTCCCCAGTACCGTGTCCTGGGTCAAAGGGTACTGAACCAGCTCACCAACATTGCGGCACGGAGGTCAACGACCGATTCCCAGTCGGGTTTTCGTATCCTGAACCGGAGGGCTATGGAGGCGCTTGGAACTGAATCAGAGGGATACAGCATCGAATCAGACATGATCCGGCGGTTCTCTGAAAACGGGCTCACGATCCATGAGGTCCCCATCTCGGTCCGCTACAAGGTCCCCAATGGCAACAAGCAGAATGCCCTCACCCACGGCCTGAGCGTCTTCAGCCACATCGTCAGCCTGATTGGATACCGGCGACCGCTCATCTCGTTCAGTATCCCGGGTCTGGTCATGACGATCACCGGCCTGCTGCTGGGATTTCACAGTTACTCCCTGTTCCAGGAATGGGGGTCTTTTCCCTATGCCTATGCCTTTGTGAGTGTGGTCATCTTCACCCTCGGTCTCGTGATGATCCTGGCAGGGTTGATCCTGAACTTCCTGGTACTGATCACCAAATCGATGCGGTAACCACCCATGGCGTACTCGACCGGAGCATCCCAGTCCCGATACCAGGAATTTTCGGATACGATATGAAAATACTGGTGACCTCCCTTCCGGACATTCAGCGGATTCCTGTCCAGCGGCCGCACCATATCCTTCGGCACCTGGCAGAAATCCATGAGCTGACTGTACTCTCCGTGCGGGCGGGAGAGGGAGCGGGTTCGCTCCCCGACTTCGCGGATACGAACATGAGGAAGATAGAGTTCAGATATCTGGCAGAACACGCGGACCATCCTGTCTTTCAGGAACTCGCGGTTCTCCTGAACCGGGCACTGCAGCGGGAACTCTCAACCCGCGGATACGACCTGCATATCAACCTCAACAGCCTCATTGCCGGCCATACCATCGCACGCAGCATGGCCCGGCACAATATTCCTGTGATCTTTGATATCGGCGACGATCTCCCGGAATCATTTGCTGCGAGTCCATGGATACCTTCTCCATTCAAACCGTTGGCACGACATATTTCCCGCACCTTGATGGAGAGTTCGGTCCGGACTGCGCAGCGGGTGACCTGCGTCACCCGTTCCCTTTCCGCGGCATATGCTCTGCCAGACGGCAAGACCATCCATGTACCAAACGGTGTGGACTGCACCCATTTCCGACCCTTGGACAGCTCGAGGCTGAGGGGTGATCTGGGATTTCATGACGATGATTTTGTCTGTGGTTTTCTTGGCGTCCTTAACGGGTGGGTGGACCTTGAAACTCCCTTCACGGCACTCCGTTCGCTTAGAAAGAAGGATCTGGGTATCCGGATGCTCGTTGTGGGAGGAGGTGATCGACTCCCGTATTATCGGGAACTGGCAAGAAAGATGGGTCTTGAGGATGCTATCATCTTCACCGGCCCAACCCCTTATAGCGAGGGGCCGGCCTTCATATCAGCCATGGATCTCTGCCTGATCTGCCGTTATCCCTCCAAGGAATCCCATCACTCTCTCCCCTTGAAACTCCTGGAGTACATGGCATGCGAAAAACCGGTAGTCTCACCGAAGCTTGCTGGAGTGCAGGAAGCAGCAGGGGATCAGGTCATCTACGCCCAGACCCCGGAGGAGCTGGAAGAGGTGATCACGCACTGTTGTACCGATCCTGATAGATGCCTGACGCGGGGTGCTTCGAACCGCGAGTATGTCCAGGCGAATTACACGTGGGACCATACCCTCACCCGCTTTGACCGGGCAATGGAGGAAGCGGTGCACGGTGCAGAAATTTTCTAAGCGGGATCTTCTTGGAAAAGGGTACCGCTTTCTCCTGAAAAGACCGGATCCTTCGGAAATCCTCTGGCTCAATATTGCAGTCACCTACTGGTGCAATGCGCGATGCATGAACTGCAGGATATGGGAGAAATACAGGACGGATCCCGCACCTGCTCGGGAGGAACTTTCGGTGAATGAGATCCGGCGGCTGATCGAATCACCATTCATGAGCCACCTGCAGGGAGTGAGCCTGACCGGAGGGGAACCCACCCTGCGCGATGACCTACCGGAGATAGCGTCGGTTGTCGTGGACCATGCGCCGGAAACGATCCTCGCGACATCCACCAATGGACTGAACCCATCCCGTATTGAGGGGATAGTCGGGAAGATCCTGAATTATGAACCCCGCCGGTTCAGTATCTCTGTCTCCCTTGACGGGACCCGCAAAACTCATGATAGGCTCCGAGGTACGGTCGGGGCCTATGATTCAGTGCTGGATACGGTGAAACGGTTGCAGGAGTTCGACATCCGGATCGGGCTCCATTTCACCATATCCCGTGAGAACTGGGCCGATCTCCCGGAAATCCACAGGCTCTCGCAGCAGCTGGGGATCGGATTTCTCGCAAATTTTGCCCATGAGAGTCCTTTTTTCTATTCCAACACGCCAGTTTCCGGAATTCCAACTGAAGATCTAGATGAGATTCAGAGACTCGTCGAAAAGACCGTTCAGGACCGGCAGGCGGGTGAGACCCTGGCTGTCCGGCTCCTTGATCCCTATCCCTTCTTCCTTGCGTCAATGACCCGGCACCAGCGGCAGCAGTCCCGCCTCCTCCCGTGCTATTCAGGTACCCACTCTCTCTTCCTTGATCCCCATGGTTCTGTCTATCCCTGCCCCATTCTTGACCGGCCGATGGGAAATATCCGGCAGGAAGACTTTTCCTCGCTCTGGATGTCCATTCCAGCGACAGAGACCCGCCGGTTTATCGCAGCAGAACGTTGCCACTGCTGGGTCGCCTGCGATGCAGTACCATCATTACTGCGCGGCATCCGGCCATTCGCCTGGAACATCTCCCAACTGTTCAGGGGGGGGGACCATTGAGGATTGCCTTTATCGGTCATTTCCAGGAGGTAGGTGCCACCGGCGATATGGGTACGAGGGCAGTTGGGCGCCACCTCAGTGTCGAAGCCGCCAAACGTCATATCGTGCAGCGGTTTGAAATCCGGGATTTTCGGGGATGGATCCGGTTCAGGGATTTCAAGCCGGATATCCTGCACTTTGTCCTTGGCCCCACCACTGCAGGGCTCATGGGCGTATGGCTTTGGCGGCTCCCGTACCGAAAGGTACCGACGGTGATCTCAGCACCGAATCCTGACCCTCATGTCTGGAAAACGGGTGTCGCCCTCGCCAGGCCGGATCTTGTGCTGGTCCAGTCAGAGCATTCGGAACATCTCTTCTCTTCCCTTGGGATGCGGACCCTGTTTCTCCCGAATGGCGTGGATCTCCGGAGGTTTACTCCGGTCCCCGATGAGGAGAAGCGGGCTCTCCGCCTCCGATATGGTTTCCACCAAGAGAGATTCACCATCCTGCATGTCGGTCCTCTCCTTCCGAGCAGGAACCTGTCACCCCTTGTGAATCTCAGGAGAGCCGGTTACCAAGTTGTGATTGTCGGCAGGAAACCTGCCGACATGGCAGTGCACCGCGTTCTCACCGAAGCGGGATGCACCGTAATCCTTGATTTTATCGAGCAGATCCAGGAATTTTACCAGCTCTCCGACCTCTACCTCTTCCCTGTTCCTCCGGAGAACAGGACACAATGCATTGAAACGCCCCTCTCCCTACTTGAAGCGATGGCAACTAACCTGACGGTACTCACCACCCGGTTTGGGGCGCTCCCACGCCTTTTTTCTGACGATCGAAGGGGTTTTTATTATTTCTCTAACCCCTCTGAGATTGAAAACCTCATCGGGTCGCTGGTGGAGGGAGACTTCCAGGTGAATACGCGAGCCCTGGTACAGAATCTATCATGGGAGGACGTGGGAGGACAACTGGAAGAACTCTATAAGAAATTGCCTGTATAACACCAATCTCCAGTTTTGCATCCTTCTCGATATGGCCATCGGGAATTCCTCAACAGATACCATCTGAATCATCCATATGACTCCATGGTTCTTGTTAATCCTTTCATTTGTGTAAATATCTGGTAAGGGACGCGAGGACAACGGGGATATGCTGAAAGTTATGGAGAGGGTATCTTATCGTTGAACCAAGGAAATTGGTGGAGAAATTACAGATGCATGATGCGCATGCATCTGGATATAGTCCTTTCCTTAGGTTCATCCGCACGGGTTCACAGGCCTGGTTCCATAGATCCACTAGGTGTTTTTCTCCCCGCTCCTTGATATTTACCGACGATTTCAGCAAATTGCATGGAAGCACCTCGCCATAATAGTTCAATGAGATGATCAGGTCAAGCGCCGCGCACCAGAACCGGCGCAGGACCTTGTGGAAGAAAGGGTTTCCTGTTCCCGATTGATCCAAACTCTGGATGTATTCCGGTAACCAGCACCTCAGCACCTTCAGGTTGGTTGAGACCCGGTGATTCTTCTCAAACTGAAGAATTTGATCAAATCGCCGCTCGATCTCTTCCACCTGGGCGGGAAGAATATTCAGCCCCTTTTTATCCGGGATGGGAGTGGTATCCGGAAAATTTGACGAGAAAATGACCGGCTGGAATATCACCTCTCTCACACCAAGCACTTCTGCCTCCTCCACAAGATTGGAGAGATCCGCGTGATTCAGGGATGTGATGACCGTTGATAATGAGACAGGGATCCCGTGCTCCACGAGGAGCTGAATTCCTCTCTTCTGCAGGTGATGAGCATTCGGGACGCCTTTTACGCGGTTCTGGATTTCCGGATTAAAGGAATCAATGGAAACGGCAACGCTTGCCCTAGATTTTTTCAGAACTTCCCATGCCCCATCTCTGAGATGGGGGATGAGCATCCCGTTTGTCTGCACAACAGTCTGGAGACCACGCTTCCCGGCAGAGGAGAGGATGTCAAGGAGACCTTCGAATAGGAGGGGTTCCCCACCACCGAGAACAAGGTTCGGGATGCGGTAGTTTTCCATCTCCTCCAGGATCCATTCCATATCGACGCAGTCCAGGAGCGGCTTTTCTGTCTCCAATCTTCCCCTCCCGATTTCACAATAGATACAGTGCTGGTTACACCGGTTGGTCAGATTGATACTCACCAGAACAGGTTCAGAAATACCAAGACAGATGTTCTTGAAAAGAGCACCAGGCAGCGAAGACATTACTTGTATTTTATCACCCGGAGATATGGGTTTTTCTGCGCTGACCAACGGCTTCATTCACCCCGCTCCCAGTTTCAGGTTTTCCTGTTTCCCTCCGCCAGATTCAGGATTTGAGAAACCTTATTAGAGGGATTGGGTAAAGATATCCTTACGGATTTTCTGAATGAAACCACGGCTGATTCTGTTCCTTGGCATGGATGGTTCGGGGAAAACAACACTTGCTCAATACCTCTGTGAAAACCTCAGGGAACGCGGGAATGCTGTACAGTACATCTGGTATTTCACCAACGAGAGATCCCGCTTCAGGAATTTGTTACGAAGATTCTCAATCCTGAAACCGGAAAGGAAACGGGAGGAAAGGGTTCGGCCCAATCAGCAAAGCTGTCTGGAACGGCTGCAGTTTCATGCCTTTAAAACCGTTTATCCTCTGCTAATCCTCTCCGATTATTTTATTTTTACATTGTTCAATTTCTGGATCCCCTCATTGCTCAAACAAGGACAGCTTTTCATTGCTGACCGGTATTTCTATGATGTGATCCTCTCATTTGCGGACGAATTTACTATCCCAAAGGAAAAAATGGAGCGCTCTTTGAGACGGTACCACCACCTCTTCCCCCATCCCGATCAGATATTTTTCCTCTCAGTTCTTCCTGATATGGCATTTGCGAGGAAAACGGCTGATTATTCATCCTTGACCCGCTGCAAGGAAATCCACAGGAGATACCTGGAACTGTATGAACTGCTCAGAGCGTCCCATGAAAAAATTCGCTTCATCGATACCTCCACCTCAGATAAAACGGAAGCACAGAGGGCAATGGATGAATACATCAAGCTCCTGGAGTGAGGGTAATTGCCGGAACGACTGGTGATCCTCGGCATAGATTCCCTCGATCCCGATATCCTCCTGCACCACAGGGCAGTTCTCCCCAATTTTTCACAGCTCATGAGCCGGAGCCCCACCTTCCGGTCCCGGTCCATCTTTCCGCCCGACACCATCCCTGCTTGGGTCAGCATCTTCACAGGCCTCCAGCCTGCAAACCACGGCATTCTGTACAGCTACGACATGTTTGATTCAGGTCTGGAGGAACTCAGGAACCTTCGGATCGACCGGATCCGGGGGACCACCTTTTGGGATATTGCAGGAAAAAGAGGCCTACGATCAGTGGTCATCTTTCCCCAAGGGATCTTTCCGGGCTGGGAGATCCCAGGAGTGATGATCTGCAAATCCCCGGTTGATGTCAGGAAAGACCGGTGCAGGACAGAGGCTGATATCGAGGTTCATCCTGATGATGCTCAGGAAAAATATGGCATTCCTCGCCATTACAATGGGCTCTGGGGAGGATATCCCGGCGGGAGATTGCTGGAGGAATGGTCCGATATCGGTCTGTGCATTCTCGAGAGGGAGAGGAAATGGGGGTTATCCCTGCTGGAGAATGAGCCATGGGATCTCTTTTTCATCTACATTTCCGTCCTTGACATCATCCAGCACAGACTCTGGCGCTTCTATGATCCCGCGGATCCCACCTATCCGGGGGCGAACACTCTCGGTGGGATTATCCCACACTTCTACAAAGCTGTCGATACCGTGGTCGGGGATTTCCTAGCTGCCGCACCTGAAGCCACTTTCCTGGTCCTCAGTGACCATGGCCACGGTATGCGGCCACCGCGGACTGTCAACATCAACGAAGTTCTCCGGCTTAACGGTCATCTCATATGTACTCCATGGGCAGGTATTACCGAAGGACGAATCCGCAATACTATTCTTGGATTAGCACAGCAATTCGGTTTGGAGGAGAGTCTGATGACGCTTGTCATGATGAGCCCCTCCATATCACGTGAAGGGAAATCCCTCTACTCAGGACAGGGGGGGATCAATCGGCAAAGGAGCAGAGCTTATCTCTCCCATTTTGCAGGCATTAAATCCTATCCTCATGGGGGAATTGAGATCAACCGAGAGGTCGTATCCGACCAAGACTACGATAAACTTCGGGACGCCATCATCCATCTGCTTTCGTCGCTGCGGACGCCTGAAGATCAGCCCCAGTTCGAGTTTGTGGAGAAACGGGAGGAGATTTTCCCAGGACCTCATACTCCCATGATCTTTCCGGATATCGTTTTCCGGTTAGGCGGCGGATATGGGGTAGGATGGGAGATGTACCGGGGCATCTACGGGCAAGCAACGGATCATCGCCTTGCATCGGGGGGCCATGCCCAGAATGCGGTGTTTTTATTGCATGGTACCAAAGATCCTGTACAGAAACGGGAGATCTCTATCCTGGATGTGGCACCGACCATCTTAGACCACTACGGGATCCCATGGCAGGACCTGCACCTTGACGGAAAAAGCATCTTCGGATCGGATTAAATTCCTGAAATTGATCTATACCGGTGCATTCCTGTTCTTTACTGCATCGATGGTACTGGTCTGGCTCAACTCACCTGCCCGGGGCTACGAGATCTCCCTCTTCACGGCCCTTCCCCTTGCCGTATGGGTGCTCCTCTTTCTCGCGGTGGTGATCGCCATCGGGCTGCTCGTCCACGCGGTGCGATCCCCGGATCCGTGGGGCTGGGTTTTTAGCGGGATTCTCCTGCTCCTCTTCAACACCGCGATCCTCTCCCTCCAGTTTGTGAGGGGGTACTTCGTCTATGCGGTCGCCGACCCCTTCGCCCACATCGGCACCGCAGGAGAGATTGTGACATCGGGGTATTTCACTGACAACTATTACCCGGCTGTCCATCTTCTGGGAGCAACGATCTCGATCGTGACGGGACTTCCCTACATTGATGGAATGATCATCCTGCCGCTTTTCTTTACCCTGCTCTTCATCATCTTCACGTATTTTCTTACCCGTTCCATCTCCCATGACCGCAGATGTGCAATCCTGGCATTGGCCGCGGCGACTCCGCTCCTCTTTGCCTATTATCACCTGACCCCCTATCCCCACGCCCTTGCGATCTTCCTCTTCCCTGTCCTCTTTTTTGTCTACTTCAGAAACCTGAACTCACCCTCCCGGGGGGGCACGATCCTGCTCCTGATCCTCCTCGTCATGTATGTCTTTCTCCACCCCCTGATCGTGATGGTGCTGATATCCTCGCTGTTTGCGGCGGAGGGTGCGAAATGGCTCTGGAGGAGACAGGTTTCCCAGGTCCGCACTCCCCTCTCAGCCAACCCCGCCCTGATCGCCCTCTGTTCCTTCTTTCTCTGGTTCGCCTATTTCACAGGATCCGGTATTCCCGCCCAGCGTATCACACAGCGGGTGACCCAGGAAACGTTGACCACCATCAAAAGAGCACAGGAGCTTGATCCTGTCTTTCAGCTGGACCTGCCCCATTTCATTGAACTGACCATCAAGATGTACGGGCACCTCGCCATCTTCCTGGTCTGCGCAGGAGTGGTGTGTGGCATGGCCATCCTCTTTCTCAAAAGGAAGGAGAGCCAGCACGGGAATCTCTTCCTCATGTCCGTGATCTTTGTGACAAGCATGCTCTCCTACATGGTGGTGGCAAACCGGACCGGTCTTGTCACCATGGGACGGCTGTTTTCCGCGAATGCAGGAATCTGGGCCACACCGGTACTGGCCAGCGTGATCTTCCTGTTCCTCATCAGGCCGGAACAACGGGGGAAGCCCAGGGGCAGAACCGCCGGGACTCTTATTGTGGTGCTCCTGCTGGTATTCTCCTGTTTCATCGGGGTTATGAGCTCGTACCGGTCACCCTGGATCTATCAGCAGAGCTGGCAGGTCACACACATGGACATGGCTGGGACCATATGGTTCGGCGCGAATACAGTTGAAGGCCGTTTTGGGTACGAACCCATGGGATTCGGGGGACGGTACAAGAACCCGAATTTTCCCCGCCATTTTGGATACACCGAGAACCCTTCTGCAGGAGATTCCCTGTACCAGGATACCTACGTTGTGCTGACGTCCCGGTTCATTGAAGCAACCAGGGATCCCGCCCTCCAGTATTACATGAATGTCCCTTGGTACCTGGGGCGCCAGGGATTCGACCCACCCGACTTTGTCCGATTCGGGAACGATCCTTCGGTGGATCAGGTCTACACGAACCGCGAGTTCAGTGTATTTCTCGCGCGATCAACACGCAGCCTCCGGTAAACTGCAGGTTCCCACGCCGGGCATACCTTTTCTCTTCTCCTTCTGACCGTGAGTTGTTTCCCCGCCTTTCAGGAGATCGCGAGGGTCGCTGATCAGATCTGGTTCCTTGTCGATTTCACTTTCTCCCAGAGAACCGTATATCGCCCGGTGAGGAAATCCCACCACGCCATCACGATCAGCAATTCGTTCAGGACCACATACTCCGTGATGTGCCCCGGTCGTCCGGGAGTTTTCCGGATACCGCCACAAGGCTCCCTCCGCAGCATG
>Ga0315296_10004885_pt1 | contig 10875 bp, 12 predicted proteins | sample YL17G14_18_MG_FD_203921 | JGI IMG/M metagenome (GOLD analysis project Ga0315296, IMG submission 203921) | Sediment microbial communities from Yellowstone Lake, YNP, Wyoming, USA - YL17G14_18 | ecosystem: Environmental > Aquatic > Freshwater > Lake > Sediment | place: USA: Wyoming | collected...
TTTCGTGGTTATTGCCACCGCCGCCGGGCCGGCGATACAGTATCGGCATGGTTGGGAGGGGAGATTCAGCGCCGAGAAGGGGAATTCACCGCAAAGCTCTGTATTGAAAGATGGAGATAAGCAGTTGAAATGAAAGGCGCTGGACGAAAAGATAGAAAAAGGGATCGACTTCTTATACGAAAAGGGACAGTCTGTATTTAAAGAATTATGCAGACTTTATAATCATTGTTAGCGATATTGAAATGAACGAAATCTTCAAGGACTTTTCGCACCTCCTTGACCTTCGCTTAACGAGTGGGATACAGACTACCGAAGACTCAGTTCGTTACACTCTTTTTGCCGCTATGCTTCGTGGCGGCATTCAACCACACGATGTTGTTCTCGAATATTCGCATCCAGCGATTCCGCGAGCACAGGTCGATACTTGGCTGCCATCACTCCACGGGCGCTCTGTTGGAATAGAGTTCAAGTATGACCGTGATCCCCCTGGAGGGAAGAACCAACCAAAGACCCAAAAGGCAGGGCAGGTTTTTCGAGATATCCACCGTTTAGTGCTGCTTGGGGAAAACACTAAATCCGATTGCTACTTCGTTTACGTCGCCACGGAAGAAATGGCCGTTTATTTCAAGAATTCGAGCAACGGCTATCATGACTTTTTCGGATTGATGCCGGGGGCAAAGCTAGAAATTCGATCTGGCTATTTCTCGGCAAAACCAACTACCTTCACGAACTCCCTCGGAGGTGAGTTTGAAGCTGAGATTGAAGGCGTTTTGTCCATATCGTTGCCAGCGGGCCATCACTTGCGCGTGTTCAAGGTGTCGCCGGCGTGAGAGATATCGCTAACAAGCGCATCGAGGGCGACGCGCTGACGCGCGCGCCTCATGCGCGGCGTTAGGCAGCATCTATGCGCGCCCCCTCAGCGATGAAGGTTGTCAAGGACTCCCTCCGCGCAGCAGTCGGCTGCCTTCTCATCCCCTTGTTTCACTTGCCTAGGCTGGTATTCCTCGGGCTGCAGATCTCATACGCGTATGTCTTCAACCGGCACGACACGTTGACGGCCGACCCCAATGAGCACCTCCGCCGCGCTAGAAAGCTTCTCCGCATGCATCCGGCCGACATACTGTACGCCGCCCTCGAGGTCAGATTCGCTCTCGAGCGAATCGCCCAACGAGAGCTCATCTTCACCGAGAAAGTCAGCAATCGATATCTGGACGAATACGACCCAGTCAAGAAGGTCAAGGCCCTAAGGAGAATCGATCCGCAGTCTGCCCATCCTCACCGCATCTTCTTTGTCGACAACGCGCTTGGCATCCGCCTCGATTGGGGGCAATACAAGCCACTAGACCAGCAGAAGGCTGCGCACTACAAGGGGCGTCTCGGCGACCTGCTTCATCCCAAGGATGGACTCAGATTGGGCATATGGAATGATCCCTGGTACAGCGACACAGAGGCATTTCTCGCTGAGGCCATCGACTATCTCTCAACTGTCGCCAAGGACAACACGCCCTTCTTCGCGCTTCAGGATCTCGCCAACTTCGAAGTTATTCTTGACGAAGGCAACACCGATGCTGCCTAACAACTCGATGGAACCGACCCGGCCAGCCCAGCGTTAGTCTTTATGCGATACTAGGCTTGGGCTGGCCGGACGGCTCATCTCGAGGCCGTTGGCCGTGAGGGAATACGATGCTCCATATTTTGCCGTTGTTGGGTTATCGCCTCTTGGGTTTACTTGTCTTGTCCTGTTTTGTCGTAGCCGGTTGTTTGCAAAGAGAAGTCAACCAAAATCACAGAACGACCGGTCCTGAAGAGCTAATGGCTGCCTACTGTAAGGCGGATTTCGAAGGGGCAACGTTGAGCACCGAAAATTACAACAAGTCCGGTATTGCTGCCTTGCTGTGGAAGGTGGAAGAGAACCTTCTAATTGAAGGATTTCGGATCACCTCGGTTGCTAAAAAAGGTGATCAATCTGAAGTTACCGTGGAATACGCGGTCATCGGAGAGTGGGCTGTGGATGTGAAGATTAAAAGATACACCGAACGTCATGCATTCCAAGTCAAGCAGGTTCAGGTTAGCTGGAAACTCTTGGACCCCGTTGACCTGCCACCGCACATCTCGATCCCAACCGCCATTAGGCACATTGAAATGCTCATGCGAATCCAAGAAGAGCCGGAAGGTCCAGCCACAATTAAGAAACCTAAAGCATTAGATAAATCGGCCAACAAAGCAATCCAGCCGACCACTTACAGCGTCGGCTGATTTTTCACGTTATGTTTAATTGAAAGGAGCAAAAATGAAAAAAATATTATTTGCGATTTTTATACTTACATTTATTTCAATGAATGCTTTTGCCTCATAAGAAGGCGTTCTTGGGTTGTCCAAATTTACCGTTGAATCAAAAGGAATAGGGAACTCCGGGCCTGTTAAAATATCGGGGGAATAAAATCAACAAAATGAAATCATCTCACTAAAAATAGAGGCATTTGAGAAGAAATATAAAATTTCCGATGAAAATTAAAAATATTACCCAAATCATTATATAATAGTATTCAGATTTCTTACGAAGAAGGTTACAAGGAATTGGGCGGAAAAACTATTTATATCATCTTCCAAATGGGTTTTACTTCGGGCGTCAAAAAACAAGTTGTATTGTCACTTGCTGAAAACAATGCGGTTGAAGTAAAAGAAATAAAAATACAAAACATATTCATTGTTAGGTCGCAAAGGAAATGGACGAGTACACGTACATTTTAACAGGGAGGGTAATTCCAGAGCGGGCGCTCGTTGATATCGGTGAAGTTAAGCTTAAGGTCCTAGCGTCCGACGATGTGCCAGAAGGCGATCTATTCATTGAGGTTAGCAAGTCCCAGATCTCTGTGCGGTTCTTGGCGTCCGGCGAAGTCCGAAACATATTCACGTTGCGAAATATCGTTGAAGACGGGGCGAGAATGCTCCTTGATGTGGCTGGTTATTTCGCTGGCTATGGGTACGATGCGGAAATTGTGCAGGCGCTGCGATCAAACACATCCGAGAAATATGTGTTCGGCATCGATGTGCCCGCATTGGCTGGTGTTTGTGAGAAGGCCGGGATGACTGTTAACGATATATTCGCGGTACTGTCGAAGACAGACGGATACTATTTCCGCCATGCGCTTGGTGATGTACGAGAGGCCATTAAGTCACCGAAGGACACAGGCTTCTTCTGCTACCGAGCAATCGAATCACTGAAGAATTGCTGCGCCACGAGAAACGGAGTATCACCTGATAAAGACGATGCGTGGGAGCTATTTCGGAACACATACTCAATTCCGAAACAACAGATCATGGATATCAAAACCTTCGCTGATCCAGTCAGGCACGGTAACTACATGCAAGCAAAGCCAATGGCTGATAAAGATAGGGCAAACGTATTCAAAAGTACCTGGGAAATCATCAACAAATTTATTCTCAACGAAAAGGTAGTTGCGACCTAACAAATCGCTCCACTGGGACGCGCCAAACAGCGGCCCGCCGGTGAGCTTGGTCGTTATGCCTAAGGTGGCTAGATGCTGAAGTCTCACATGGATGCTGTGGAAAGTTCCCTCATCCACATCTCTCAGATACCTGCCAACGCGGGTCACATGCTACACCGCGGCACACCAAGAGAAGCCTTCATCAAGAAATTCCTTGAGGAGCATCTGAGTGCCAATGTCGCGATAGGCACCGGCGAGATCATTGACGCAAATTCTCAGCCGCGCGCACAACGCAACCAGTTCGATATCGTCATCTACAAGAACAACTATCCAAAACTGGATTTCGGTGGCGGAATCAATGGATTCATGATCGAGTCGGTCGTTGCGACCATTGAGGTCAAGTCGCTTCTTGACCAGTCGGCGATAGATCAGTCTGTCAAGGCCGCTCACGCAGCAAAGAATCTTACACCAAACATCAAAACGAGCTTCAGTACGGGCTGGGTGCCTCCACGCGTTCTGAACTTTATCGTGGCGTACCAAGGTCCAGCACAACTGGCAACCGTGCATGGGTGGATATTGAACGCGCACTCAACTCAAAGTATCCCGCTACCTACTTGGAATCAGAGCAATCGCACAACAGTGCCCGGTACGGCACTTGATGGCGTGTTCTTGCTGCAGAAGGGCTTCGTCAAGCTAGATAACTCGCCAATGACGCTCAACAGTCAGCAGCCACCCCTTCCCGGCACTCACGTCGTTTGTGATTCAAGCTCAGGGAATCTGCTCATGCTGTTCTTGGCCTTGCAAGAGGCGTGCGATAACGTTCAAGGTGCATGGCTCAACGCTATCCCGTACCTTCAGTCGGCGCGGTACTCGAATGTGCGCGTCGTCTAGCAGGCATAACAGGTCATTCGAGCGGAAGCCTAACGGCGCCGGTCAATTTCACCGTTAGCTGGAGGGAATAATGATGATTACGTTGAGTTTGCCAGAGATTGGTTTGGGGGTCATTCTGCTTGGAACTCTCCAGTTCCTTACATCACTCTGGATCAGTGAGCGTTTGAAAGCATCACTCCAAAAGGAGAATGCTATATTCCTTGAGAATCTAAGATGGGATCTAAAAGTCCGGGAACAGGCTGCAAAAGTTGCAGAATATATGGCCATTGCCAGAGATCTAAATGAGACGGATTCTCCGGAAGAATACCGCAAAATTAACCGCCTTACTTGGGAATTGGCGATGTGGCTTCCCGAGGACATCTACAAGGCCATGGGACACGCTATTGCCAAACCTGACAAGGATATCAATCCCCTTTCTGTTGTAGTTGATGTTCGCAAGATACTACTTGGGGCAGCTTCTGGCAATTTGACTCAAGACGATATCATTCATCATGCACCTGGAATAGGGAAGAAAGCTGCGCCTAACAATGCGCTGCACACGGACGGGCCTTCAGCCCGCCGGTGAGCGCTGACATTAGGGCTGTAAAGAGATTAAACGAATAATGGCACATATCAAAGAAATATTTCCAAACGACCTGATTGGCCCCAGATCATATTTTACGGATATTGATCCAAATGACAAAAATTACAATAAATACGAGGCGATACAAAAATTAAAACTCCAACTATTGACTAAAGAAAAGATTGTTGTTGCAGCATCATCGCTATTTCATGATATTTGGATGGACATTTTCACAGATTCCCCAGATTTAATCCCTGCGATTGAACATGGGATCATTGTTCCTGCCATTAGAAATCAATTCAAAGGAATAGCCGATTTCTTTGAAAATAAAAAATATTCTGAAACTAATAAGAAATTTTTTATAGACCATGTAACGCATGTTGTGCCATGGGATTTAAATGAAAACACAGGCTGGTTCAAACAATACTTTATCAAAGGTTTAAAAGATGATAACTCGGTTCTTCGGAAACAAGGTGGGATTACACACGAACAAGCTAACTCCATAATTTTGCAGTTAGAGGACTTAATAAAACAGGAACCGATAGAATACAGATTCTTACAGCGACACCATATTGAACAGGTAGCAAATGGCTTCAATAATACAATTCAAAGATTTCTTGTAAACTACTCAAATCTAATTTATCGGCTTTCTGGTGCACGAGTTGTAAATTCGGAAGGTCATTTCCCCCAATCTAATCTTACCGAACTAAGATTAGTTGGAAACGAGCAAATTCTAAGCGATGAGGGAATATTTTGGGATATATACGCCGAGACAGTTTTCTCATATTTAGGTACTGCAATAAGATTATCTCCCGAGAGATTAGACAATCTCAAATTTAAAGATATTCTGGCGATTAGAAAAACATTTTTTGATAAAGGTTTCTCTTTTGACTATGACAATCTAATCGGTTTGGTAAAGAAAGAGATAAATTTATCCGACCCTGAAAAGCTAATACTTCATATGCAAGAAATATTAGAAATCACTATCAGGCTAAAAGAAATTTTTTCAGAACGGGTAAAAAGCGAATTGTCTTTAAAAGATACTTCTGAAAGAGAAAATGCTTTATGGCAGGTTGCTAACATTTTGTCTCTAGTTGCTAGCCCTGTTGCTGGCTTAATTGTAGGTGTGCTGTCTGCATTGAAATCAATACCTGAAATCACAGCACCAATGTCTTCAACATTAACAGATGCTATCAAGATTAGAATGGAATGGACGAGAAGATTTATAAATAACAGAATAGGATGGTCAGAATCTCAACGCAAATCATTTCTTGATGCGTATAGAGAATTGGCAATGTATGGCTTAAAATAGCCCTAACAATTCACTCCAGCGGACGGCAAAAAACGCCGCCGCTGAGCGTTATCGTTAGGCCCTTCTTGCTGTGAAAGGAGTTACGAATGGCGTCCCTCAATAGGCAGCTTACCGACCCAGAGAAGAAGCAAGTTCTCGCACAACAGCGCCGAAGCGGGGTGCTTTACTGCTTCGTCGAAGACCACCCGATTGACGACGAGGGCGATGTCGAATTCCATCACATTAGACCATTTTCCGAAGATGGTCCCACCGAAATCGCCAACATCGGAGCGGTTTGCAAGGATCATCATCGCCGTATCCGGACCTTGTCGCTTTCCGAGTTCCGGGACCAGCTCGCAATGGTTCGGTTCTTTGATCATCCCGAGCCACGGCGGCTGGACGACCTGCTGGGGTTCAAGCTCCCTCCCAGCGGCTTCGGGCGAGAGGTCAAGGTCGATGGCGACCGGCACTCCCAGATTACTCTTCACTTCACGAACCCCGAGCGGCCCCCGCAGACCTGCCCCGTGTTCTCCTGCCCCGCGACGGGCATGAGGTATTTCTATTCCGTGCTTCCGATCGAATACATAAGCAACGACACGGAGCTTCAACCTCGTCCCCTGGAGCAAAAGCGGGTCTGGGAGCTGTACCGCCACCTGACCGCGCACACGCAGCTCGCCCCGGCCGTTTGCCGCCTCGTGTCGGGGAAGGTCCTACTCTTCGACGGCCAGCATAAGTCCGCTGCGCAGATCTGGGCGGGCCGAAGGGCCCTCGATTGCAAGCTGTACATTGACCCGGATGTTCGACTGCTGAAAGACACCAACCTTATCGCCCACGACAAGCTGCGACAGATGGCCTTTTTCACCAGCACGCTCATCGCCAAGTACAGCGACATCTTCGAGCAGGAATGGGAAGAGTACTTGGAACGGCCAGGTTCCAAGAACGAGAGCGACTTCGTCGCCTTCTTGAGGGTGCGTGGGAAGACAGCGACCGAGGCCAAAAAGATGCTCCGGATGGCAATCGAGCAGGATGTGATCGAGGATTCCGATAATCGCCTGTCCGAGTTCATAGCCGAGCGGAACCGGACGCGTAAAAACCCCCTGTCTATCAGCATCCTGGAGAAGACCTTCTTCCGAGAGTTTATCCTCCCTCCACCAACCACCGTGGAGTTTGAAGGGCCTGAAGATTTCCGGGCCGAGGAAAAGGGGAACTTGGTTCGGTTAATGTCAATGATCGCCGAGAAGCAGATCGCGGGGCGTTGGAATCCAGACGCCAACAACGCTGCCCACCAAAGGGCCGAGCGAGTCTTCAGTGCGGGGACCATGCGGGCGTGGGTGCCGATGCTCCGGGATGTGATCGCCCAAGTGCTTCAACTCTACGACGCCGCAGACCGAGAAAGGGTGCTCTTCCGCATAATCAGCGATCAGCAGTGGAGCCTGATCGAAGGCCGGCTGGAGAGGCTGTTCCTGCACAAGATTTGGGACGACCCAAGTCCCGACGTTGCTTCGCAGCTCAAGATTAACGCTGTCGAGCAGGTGCGAAATTTCCTGACCAGCCGCGGCTTGACCGTCAACTGGATTCTCGGCGGCGAAGGCGCATGAGGTGTTCTGAGCAACCGGAACATGACGTTAACGGGCCTAACCAGGCGCTGCAGCCCGACGAGCCGCGCTCAACGACGGCGCAAGAAGCAGCGTCGTGCCCGCGCGGCTCGCGGCTGAGCGCCAATGCGTTCGCCATATGAGAATGGAGGATCACCATGGTCATTGGTTTCCGATCATTTCCTGATGGCTTTGCGTACGTGGTTCTCGATGGGAGTCAATCTGCCCCCCAAGTTGTCGCGAAAAACAGGGTCTGTTTGCCCAAGGGCGAAAGCTGGCCCGGATGCCTGTCCTGGGTACGTCGACAGCTCGGCGAGATTCTTAATACGTACGCTGTCAATGCTGCTTGCATAAAGACCATTGAACCCGTCGCAAAGCGAAAATCAGCAGAACGCATACAAGTGGAGGCTATCATTCAGGAGTACTTGAACACAGCGCACACGCTGCGCTGCTCTGTCAGAATCAAGTCCCAACTCAAGCGGGATATCAAGGGCTTCACCGACGCTGCGCGCTACTTGGATCGCGTCCTCGTGAACAACCAAGTGTTAGCCGAACTGAATACGCCAGCGTATCAGGAGGCAACGCTTGCTGCGGTTTCCGAACTACCGGAGTCCTGATGTCAGATTACGATCGACTGCAACGGCTAGGCGCCGGCAATTTTGGGGAAGTCTGGCTAGTTTACGATCGTGCGCTGGACGTGCGACGCGCGGTAAAGTATGTGCCAAAGGACCGCATTCACGACCCCACCAGTTTCTATAAGGAACCACAGACGTTGATGGCTCTGAGGCACGATAATATTGTCCGAATCGAAGACGCTGGAAAGGCTGCTGACGGAACTCTCTTCTTGGCTATGGAATACCTGCCGCGTGGGTCGGTGGAAAACGTCTTCAAAGGTGGACCGCTCCCCCTTTCTTGTGCCTTATCGTTTCTCCGGGACGTCTGTTGGGCGATCGAATACGCGCACCAGCGAGACTACATTCATAGGGATATCAAACCGGCAAATATTCTGATTGATCCAAACGGTCGTGCGAAACTCTCCGACTTCGGGTTGGCTACCCGAGTACCCAAAGGCGCAACGGCCTCACCATACGGATATCTCACGCACGTTGCACCCGAAGTCTTGTCTACAGGTAAGACTTTTAAGTCCTCAGACATCTATGCCCTTGGAGTAACGGCATACAGGATGATTAATGGAGATGGATTCCTCCCAGAAATTTCAGATACGGGGGAGATTCAGGATATGATACTCGCCGGAGAGTATCCTGACAGGAAACACTACCGACCTTATGTCCCAAACAGTGTCCAGCGCATCGTTAACCGGAGCATGTCGCCTGATCAGCGAGATCGTTTTGCTTCAGCTGCGGACTTCCGGCGAGCACTTGAGGCCATAACACTACACTGTGATTGGCGGTTGAGACGTCATCGCCGAGTATTGTCCTACCATGGCAGCATCAATTCCTGCTCCGTCATCGTATCGATAACACCGAAGTCGGATCGGCATTTCAGCATAGAGACCACCAGAACTGTGGCGGGAGGGAACCCGCGGCGTGTTGTCTCTGACTGCCATCGCCAGCTTACTTTGACACAAATGAAGGAGAAACTTCGCCAGATACTCCCGAGGTATGTCGTCAAGGGTAGGTAGGCGAACAATCGGCTGGAAACTATCTGCCTACGCGGGGCGCTCCGGCCGAAGTCTCAGCCGTAACGTTAGGCGTCCCGGCGAGAGATCACAATGAACGAAGCCACCAAGTTCCTCACGGTCGGTCTTGTTCATGGCGGGTCTACCGTCCTCGACATCCGGAGCGGACCGTCCTCTACCGGGTGCTGTTCCATCATTTCGACAGGTTCCTGACTGAGTATGAGGCCCGTTTCGAGCGGGACTACGGTTTTTTCCGGCCGATCATCAAGGAGGTGGTCGAGCATTATCTCGACTGCGGCAATCCGAAATGCGGGTTTGCCCGCGTCCGTTGCCCGGACTGCCGCACGGAACACCCCCTGACGTTCTCCTGCAAGACGCGGGGATTCCGCCCGTCGTGCCACGCCAAACGCCTTGAGGAATGGGCCGAGTGGATGCGCGAGACGCTTCTCCTGGCCGTGCCGCATGGTCCGGCTCCGGACGTGCCCGCTGGGTCACTTTTCCGCGCGCTTGTAGCTGACCGAGATCCCCGACCAGCTGCCTTCGGCGAACGTCGTCTGCATGAACGACAGGCCGAGGACGTGCTCGACGAAATCGCCGCTTCCCCAGCCGCGGCCGCGCTGGCGCGCGGAGACGTTGTGGGCCGTGAAACAGCCGCCGACCGTGAGCTTGGGCAGGACGGCGACGAAATAGTTCTTATACCAGTCCTTGTCGGCGTCGCAGAAGACGAAATCGAACAGGCCGGGGAGGGCGGGGACGAGCTCGTGGGCGTCGGCCAGGCGGGCGTCGATGAAGGCGTCAAGCCCCGCTTCCCGGAAGTTGGCCAGGGCCTCCCGGTAGCGGCCCTCGTCGATGTCGATCGTGATGAGCTTGCCGCCGGTCTTGCTCAGGGCCCAGGCGATCCAGATCCCGGAGTGTCCTGTGGACGTCCCGATCTCGAGGGCCCGGGTGTACTTGTTCTTGACGATGAGGTCGTAGAGGATCTTGCCGTCGGCTTCGGGAACGTTCATGTCCCGCCATCGCCCGGCGTAGTCGTCGAGGAATGTCCGGACCTTCCGGTCGAGGTCCGGCCCGGCCTGGCCGGACGGGGCCGAGGCCGCCGAAACCGCCGCCGCCAAGATGAGGACGAGTCCCGCCTTACCGAAAAATATCGCTCTCATAGACACCTCCGTCGCTCGAAATCCGGACTACGCACCATATTTAGGACGTCCGGATCCCCTCCCTCTTCCCGGCGCCGTCCTCCCTTGGCCCGAAAAATGGCGGCGCGAGGGAAGAAAGCGGGATTTTTGGCGTCAAAAGATATTATGGTATATTTCTGTGTTTAAACCGGGCTTCCGGGCTCGTCCGGACGGCCCCCGCGCTGTAGGAGATGAGACGATGGCAGAGAATTCCCGATCGGGCCGGGCGAGGCGCCTCGCGGCGGCATCCCTCGGCCTAACATTGCTCCTGGC
>Ga0315296_10004886_pt1 | contig 10874 bp, 6 predicted proteins | sample YL17G14_18_MG_FD_203921 | JGI IMG/M metagenome (GOLD analysis project Ga0315296, IMG submission 203921) | Sediment microbial communities from Yellowstone Lake, YNP, Wyoming, USA - YL17G14_18 | ecosystem: Environmental > Aquatic > Freshwater > Lake > Sediment | place: USA: Wyoming | collected...
CCGCCCGTGGAAACCGGCCTGATGGATGGCGAGCTCGCCTTCCGCCAGCACAGCGGCGGCCACACCGCCGGACCCAACTGGCCGACGTTCCTGACCTGGGCCGACCGCTACATCAAAGCCCCGCCCCTGCCTCGCCCCGCTGGCACGGCAAGCTCACCCTCAATCCCAACGCGCCCCGCGCACTCCGGCCAGTGACCTATTACTACTTCACGCGCTTCCTCCTTGCCTTTCCTCCGGCTTGCGCTTACAATGACATCGTCGGCCCTGCGGAGACCATTTATGAAAGCCAAGACGAAGAAGTTTGATGCCGTGGCTGAGTCACGGAAATGGAAAAAGGCCGTGGCCAAAGAAACCGACGGAATGACCCCTGAGGAGACGATAGCCTTCTTTGATCGTGCAGCAGTCCGTCAGCGTTTCGAGGCCGCTCTGCACCGTGCCGAACAGTCGGACAAGGCAAGGCCGAGGAAGGCCAAGAAGTGAGCGTTCGGGACAGCCGCCTGCTATCGGTGTGCGCCTGCGGTAGCTGGTGTCTGTCCCTCAGAGTCCTCAGAGTCCCCTCAGAGTCCTCGAATGAGAGTATGAAACATGGACCCGGCGAGCATTTCCCTGTCCCAGACAGTTCAAAGGACGCTTGAGCGACTCCCATCGGACGTGCAGTCGTTTGCTCGGTCTCAGTGCGACTTCAAGGCCATTGAGTCGGGCGGAATAGGGAGCGCGTACGGGTATGGATACAGAGAGCACACCCTACGTCTCAGTCACCATGCGAAGGAGGTTGACATTGCGACTGCAATCGCATCGAAGTGGCTGGAGAATACTCATGGCTATCTGACGTGGAGCGGCTGGGACAAGGATCGCAAGGAAAGCATGGTTCGTAGCCTGACGAGGACATGGGGGTTCGCTGTTCTGCCGACCGAGACAGATGCGATGATAGAACGCCTTCGGGGGACCAAGACCCCCAAGGACGACCAGGAAGTGATCGAGTCAGCGTTGACGTTCCCAAAAGACAACAGCACTGCAGGCAATGAACTGGATCTTCAGCGGATCTACAACGAATCATGCATCTTAATAGACAAGTTCATTGACAGCTTGAAAGAATGGCCTTGCGAAGTCGATTGGCTCCCTGAACAACCCGCAAGCAATGAAGACCCGATCGCTGGTTTGCACGAGCACCGGCGGTGGTACAACCGTGTCGACAGGGCTGTCAGAAACGACCTGCCTCGCAGTTTCGATCCGGAGAGAGTTGATCTCTCTATCAAGCTTCTTCAGGAGTTGAGAGACTTGCTCCTGAAATACCCTTCCTATGACCAGCAGATTTGGAAAGAAGCGAAAGAGCGGGCGGGAGTGCCGGAGAAACTATCGTCGATGGAAAGAACTGACCACCGCTTCCGCCTGTCGGGGGAAACGGAGCCAGGGACATTGTCCTTGGCGGGGTCCCCGCTCTACAAGCTGGCCGAGCAAGCTCGCCAAGTGGAATTGCGAGCAGCCTTAGAAGAACGTTTCGCCTATACTCCTGAGGTTGACAGGTGTTATCGTGAGCTTGATGGTCATTACGCCGCCACTGTTCAAGAGCTATCCAAAGATGTGGAACGGCTCTGGCAGGACCGCATTGCGCCAGTCTGGCACAAGGGAGAGCCAATTGATCTCTATGATGCTCTGACTGGCGAAACGATCAGCGGTCCCATGGGAATGCTGTATTGCGCCGCCGGAGAGATCGCTGACGGCAAGATGGCAAACCCAAAGCACCGAGAATTGACTCTGAAGAACTGCGAGACGCTCATCAGCCTGTTCACGGGTTTCATGGAGATTCTGGCTGCCACTGGTAGTAAAGCCGACGTGCAGAACCCACCCCTGCCACGGGCCAAACGTAAGAAGATGGGCCTGATTCTCAGTTGGCTTCGCGGTTGGCTCTGGAAACTATACGAGATAACGATCAAGGCCGTTTCCGAGGCGATTCTCAAGCAGATAAACAAACCCTGACCGTAGAGGGCGGTCCCGAACGAGAGACCCTGATTGCCCGAAGAGGTCTAAATGAGCGAACAGACAGCAGCGCGCAATCAGGAGAGAGCCTGAAGTCACACGTCGAGAGTCCGAGGGGGTAGCCCTTGCCCTGAGTCTTAGCAGGGGAGTGAAGCGCGCTGCGGTGGAGATATCCGGGGACACCCTGCGAAGGTGTCCCCGGAATTGGTGCATGGGTTAGCGTTACCACTTGAGGACGGCGCCGGTGTCGGCGCTGGTGGCCATCGTGGCGTATTTGGCTAAGCAGCCGGTCTTGATCTTTGGCTCGGGGGGCTTCCAGGTCTTCTTTCGCTTGGCCAGTTCCTGGGCGGACAGCTTGACGTTCATCTTGTTGGCCGGGATGTCGATCTCGATGATGTCGCCGTTCTTGAGCAGGGCGATGGGCCCGCCGACGGCGGCTTCGGGACTGACGTGGCCGATGCAGGCGCCGCGGGTGCCGCCGCTGAAGCGGCCGTCCGTGATCAGGGCGACGGACTCGCCGAGCCCTGCGCCCATGATGTAGCTGGTCGGGCTGAGCATTTCCTGCATGCCGGGACCGCCCTTGGGGCCTTCGTACCGGATGACCACAACGTCGCCTGCCTTCACTTTGCCCGCGAGGATGCCTTCGCAGGCGTCTTCCTGGCTTTCGAAAATGACAGCCGGGCCGGTATGCGTGAGCATGGTCCTGGCTACACCCGCCGTCTTGACCACGGCGCCGTTGGGGGCGAGGTTGCCGCGAAGGATCGACAGGCCCCCAGTCTTGGAGTAGGCGTTCTCCAGCGTGTGGATGACCTCGGTGTTCTCGATTTTGGCGTCGGCGATGTTCGCGCCGAGTGTCTTTCCCGTCACGGTGGGACAATCGAGGTTCAACAGGTTCGGGATCTTGCTGATTTCTTTGAGGATCGCACTGACCCCGCCCGCGGCGTCCACGTCCTCGACGTGCACGCTGCTCGACGGCGAGACCTTGCAGATGTTCGGGCAGCGGGCGGAGATTCCGTTGATGCGGTCGAGATCGTACTCGATGCCCGCCTCGCTGGCGATGGCGAGCGTGTGCAGAACAGTGTTCGTCGAGCCGCCCATGGCCATATCGAGCACCAGGGCATTGTCCATCGACTTGAGATTGATGATATCGAGCGGCTTCACGTCCTTCTTGACAAGCTCCACGATCTGGCGGCCGACGGCCTTGTACAGGTCCTGTCGTTTTGGGTCCACGGCGAGAATAGTGCCGTTTCCGGGCAGGGCCATCCCGATGGCCTCGGCCAGACAGTTCATCGAGTTGGCGGTGAACAGGCCGGAGCAGCTTCCCTGTGTGGGGCAGCCCGCACATTCGAGCTCATCGAGTTGCTCGGCGGTGATCTTGCCGGCATTGAATTGGGCGACCCCCTCGAAGATGCTGATGAGGTCCACGATCCTGCCATCTTTGGTTTTGCCGGCCTTCATGGGCCCGCCGGAGACGTAAATCGTCGGGATGTTCAGCCGCACAGAGGCCATGAGCATCCCCGGCACGATCTTGTCGCAATTGGCGATGCAAACCAGACCGTCGAAACAGTGCGCGAGGGCCATCGCCTCGACCGAATCGGCGACTATCTCTCGCGAGGCCAGCGAGTACTTCATCCCCGTGTGGCCCATGGCGACGCCATCGCAGATGGCGATCGTATTGAACTCGAACGGCGTGCCCCCGGCCTGCCGCACAGCGTCCTTCACGACCTGGGCCACCTTGTTGAGATGGACGTGGCCCGGCACAACCTCGCAAAAGCTGTTGGCCACTCCGATAAAGGGCTTATTGATATCCGCGTCGCTCAGGCCGCATGCGTGAAGAAGGGCCCTGTGGGGCGCCCGCTGAAAACCCTGCTTCACCGTATCACTTCTCATTGTCAAATTTCTCCAGAAAAACGCACCACGAAAACGTCCAAGTGTAGCCTCCCAGCCGGGGCGGATAAAGAAAAATCGTATTCATTCATAGTCATGTGTGTGACTACATTTCGTGGGGGAGATTCTGCTGGCCGAACGAGAAACCTCGCCTTTCGAGCCTGTTGTGCCCGAGGCAAGAGAGTCGTGCGAGGACGCACGACCTACGAAGAGCGCGGACGGCCCTCCGCGTAGGGCGAGCGTCCCCGCTCGCCTTGCGAAGCTATTCAGGCCCACGAAAATTAGTCGCACACATAGTCATTCCCTTATGGCATCTCCAGATATCCCGTGTCTACGCTGGCTCGCCTTGCCCTGAGCTGAGCAATGTCACTGAGGCAATCCCAGACTCCCGCCACTAACCCCGTCCTTGGTGAACGTCACTCGATTAGACAGAACGCGTACCTTAAAACCATGAATTACCTGCCCATTGTAGACAGGTTGATCGATTCGTTCAAAGTGAGCAAAGTAGCCACCGTTTGGAGCGTGCCCAATTGTCAAGAGGCACCCAAAGATTTGGCGGAACTCCTTTTCATCATTGGCAGACTGCGATAGCACATTCCTATACCAGGATAGGTAAGCCTCTTCTGGCCTTTCTTTGGTTGACGGAACTGAGGAACCGGAAAGCCTCTGGGGATCACCCGTCGTCTGTGCGGTTGGGGAACCTGAAAGCCGCTCTGGTCTGCCTGCAAATCTAATCACGAAGTAGACTGAGAATATTATGGCGAGGAGAAGAAGAAAACCGAGGAATGCCCCAATTGGATCGGAAGGGTCTGGTTCTTCACGGCGAGGGTGAGGATTCAATTTCACACGAAGCCACCAAGATCACGGAGTATTCGGGGCCCATTGACGCAATCCTCCTTTGTGGCTTCGTGCCTCTGTGTGAGTTGATTCCGGTTCGGGCCGAAGGTCGGGCTGGGTAGCTCCCGTGTAAAGCCATGTCTGACAATGGCTTATCTACGTCCATCCGTCGGCAATAAAAACCAGGGGCATTTGGGAGATTTTACTTGACAGACAAATAGCGTATGATTATGATGCTTACACAACGACTATGCTGCAGTCACAAGTGAATAGCCATCGATAAAAGGGCCAGCCAAGAGGGATGGGGCCATGATTGGTGACGCTCACGTCCTCGTCAGACGGCGGATCACCGGGAGACCCGCGAATCCACGTGAGACTGATCATGCGAAACAAAGCCAATTTGCTGAAACCCCGGTACAGGGCTGGGAAATGCTGAGTTGTGGGGAGACGGGCCCCGTGTTCAAAACAAACCCAATTTCGAGGCGGCGGCGTCGCGCCAAACAAAGCCAATTTGAGAGGGTTTCAGGTTTGACGTGGCAGTTGCCAAGTAGGACAGGCCAGCCACGCGAAACAAAGCCAATTGACGAGAAGGAAACGGATGCTAACTGCTTTGTATCCAAAGGGTTACGAAAGATGTGGTGATTTGTGCTTCTGCGAAAACAAAGCCAATTGCTGTGGAAGACAAGGGCGAGACGCCCTCGCCACGAGGATGGCCATGCGTGCGAAACAAAGCCAATTTGTGAGCTACGCGAGGGTCAACTGCCTTGGAGGAGGTGGACTGGGGTGGTTAGTTGTGGTAGTGTGGGTCGGATTGGGGGGTATGCAGGCCCCTTGGACAATTTGAGAAGACGTGGAGTTCTGCAAAATGGAAGTTGGGCTTATTATTCAAGGAAATCAGCTTTGGGATTTCCTTGAATTGACAAGTTGTTCGTGCGTGTTACACGCCCCGCGCGGGTCTGTTTTGCCGCGTGCAGCAGGGCAATTTCCCATCGCTTCCGAGGGTGCGAGTCATGCACCATTGCCGTCTGTTGTTGGAGAAGGAAAAATGAAAATCGCATTTTTCCTTCCCCAAGTAAGCCCAACTTCCATTTTGCAGAACTCCACTGAGATTTAAGGAGGAATCGCCATGAACCACCTGACCCGATGGATGTGCCCGCTCCTGCCGATGACCGTCATGATCTGCCTGATCCCCACTGAAGCGCCGGGGGACGAAGGGATGTGGCTGTTCAACAACCCGCCCGAGACGCTGCTCAAGGAGAAATACAGCTTCGCGCCGGGGCCGGATTGGTATACGCACTTGCAGCGGTCCAGTGTCCGGTTCAACAGCGGCGGGTCGGGCTCGTTCGTGTCGCCCGACGGCCTGGTGCTGACCAATCACCACGTCGGCGCCGATTGCCTCCAGAAGCTCAGCACGAAGGATCGCGACCTCATCACGGAGGGCTTCTACGCCAAGACGCTCCAGGAAGAGGTTCGCTGCGTGGACCTGGAGTTGAACGTCTTGCAGAGCATCGAGGACGTGACGGCGCGGATCAACGAGGCGGTCAAGGCGGACATGACCCCGGCTCAGGCGAACGAGGCCCGCCGGGCCGCGATGAACACCGTCGAGAAGGAATCGCTCGACAAGACGGGGCTGCGAAGCGATGTCGTGACTCTGTATCACGGCGGGATGTATCACCTCTACCGCTATAAGAAGTACACCGACGTGCGGCTGGTCTTCGCCCCGGAAAAGGGAATCGCCTTCTTCGGCGGCGACCCGGACAACTTTGAGTATCCGCGCTACGACCTTGACATCTGCTTCTTCCGCGTCTATGAGGACGGCAAGCCGGCCAAGATCGAGCACTATCTGGAATGGAGTCCGAAAGGCGCGGGCGACAACGAGCTGGTGTTCGTCTCGGGCAATCCCGGCCGGACCGACCGGCTCGACACGATGACGCATATCGAGTTCCTCCGCGACAAGGTCTTCCCATACCGCCTGCAAAGGATATTCCGCATCGAGGTCATGCTGGCCGCCTACAGCGCCGAGAGTCGCGAGAACGCCCGCCGGGCGCAGGATGACCTGTTCGGCGTCCAGAACAGCCGCAAAGCCCGCCTCGGCATGCTCGCCGGACTCCAGGACCCCGCCATCATGGACCGCAAACACGCCGATGAGGAGAAATTCCGTCAGGCCATCCAGGAGAAAGGCTCGCAGCTCAAGGAGCCCGTTGGCGATCCCTGGACCGACGTAGCCTCAGCGATCAAGATATGGGACGGGATCTACTATGACTGGGACCTGCTGGAACAGGGTTCTGCCCTCAACACCCGCCTGTTCGGCATCGCACGGACACTCGTGCGATTGGCCGAAGAATCGGCCAAGCCGAACGCCACACGACTCCGCGAATATCGCGAATCGAACCTCGAATCGCTCAAGTTCGAGCTGTTCTCCGAAGCCCCGATCTACGATGACATGGAGACGATCACCTTGGCCGACTCGCTGAGCATGTTGGTGGAGATGAAGGGGCCGGGCGATCCGCTGGTCAAAGACGTGCTGGCCGGCAAATCGCCGCGGGATCGGGCGGCAGAGCTGGTCGGCGGCACGAAGCTCAAGGAAGTCGCGTTCCGCAAAGAGTTGGCCGGCCAGAAGCCCGAGGCGATTCGGCAATCGAAGGACCCGATGATTCAACTGGCGATGCTCGTGGACGGCCCGGCCCGGAGCCTGCGCAAGACGTACGAGGAGCAGGTCGAGGAGCCGCTGCGCCAGGCCTATGCGAAGCTGGCGAACGCCCGGTTTGCGATCTACGGGACGAATGTCTATCCCGATGCCACGTTCACATTGCGGCTGGCCTTCGGTCCGGTCAAGGGCTACACGGAGCAGGGCAAGCAGATCCCGCCGTGGACAACCTTTGCCGGCCTGTACGAGCGCTCCCAGGAGCAGGGCAACCAGTACCCGTTCGAGCTGCCCCCGCGCTGGATCAAGCAGAAGAGCAAACTCAACCTGAAGACGCCCTTCAACTTCGTTTCGACGGCCGACATCATCGGCGGCAACTCCGGCAGCCCCGTAGTCAACCGCAACGGAGAATTCGTCGGGATCATCTTCGACGGCAATATCCAGTCGCTGGTCCTCGATTTCATCTACACGGAGAAAGAGGCCCGCGCCGTCTCGGTCCACTCCGCGTCGATCGTCGAGGCCTTGCGAAGTATCTACAGCGCCGACCGGATCGTGAAGGAGTTGGGCGGAACGCCGCGTGCCGAGAAGTCACGCGGCAAGTCGAAGTGAGCTGCCTGGAGGGGGCTTTAGGGTGAATGTGAATCGTCTGCTGTCGATGGCAACAAGGTCTTCAGCAGCACGAAATGGCGTGTTGGAGTGCACGACAAAAGGAATGGCAATTGGTACGGGTCACAGTGTCAAGGCCGCAGACCCGTTTGTAGTGACGCCGTAAGGCGTTCTCTTCATGCCCTTACGGGCACACTACAAACAGTCTCACGTCCGCCCTGCCACAATCCTGTTGTGTACCCAGGTGCTGGTCAAGGTGCGAGAATCTGTGTACCCTTATGCCTGTCAGCAAAGGCGACTGTCTTTGAGAAGTAGCATGGGCATCTTGCCCATGTGTTCCACGGGCGTCTCGCCCGTGGAAGGATGCCGACGAGCGGGCTCAAGCCTGCCCTCGCGGAAGCGGGGGATGGCCCGGTGGCTCATGGGCAGGATGCCCATGCCACGATAAACTGACTTGTCGGACACTTTCAGAGAAAGGGTACACATGGGATTCAGGAGTTTCTCGCAGTGGGTGACGGGCGCGGTTATCTGGGTAGCGATCGGTGCGGCGTGCTGGTCTACGCCTGCTGCGGCTGGTGCAGCATCTGATGCGGGGGTCTGGCGGGACCCGAACCGGCCCGTGGAAGAGCGCGTGCGGGACCTGATCTCTCGCCTGACGCTGGAGGAGAAGGCGACACTGCTGAACCACAATGGCCCGGACGTCGAGCGATTCGGCATCCGCTCGGACAAGTGGAACCAGTGCCTGCACGGCGTCTGGTGGGATCGGCTGACGACGATGTTCCCGATCTCCATCGCCATGGCGGCCACGTGGGACCCGTCGCTGGTCCACGAGGTTGCCACCGCCATCTCCGACGAGGCCCGCGCGATCTACAACGGGTGGCATCAGGACCCGAACTTCCGGGGCGAGAAGAAGGGCCTGATCTACCGCGCCCCGGTGATCAACATCAGCCGAAACCCGTACTGGGGCCGGATCAACGAGTGCTACGGCGAGGACCCGTATCTGACAGGCCGCATCGGCGTCGCCTTCGTCAAGGGCCTGCAGGGCGACGATCCCAAGTATCTCAAGCTCGTCTCCACGCTCAAGCACTACGCGGTCAATAACGTCGAGAAGGACCGCCAGAAGCTCTCGGCCTCCGTCACCGAGCGCATGCTTTATGAATATTGGCTGCCGCACTTTCGCGACTGTATCGTCGAGGGGCAGGCCCAGTCGGTCATGGCCTCCTACAACGCCATCAACGGCGTCCCGAACAACATCAACAAGCCGCTGCTGACCGGCATCCTCAAGGAGCAGTGGGGCTTCCAGGGTTTTGTCGTGTCGGACCTGGGCGGCGTCAATACGATGGTCAAGGGACACGCCGGCGGCAAGATGACCTTTGAGGATGCCGTGGCCCAGTCCCTGATCGCCGGCTGCGATTTCTCCGACAAGGAATTTATGACGTACATTCCCGCCGCTGTCCGCCAAGGCCTGCTCCCCGAGTCGCGGCTGGATGACGCCCTGTTCCGCGTGCTGCGGGCGCGATTTCGCCTGGGCGAGTTCGATCCGCCCGCGATGGTCCCCTATAGCAGAATCTCTCCGAGCGTGATCTGCAGCGCCGAGCACAGGCAACTGGCGCTGAAAACGGCGCGAGAATCCATCGTGCTGCTGACCAACAAAGACCGTCTCCTGCCGCTGGATAAGAGCAGGCTCAAGACCATCGCTGTGATCGGACCCCACGCGGACATTTTCACCGCCGGCGGCTACAGCGGCAGGGTGACGAATCCTGTCACGCCGCTACAGGGCATCAGGAACCGCGCCGCCCAAGGGACAGAGATCCTCTTCGCCAAGGGCGGTGAGATCGCTCCGCCTAGAAGGGCGCCCAAGACGCCTTTCAACAGGGAAGAAGAGCTGCGCAAGGCGGCGGAGATCGCTGCGAAGGCGGACGTGGCCGTCGTCTATGTGGGCACGACGCTGGACATCGAGGCGGAGGGGCGCGACCGCACCACGCTGGCTCTGCCTGGAAACCAGGAAGAGTTGGTCAAGACGGTCCTGGCGGCGAACCCTCGCACGGTTGTTGTGTTGATGAGCGCGGGGCCGCTGGCGGTCCCGTGGGTCAAGGAGCACGCGCCGGCGATGCTCCAGGCATGGTGGGCGGGCGAAGAGGGCGGAAACGCCATCGCCGATGTTCTCTTCGGCGAAGTGAATCCGGCCGGGCGCCTGCCCTATACCGTCTATGCCTCCGACAGCCAGGTCCCGCCGCAGGACCAGTACGATATCAGCAAGGGCTTCACCTATATGTACCTCAAGGGCGAGCCGCTTTTTGCCTTCGGCCACGGCCTGAGCTATACGCAGTTCAGATATTCCAACGTGCGAGTTTCGCCCGCGCAGATCCCGCCGAACGGCGTTGCGGAAGTGGCCGTGGATGTCGAGAATGTCGGCGACCGCGCCGGCGATGAGGTCGTTCAGCTCTACGTGCATGATGTCGAGTGCAGCGTCACCCGGCCGGCGGAGGAGCTGCGCGGATTCGAGCGGATCAGCCTGCGACCGGGTGAAAGAAAGACAGCGACCTTCAAGCTGCCGGGCGAGAAGCTGGCTTTCTACGACGAGAAGACTCACGGCTTCATCGTAGAGCCAGGCGTATTTGACATCCTGGTCGGCTCTTCGTCCGCGGACATCCGGATCACCAGCCAATTGCAGGTCGTGGCGAGGTGAGAGCGTCGCAAGGCCTTCTCGATTTCAAATTGCGGATTAACCGCTGCGGATCATCGTCGGCAGCGATTCTGAGCCGATCTTCACAGTCTGCGACCGGACTGCGCACGCCTAACCCGCATATTTCACAGGGGTGGTGGATTCTGAGGGGAGGGTGAATTGTGGATTCGGTGTGCCTGGATATGGTCGGGGCGGGGCATTCGGCGCACACCTCCCCCTTTCCCCCAGACGCTTCCG
>Ga0315296_10004887_pt1 | contig 10872 bp, 10 predicted proteins | sample YL17G14_18_MG_FD_203921 | JGI IMG/M metagenome (GOLD analysis project Ga0315296, IMG submission 203921) | Sediment microbial communities from Yellowstone Lake, YNP, Wyoming, USA - YL17G14_18 | ecosystem: Environmental > Aquatic > Freshwater > Lake > Sediment | place: USA: Wyoming | collected...
GAAAAAATCCCCATAGACGGCGTCGTAACTGCGGGGTACTCATCAGTTGATGAGAAACTGATCACGGGCGAAAGCATACCCGTAGAGAAGAACGTTGGCAGCGAAGTAATCGGCGCCACTGTTAACAAGAATGGGCTCCTGAAGGTAAGAGTCACAAGGGTTGGCGAGGACACCGCGCTTGCTCAGATCGTGCGCCTAGTTGAAGAGGCTCAGGCTTCAAGCGCTCCAGTCCAGAAGTTTGCGGATCGTGTGGTCGCAAAATTTGTTCCCATAGTCTTCAGCGTGGCAGCTATTTCATTCGGCTATTGGTTCTTGACGAGCGGTTTTTCAGACGCATTCTTCGCTTTGTTGGCGGTGCTCTTGATAGCGTGCCCATGCGCTTTGGGCATAGCTACGCCAACAGCCATACTGGCAGGCGTTGGCAAAGGTGCAGAATACGGCGTGTTGCTGAGAAGCGGCGAGTACGTTGAAAAAGCCAGAAAACTCACCACCGTGGTCTTCGACAAGACGGGAACGCTTACTAAAGGCGAGCCTTCAGTGACCGACATTAAACCTTTCAACGGCTTCACGGAAAAAGATGTACTACGCTTTGCGGCTATCGCTGAGAAGGGTTCAGAACATCCCTTAGCTGAAGCAATACTAAACTATGCACAAAAAGCCAAAGTGAAAATCGTTGATGCAGACTCCTTCGAAGCCCTGCCTGGACGCGGCGTCCAATGCACTACTGAAGGAAAGACAGTACTTCTTGGAAACCGCAAGCTTATGCAAGAAAAGAACGTTCAAATCGCACAATTGGAGAACGATCTTGCAACGTTGGAAGGTCAGGGAAAGACGGTGATGATTTTGTCTGTTGATGGCGAAGCTGCTGGAATTGTTGCCGCGATGGATACGCCTAAAGAGAATGCCGCTGAAGCGATTCAGCAATTGAAGAACATGAAACTGGAAGTTGTGATGTTGACAGGAGACAACGAGAGAACCGCGAAGGCTATCGCAAAACAGTTAGGCATGGAACAGGTGATCGCAAACGTTTTGCCTTGGCAGAAGGTAGACGCCATTAAGAAGCTGCAAAGCGAGCAGAAAATTGTGGCCATGGTAGGCGATGGAATAAACGACGCTCCTGCATTGGCACAGGCAGATATTGGCATTGCCATCGGAAGCGGAACCGACATTGCCAAGGAAACCGGCGGTATAGTGCTAATCAAAGATGACCTGCGGGACGTCGTGCTCGGCGTTGAACTCAGCAAGAAAACGATGAGGAAAATCAACACGAACCTGTTTTGGGCGTTTATCTACAACACGGTTATGATTCCTATCGCGGCTGCTGGACTGTTAAATCCGATGTTTGCGGCAGGAGCAATGGCCATAAGCTCCTTGACGGTGGTCAGCAACTCGGCAACTCTAAAGCTGGCCAAGTTCAAGTTCGAAAAGTTTAACGGCTAAAAAAGGCAGTATATGAGGAGGTGAATAGCGTATGGCTAAAGATCCAATTTGCGGAATGAATGTGGACGAGAAAACTGCAAGGTTCAAATCAGACTACATGGGCAAAACCTACTACTTCTGTAACCAGTCTTGCAAGGCGACGTTCGACAAGAACCCCGCGAAATACGCAGGCGGTAAGTCTGGGCATTCGGGTCATGGTGGCTGTTGCGGCTGCTACTAACCCCCGAAAAAGATTTGCACTGCCTCAAAAATTCGGCAGCAATTCTTTTCTATTTTTCAGTTTGAGCCTTTCTTAAGGCTTTTTCAACCTCTTCCCTTATCGTGTAGCCTCCAATATGAAGAATGGGCTCTTTTGTTTCTGGATCAGTGTTCATTGTGGCTGTGCATGGGTAGCTGTGGTGAGCCTTTGCGATTGCGTCGTACAATGTTTCCTGCTTAGTAGAAACTCCCGCGAGCTTTCGCGCTATGTACCATGTGGAACCGCATGGAGCGCTGCGTCTAACCACTGCGCACTCTATGACTTCGTCTTTGCCGATTGTGGTAAGTGAAATCTCCAGTAGGGGACGCCCCACTTTTGTTTCTTCGATAAACCTTGCAATGGTAGGCTTATCCTTTTCAGGTTCCAGCGTGCAGAAAGGCTTCGGGAATGCGCATTCGAGTTCTAGTTTGTTGCATTTTATTTCTACTTGTTTTCTCACGCCTGAGGGAACCTCTTGCCAATCCTCTATGGGCACGATTAACGCTTTGAATCCAGCTTTCTTGATGTGCTCGGGCAACTCCAGCAACAGGTCCTTGTGCAATCCAGATGCTAGGCAAAGATCGGCTTTGGGAAGTTTCTTAGGCATGTACTCTTCTGGGTTGTCGATGAACGCTGGCAGGTCCGCTGGGTTAGGCAACTGTATTGCCGCTCGGACGTTGCGCACAAAACTGTAAATGTTATACTTGCAGGATTCGCAGTAAAGCCCGCACGACTTGCAGAAACATGGGTCATTTATCAGATTTCGGATTACGCGTTCCATAAAGTCCTGGCTGTAGATGAAGACTAACGCCACGCTTTTATCTTTGCACGCTTGAATCATTTTTTCACTTTACTTTTTAAAACGCGCCAAGCAGCACGTGTTCCGCAAACAAGTCCTCGTTGAATGCTCCGACGAACTCCACTTTCTCGTTAACAACGATTTTTGGAACGCCCATTATGGCGTACTTCTGGGCTAAGGTCGGGAACTCGCTAGCGTCGATGACATCCGCCCTCACCATGTCACTTTCAATCGCCAACTTGTGCGCAATCGCCGCCGCTACGGGACAGTGAGGGCAAGTTAAAGTGACAAAAACCTGAATGTGAACAGGCGCCTTGACCTCTGCCAGTATCGCCTTTGTCTTATCCGAAAGGTCTGTCTTGCCCTTTGAAACATTAATGACAGCCTCTATCAAGGTTTGGAGCTCGTATCCGTAGGGTATCCCGTAGATTCTCACGCCATAATCCTTTTTGCCAATTATCGCCAATGCGGGAATCTTGTCAATCCCGTATTCTTTGACTTTGTTAGCATCAGCCACGAAATCGTAGATTTCAACCGTGATTTTATCGTTCAAAGCTGCAAACTCTTGAATTAGCTGTCTTGTGTCGGAGCAGAACCTGCACTCAAGTTCTTGCGTGAACATCACGATTCTCACGGCGTTCTCCATCTTCTCGTTAAGCTCGTTTCTGAGCAGTTCTTTCTTGTCGTCAGGTATCAAACTCATCCGCTATTAACCTCCAACAAAGCTGAGGCTTCCAGTATGATGGCTAGACGAAACATTTATAATCGTTAAGCAATCTCAACTTCCGCACATATTATCTTTTTGAACTATTTTCAATATTTCACCCAATGTATGCCGTTATCATTATAGTCTCACGGAAGAGATTCATTTAGCTGCGAAGGCGAGAACTATGGAATTCTATCAATAAATCTGTATCCACCTCTTGTGCCTGTGATAAAACATTTAATTCTTAAGAAAGCAACTTTGAGAAGTTGGGATCACATATATGAAAGACGACGGCAAGCTTGCGCACCAAGTTATCACTGCATGCTTGAATATAAGAGAAGGCGAAAACGTTTGGATTCATAGTTGGGATCATACCGTTAACATAGCTTCTGAGATAGCCTTTGCTTGCCGGGAAAAAGGAGCGCAACCATTCATTACTCTCATCACAGAAAACTACTGGATGCGTTCGCTACGAGAAGTTCCAAAGAAACTACTGGAAACTTTGCCTGCGCATCAAGCTGCCGCACTAGAACAGACTGACGCGTTTATTTTCCTGTTAGGTCCAAAAAATCCAGCAGATTGGAGCAAGATTCCCTCGGAGAAACATGAACTTACTAATCTCTGGTTTCTTGAATCAAACAAGTATATGGATGCATGGCGAAAAATTGCTCAAAAAAGTTCTATTCGTGTACTAGGCGTCGAATACTGTTTAGCAACCAGAGGAAGGGCACAAACTCTTGGTTTAAATTATGAAAAATGGAAGGCGGTCATGCTAGCAGGGTGCCTTGCTGATCAGCAGGAAATCTCCCAGAGGGCATCTAAATTGGCCAAGATCATCAAGAAGGGGCGTGACGTAGATATCGAAAGCCCTTTTGGCACGAAACTCAAATTCAAACTGAGTAAACGTGAGGCAATTATAGGCGACAGCGTGGTCAGCAAGGGAAATGGGGCTAAAGGAACTGTGAAGTTTTTGCCTGCTGGATTTGTGGAAGTTGCGGCAGACGAAAGTAGCGCCGATGGAACCGTGATATACAATGCCACGATTTCAGTTAGTAGAGGAAAGAAGATTAAAGATTTGACTTTACATTTCAATCGCGGAAAAGTTGTTAATTACGAAGCGCGATCTGGAATTGAGGTGTTCGAAGACTATTTAAGGTCAAGCAAAGGAAACATTGATAAATTTGGATTCTTTGGGCTGGGCCTAAATCCTAGCTTGAAACACGGTTTTACCCAAGATGACAAAGTACTCGGCGGGGTCACAATTGGAATTGGTGGCAACGAAGATAAAGGAGGAGCAAATCGAACATTTGGGAACCGTCACTGGTGGGCATCAATGACCGAAAGTACTGTCAAGATTGATAAGAAAATAGTAGTCCAAAATGGCATGTTGCTTCTATAGTTAAGAAGAAGCAAAATTAGGTTGGTTAGGCCTTCCTGAACTTTCTAGCTCTTCTAAAACCAATTAACACGGCTGAAAAAGTTTGGACGCCGCCCTGATTACGCTTTTTTGGTAGTTCTGGAGTCCTAGTAAAACTTTCAGAGTCTGCATACATGTTTTGGACGAAACCAATATAAACTGGTCGAGACAGAAAATTTTTGTGCCTTTTGAACAAGCTGGCATCAAACTGAGCTATAAAGTAAAAACGCCAAAAGAGTAAGGGAGGTGACAGGAAATGGATAAAGTTACTCTAGCAGAGGGTATTCATTGGGTTGGAGTTATCGATTGGAACCTAAGGGATTTTCACGGCTACGTCACTCGCAGAGGAGCCACTTATAACGCTTATTTGATCTCGGACGAGAAAACGGCACTAGTTGACACTGTAAAGTACCTGTTTTCCACTGAGCTTCTGCGGAACATCTCTGAAATCACAAATCCCGAGAAAATAGATTACATAATAATTAATCACGTGGAAATGGATCACTCAAGTTCTCTGCCCATTGTTGCGGAGCACGCGAAGAACGCGACAATACTGGCTTCTGCGAGAGGAAAAGACGCCATAATCGAGCATTACGGTGCAGATTTTCGTATCGAAACCGTGAAAACGGGCGACGAGTTGAAGCTTGGCAAGCGTACTTTGCGTTTTGTAGAGGCACCTATGCTTCATTGGCCCGACAGCATGTTCACGTACGTGGTTGAAGACAAAATCTTAATGCCTAACGACGCTTTCGGTCAGCATCTTGCCACTTCGCAGCGGTTCGATGATGAGGTTGATGAGCATGTGCTGATGGAAGAAGCCGCAATATACTACGCCAACATATTGATGCCTGTTGCGCCGCTCATAATCCGTAAGATTCAGGAAATAATTCAAATGGGTATCGCGCCTGCAATGATAGCGCCTAGTCACGGCATAATTTGGCGTTCAAACCCCTCTAAGATAATTAAGGCTTATTTGGATTGGAGTGCAGGGCTGTCTAGAAATAAAGTGGTTGTAGTTTACGATACGATGTGGGGAAGCACGGACAAGATGGCACGAGCCATCGCCGAGGGTGCAATCAGCGAAGGCGTCGAAGTAAAATTCTTGAAACTTCGTGCTTCAGAACTGTCAGAAGCCGTAACCGAAATCTTGGATGCTAAGGCCGTTGTTGTGGGTTCGCCAACGCTTAACAACCAGATGTTTCCCACGTTAAGTTCTTTCTTAACGTACATAACGGGTCTGAAGCCTAAAGGGAAACTGTGGAGTTTCTTCGGCTCTTACGGTTGGGGCGGCGGCGCAGTGAAAAGCATGGTGGAAACCGCGCGGAAAGCTGGCTTCGAAGTTCACGAACCTAGCATTGAAGTGAAGTACGTTCCAGATCAAGAGGACCTGAAGAAGTGCTTTGAGTTTGGCAGGCAAATAGCCGCGAAAATCAAAGCTTAATCTTCTCTTTTCTTTGCGTATTCTATTGAAGATTTAGTATTGTATGCCCTTGGTTAGCTTGAAGTGTTTCGGCATTTTAACATCCTGTACTATGTTGACAAAGTCTGCCTTATCAATGAGTTCTTGCGGAGCGTATCTTCCAGTCATGACCACTGTGGTTTCTTTAGGCACTTTGTCAAGCAATTCTAGAACATCTTCAACTTCCAAAAGGTTCCAGTGCACGGCCAAGTTAATCTCGTCTAAAACGAGCAGGTGAGGCTTCTTTTCCTTCATGATTTGCGCTGCGAATTCAAGCGCTTTCCTCGCGAGTTCTTTGTCATGTTCTTTTATGCTTTCTACTTCGAATTTTTCTCCAGCGAACTCCGCTGTTTTCTCTTCTTTTCCAAGCCACGCGGGTCTTCCGAACTGGTAAATCTCGTAGTTGGGTCCAAGCTTGTCTTTTATCAGGTACTCACCGATGTCTTTTCTCCATTTAAAGAACTGGATTATTACAACGTTTTTGTCATGACCCACAGAGCGCAAGGCTAATCCCAACGCGTTGGCTGTTTTGCCCCCTCCTGTTCCATAGTACAAGTATATGTAGCCCATTCCTGATCACCTCCTTAAGCTGGAAACGGACAATTCATTGTGGGGCAACCCCCCGCGTACTCAGACTGGGCTGAAACGAAAGTTCCTTCTTTGGTCTTGATTTCGCCTATGTACAGAACCTGTTCTGGCTTGCTGCCGTACCTGAAAACTGTTACGCCCTTGCACTTGAGCTTCCACGCCAAATCGTAAATCGCCCTAACGTCTTCTACCTTCGCGTCATTGGGCAAATTAACTGTATTGTGTGAGATAATTCCATTGACCATATATTCATGCGAGCCTTCGACTCCAATGTCGTACATTTCTTTCACTCCAGTATCCTCGCAGCTTCTCACTCTCTCTACTTCTGACAAAATTGTGAGTCCTAATTCCTTAGCAACTCTTTCCCAGCAATACCGTCTCTTCGTTTGTTTAAGCGAACGCAGATTGCTGTACCTGTAGTCGTTTATTGGCAGTTTAAGCTTCTCCGCTTCTCTGGGGTCGATCTCCACTAGCTGATCTTTGTAGATTATTTCCTTGTTTTTATGGTCCTCAATTGCCTTAAATGACGCCTGCATTTCATTCGAAATGCACACGCCCGTCGTAATTCCGTAACTATCTTTCTTGCGATGTATTGTCACTCTCGGTTTACCTTCAGCCCTCAGGATTTCTGAAACCTCGTAGGCTAGACGTTGTGATCTCCCCTCATAAACCACCAAACCATGCCCCTCCTGATAATAGCCGTCCAATGTTAGTCCTTCAACAAAGGCTATACGTTCGGCTCTTGAACCTTCCAGAACTGGCTCAGGAACTTTGCGGTCCCATGAAGATTTGCCGATAAGCCCGAACACCCATCTGCATAATGGTCTTGACGTAATGAAAATACTTTCCGTAGAAGGCCGTCGTCCGTCAGGAACATCTTTAGTCTGTTTATTAAAGAGTTTCAACGTTAAGGTTTTGAAAAGCGTTTTTGCTTCCTTCTTTCCTTGCCCGACCGCAATCCCAACTCTTCCGCCTCTTTCATTGCAACAAGAATCTGCGGCAATCATTCCTAGCCATTTGGCTAATTCTGGAGTCATCTTTGTCGGAACTGCAATTTCGTTAGCGTTTGTTTTTAGATCTCCAAGCGGAGACAGGTTCCTTGATCCTTTGGTTTCAAGAGGGACAAATCTCCTTTTCACTTTTACGAGATCCTTCGTTGTAATTTCTTCGAGAGTTTTCCATCCGTCAATTGTATATATTCGATGAGTGCGCTTGGCTCCTTCTATGCCTGCACCGTTCCATAGAATTATCTTTCTCGCAGAAGCCAATCCTGCACTATAGTGGCTTAGAACACCTCTTTGAGTCTCCGAAGAATCGCGTATTTTCAATCCGTCCTGAGCCTGCCCAAACTTGTCAGTTCCAGTTGCATTTCCACATTTTTCAATTGTCACAATTCCATTTGAGGTAGCAAGCAGTTGATCTTTGCTTAAGCATTTGGAGACTGCGTTGTCGGTGCTTTTCTGGAAAGCCGCCTGTATCTTAATGTGCCACACGGGATCAATGTTCAAGGCCGTGACAAACAACCGTTTCACGTCTTCTGGTATGCCGTCGATTTTCTGAACTGAGCCTGTTCTCGCTATTTCTTCGAGAAGCTTGGCACTGTAAAATCCTCTTGCTTTCGCGATCTCCTCAAACAGCGCGTTGGTCTCAAAAAGTCTCGCTCCGCCCAAAACATTCCGCATAAAGGACACGGCAAATAACGGCTCAATCCCTGAAGAGCAGCCTGCTATTATGCTTATGGTTCCCGTCGGCGCCACCGTGGTCACAGTTGCGTTTCTAAAGGCGTTGTACTTGTCTTTCCAGATGCTTTTTTCAAAGTTCGGAAATGAACCTCTTTCTTCGCCGATCTCTCTGGATTTCTTATGTGCTTCTTCCTGGATGAACCTCATCACTTGCTCGCCTAATTCCAGTGCTCGTTCGGAATCGTAGGGAACACCGAGCATTATGAGCATGTCCGCGAAGCCCATGACGCCTAAACCAATTTTCCTGTTAGCTCTCGTTATCTCAGCTATTTCCTTCAAAGGATAAACATTCGCGTCCACCACATTGTCAAGGAAATGAACCGCATTCCGCACCGTCTCGCGCAGTTTCTCCCAGCTTATTTTTCCCTCCTCAACCATCCTTGAAAGGTTTATCGACCCCAAATTGCAAGACTCGTAAGGAAGCAGCGGCTGTTCGCCGCAAGGATTGGTCGACTCTATTTTTCCAACTTCTGGGTGGGGTTATGCCTATTTATCTCATCTATGAAAACGACTCCTGGATCTCCGCTTGCCCAGGCAGAACGTGCAATCAGGTTCCAGACTTCTTTGGCTTTAAGTTGCTTCACTTTTTCTTTGTTTCGAGGGTTGATTAGCCAATATTCTTCATCTGCTTCAACCTTCTGCATAAACTCATCCGTAGCAGCAACTGAAACGTTGAAGTTTGACAGGAACTGGGGATTCTGCTTGGCTGTTATGAATTCCAAAACGTCTGGGTGATCGACTCTTAAGATTCCCATCATGGCGCCTCTTCTTTTTCCGCCAGCCTTTATCACTTCCGTCGCCGTGTCAAAGATGCGCATGAAGCTCACTGGGCCCGAGGCTACGCCCTTGGTTGATCTGACGATGTCGCCTCTTGGCCTTAATCTTGAAAAGTCGAAGCCGACTCCTCCGCCGGTCTGTTCGATCAAGGCCATGTTTTTCACGGTGGTGAAGATGCTTTCAAGAGAGTCGCCAACTGGCAGGACGAAACAGGCGGACAGTTGGCCTATGTCTGTTCCTGCGTTGAAAAGGGTTGGCGTGTTGGGGATGAACTCGAGTTTCGCCATCATTTCATTAAAGATTTTTTCGCTCTTTTCCGAGCTTTCCCCGAAAGTCTCGTCCACCGCTGCTATGGCTTTGGCGACTCTCTCGAAAAGTAGAGATGGAGTTTCTATGATGTTTTCTTTTTCGTCTCGCAGCAGATAGCGTGCCTTTAAAACTTCAAGCGCGTTAACGGTTAATTTGGGTTCTATTCCTAGCTTTTTTCTCAGGGCTCTTAATTCTTCCTTTTTCTTCCTGAAATCTTGATACTCCTGTGCAACTTTTTCGTAGCCTCTTTCCTTCAAGACTTCAATAACCGTGTCTTGTACGTCTTCAACTGATGGGATTTTCTCCCTGAATTTTTCCTCTAAAAGCTTAACCACTTCGTTCGTTATGTTCTCAGCTTTTTCACCGTTTCCCAATTCAACAGCAAGAAAAGCCTTGTGAACGGCATTTTTGATTCTATCCGGATCGAAATCGACGATTCTGCCGTCTCTTTTTCTGATTTTGCTTAAAATCATAGTCACTCAACTTTATTCTTATTTTTAATGAGATATAAAGTTTTCAAAAATTTGGGATCAAAAAGTATGCAAATCGGCGCGTGTTTAGTGGCGGTTTCATTTATTTTGGTTGTCGTTTTACAAATTTGTCTTTTGCTGCTCCGCATACAGGGCAAACCCAGTTGTCGGGTAGTTGTTCAAAGGGTGTTTGAGGTTGTACGTTGTGCTCTGGGTCTCCGAGTTCTGGGTCGTATATGTAGCCGCAGACCGTGCATTCCCACTTGTCCATTCTCAAGCATCGCCTCGCCTGTAACATAGAGTCGGTGTATCATCTTATATAAGGTCTACTGATAAAAGATGCGCCTATCTTGCATCTGCCTAAGCTGAAAAATAGGAAAAAGAGGGGATCGAAGGCTGAAACTTCGTGATGTTTAAACTAGCGCTTTGAGCTTTTCGATGAGTTCTTTCCTCATTTCTGGGCTTTCTTGAATTTCCTTGCGGGCTTTCCGCCAGTCTGCGGAGCAGCGGCCATAGCTGGATTGTTCGCCTATGTATTTGTGGATGACTCCGTCGATTTTCCCCTTGTTCTTTTCTGTGACTTTCACTTCAGCTTCTTTCAGAACGCCGTCAAACCATTTCCAACAACCCAAAAGACCACCATCTCTATACTTCAGTTCAGGTGCGATATAACTTTATTGAAGAATCAACGGGGCTTAAAGGGTTGTTTTTGCTTGAGAAAAGGGGGGGATAAAAAATTGGTAATTTAGCCTTTTAGGCTGGTTTGAAGAATTTTGCTTTTGGAGTGCCGCAGATTGGGCATTTATCAGGCGGTGTGCCTTCAAACGTGTTTCCGCAAACGCTGCACACGTGGTAGTCTACTTTTTCCAGTTCTTTCTTTTTCTTCAACGCGTCGATTGCCTTGAGGAATAGGTTAGCGTGCACTTG
>Ga0315296_10004889_pt1 | contig 10870 bp, 8 predicted proteins | sample YL17G14_18_MG_FD_203921 | JGI IMG/M metagenome (GOLD analysis project Ga0315296, IMG submission 203921) | Sediment microbial communities from Yellowstone Lake, YNP, Wyoming, USA - YL17G14_18 | ecosystem: Environmental > Aquatic > Freshwater > Lake > Sediment | place: USA: Wyoming | collected...
TATAAAAGGTTTGGTGCCCGAAATTCCAGAGCACACGCTGAATTTGCACGCAGAGCTGGTTTATAATGACGGAGTTGGTCCCTACGGCCAAAATGTTGACCAGGATTGGTCTAACGCTGTGTTCGGTGTCTCCACAGATATCGACCTCGGCAAAAATTTCACATTCACGCCGGCGTTGTATTACCAGAGAGCGATGGAAGAGACGGTCAATCCAGACAGCGATGAAACCTGGGTGAGTTTAAGTGTGAAGTACAAATTTTAGAAAAAACCCCGCAATAAATTACGGGGCTAAATATTTAGCCCCGCCTTTGAAGGCGGGATTCAGTCAGCGCCCCCGATATATCGGGGGCGTCAGGCAAATTGGTGCTAAACTGCTCTATTGGCCATAAATTTGGCCGTTTCAATGAGGGCTTCTTTAGCATCACTTTCTGCAAACTCGGCCAGCGCCTCTACTGCCCGAGCCACGTATTCTTGTGCCCGATTGTGTGCATATTCCAGGCTGCCATAAAAGCGCAGCATCTCACTTAAAGCATTTTTGTTCTTGCCAACCGCGTTTAGCTTATCGTAGACCTTAGCTTTTTCTTTCTGGGCAACAGCTTGCAGCAGATGTATCACAGCCAAAGTCAGCTTGCTTCTGTCGGCGTCCTTACCACCTGTCTTGCCGGTTTTGTTTTGGTCGCCTGTAACGTCGAGTAAATCATCGGTGATTTGAAATGCGATGCCGGCGTTCAATCCGAAACGGGCAAGCGACTCGACCTCGGCTTTGCTTGCCTTAGCCAAAAGGGCGCCCAGCCGGCAGCAACTGCTGAGAAAAACAGCGCTTTTCTCGGTGATTATGTCGATATATTCCGGCTCACTCAACCGCCGGTTCTGCCTTTCCATTATCTGTCGCAGCTCACCTTCGCAGGTTCGAGCGGCGGTAGCAGCAATTATGCTGATGATTTTTGGCTCCAGATCAGCGCAAATCTTGAAAACCTGGCTGAGCAAAAAATCGCCCAGTATTACAGCGGATTCGTTGCCCCAGAGACGGTTTATCGTGGGAAGACCTCGTCGCTCGTGCCCCTGGTCTATAACGTCGTCGTGCAACAGCGTGGCATTGTGAATCATCTCCACAATCGCTGCGATGCGGATGTGCTTGTTTGTGATTTTCCCGACAGCGTCAGCCGAAAGCAAAACCAGTCCCGGGCGTATCATTTTGCCGCTGCGGGCATTCATATAGTCAAGCAACTGTCCGACTGCCTGGTCTTTCGGCGTGGTCAATTGCTGATTGATTAGCTCTTTCACCTGATCCAACCGGCCTTGGATGCGCCTGAATGCAGGCACCCTACTACGCGGCATGCCACTGGTTTTGTCGGCACGTGGCAACTGCATAGTATTCAGCGCATAGTGTTTGGCATCTGTCCTATCAGCTATGCGCTACTTCTCCTTTCCGTGTGCGTAGCTGTAGAATTTTTTTCTCAGCAGGCGCGTTATTGGTCCGGGCTTGCCGTCACCGACGACCCTGCCGTCAATCTCAACAACGCCTATAACCTCGGCAGCCGTTCCGGTCAGGAAAAACTCATCGCAAACGTAGAGGTCGAATCTGGTGAGATTTCTTTCCATGACCTGAAGCTTTTCTTGGCTGGCCAATCTGATGACGACCGCTCGTGTTATCCCATCCAGCGCTCCGGTTTCGACCGGCGGGGTGTAAATCACTCCGTCCGTTACAATGAAGACATTGTCGCCGGTAGCCTCGGCGACATAGCCTTCGTGATTGTACATAATCGCTTCGGCGACGTTACTATCCAGTGCTTCAATCTTGGCCAGGATGTTATTGAGATAGTTCAGGCTCTTAACCTGCGGCGGCAGCGCAAGAGGATGGTTGCGGACTGTTGTAGCGCTTATTGCCTTCATCCCATTTTCGTAAAACTCTTCCGGATAAAGCTGAATATTGTCGGCTATAATAAATACAGCGCCGTTCTCACAGGCGAAAGGATTTAGCCCCAGAGTCCCCACGCCGCGGGTCACGACCAGCCGAACATAGCCGCCTATGACATCGTTGGCCCGGACGGTTTCTTTGACCGAGCTTATGAGCTTATCCTTGCTCATGGGCACGGCAAGGCGAATCGCTTTGGCCGACCTATAGAGCCGATCTATGTGGGCTTCCAGCTCAAATATCTTGCCGTTGTAAACGCGGATGCCCTCAAAGACGCCGTCACCATACAGCAGCCCGTGGTCGAAAACGGATATCTTAGCATCTGCCTCGTCAACCAGTTTGTCGTCAAGCCAAATCTTCAGTCCCATAGTCTCGTATCCCCTACTATGGCGTGTGTGCTTGTTTTGCCCGACACACACCGTGCCTCACCCACCTCGAATTTTGCCGTCGGCTAACGTTATTATTCGCCCGGCCCTTTGCGCAATCCTCTGGTCGTGGGTTACCATTACAATTGTCTGGCCGGCCCTGTTCAGTCTCTCAAGAGTATCTAAGATACCATTTCCTGTGGCGGAGTCAAGGTTTCCTGTCGGCTCATCGGCCAAAAGCAGTTTTGGCTCGTTCATCAAAGCCCTGCCGATAGCGACCCTTTGCCTTTCGCCGCCGGAGAGCTGATACGGCTTATGGTTGGCCCGGTCCGATAAACCCAGCTCGGCAAGCAACTGGCTGGCTCGAGTCTTTGCCCATTTGCGACACGCAAACCAGCCGGCGATGCTCTTGGAGGCCATTGTCGGCAGATAAACATTTTCCAAGACATTTAATTCGTCCAATAAGTGGTAAAACTGAAAAACAAAACCCACCATTTTGTTGCGATACCGGTTCAATTCGCCGGCACTTATTTTGGCGAGGTCTCGTCCTTCAAAGCTTGCCACGCCCTTATCGGGCCTATCCAGTCCGCCTAATATGTGCAGCAGCGTACTTTTGCCGCTGCCCGATGCACCAACTATGGCCACAAATTCACCTTTTCTGACCGCCAGGTCGACTCCTTTGAGCACCTGGACTTTTGTGACGCCCATTCGATACGCCTTGTAAAGCGCTTCAGCTTTCAATATGGAGTTCTCACTACTCATAATTGGCTCACCTGGAGGGTCTCTACGGGTCTTAACCTTGCTGCCTGCCAGCTCGGTATAAGTGCGCCGGCTAAGCACGCAACAATCGCCGAAACGATAATTACCGCCAGGACCTTGAATTCCAGTTGGTTGGGGATGTCGCCTATGGCATAGATTGTCCTATCCCAAAGTTGAAATTGAAAATGCTCAAATAGCCAGCTCTCTATCTGGTTTATTTTTGACAGAAACAACCAGCCTGAAAATGTGCCCATCGCCGAACCCAAAAGGCCAACTGAAAAGGCAAAACCCGCAAACAACTGGACAACGCTCGCGTTGGAGACCCCAACGCTCTTTAATATGCCTATGTCTTTGCTTTTGTGGCTGATAATCATGTAAAAAACCACTAACACGATAAAAACTGTCGTTATTCCCACGAGGCCGAACATTACGGTCATCATGGTCTGCTCTTTTTCCATCGCCGCGATAAATGCACGTCTGTACTCTTTCCAGCTTTGGACCGTCACTGTGTCAAGCAGATACGCCTGGTCTTCGTTGGCTTTTTGTTGTTTGAAGCTCCGCCAGAGCGATGCCACCTTTTGACATCCTGCCTGCGGCTTGACGCCCGGCTTGAATTTTATATGGATGGCGCTGACTCTCTTGACCGGCCCCGCCATGCCGCACAGCGATTGAGCCGGCTCAAACGGCAGGTAAATCAGCCGGCTGTCGACTCGGGCTAATCCGCTGTGTGAATTATCACTGTAGTAAAAGGTCTGCGTGTTGACCAATCCTGTGCCCGCCTTTGCCAGAGCGCCTTTTGCGGTCAGAGGAAAGCAGCTTACAGAAAGAGCTATTCTACCAGGGGTCGCTTCGTAGGAGTACCTGCCTCTGGCATCACGTTCCAACGCCAGGTCGATCCCCAATATACAGCCGGGAAGATTCGGGTCATAAACCGGCTTAAATGCCTCGGACACATTGTCTTTACTATGGTACAGACTATTGCCAAAATCAGTAGCTTTGCTATGTCTGACCGGATCAACGCCCATAATCTCAAGGGCATAGTTTCGCTCTATTCCGGCGGGACTTACCAGCGCGAAGCTTTTTATTACCGGTGAAATGCCCTGCACAAAATCAGCTTTTTCCAGTATTTTGCCGAAGTCTTCGTAATATGCAAAGCCCACCAGTGATTCGGTGCCAACAACGCAGTCGCCCGTGAAACTGTAATTTTTCTGCTTGAAACCACCCACAAGACCCGTCATTACGGTCATTACCACCACAACAATAAAAACGCAAAGAGCGACCGCCAGCACGGCAAAATATGTGATACGCCGCTTTACTAAATACCTTGCTGCAAGAAGAATCTTGTACATACTCGACAACCGAGAATTACGAATATTGAACCCGGAATACCGAATTTCGAAATTCACTATTCGACATTCAACATTCGTTATTCATATCGCAGGATTTCCACCGGCCTGGTTCTGGCGGCGACTATCGCAGGAATCAATGTCCCGATAGTCGCAGCTATAACGGCAAAGAGCATAATGGGCAAAGCCGATGCCCAGTCAACCTCACTGGGGATTTTGCTGAACATATACACGCTGCTTTTCCACAACTTGAGTCCAAACAGTACCCTTATCCAGTTCTCGATTGCATTTATGTTTTTGGTAATCAGATATCCCAGTGCGGCGCCAAAGCCTGACCCCATTATTCCTACGCAAGAGCCGAAGCCCACGAAAATCAAAGCCACCGAACTGCTTGCCGCGCCGCAACTTTTCATTATGGCGACGTCTCTCTGCTTAAGCCTTGCGATCATATAGAATATGCAGAATATCAGCACCACCACGCTGAAACTTACTACGCCAAATATCACCAGCAGCAGTCCCATCTGTTTGTATAGCTCAGCAACGTACTGGCTCTGCATTTGTTGGGCGGTGCGGATCTTGGTCTGGGCTATCATGTATGGGCCCCAGCCGAGCTGCTCGGCAGCGAAGACCTGCCATAGGCCGCGAATCTCTGCCAGGGCTGTATCGGCGTCGACGTGGTCTCTGAGTTTGATCTGAATTCGGTCGGCCATCTGGCTGTCTTCGTCCGGATGCAATTCCTTCTGCAATTTTTCTATGGGCAAGTATACCAGACTCTTGTCAAGGTCGTAGACACCCGTGAAAATGACATCTGTAATAGTAAATAGAAGGACCCTTCTGGCTATCGAAGGTACTCCAGCAGTGTCGTAACCGGCATTAGCGTCGGTCACTGTGCCCGTAGTAAGAATTACATCTTTGCCGATCATGCTCTCAACCACATCAAGGTTGTATTCATCGGTCACCTCGTCAGGTTCGGTCAACACACCGATTCCGACAAAACCTCCGGTTTTTTCTGAAGAGCCGGCAATTTCAAAACGCGGTTCGCGGGGCGAGTTTTTTTGCTTCAATAGCGATTGTTTGTAACTTGTGACTCTTGCTCTTGAAGCCGGCTCGATCCCCCAGATTTCTACGACTCGCACGTTGCCTTTACCCAGATGTATCAGGCCCGGCGCCGATAGAGTAGCCGTTGCTGCGTTTACAGCGCTAATTTGCTCCAGGCGTTCAATCAGCAGGGGGTATTTTGCGAATCTTGTAGGTGCAGCCAGAACAACGTCGCCGATAGTGTCAACTGCAGCCCGCTCAAACGCATCAATAAAACCGTTGAATAGACTGGCAACAACTATCAAGAGCGCCGTCGATAAGGCAACTGCGGTAATACTCAAGAATACGATTTTTTTCTTACGCAGGTATCGCAACCAAAAAAATAGTTTCAGCATCGGAGTCGTTAGTATTTAGCCCCCAGTTTTAACTGGGGGTTCTTGTACAGGCCTTAGAAGTGGGAACAGTATGACGTCACGGATACTCAGGGCGCCGGTTAAGACCATGACCAATCGGTCGATGCCGATGCCCAGCCCTCCGGCGGGCGGCATACCGTATTTCAGCGCTGTTATAAAATCTCTGTCCATCCTGGCCATTGAGTCTTCCTGCCCGCGAAGCTGGATGAGGAAGTTCTCGTATTGCTGGGCAGGGTCGTTTAGCTCGGTGTACGCATTAGCCAGCTCCATTTGGGCGATATATAGCTCAAACCGCTCAGCATATTTTGGGTCGTCTTTTTTTCGCCTGGTCAGGGGGCACAGCGCCGCCGGATAATCAATCACGAAAGTCGGGGCAACGAGTTTGTCCTCAACGGCAGCCTTGAACAGAGCGTCGATAACTACTACGTCATCCATACCCGCTTCATCTATGTCAAGCTGGGCGGCCTTTTTTCGCAGAGCGCCGGTGTCATCAATCGCACAGCCGCTGTGTTCTTTCAGAAGCTGGGCATATCGAACCCGCCGCCAGGGTCGGCTAAAATCCACCTTCATATCACCGAATTCTATCTGATCGCTTGGGCAGTATTTTTCGACCAGCAGGCAGATAAGCTCCTCGGTCAAATCCATCATCACATTGTAATCGGCGTATGCCTGGTACAATTCGAGCATCGTAAATTCCGGGTTGTGATATCTGCTTAGTCCCTCGTTGCGGAAGTTCCGATTTATTTCAAAGACCTTTTCCATCCCGCCGACCAGCAGTCTTTTTAGAAACAGCTCCGGAGCAATCCGCAAAAATAGGTCCAAATCCAGGGTATTGTGATGAGTGACGAATGGCTTTGCCGCCGCTCCGCCCGGCTGCTGCTGCATCATTGGCGTCTCGACCTCTAAGAAGCCTCGTCCCTGCAAAAATTCGCGAATCGTAGCAATGATAGCGCTGCGTTTTTTGAAGCGCTCCATAACTTCGGGGTTAGCCCAGAGTTCCACGAACCTTTGGCGATAGCGCAGGTCGACATCTGCCAGGCCGTGAAACTTTTCAGGCGGCTGCGCCAGGCACTTAGCCAGAAGCGTAAGACTTTCAGCCCATACGGTAATTTCGCCCGTTTTGGTTTTTCCCAATCGGCCGGACGCCCCGATTACATCGCCCAGCTCAAGCAATTTGGCCAGTTGCCAGTCTGAGGCGTCGCGCGGGAGCAGAGTCGTACTGGCGCCCACCTGGATAGTGCCGCTGGAGTCTCGCAGAGTAATAAAAATCAGCTTTCCGATGTCTCGCAGCAGAACAATTCTGCCGGCACATTTTGCCCGTTGAGTGTCGTCATTTTCCTTGAATCTGAGCTTGATATTTGCAGCCGGCTCGGCTCCTTCGTATCTCTGGCCGTAGGGATCGAAGCCCAACTGCCTAATCTGCGCAAGTTTTTCCTGTCTTTGCCGTTCGAATCTGTCTGAATCTTGTGCATTTGCCAAAGCGATACACCTGCAAAATCAGAGGGCCTTTGCGCTTGATGGGCGAGCCTGAGCCTCAATCAGCTTGGTTTTGATAATCAGCATCCCGACCACCAGTTGTGGGTCGGCCGCCACGGTTTCTTGTGCTGAATGCCTATTCAGGGAGGCGCTATTTGGGTCGCGGCCGGCTTGAACCAGCACGTCGTTTTCCCGCTGGATGTCGAGCATCTTCTTGAGCTCGTCGCTTGTTAATTCGATTTCAACGTCCGGCCCGATGCCCCAGTCCTTTTTGCCTTGCTTTTCCGTTTCTTCGCGGCTCTTAACTCTCTGGTCGGAAGGCAGATGATAATGTGCCATTGTGTATTTTAGCTGCGCAGCTCCGCGGGGATAGTGTGTTATTCCCTGCACGCTGCCTTTGCCGTGGGTCCTGTCGCCCACCAGAACCGCCCGGTTATGCGCCTCGTCTGCCAACGCCCCTGCCACTATCTCCGAGGCGCTGGCGGAGCTGTAATTTATGAGTATGACCAGCGGATAGTTCGGGTGTGTATCCTTTTCGTGTGCCTTTGCATAGGTTAATACCCCTGCGTATGGCGAGCGGGTGGTGACTATCGTTCCCTCTTTTAGAAATTTGTCTGACACGTCGATCGCGCTGTTAAGCAGGCCGCCTGTATTAAATCGCAGATCGAGAATTAGGGCCTTCAGGCCCTGCGATTCCAGGTCTTTGAGCACTTGTTCAAGCTCCGAAGCAGTTTCTGAGGAAAAGCCCGTAACGCGGACGTAGCCGATTCTGTTTGGCTCGTCAATCATATAAAGCCATTTGCCTGTCTCGGTCCGGTTCCAGCCCCGAAGCGTAGGAACGGTTATCTTGCCTCTGGTTATAATAATGTCTCTGGTTTTCTCTTGCCCCGGACGTTTTATCGTCAGCGTTACCTTGGTGTCGGCAGGACCAGTAATTTTGCGAACCGCGCAGAGCAGAGTCATATCCTTTGTTTGGACTCCGTCCACTGCTACGATTACGTCACCGGCATCAAGGCCCGCTTTGTACGCCGGCGTATCCTGCAGCAGGCTTGCCACGGTCAATAGTCCCTTGGATTTGGAGATTTCTATCCCGATACCGGTAAACTCGTTGGTCATGCTCTTCTCGAACTCCTGCACCTGTCTGGGCCAAACCATGACCGTGTAAGGATCGAGTGCGGACAATGCCGCCTCTGTAAACTGCGCGACAAGTGCAGACTGAGACAATTCCAAAGTCGCTTTATTAAGTGCCAGGACCTTTTCAAAAACATCTGTGAGATCATCTTTTTTTAGCCCGGTAGGCGACTGCTCGATCTGGTCCGATATCGCCGCCAGCCCCGCGGACCAGGCAGTTAGCTGATTGGCATCGGGCGGTGAAAACGAGCTTTCGGAGCTCCGGCTCTTAACCTTTGGCGGAAAGGCGGTCGGCATCACCTCCGCCAGCAATTTGCACTGTCTGACGGCTTGCTTTGCCATGTGGCTATAATCGATAGTCCTTCTGACGTAGTGGCCGCTGAGAACTTCTACAGCCCAGATGAACATCTCTTTTTCTACGCCCTTGTAGCGCTCCTCGCTGGTCTCGCAGGGACTATCCTGAAGGGAAACCACAATAGTGGCCTTATCCAGCAGTTGCTCACCATAATCCGAGTAGGCCTTGTTATTCGGATCGATGGCCTTGAGCCAGGTATAGCAACTTATGTACGCGTCAAGCCATTTGCCCTGCAATTCAAAATCAGCAGCCTTATCTATTGCCTTCTGGATGGTTTGCTTTACAAATGCGTCCGAGAGCAGATGCTCTTTCTGGTCCGCTCTTGCGTATTCACTGGCTTTGGTAATAACCGAGAGCACGTTAACGATGTCATTTACGTCGTTGACATCGTTTGTATCGTTCACATCAGTTGTCTTGCCTTGTGCCTGGCGTTTTTGCAGTTCAGCCAATTGTTCCTGATACGCAGCTTCGCGAGCAGACTGACGTTGTTTACTTGTGTCCTTATATTCCTGGATGATCTCGGCCAACCGGCCAAGCTGCGGATATGTTGTCCTGTCGGATTGCTCTATCTGCTCCGCAGCGGCGTCAAATTTGCTGTGATAGATCAGTTCGCAGGCCGTTTTGACTGCGCCGGATTGAGCCGATGCCGTCGCCGCAGCTCCCGCAGCGTTGGGTTCACTTAATTTGGACTTCGCAACTTCGCGCGGTGCCGGTCGACTTGAAAGGCCATAACCGGCGGACCAGCACAGCAGCACCAGGACACAAAAGCACGATATCGCCAGCAACCAGGCGGATCTGGCGCTTACAGGGTGTGTCCTATCACTTCCATTTTTCGCTACGAAATACCTTTTTTTCGATTTCTCCAACAGCAAAGCGCTACCTCCTCATGATTTTCAATTGAAAATTGTAAATCGGCAATTCTATGTGCACTCGGCTGCTTTGCCGGCACAGCCTAAGACGTGCAATTTATGTTTAACCATTGCTGTGATGGCGTCTCTGCCCGGACCAAGATATTTGCGCGGGTCAAATTCGCCGGGCTTTTCGGCAAAAACCTGCCTGATTTTAGCCGTCAGTGCCAGCCGCAAATCCGTATCTATATTAACCTTGCAGACTGCCATCTTTGCGGCCTTGCTAACAGACTCTTCCGGCACACCCATGGCATTTGGCAGGCTGCCGCCGTACTTGTTAATAAGGTCGACGAACTCTTTCAACACGCTGCTTGAGCCGTGCATCACCAGCGGAAACCCGGGCAGCCTCTCTGCTATCTCCTGTATAACGTCGAAAGCCAACTTAGGCTCAGTCTTGAACTTGTAAGCGCCGTGGCTGGTTCCGCAAGCCACCGCCAGCGAATCGCAGCCGCTCTTTTCCACAAACTCCACCACTTGGTTGGGGTCAGCTAAGTGCTTTCTTACGTCATCGACTCCCACTACGTCCTCTTCGATTCCGCCCAGTTGGCCCAGCTCGGCTTCAACGCAGACGTCTCTGGCATGGGCGTACTCGACAACCTTTTTGGTTATTGCGATGTTTTCCTCGAGCGGCAGCTTTGACGCGTCAATCATAACGGAGGTAAAGCCGTCATCGACAAACTGTTTGCAGGTCTCAAAGTTGTCGCCGTGGTCCAGATTTATGGCGATGGGGATGTCCGGATTCTCCTCGACGGCCACGTTGATAATTGCCTTGAGGTAGCTGATGCTGGCGTACTCGCGTGCGCCTCTGGAGACCTGCAGAATGAGCGGCGCCTTCTCCTCGGCGACAGCGGCAATAATGCCCTGGGTGATCTCCATATTGTTCACATTGAATGCACCGACTGCATAGCCGTTTTTGTAGGCCATCTCAAACATTTTCTTGGTATTGACCAATGCCATGGAATTCTCCTTTTTAGTTTTGAGTTTTCAGTTCGTTGTTCCCAGGGCCATATATCTGCTGGGCCCAATCGCCATCTCCGGCACGCCCTGCGGCCAGATGCTGAATACCACCGCGTGCTGGTTCAGCGATTCATCGGCACTGTAGGTCAGCGCGAAATACAGCCGGTGATAACGCCTTATCACCGTTATATCACTTCGTATATTCAG
>Ga0315296_10004891_pt1 | contig 10867 bp, 9 predicted proteins | sample YL17G14_18_MG_FD_203921 | JGI IMG/M metagenome (GOLD analysis project Ga0315296, IMG submission 203921) | Sediment microbial communities from Yellowstone Lake, YNP, Wyoming, USA - YL17G14_18 | ecosystem: Environmental > Aquatic > Freshwater > Lake > Sediment | place: USA: Wyoming | collected...
TTTTTATGTATGTCCAATCCTATGTAGTTCATGGTTCTCCCGCCTTGGGCCAGCTATGCAACGGGCACATGGGCGGGGAGCCTCTTTTAGCATGCCATCAATCAGGGGCTCTGGTACCGAGACATGAACCCTTTCATCTCTTTCCCGCGTGAAATGAGAGTTCGGAGTCCTCGCCATGTGAACCTTGAAGTATGGCCATCTCTCAATCAAGGGATTATCGCACCGGGCTCCTGAGCTCCGATTTTGATAACCTTCGCTCCGCCAACACATTGATAGCGGTCCGGCATACAAGTGAGGATGACAATCTGACACTCCTTTCCAGCGAGGCCCAGGACAGCCCCCATGGCCTCTAGACGTCTAGAATCTGTGTATCCGAGCGCATCATCGATGATGACTGGAACGCCCCCGTCCTTCGATACTATCATGGCGCATGCTAGCCGTGAAATCATCCCGGTCTGTTCTTGAGCACCCTTGCTGAGTGATTCAAAAGGAACGGTGCGGCCATTCAGAGTTCGCTCGGCAACTGTGAGATCTGGATTCATGCTGATTGCGAAGGAATCACCAAAGACAACCTTGCCCAGTCGTTCTATGCGTTCTTTCAAGGGTCTGATGTATGCTTCTTGAGCTGCCTTTCTTGCAGAGTTCATGACTTCGTACAGCAACTTGGACGCCTGGGCGAGCCGCAGTAGGCGGTCACGCTCGCGCAGCGCATGCTCAAGATGAGTCTCGCCGGTTTGCAGTTTGTCAAACAGACCCTCCTCCTCATACATCTGGATACGTTCCGACACCTGTGTTGACTCTTTTTCCAACTGAGCGATATCGCTGACAATCTGGGCCAAAGTCGCATCTGCGTTCTCGCAACGTGCACGAAGAACTTCTATGTCCAATCGCTTAATCTCAGTCTTTGCGATCTTCAATCGGCCCCCCAAGTCGCGCAAGGCGACACTGGCTTCGTTCGCAAGATTATCAAGCATCTTGTCTGCAATACTTGCGCGAGCCTCGACAAGCTTGCGCTCAGTAATCGCAAGTCGCCCCTGAATCATGTCAATGGTTGTCTTCAGCTTGACCTGCTTGGAGGAAACGTCTGCATATCCATTCCTTGCTGAGTCTGCTTTCTTCTGGATGCTCTTCAGGGTTGTGACAGTCTCGGCTGCCGCGTCCTCGGCATCCTTGAGAAGTTTCTTTGCCTCCTCCCGACTGGACGCAATTCGTGGCCGCTCTGGACGACTCTTCGGATAGCTCTGGTCGCGCTCCTTCAGCTCCAAGACCCTTGCTTCAAGATCCTCCCTGGATAAGTCCCGTAAGTTCTCTTTCAGAACCTTGTTCAATTCCTGGCGCTTCGATGTGGCATCCGAATAATCCGAGTTCGCCTGAATGGCGGCCTGAATGTCCGCAACGGCGTACTTATCGAGGAGCTTTCGTGACTGCTTCTCTGCCTCTTGTAGGGATTTTCGAAGTTCATCGGCACTTGTTCCCGAGCGTACTTCGAGTTCGATAGCCTTAGGCACTAGCACAGACATCGCATCCGGTACTTTCTCCTCCAAGCTCTCCTTGGCTTTCAACCGGACCGACCTGCCCCTGATAGCAAGTTCTATGTTCGCTAGCGCCTGAATCGTAACTGATGGGACGCCTGCAGCAAGCTTACCTTTGGCGAACTCAACCTGTTGTTGAGCTTCCCTGATGCGCTCTAAGGCCTTGTTGTCGACCTTGTTTGTTGCAAGAACCCTCGTCGCGTCACTCGCCGCCTTTTCCGCGCCTTTGACCCGTTCGAGCCGCTCCTTCATTTGGGCTAGATCGAGTTCGCTACGGAGGTATTCAGCATCCTTCCGTCGGATTCCTTCGAGCTGTCTAGCGGAATCCAATTCCGCGTCCAAAGCAGAGACTCTCTTCTCAAGCTCCCTTAGTTGGAAGGTCCGCTTTCGCAATTCCTCGTCAGTATCCTTGAACCCTTCCGATAGCTCGTTGAGCGTTTCATGAGATTCATCGACCTCTGCTACGCATGCGTTCCTCTCAGCGAGTGATTGTTGAGCCATCTTCTGGTTCGACTCTGCAACCTTCTTCTGGTTTTCGAGTTCGGATACCGTAGCTTGTTTTCCAAGCGCTTCTTCCCACCTAGCCTTCAGGTCTTTCGCTGACTTCTCGGACGATTCATGTTTGACTCCCAGCTCTTGAAGGGTTTTGGCCAGTTCGTCGCTCCTATTCACATCGCGTTCGATTCTTGAAGATCTATCCTTGAGTGCGTTGACTGTCGCTTCGAGTTCGGAGACCCGCTGCTTAGCATCCTTGAGGATTCCTTTCTCCTCATCCGCCTTAGGAGTGTAGTACTTCTGATACTCTTCAACCACCGATTCAAACAAGGACTCCTCACACTCGCCCGCGGGAATCGCCCCTGCAGCCTTGTCCAAAGCCGCTGAAAGCGACGAATGCCCTGGAAGTGCTGGTTGCGTCACCTCCATGCCCTGAACAATACACAACGCATTCCAGAGGTCCAAGTCGAGAGTCTCTTGAAGCATCTGCTGGACACGCTCATGGGCTTGACGTCCAGACAGGCTTTCCGGCTTCGGTTGGGTGACCGTCAGCCGAGTCTCTTTCTCCTTGTTGAAGCTCTTGAACAGGACAAACCTATATGGCCCCGTCTCGATGTCAACTTCAACTTCAGATCCAACGTCACGATGGACAGGCCTTACCGCCTTGACACTCTGTTTCTGGGAGCTATCAAGCTCGTGTAGCACGAGTCTCAGAGCTTCCGCAAAACATGTCTTTCCACTTTCGTTCGGGCCCAGTACAATAGTGATTCCCTTTGGGAGCGGGGCGATCTCAGCCGAGTTCACATCCCGGTAGTTCGTGATGCGCAAGTGATGGAGTATCATGATGACTTGCCCCTTGAAAGGCGATACATGAGACAGATGGCATCCTGAGCCATTGCTCGATCACAGCTAGGGTCCGAAGCCATGACTTGAAGCTTGGCCAGCGCTTCCTTTGCGAAGCCACTTAGCGAAAGCTTCTCTAGGTCTAGGTCGGTGGGTTTAAGCACGATGTTGGACACGCGCTCCCATACGACGATTGCAGCGTAGAGGTTCTGGTGCTCTTGGATAAGCTCATCCAGACGGGCCTTTCCTTCAAGAGAAAGGACCCCTTTGAGTCCGAGCCGAACTATGGTCTTGTCCTTGTTCACCGTATCTTTGAGAAACGACTCAAGCTGGCCTACGTCGATGTCGGCTGAGAACTCGAAGGATCGATGAACGAATTGCCAGGACCCTGTCTTCTTCTCCTGAACTTGGCACTGGGAGGGGCTTACATCCACGATGAGAGCGCAGCCAGACTTCTCCTCCAAGTAGTCAGTGGCCTCAGGAGTGCCCGAGAACCACACTCTGTCAGTATCGCTTCCCCGAGTGACGGAATGACGCTCTCCGAGAGCCACGTAATGAATCAGCTCTTCACTGATGGCACGCTCTACCTCACGCGAAGAGATGAGTGCGGGGTTGTCCTGATTGGGCGAAAGGCTATCTAAGTCACCATGTCCGGCGACAATGCGAATAACACCGGTAGAACGAGGGATCTGATTGACCGCCTGAGAAACCAGGTCGGCGAGAGGACGTTTGGTATGCCAGGGTGCGCCGACAAGCTCAACACCAGGCTCAATAGCCACGGGCTTGGTGTCTGCAAGAAGACGAACATTCGGAGGTTTCTTCGATTTGAACGTGGAGGAGCGGAAGACAGAAGCCGCGTCGAGTGGATCGTGGTTTCCTGGAAGAAGAAAGACCGGCACCGGAATGCTCGCCATAGCTTCCAGTGCTCGGAGAACGGTCTTTCGGTCGACCAGATTCGACTCGAATACATCACCGCAAACGAGTACAAAGCTGGCGTGCTCTTCCTGAGCCAACTTTCCGATTGCTCGTACAGCATCGAATCTTGCCTGAGTGAATCTAGCCTGCGCCTCTTCTTCGAGGAAGTGACGGGTCATTCCTAGTTGCCAGTCGCCTGTATGAATGAAACGCACGTTCTTTGGCGCTGAACCACCGCCCTGAGACTTCTTGCGAAATCGCATCTCTTTTAGTTGGTCCTTGTATTGACCTCTTGGTTATTATTCTTGTCACGGCAATTGAACCCTGCATCAGTTTCGTTGGCAAGCACATGAGGCATTCTCCTCGCTCAGCTAGATGAACGCAATCTAGGAGCATGTTGCCAAGCGACAATTCCATAGCCAGTACTTGAGTAGCAAACGTGACCTCACGACAGCCTATGACAGACTCCCAAGGCGATGCCTCAGTAAATGGTGGATTGGGTTCAGATTCTATCGCGTGCGAACCGAGAAGACTGGCTCTTCGTCAATCAGGGAGGTCTTGATACCGAGATCGAAATCTTTCCTCTTCTTTCCCTCGTTAATGGTTGTTTCAAAGGCCGAGGAGTTGATTTAGGCTCGAGCCAGATGCGGTCATAGGCCAACGAGCACTGATTTAGCCTGTCTTCTGTTATTCCAATGGTGCAGACAGCTTCTGATCAAGTATCTTTAGGGCGGTTTCTCCAACATCAGAGGCAAGGTAGGCCGCATTTGATGGAATTTCAGTTGCATGGACTGCTTGATTGCAGGCGTTGACCACCGATTCTATCGCATGGTGTTCAGAGTCGGTCAGAACACCTTCCGACTGCAGTCTTCTTAGAATGACACGCGTGGTGCTTAAATCACGATCCCCTACGATTCCCCTTTTGTGCGCTAGCTCTCGCACTCGTTCCTCAATCTCGATTCTGAGTCCGGCGAGTGCGATGTTGGCGTCGACGTCAAGGAAGTTGCGCCAAGATGGCTCATGCGGCTTCATCGGAGCCAGACTCCTGGCTTGTCCCTTTTGCTGCTGCTCTTTCGTCGCTTGATCGGCAGCCACCTTTGCGCTAGCGAATTCATCCAAGAGATTGACTCCTCCGCCTCCTGGTAGAGTTATGGACTTCGCGAATGGAATGAGCATGACAAGGATGAGCAATCCGAGGAGCCCAAGAGTGGTTGCGTCGACGACTGTCTTCGGATAGGCTGAATGGATGATTAAGAAAGCTACTATGACCAGGGCAAGAATCACTGCGACCAGATACACGGGCCAACGTTTCATCATCTTACCTCGTCCCCTTCTTGCTCACCATCGATTGCTCACTTGCGAACTATCACTCCGTCCAGGAAGTCTCGCACGACCTCCATAAACCGTACGCGGTCTTCCCACAATGCCGCGTGGGAGCACTTCTCGAACATGACGAGCTTCGAGCCGCGGATGCCACGGTGAATGGCCCGAGCGCTCTTCGGCGACTCGAGGTCGTACTTCCCCGCGGTGATGAGACAGGGGAGTCTGATTTCTGGAAGGCGGTCCGTGATGTCCCATCCTTCAAGCCGGTCAGGAAGATCATCACCGAGGTTATCTTCAGAAAGGAGCTTCAACGAGTACCACAAGTCGTACGGCCAGACGCGCAGCCGACAGAGTTGCGCTCGATTGAATACCTCTTTGGCCGCGAGGTACTTCGGGTTCTTGAAATCGCCTTTGTCTCCATACCTCGTGAGCGTGTCCCGAATCCCTCTCGGCAAATGGGGATTCCATTCCGACTGATGTATTGCGTTGCTCGCGAACCCGCTTGCAACCACAAGGCTTCTTAGGCTCTGCTGGTGCCTTAGTGCCACATCGAGCGCTAAGGCTCCCCCGTAGCTGGCCCCGACAAGGTGGACTCTTCCAAGCCTCAGAGCTCTACGAACTCCTTCCACTTCGTCCACCGTGCGACTCTGCGTGTAGTATCTTGCGTCCTTTGGTCGATCCGATCTTCCGCACCCAAGGTAGTCGTACATGACGACGCGGTAGCCGAACTGGACTAGGTCCGCCATCGGAAGAAGGCCGTCGTGGGTACCGAAGGGGCCCCCAGCTAAGACGAGCACGGTTCCCTTATCGGGCCTGCCGAACGAGCGGTAATAGAGCTTGAAGCCAAAGATTTTGACGCGTCCTTCAGACGGTTCCACCCGCCTTCCCCTCCGGAGTCCGTATCGCCCTTCCTCCCCTATGGTCTTTTCCCAAATAGGCGGCAGAAGTCTTGTTCAGTCCTCACTGACCGAAAGAGGGAAACTGGAACGGTGTCAGGCAGACCCGAATCCTATGAGACTAGGGTATCTGGCTAAGGCCATTCGGCTATCTTCAAGACTTCGGCAGGGAGAATGCCCATAAGGATTTCTTTGAATGTCGCTGCAGACTCGGCTAGAAATTCATTTCGCTTCAGTATTCTCTCAGAGAGTCTACTGGGCATGGTTGCGGCAGCTTCCCTTTCGAGCTGGTCTCGAAAACGGTCGATTGTGATCTGCAATCTGCGGTGCTTGCCGCCAGGCAAAGAGTAGGTTAGGAACAAGCCGATCTTCCTGTAGTTCATGTTTGGCTGCACAGGTGGCATGTAGAGACGAAGCCCCAGCAATGATGAGTGTGGAACAATGATGTTCTTTTCCTTCAGAACCCCGACACCCACCAAATCCTCCATTCTGGAATCACAATCAATGGCGCCTCTCTCGAGGCTGTGATACTTCTTCTTGTCGGCAATTCTAATGAGAGCGAATTCACGATTGCTGATTGCCAAGTCGTAGTACCCCGGTCTCCATAGACTACAACCGGCATACACTCCTCTCACCAATACAACTCTGTTTGGGCAGACCACTTCTTTCATTAATGTCTGAATCCATCCTTCACAACATAAGTTTTGTTCTGTCGCCTTTCATCCCCTATGGGCTTTTCCTACCGTCTGCGTTCGGAGACAGCATATCGCAGGCCAGCAAGCAGTGGTAGAGCTTCAATTAGCAGGGAATGTGGCGAAAAGACTCTGTCCATTGATGTAGGTCGGATGTATGCTATCGATTGCGCCAGTTCTTCCTGACAGGCGACGGGAAAGCAGGGGCGAGGATTCGGGTGGTTTATTCAACAGAGCGCGCCGGATAGTAGGCATTAATATCTCCGCGGTTCCTGCTACTTCGGAGCGATAAGCCAGGAAAGACCATGCCGCAACAACATGCGGGAAAACGCAAAGGAAAGCCGCGAGGGGGGATGATGCCATGCCAGTGAAATTCCTTCACACTGCTGACTGGCAGATGGGTATGAAAGCCCTCCAAGCTGGGGAGAAGGCGAAGGAGGTTCGCTCCAAGCGCTACGAGACCGCGGCGCGAATCGTGGAACTGGCAAAGCGTGAGGCTGTCGACTTTGTTCTCCTCGCGGGCGATCTCTTCGAGCATCACGATGTCGATGAGGCCGTAGTCCGGAGGACGGTCACTGTGCTGGACAGCTTCGGCTCCATCCCCGTGTTCGTGTTGCCCGGCAACCACGACCCTCTTGTCGCGGGCGGTGTCTGGGATCGCGAGAGTTGGCGGCAGGTTGGGACCCATGTGACCTTGCTGGGAAAGGCCCAAGAGATTCTTGTCTCGGACGGGGTCGGTGTAGAGGCCCTCGGGTGACTCTAGTAGCGATGTCCAGTTAACCTCCGAGTCTGACATTGGTCGAGCAACTAGATTCTGCTATTGAATATCTCGTTGATCCAAAGACCCGCATCATCCGTTGAGAATGGATTAGGGAAGAAATGGAAATCCCCGGGTGGATTCTCTTTAAACAACAGCCCGCTCAGTTCATTGAGCTCGGCATTCTTAAGGAACGAGCCCGGGTCTGAAACGTATATTCGATCGGAAGGAATCAGGTGATGAGCGACAAGGATATCGTTCCAACCTCTCTGCCTGGCCTCTTGGATTCTGCCCCAACCGGGTATGCGGGTCTCCGCGTTCGCTAGCAGGTTTTGCCATTCTGCTTCGTTGATTGTAGCCAGCACTCGATTGCTTTCGTCTTCAGGTTTCCCCCAGCCCAATGTCGTTCCGTAAAGTCCATATTCGATGTCTAAGGCATCGACTGACCATTCAATGCAATCGAGAGCTACCAAGTATGGCACGCTCAGATACTCTGGAGGGAATTTCTTCCGCATCTCCGCCTTCTGGACAACTCGTCTAATGATACTCTTAAGCAGCGCCTCAGTAGGAACGCCTATGACAGGGCCTCTTATCACCCCTAGGTATCCCTTTCCAGATTTTGTTTTTATCAGTTCGAATTCTATTCCGACGGAGTCAAGTCGATTTGGGAGTCGGTTTTCTCTCTCGTACTTCGATAACTGTTCCTCCAAGGACTGCAAGGACTCTTCCAGAATCTTATCTTGAATTTCCCTTTCTTCATGATTGAGCGTTGGAAATGCAATGTTCTTCTTGAGGACGCAGTCAACTCTGTACCCTGTGTTCGTCAGCAGTTTATTCAGCCTTTTGGATATGATTCCGTTCGTCTTAGGTTGCCCAACCCTTGTGACTTCGACAAGACACGATCGCTGTTTGATATCAGCTTGAATGTCAGGCGTCGTGTCTCCCCACGCTCTATCGGGCAGCAATGTCACTCGCATGCCCTTCTGGGACAGATGCAGGGCAAACTCCAACTCTGACAAAACAGACGTGAACTTGGATAATGCCGTGGCATCTGAAATCTTCTCTTGGATATTGATGCAGCCGTGCTGTCTGAGTTCCTGGATTGTCCTTCCAATGGTCTTAAGGTGATTGATTGGATAATCGTTTAGCACGGACTCCAATTTAGGGTTCTTTTCTAGGCTCCAGCTTAGACTGGCCAAAGCCTCGCATTCGTTGTAACAATTCAAGCTTGCATCCCTCGGTCTACGATACTCCTTTTGTCGGGCGTTTCTTAGGTGTCTATCCCGGGGATATGTGAATCCCAAATGTCAAGGTCCCTCAGGTCAAGGGTCACTGTCTCCAGACGAGTCTTGGTCTCTCGAGCCATTTGCCCAACCTGCTCGTCAAGGCCTTTTCTGTAACGGTCGCTCAATTGTCGAAAATCTGATACAATCACGAGAATTCCATGAACGTCCATTGGATAGGTGGATGAGGACAGAGTCTCTCCGACCGCCTCCATATGTCTTTGCAGCACCCAGACTATCCGCTGAAGGCTTGCGGGAAGGATCCTGTTTCTGAAAGTCTTTATTTCAATGACAGTGACGTATTGCTTCCCGTAGACAATAGCGTCGACCCGAATCTTCCTCCGGGAAGTATCAACTGCGACATGTGATTCCATGTTTGGATAGAACTTGCTCAGATATCTCAAGGCGCTTTCCTCAACCGATTGGAAAAGCGGGAATTTGTTCGAATTGCTGGTCATCCCCTTGAAAATACCTATTCTCTCTTCGATGCTGGAAGCCGTCTGCGTCGCCGACCCACTCGATACCTGAGATGCGCTAGTCGACGCATCTTCAGCAGCCGCGTCGTCCTTGATGTCCTCGCGAATCTCCTCGTTCTTTTCGTCATCCGTCATCTTTCTGATCTTCCTTTCCGCTTCCTTTGCGTTGGCTAGCAGTTCTGTGTCCAAGTGTCTCTGATTCGTGAACCATCTTGTTCCTGCCCAGTATGAAATTCCTATCCCTGAGGCAGCGGATACAGCGAAAAGCACGAAGATCACGAGGTACACGTTTGACGAGGAGACAGCCGAGATTTCATCCGCCAAGAGCATGAGGGTGACGAATGGCAGAGCTATTAGGATAATTCCGATTGACATTAGGAACCGATAGAAATCCCCAAACTCTGGTTTTGGAATAGGCATCATCGGCAGCAAATCCCCGGGTAGCCGCAACCCTCGACTCCGAATTGCACCTTATGGCTTAATGACTTCTCTCATTCAGACCTATCTTCCTTATTGCGTAGAAGATGCAATTCTGGTATGCGCAGCGCGCCTCGTCTATTGACGGGCGCATCCTGTTGTTTGTGATTGGGAACAGCAGGTTTCTCTCTGTCAGAAAGTTGACACGATGAAGCACCCTTGATGGATTTGCAGAATGGGTTCTCGATTGATCAGTTCACAAGAGCTGCGCCTATTCAGTCTCGAACTTGATCCCAAACAGTTTCTTAAGCACCCTCTCAACGGTTGACTTGAAATCTGCTATCTGCCCGTCCGTTATCCCGGCGGAGGCTCTCTCATGCACCAATTTACATCTAAGATCATAGTAATGTTTCAGCTTCTTCCAATCTGTCTTGCTTAGGGTCACGTACTTCTTCACTTCAGCCTCCACATTGTGTCGTGCAGAAAACAGATTAAGAAGTTGTTGATCCGAGTAGTGATTGCCAGATTCATTCACTAGATAGTCTTTGAAGGCGATCTCCAGAGAGCTATCGAGGATAATCAAACATATTCTGTTCTTCTCGTCAAAAGACTTCTTTGAGATTATCTCGACTGCGATCACAGACGACAGGTGGCCCTTTGCCCATGGTTTTCGAGAGATGATGGTTTCGTTTGATTCCTTCAAATGCTCTGCGAAGCTGCGCTTGGCTTTCGGCAGATCTGCATAGTAATCCATGTTTGCTTCTGGGAGAGAATCGATGACCTCATCTCTGATTTCTCCTGATTTGTGGGCAAAGATCTTTGACGGCCAATCGCTCACCGTCCTGCGAGAGAGGGAGGTCCAGTATTTCATATTCTCAATGAGGAATCCTTGCAGCCCCTGGAAGACGGGATGACTTGTGTTAATGCCCGACTTGCTGCTGTTCCAGGGCATTGCTCGTGCTGGACCATTCAGATGAACTATCACTTTTGCCAGAGAAACGCTGGGATGAGGCAGCCCTGCTTGCCCCTTTGCGAACCCAACTGACGTATCTTTCAAAGCTCTGGTGATTAGTCTGTCATTGCAGTACATGTAAAAACCATATTCTCCGATTGCACTTGATGAACGGGACAATCCTGCGACAACACGGACCTCAACCTTATCACCTTTCGAAGTCGTGATCTCGCCCTGCTGTCTAACTGGTTCATATTCAGGAGGGTACGCCCAATCCTCGAGGTCT
>Ga0315296_10004892_pt1 | contig 10867 bp, 5 predicted proteins | sample YL17G14_18_MG_FD_203921 | JGI IMG/M metagenome (GOLD analysis project Ga0315296, IMG submission 203921) | Sediment microbial communities from Yellowstone Lake, YNP, Wyoming, USA - YL17G14_18 | ecosystem: Environmental > Aquatic > Freshwater > Lake > Sediment | place: USA: Wyoming | collected...
TGAGGCTTCTTAAAAAATACGGCATAGGTAATGCACTGGTCAGAGAAGACAACATTGTTGAGAAGTTAAAGGAACATCAATTTTCTCAGCCTTGAATAAGAAATCCTGATGCTCGTGTGCTTCTATATGTGACATCAAAGGACACAAACCGCTAAATCGTGCAATGCGAAAACTGCGCACTCGGTATCGAAAACCTTGAGAAGGCATGGGTCACAAGGTACTATATCGTTGCGCCAACTATCAACAACATATCCTTGCCGTAGTATCCGCTTTGACCGGATGGCGAAGGGAGTCACTTTCCGCGCACTGCAGCTTCCTTCCTGACATACCTTGCCTTAGGTCCCCTATACGAAAACCCCATTTCGAATTCCACTCTGTTTCCTTCCCTCAGATCTTCCCACAGTCTCTCATCTACGTCATTCCTATGAACGAATACCATGTCCTGATGTCCGTCCCTCCTGATAAAACCGAAGGAGTGTTCCTTCTTGCTCACAACGCCCTGAAATATTATCGGCTTTCCCGCATCGGTAATCGGGCCCCGAAATGCATCTCTAGTCTCTGGATTTAGGCGAGTTTGCGCAAGTGCATCGAAATACTTCTTTGCCTCCCCAAAGGCACCATCGACATAGAGAAACCTAGCATACCAGAATTGCGCGGCATAGTTAGAGTCCCCGTCAGTAAACGACCTCTTCAGGTGCATTCTTATGGCTGCCTTCATCTCTGGATGATACTTTGCCAACAGCGTAGCCAAGTTGTAGTTGGCGTACTTATCAGAGGGCTTCGCGTCCACGCATTCTGATAGGACTTTTATGGCTTTCTCTGATTCGCCGGCATTCTCATACAGTCTTGCTAGTCTAACGGCTATGAAAGGACTTCCCTTGTTGTTGGAGAACGCGTGCTCTAATGCTGTCTTTGCCTCAGGATTTCTGTCTAGCATTTCACAGAATCTGGACTCTTCGTACAGAAGATGACTGTCTTCGGGAAATTGTTGTTTCGCCGAGGCGAGAACGCGCTCTATCTCACTCACCTTGCGCTCGATCGTCGGTTCATCTCCACTTCCCGCCACTTCGGACAGTTCTTCAATGCCGACCTTAACCAGCGTGACGAACGGATGCGCCGACGTGGAGTCCTCTCTCGACAACTCTCTGGATATCTTCGCCGATTCACGCCTGTACTTGTTCTTTTCTAGTTCAATCTCTGACTTCTCGGCTTTCTTCAGTGCCCATTCCGCGAGAGAATGCTTTATGAGTCTATTCTTGGGCTGCAACCCTGTGGCTTTCCGTAGGAGCTCACCCGATTTCTCAATGCTGCCATCTGCAGAATTCATCTCGAATATCGCTTCTTGCTGGAACAGGAAGGGGTCTTCACCAACCCGATCGATGCTCGCCTTGTACACACTTCGTATCAACTGCGGGTCTCTGAAGAAGCTCATCAATTCCCGAGCATTCACTAGCCTGATAAAAGCGTACCTATCTGAACTGTATCCCAGGTCGAGTGCACTCAGTATTCTTATGTACTCATCAAATCTTGCTTGCTGGTCCGCCAGCACCCGCTCCACGACCATTTCCGCCACAATCGGATGCCGGGAAACGTAGATATCGTCTCTGCTGATCTTATCCTGCATGGCGAACACGATAAAGTCTAGCGGCTTGAAAAAGCGCTCCTTGAACTCGGCAAACGTGATGTTGTGCACCCGCGATATCAACCCGGCTCTAGTAGGCACACCCAGCTTATGCAACATGCACACCGTCAGATACACCGACTGAGCCTGGGGAGAGATAATTGATTTGTATTCATCAAAAATGATCTCTTCAAACGGTCTCCCAGAAGTGGCTTCGTAAAGAGCAACCAACAGTTGTCTTCCGGCTTTCTGGCTTAGCTCTTCCTTCTGCTGCTCATAAGTCAGATTCTCAAGATACCCGAGGGACTTGTACTCAGCCAACTTACCGATCAGCTCTTTGATCTCTCGCTCTTTTAGATACTGTAACTCATAAGTCTCCGTGACATACGGAACTAGACTTGTACAAGATACGTTCCACTCATGGTTTCGCTCAGCGCCAATGATCGTTAATGGGAATTTGTCACTTCTTGCCCTTTTCAACCACAACTCTATCAATTCACTATTTCTCGAGACTGGGTCAATAAATACGAACATCCTTTGAGCGCACAACCTATAGAGTTCCAATAAAGACTCATATTCGGGAAAAAGACCGGAATTCAACACAAGGCAAAGCTTGTTGAAATCGGTTGCTGCATCCCATCCTAACCTCTGCATTAGTATAGATTTTCCTGCCCCAGCATGTCCCTTGATCAGATAGAACTCTTCAAACCGTCCTTTTTCGCTCTCCTCTTGTAAGAATACCTCTGAGATTACGTTATCAGTAACACTCCTTCTGAAATCGTAGTTGTAGACAACAGGTGACCAGTCCCTATAGTATCCCTTGTAGAATTGTTGAGGCGTGAGTGGAGTAGGCTTATAGTCCTTGTTAATGTACTGAAGATCTCTAGACAGCAGCGTCTTCACGCTCTCTGGCACGGTTACTGTTTTCTCGAATCTCTCGCAAATTGGATGCTCGTATACTTCCTTAACCTCGAAGACTTTCCTAAACTTCTCAGGGACTTCAGCATCAATCTTACGCAGAAACGTTTCAAACGTCATATCGATGCAGGAAAAGAAAGAAAAACCCTCCCAAAAAGTCTTCTCTGCTGGCTTTAATTTTGGTAGAAGAATGTAAGAATGAGGCGTGGTCTTTTCAGTTCTTTTTAAGTCCTGCAGTATCGCTCGAATGTCGAAATCTTCCAGGTTTGACCCTACGTAGACTACTGGAAATTGAGAAGCCAAGTACGAGAATCTTTCGAATAGGAAACTCCTGTATTTGCGATTCTCAAGATACTGCTCTGTTGTAACGATCAAAGGAATCTCCAGATCTCTGAGGGCTGTTATGCAACCATGCAGCTTGACGTACGGAATACTGTCTGGTTTCTTGAGTCTATCTTCCAATCTGTCCGAGTTTTTCAGGAACGGAACTATCGTCTGCAGATTCTGTTTTGCCGCTATTGCCTGTTCGTATGCCCGCTCAATCACCAGGTCGTAGTTCGTCGTGAATATCGCTTTCCAAAAGAACCTCGGCACTAGTCTATGATGATCACCAGGGCCAAACTCACGGAATATCGAAGCAACATAATCTTGAAATGTAAATAGATCTGACTGAGCTATTGCCAATTCTGCAGCTCGAAGCAATGGGATGTCGCGGTACTCTGATCCCAGAAACTTGTCCACTAGCATCTTTGCAAGCTCTTTGCCGTTAGGTATTTGCTTCTTCTGAGGGTGTTCCGCTCCAATAGAGGCACCGGCACCCAAGAACAATATGACGTTGCCTTCTTTGATGTTGTCAACTAGGACTTTAGGTAGCGACGACATATTTTCCTCCTGCCAGGTCTGATCCTGAAGGAAATTTCTTCTCGTCGTATCTTAACGCTTCCCAAGATTGCAGTCAATCCTCTAACAGACCAGGGGTCAACTAAACACCGCAAACATTTTTGCAAACCAACCTACAATGACATGGGTGGTAGTGATGTACTGAGAAGTGACATCGAATCTGCACACTTGACGAAAAGGTACTCAGGTTTACTCGCTGCTGTACTCACCGACAAGCCTCTTATATACTTGGCCCATACCGGTTCAACGTCAACAAATGAATCATCCCGAATAGGGAGGATTACTCTTGTTCCAATTTCTTTCCCCAGCTCCGGTGGAGGGTGACAAACGAGCTCGTTCTTGAAATTTTACGTTCTGACTTATTGTGGCATACCGGGTACAAGGCAAGTGAACATTCCCGAGGATTGTGCGCTTGCAATTTGGCATATCTACCATAATGCTAGATTGTGGATAGAGTGCAGATAGCCATGTATCTACTCGGATAACTTATCAACTAATGGAGAAATACCGCTGCTCTAAGTATTTTATATAAGCTAAATCTACATCTGGTAAATGTCTAATTCGGTTGAATAAATCCTGGTACGTCATTGTCCGGAAGCTGATTTCATCCCTTATCCTGGCAGAGATTCTAGCCAACTCTTCTTCGTGTTGTTTAGCTTCATTTGAGTTTATCTTATACCAAAGATATAGCAGACAAAATGGGCCACTATTATTGCTCTTCAGCCCCAATATATGTTTAATGAGCTGCGGAACATCGAGGTATTCGAAATCAGTCCTGGCCCCCGATTGTTGGACAATGCTTTCAGCCAAAGCCTTTACCTTTGGAATACCATTCCAGATATCACAATGCTCAAGATATACATGGAGGTGAGTATCCTTATTGTTTCTTCGTGTTTTTCGGTGATAAGTCTCCGTAAATTTGGACTCGATAGCCAGTGGAATTGGTCCAGCAAATTCAACATCCAGATGGGGCGGTGTTCTGTCCACACCTTTAATTGGGTGAGTTTTCTCGAACTCTATACCACTGATGATACCTTTCGCACCACAGCACCTAGCTATATCCTGAATCCTATTTTGGCGTCGCCAATAATCGAATACATTCACGACAAGAGCAGAAGATGAGTGAAGAGCTTTCATGTGTGCTCGTTTCCCATCGAGTTCATGACCTTTTCCTCTCTCGTACTCCTTTCTGGTTCCAGGATGGAGTTCATTGTTAAAAAGATTGTCCTCCACTCTCTTGGTATAGTAGCCTTCAAGGGGGATTTTCTGTTGAGTCGCCCATTTTAACTGGTAATAAGCAACATGATCAGTGGCTAGCATTTTCATTTAGATAATTTCTCCACTCCACCTCAGTATTTTATTGAATTCGCACTATTATAGTGCAACTAAATGATGACTTAAACCGGTAGCGGGCGACCCTTGATTTTTCAAGTACGAGTAATTACATGTCACATAAGTCAGTTTCGTGCAATGGTAGTTCGGCGCGTCTCCCAGAGCGCTATCTTGTTACCGGTAGGCTACCCTCGCCCTTCCGCGATCGCTATCTCTTCCTCCGTCAGCCCATAGAGCCTGTAAACGGCTTGGTCTACCAGACCTAAAGTCCGCTCGGCTTCATCGTCCAACCTCTTGATTTTATTCACGCTTCTCTCAAATTCTGCCTTCAAGCTCTTTTGGAAATCCCGACTTCCCAGCCCTATTGATAACCTGTCTTGACTGAGCCTTAGTAGAGAAAGGAAAGCTTCAAATTCAAGGTCATAATACTCTTTGATAGCGGTTTTACTCTGCAACTGGTCAACGTTTACGCTCAGCTCACGGCCCAGCCAGTCGAGAAAATCTTTGCATTCCTCTTTTTTCTGCTCCTTTGAGGAAGTTATCCGCATTGCTAGGTGAGCAATAAAATCATGTACAGCACGTGTGCTCGCAGCACCGCCAGCCAAAAGTTCTTCTACGATACTGAGTGTAGTCTGCCAATCCTGACTACCCTGTAACTCCTGTTCATACGCATTGAGGATTTTCTGGAGAAGATCTTTATGTGGTGATGCTCTGGTATTGAAAGCAATCTTTCTTATTGGCAGCTTAGTCAATTGTTTTGTTACATATTCCATATACCCTGCTCTCTTCAATTTGGTACTATTCCTATGAACAAACTCAAGCAGCTTCGAATTCAACAAGCCGCATAGGAAATAGAGCGAGTATTGTGTATTTGGCTTGAGCAGCAATATATTGACATCGCCGCTCGTGCTTATGACCTCCCTTGTCTCAACGGCAAAGCGATTTTCGGTAGCCATGAATGGCGCAACTATTTTAGGCGCTCTCCTATCCCATAACTCCTTATTCCTCGGCGTAGAATACTTAAACCATGGGCCGTCGTAGTTTCTTCTCTGTAGAAGCTGAGTCTTATAGAGTAGCATATGAGAAAGATACTCAGGGTACTTTTCTATTTGCTGAACCTCCTCTAGGTAAATTACCTTTCTTCCTGTCCGGTTCACAAAGTATTTTCTTATGTCTCCATTCTTGATAAGGTCTCTCAGATACGACTTGTCACCAAATTTTTGGGCAAGTTCTGCATTTATCTCAAAGGCTTGGTTACACCCGGTTGACATGCCTTTACCAATATCGACTATACTACCCAAAGGTAGGGAGACCTTTTCGATTCTTCCAAAAATGGGTTGGTATAACAGTTCTCGTAAGTTCCACATGTGGCTGTACAGCTTTGACTGTTCGACTCTGTATTCCCTTACCACGGTTAGCTTCTCTTGCGATGTGGAACATACCAAGTAGCGTAAATCATGCTTACCACTGGCCTGTCGCTGTGTCGTGAGCACGGTGGTGAGTATATTTGCATCAGGGAATACTTGGCAATTACCAGTGTCAACCAATGCTAAGAGCTTGCCCTCTTTTACTAGAAAATCCCGAAATTCATCGGCATAGTCTGAACTCAAGTAGTATCTAGGAAAGATTAGCGATATGATACCCTGCAATCTGAGCATCTTAAAAAACTCTACATAGAAATAATATGAGATATCATTTCTCGACGCCCACAGTTCACTGTACTTGGCAACGAATAGAGAAAGCTCATCTCGAGATATTCTTAAGCAACTATAATACGGAGGATTTCCTATTACCACATCAAAGCCAACATTTTCCTTTGGACCAGTTTCATCAAAGAAAACCTCCGGAAACTCAAGTTCCCAGTGGAAGAATCGCTTCTCTCCTGCTATCTCCAGTGCTTTCCTGAACCATTCTTTTTTCTCATATTTCCGCCATTCGTCTTCTATGAGAGCTATATCTCCCATAACCTTGGCATAATCATCAAGGTCTATGTCGTTTCCAAAATATGCGCTCAGGTATAGATCAGCCACCTGTTTTGAGCGCCTCACGAGTTCGTCGGACTCTCTCAGAATTCGCTCCTTTTGCTTTATCTGCTCGGGAGTATCAGAGGGCATGACTTGGATTGCCAGACGCTTCGCCAGGGCTTCTTTCATTGTTACCTTCAGATGTGAGCCCCACAGGGTATAGGTGGACTTGGCTTTTTCGGTAGGCAGCCCCTTTGCAACCTCATCTATCTTTGTCCCGATTAAGGAATTCCCGCACTTGAGGTGGTGATCGAGGAAGGAAAGAGCCTTGTCTTGTGCTATTGTGTGTAACCAGAGAGAAACCTTTGCCAGTTCTACAGCAAGCGGGTTGAGGTCAACGCCATAAATGCACCTCTCCACCACTAACCTTCGGGCCCAGACTATGTCCTGTCCTTCATCCACCTCCTCGCCGGCCTCTTGCATAGCATCAATGATTTTGCTTGCGAGGAAGCTCGTGGCTTCCACAAGAAAATGACCAGAACCCATTGCAGGGTCCAGAACCTTAATGGACAGAATGTTCTCTATCGGGCTCTTTCCGTTCTTGAGAGCCTTTTTCTCCTCCACTATTAGGCCTAGGGTGCTCTCCACAATGTATTTGACTATGTAGTCAGGTGTGAAATAGGAACCGGTCGCCTTTCTTTCGCCTTTATCGGTAACCAGGTAAAGGTCTTCTTTGCGAACTATCCTGCTATTATCAACGCCCTTCTTCTGCTTCTGGGTATCGGCTAGGGGCACAAATACTTCCCTGCCCTTCTCTTTTACAGGGTAAAGGTCTTGGTCAGCAACCTTTAGCTTGTACTCAAGCAAACCCTCGTAGATGGAACCGAGATGGCGGATGGAAAGGGTTGAATAGTCAATGAAGCCTTTTATCCCTGACTTGCTGTTACCCGCTCTGGTCAGCAGTTCAATTGCCTTGGCGAGATATTTGTCACCAATCCTATTGTTCTCAAGGAATGGGTGCCTTGAAGGGTCAAAAAGCCCACCATTGTAGGGCGGTATATGAAGTTGCTCTTTTGGAATTTTCCTCTTCTCACTTCCCTCATTTATCCAAGAAAAGAGGGTTTTGAGCCGGCTCCAGTAGGTTGCACTGTCCACAAGTAGCACTTTAGTAGGTGAGGACAGGGCATCGGCGACATCCTTTTTCAATTGGTGGAGGCTCACACTTGCGTAAACCGGATTGTCTGCTGGCAAGAGACCCCTTGCTTCGGCATAAAGGATGAAAAGGAGACGGTAGAGCAGGATGAGGCAGTTATCATGAATCTCTTTCAATCTGCTCTGGTCGAGCTTATTATCAGGATGTTCGAGAAAGCCATAGGCAAGAAGCCTAAGAGCCTCGTAGACATTCTCTTTAACATTCTCTTCCAGCTCTTTGGCAAGCTCAATGCTCCGATCATACACATCGTCGAGGAAGCATCTGCCAGCCTGGTCACAAACAAAAGCCCCTCTACGGAAAAGCAGGGAAAAATACTTGAACTGCTCTACCGAGCCGAATTGTAGAAGCTCGGGCAAATCTATCTCATAGTAGCTGTCAAGATTAAAGCTTGTTTCCCGGTAATAAAGACGCCACAGTCTGCCATTTGTGAGTATGCCCCACTTTACACCGGAAACCTTGAGGTATGTGTTAATCTGTGAGCTCGGGATTATCCTTTGTTCTTTTTCTTTGGCCTTCTTCCGTTTGTCAAGATTTTCATCCCAGGCTTTGGCTTCTCCAATACCAATTATCGCCTTGAAATATTCAACATGCTCGTCTTGCTTGACCTTATTCTTGGTCTCCTCGTCACGGAAGAAGGCATAGTCAGGCGTGCCAAAAGTTCCGAAAGCGTAGGGAATGGTCACTTGGACATCCCATACGTGACCCAAGGCTTTCATGACCGGTCTTATAAATTCATCTTCAAGCTGTGATTCCTTTAGCTTGATGAGGATTTTTGACTTCTTTAGCCAGAGTTCCTTTATCTGTTTGAATGCCTGGGCGCTTTCATCATTAACCTTGTCCCAGTAAGGATTCTGCTTTGGGTCCCTGAAGTTGGTCTCAAGGTAATGCTTTGAGAAAAGATTCTTGGTTCTGAACGGCTCTTCCAAGATTTGGAGGCCAGTCTGCATATTCTCGTCTCCAGCAAGCCCGCTAGAATTGAATTAGCCCTATTCTACCTTACTCAGCCAAAAATATAAACTGCCCTGTATCTATCTTACGATGCCACAGAGGCAAAGACTTGTCAAAGCCTAAGAGGTAAATCCTACTTTGCGAAAGCTAGAACCGCTAGCCGAATTCAACGCCTGTAGGTATGCTGACTGAAGATTTCAACCATCACTGCACAAAACGTCAAAATGTTCAAAGCTTAGATTGCTGAATAAATCTTTCTGCGAGGCATACTGAACCGAATGAATCAACAAGGCGGAGCCGTTGTGCTCCGCCTTGTTTTCAATAACCCGCTTGTGAGTATTAGTAGATGACTATGTGGTTGTGAAAGTAGTACGAGGAACCTCCGATACTTCGCCCACTATCTCCCGAAGTTCTGAGATGGCTTCCAACTCAGCAGTTTCAACCTCAAATGATTGGATGTCAAGCTCTTCAGTTTCAGATTGAAGGCGATATAGTTCCTCAAAAATAATGTTATATCTACCTTTTTCTTCCATTAGAGCCGGCCTCCTTACTAAACTATATTCTTCTTGGTCTGTGCCTCAATCTGGTTGCGAAGACCAACCAAATTGCTTTGTGTGCCACAGTTGGGACAGATAAAAACATTGTCTTTAGGAAAGGGTACAGCTCCTTTCTGCAATGGCCGTGATTTGGAAAGATTTGCTTGTATCCTCGATACATTTTGACATTTTGGACATTGAAAATCAACCATAGCTAGTTCTCCAGTTGGCTTTGCCTGTGGTGGCGCTGGGGATGAGAGAAAGCGATAAATCTGAGAAATTGGAGTCTCAAAAAGTTTATAGATATTGGTGTCGAATGTCATACGCAATAGCGTATAGTATCGTTTTATTGCGTCGGACAAATCTGGATTCCTTCCATAGTCGACCACTTTAAGTCTCATTTGATCAAAGTCCTCAATTTTGATTGACCTATTGTGTGTTAGCCAATGCCCGTGGTCACAGAGGTGATCAGCGATTTCCTTAGCCCGAGATTTTTTTTCTTCATCAGTAACGGGCTCACCAGAGATTGAGTGCGTTGTCCAAGCCTTGAACTTGAAATTGGCAAGCCAGTTGGTTACGAGTGTACTGGAAAACTTTTGTGCGTTCTCACAACTCTGAATTTCTCCGGGTGAGATACCTTGCAAGATGGGAATATAAGCTTTATTTAGTTGTCCTGTTTCCTCTACTTCGCGCTTAATCTTCTCAAGCCCCTCAAGAAAGGCATCAGCAGAGAACACTTTTCCTTGATGTAAAACCTGTGCGTCGATTGGCCCAAGTGAGGAAGTAGGTCCCATGAGTATCTCATCGCCCGCCATAGCCATTATAGTACCGGCACTCTTAGCGGTCCCCGGAACAATAACCCCCACTTTTGAGAATCTATTTCGTAAAAGTTTCATAATGTCTTCTGCGATCTCCGCTGAACCGCCAGGTGTTTCCAGAATTATATCTACCTCATCCCCAGACAAATTATCAACTTGATCGGCAATTGGCAAAATGTCTGAGTAGTCTATTGAAATAGGCCCGGGTTTTTGAAGATCGCTTGCAAATGTGAGGATACTAGGGCGCTCTCGGATCGAAGCAATACGAGCCAGCTGCTTCTTCCTTTCAGTCGTGATTGCCTGAAATCCCTTAAGATTGTCTAGATATTCGGAATAAACGCCCATCAGCTACACCCTAGGCAAGTGCATTATACTATATCATGTAGTTTGCCGCACAGTATTTATTCATCATAGAGAAGCGGGAATCATTGTAGTTAATGAACAATTAGCCAGATTGTTAATTCACAGTTCGTTTAAACAACTTATCAGTGATATACTGTTAGTCATACCATTTGAGGCAATCACATGGTAGAAAAGTCTTATGAAAAGCAAAAGGTAGTAGTTATTGGCGGCACCGGTTTCCTTGGATACTACGCAGTTAAGGAGTTCATCCGTCG
>Ga0315296_10004893_pt1 | contig 10866 bp, 8 predicted proteins | sample YL17G14_18_MG_FD_203921 | JGI IMG/M metagenome (GOLD analysis project Ga0315296, IMG submission 203921) | Sediment microbial communities from Yellowstone Lake, YNP, Wyoming, USA - YL17G14_18 | ecosystem: Environmental > Aquatic > Freshwater > Lake > Sediment | place: USA: Wyoming | collected...
CGGTATCCCAGTTTTTTTGATGCTCTTTTGCATTGTAATGAAATTCACCACCCCATGTTATTTTATGTTTTTCGAACGGCTGAGCCGTGAGCATCAGTTCGCTTTGCCACCATTGGCCTCTCCACATATCCTTGTTGTTTTGGATATCCGGCGGATCACCCGGGTTTGCATAATCAGTAGGGTATCGTCCGTCATAGTCATACTGATAATATGTCACTTTTCCCGTAACAGAAAATTTGTCGGAAAATTCGTGATTGTACGTCAGCCCGACCAGTGTGATTTTGTCAAGCGTTTGACTTCGGTCGTCGTTAAAAACCTGACTAAAAGAAGCGGTCGGTATCTTCTTTTTTCTTGCTACATTGGCTGTGGTTAAGCTCCAGTCGCCAAATGTGATTTTAGCAAAAATGTCACGGGCTCTCTCTCCGTCATTGTCTACCTCGCCGTTGTTTGTGGACGGGTCGTCGAACTCGCTGTAATATAACTTGTGCCCATCGCTGCTGTAGTTGCTCGCAGAAACTAATATATCTAATCCGTTATCAAAGATATTGCCGTATGTCAGTCGTTCTTTCTGCGTTTGATAAGAGGCAATCCTGCCTGCCACTTCAGTGCCTTTGTAATCCTTGCCGTTTTTGGTTATGATGTTCACAACACCGAACATTGCATCCGCACCGTATAGAGATGATGCTGGACCGCGTACGATTTCGACCCTTTCAATGAGCTCAACATCCAAAAGAAAGTCGTTGCCGAGGAACGTTGAACCGCCGATATTTTCGCTGATACGATGTCCATCGACAAGCACCAGCACCCTGTTGTAGTAGTCTGCAGCCGGCGCAACTCCTCGGGCACCGAGATAAGAGTAGTTTCGGTCATAGAAAACATAGAAACCTCTGACGCTTTGCAGAATGTCCGCTATGGTGCGGTAACCATACAATCGAATATCGTCGGCGGTTATAATCGTTACTGAGGCAGGTGCTCGATGTATATTTTGTTTATACTTCGATGCGGTATAGACTTCGATGTCCATTAATTCTTCAATGGACATTTCAAAGAAGCCCTTTTGCTTGTTTGGGTCCTGTTGCTGTGCAGATAGTCGCTCGCTAAAGCCAAACACAAGCAGGAATATCATCGCAATTACAGATTTTCGTATCAAACCATTTTGCGCAAACATAATTCTTACCTCCAATTAAAACCCTCCATCGAAAATTTGTTTATATCCTTCTTATTTCTCAAAAATATCGTCATAAAAGGATGGGCGTTTCAGAAGAAACACCTTTTCATCAACCAACAAGAGTTTTTTAACCACATTTCTGGAGATAAAAACTCAAAATTATTAGTCCTAAAAATAGTTGTTATAGGACTAAAACGCAGATTTATAGTGGGGATTAAAGATTCTATAGCGTTTTTGCATTGACAATTACGTTCGCAGTTACTATAATGAAACAGTGAAATTCTCACTGCTTGTAAAAACCAGATAGTCTCATAACTACGGGCGGCTGATTGAATTTCAAAAGGGTAAAATGATGAAAAGTGATTCTATCTGCAAGGTAATTCTGGCTGCCATTTTCTGCGTTCTGGCTTTTCTGCCTTTAGGCTGCGGCTCTTCCGAGCAGCTCGGTGAGACCACCGCCGAAGGCAGTAGAAGGCACGAGCGTGTCCTTCGCGTCAATCAGTCGGAGCTTATGTCGGACATAGACAGGGCATTGCTCTTTGACCAGCCCAGTAAGCTGACCGATAAAAGGATTCCGTAATTCGTATTGCGTTTTGCGTTGACGTAATACGCATCGCGCACGCTTCTCCCGAGCGCAGTCGAGGGAACGCACGACGAGAATAAGGGGATTTGATTTAAGGATGTGGGGATGTGGGTGTGCTTTGGCATTAGATGCCAGTGCATACAATCTAATTCGCTGGAGAGGGACCGGCTTTACCCCAGCCCTTTGTTGCGCACATTCTGCAAAACGAACCAGCTGCACTGATGAGCATACCCTCAGCAACCTTGCAGAGGTAAGAACTGCAGCTCAAGCAAGCCCGAAAGATGTGCACGGTCTTCGTCACAGGATGCCCGGTTTGACTCAGGGGAGTTTCTTTCTCAAAGGATCGTAGTACCGATTAGGTATATCGTTTCCCTTTGTTTCTTTTATTCTACTGACATGGTTGTCAAGCCACAGGGTGTTCAGTGTCCCACCTGTTGCATCGGACCTGCTGCTCCTTATGTTGTGTCTGAATATTCCTCTGTAATAGAACTTGCGTTCACCGTTTGGCCACCTGTAATGAGTCAAATTCTCAGTACCCTTCCCAAGACACAGCATATCGTTATGGATTGGGTCATCACCCTGCTCAAGTCGCGGCTCCATGTGGTCGTGAGTTACAATGACCTCAGCCTGATTTTTTATTGAATTTACGCCTTCTCTATCTAAATACGAGTTGAGTCCATAAGCAGAGTCGTAAAATTCTACGAAATCGTCGCCATATAGCTTAGTTGCTGCATCCATTTCATGATTTCTCCTTAAGGACGGACAGCCGAAAATATCCGTTTCGGTGATATATTCTTTGAAGGCGGTCCCCCAATATGAGTCAGGCTCGGTTGGCTTATAATAACGCCCGTCTGAATGGCGCCAATGGTTTTCATTACACCAGCTCCAGTCGTCCCACATAACCCTCGGCATTTTGAATTCGTTCTCCTGCAGATACATAAAGATAACGAGTCCTATCTGTTTCACGTTTGATCTGCAGCTAATATCCCGTGCCTGTTCCTTTACCCTTTGCAGTGCCGGCATCAAAATTGCCATCAGTATAGCAATGATAGCAATCACCACCAAAAGTTCTATCAACGTAAACCCGCCATACTTCCGGCGGGTAAAACCTTTTCGTGTCATCCAAAGGGTTCTTCTATCTTCTTTTATTCTCTCACTTTCCATAAATTTCCTTTTATTCCCCGATGACTGACGAGACTTTTCTGAGTATCTCTTATCTGGGAGCACAGCAACGGTATGGCTGTCCCTTTTGTCTCCTCAGGGCCTTCTATTTCTTATATGCTATTACTCCCACGAAGGTTATAGTCAAGCACAATGTTGGCAATTTTGCGGCGCAGATTTGAATTTACTATGCCCACAGCGTCCTGTGGGCTGCACGTTCAAGCAAAACCGCTTGACAGGAAAGCCACCTGAAATCGCGCCTGGCAGGACTCGAACCTGCAACCTCCGGTTCCGTAGACCGATGCTCTATCCAATTGAGCTACAGACGCAATACAATACGACCAGATAAATTACACCTCATCAAATATCGCTCGGTGTCAGCTTCCTTTTTACTTTACACCCAACAGCCCCGTATTGCAAGAAGATTAGGGAAAAGCTTTACTGCTCCTTTTACTACGAGACTCTAATGCTCTGTTGAAAAGAGTTGGGTATGTCATTTCGAGCAAGCCCCCGTGTCTTCTGTCGAAGACAGAAATGGGGGCGAGTCGAGAAATCTGTTTTTTAATAGATTTCTCCACTCCGTCCCGACTCGTCGGGACTTCTGTCGAAATTACGGTGGATCTTTTTAACAGAGCAAGACTTTAATAAAATGCAAAACTGATTGCATATCCGTCTTCAGAGGTTATAATTGGACAACCTGTTTTGCCATAACTTGCAAGACCGGAAGGTGGAAGATAACTTAAAACGCATAAGAGGCCTCATCTTCTTATGGCTGAACACCTTTTCAGGTGTGGATTTAGCCGCCAGATGCGCGGCGGACTTACGAAAGGAGGATTTGAAAATGTCAAATAGACGCAAGACTTCGCTTGTCAACAAGAACCAGCAGCAGGTTACTCGTCGTCAGTTCATTGCCGGTGCTGGCGCAGCCGCCCTGTCGTTTGCTGTGGTCAATCCCCAGCTTGTCCGCAGCTACGGCGCAAACTCAAAGCTCAATCTCGGCTTGCTTGGCTGCGGAGGCCGGGGAACCTGGATAGCCGACCTTTTCAACCAGCACGGCGGCTACAACATCGTGGCAGCATTTGACTACTTCCAGGACAAGGTTGATGCCTTCGGCGGCAAATACAATGTGGACCAGACCCGCCGATATACAGGATTGTCAGGTTACCGTAAGCTTCTGGAGGGAAACGTGGACGCAGTGGCAATCGAGAGCCCGCCTTATTTTCATCCTGAGCAGGCCGCCGCGGCTGTGGAATCTGGTCGTCACGTCTATGTCGCCAAGCCCATCGCGGTGGACGTGCCCGGCTGCAACCTTATTGCCGAAAGCGGCAAAAAAGCCACAAGCAAAAAACTTTGCTTTCTTGTTGATTTCCAGACCCGCGCCGAGCCGCTGTATTGCGAGGCGCTCAAGCGCATTCATGATGGCGCCATCGGCCAGTTTGCCTTCGGCGAAGCAACCTATCACGCAAGCGACCCGTTTCCCGGACACTATAAGTATATGCAGGAAGACCCAGACAACTCTGAAAACCGCCTGCGGGCCTGGGGACTTGACAAGGTCCTCTCAGGTGACATTATCACCGAGCAGAACATCCACACCCTCGATGTGATGAACTGGATTATGGGCCAGCCGCCGCTATACGCCCTCGGAACAGGCGGACGAAAGGTGCGTAATGTCGGAACCTGCTGGGACCACTTCGCCGTGCTCTTTCAGTATCCAAACAATGTCGGCATCACTTTTAGCTCAAGGCAGTTTGAAGGCCACGGCACCCAGCCCGAAGGCATCAGAAATCGAATGTTCGGCTCCAAAGGTGTGCTCGAAACCGAATACGGCGGCCAGGTGATAATCCGCGGCCAGGGTGAGACCTTCTATCGCGGCGGCAGCACCGGCGATATCTACAAGCAAGGCGCGGTCAACAACATCGCAACCTTCCACAAGAACATCCTCGATGGGAAATTTGATAATCCAACCGTTGAGCCGAGTGTCCGCAGCAACCTTATAACGATTCTCGGCCGCACCGCCGCCTACCAGAACCGCCTCGTTCGCTGGGACGAAATCATCAAAAGCACCGAGAAACTCGATGCAAACCTTAAAGGCGTGAAAGCATAAAACAAAATTGCGATATGGAGATAAACAAATGAAAAATCCGGTTATGACCCGTCGTGAAATGATGGCCTATAGCGCCTGCGCCGTCGCCGGACTTGCTTTGACTTCCTGCAACAGCTTACTTGAATCCTCACGAACAAAATCATCCAGGCCCGGATTCAAGCTCGGTGTCTGCGACTGGACGATAGGCAAAAGGACCGACCTTGCCTCACTCGAAATAGCCAAACGGATTGGCCTCGATGGCGTCCAGGTGGACTTCGGGAGCGGACAGGATAAACTCCCCCTGTGCAATCCCGACCTGCAGAAAAAATTCCTCGAAGAAGCAAAGAAACGAAACATCCAGATTGCTTCTCTCGCGATGGGGGTTCTCAATGAGGTTCCTTACAAGAGCGACCCACGAGCCGAGAGGTGGGTAAGCGAGGCCATTGACGTTGCCGGAGCGATGAAGGCGAAAGTTATATTGCTGGCGTTTTTTGGCAATGGGGACGTGAAGAATGACAGAAAGGGTATCGACACCGTTGTGGAACGGCTGAAAAAAGCGGCGCCGAAGGCCGAGAAGGCCGGTGTCTATCTCGGTCTTGAGTCAATGCTAAACGCCGAGCAGCATTTAGAAATTGTCAGGCGTGTCGGTTCGCCGGCAGTCAAGATTTACTATGACGTAGCCAACTCCCATGGGCAGGGCTACGACATCTATAAAGAGATTCGTCTGCTCGGCAAGCAGATATGTGAGTTCCACGCCAAGGACAATGACGACCTCTACGGAAAAGGCTCGATAGACTTCAAGGAAGTCCGCCGTGCAATAGACGATATTGGCTACCGCGGCTGGCTGATTATGGAAGGAACTAAAATGCCGCTCGGCGTAGAAGAAAGTTGCCGATATGATGCCGAGTATCTGCGGCAAATCTTTCCATCAAAAGTATAAATAGACCAATTAAAAAGAAAGGGTAGCTATGAAATCGCGTAACTATTTTGCTATTTTAGTCCTGCTGGTCCTTACCATCGCACAAATTACTATCGCCACGCCGCTGGATGACTACGTCGCAGCGCCTGATGCCAGCTACAAATATACTGTTGTCAGCTCCGTCAAAGGTCTCGGATACACCGCTTACATTCTGGATATGACCTCGCAAACCTGGCGCAGCAGCCGCGAGGTTAACCGCACAAACTGGCAGCACTGGCTGACCATAATCAAGCCCGATATGGTTACTGCAAATAAGGCGCTATTGTGGATAAACGGCGGCAGGAATGGCGGCTCCTCTCCGTCGTCAGCAGACCTGATGCTGGCCGGGATAGCCCTGACCACAAGGTCGGTAGTTGCGGACCTCAAAATGGTCCCGAACGAGCCGCTTGTCTTCCCTGATGGCGGCGGCCCACGCTTCGAAGATGCAATTATCGCTTACACCTTCAATAAATATCTGGCAACCGGCGATGCAACCTGGCCGCTTCTATTGCCGATGGTCAAAAGTGCCGTCCGCGCAATGGATACCATTCACAGCCACCTGTTATCTGTCACCAACGGAGCTCTCGATGTGAACCAGTTTGTGGTCTCCGGTGGCTCCAAACGCGGCTGGACAACCTGGCTGACCGCCGCAGTTGATAAGCGGGTTATTGCAATCACCCCCGCTGTTATCGACGTGCTCAATATGGATAGGCAGATGAAGCACCACTATAGCGCCTACGGCTTTTATTCCGATGCAATCAAGGATTATGTGCAGATGAAGATATTCGAGCGGCTCGATACGCCGGAGGGCCGGGCCTTAAGAAAGTTTATCGACCCCTATGAGTATCGCTCTCGCTATACGATGCCGAAGTTCGGCGTTAATTCATCCGGCGACCAGTTCTTCCTGCCCGATTCGGCGCAATTCTATTTTAAGGACCTGACCGGCGAAAAATACCTTCGCTACGTCCCCAATACAGACCACGGCCTCGGTAGCTCGGATGCCCCGATGAGCTTGACGGTTTTCTATAAGTCCATTCTCGCCGGTTCGCAGCGCCCGCAGTTCTCCTGGTCTATCCAGGATGATTCAATTGTTGTCAAAACCATAACTAAGCCGACTGCTGTTAATCTCTGGCAGGCAAGCAACACCAAGGCCCGCGATTTTCGGCTGGAGACCATCGGACCCGTTTGGACAAACTCTTCTCTACCCGAGGAAAGCGACAGCACATATACAGGCAAGGTTCCTGAGCCGAAAGAGGGCTGGACCGCCTTTTTTGTCGAACTGACTTTTGATAGCGGACTTGGCCTCCCTTACAAGTTCACAACGCAGGTCCACGTCGTCCCTAAGTCCCTGCCCTTTTCCTACAAGCCCATCTTTACTCCATTGGCAGACCGGCTGCACGATGAGCCGTTGCTTGTCCTGAGTTCCTATTAAACTAATCCTAAAGCCCTGTGCTTGGCGCACAGGGCTTTTTTTATATCTGCCCTTACACGACCCACAAACCACGAGTCACGATAAAAATTTGTGGACATCGCGGCTCTAAACCGTTAAGTTACTCCAAGCCGCAAATGGTGCGGCGATTTACATCACGAAAATAAGGGACAACGTTATGGAAGGAACCACAATTAGTATTGATACGGAAATCAAGACGCCGCCGGTGGGTCTTGCAATCTTTGCTATGGTCGGGCCGTCAATGGTCTGGTGCGCCGAATACATCGGCTCCGGCGAGGTCATCCTTGCCACCCGCACAGGCGCCATCCTCGGCAATGCCATCCTGTGGATGATTGTAGTCGTTATATTCCTGAAATACTGGATTGGTATGAGCGGCGGCCGCTATACCGTCTGCACCGGCGAAGGTATGGTTGATATGTTCGACCGTATCCCCGGGCCCCGTCACTGGGCGGTCTGGATAGTGCTGGTAGCTCAATTCATAGGCGCGACTTTTTCGATAGGCGCCCTTGCCACTGCTGCCGGCGCCTTCGTGAACGGTATCATTCCGATAGGGGCAACACTGAGCGGCTGGCTTGTTGCGCTTTTTGCGGTTGTCGTCGTATGGTCAGGGGTGTTTGGCGTCCTGGAAATAGTAATGAGCATCTTTGTTTTTATTATTGTGGTCGGTGTCATATATGTTGCTATCCACGTCTTCCCCGGGCTTTCGGAGTTCCTGCAAAGTCTTACTTTTCAGGTGCCGAAGGTCCCGGAGTGGGCACTTGCTGTTGAAGGTGTTAACCGAAATCCCTGGAAGGAGCTATTGCCTCTTGCCGGCTGGGGTGCAGGCGGTTTTGCAAGCCAGGTATGGTACACCTACTGGGTTTTGGGCGCCGGCTATGGGGCAGCAGCCGGCAGAGGTTATGGCAAGGCAGCAGATGTATCTATGCTGCGGCAAATGACACGCCAAACGGCAGAAAAAATAAAGGGCTGGTGCCGCGTCCTCTACGCTGATGCGACATTAGCTATGGTGATAGGAATTGTTGTAACCGGCTCATTTTTAATCGCCGGGGCAGGCATCCTGCGACCAGCCCAGATAATTCCACCAAAAAACGAGCAGGTCGCCTTCGAGCTTTCTAAACTATTCTCGTTAAGGTGGGGCTCGGTCGGCGGGTTCCTATTCCTCCTGGCAGGGGCGGCTGCGCTGATTTCCACGCAGGTCGGACAACTCGCGGGCTGGCCACGCCTGCTGGCTGATTCGTTCCGGCTCTGCATCCCGGGTTTTGATAAGAAGTTTGCCTGGAAGACGCAATTTAGATTATTCCTGCTTTTCTTTCTGTGCACAAATATGATTATAGTGTTCGTTTTTAAGAAGAAGCCGGTGGTTCTGGTTCAGTTCGCCGCGATTCTTGATGGCCTGCTTCTGACGCCTCTGCAGGCCCTGTGGGTTGCGATTGGGCTTTTTGTGGTAATGCCTAAGCTTCTGTCTAAAGAGGCATTTGAAGTTCTCAGACCAAACTGGATATTTGCTGTCGGGTTAATTATCGCCTTTTTGGTATTCGGCTATTTCTGCGTCTTCCAGATACCGACCATTTTCCCGCGCTGACTATTTCCGCACCAAAGGCCTTTTATCGCAGACTTATATTAAGTGAGCTCTCCAAACAATGTCAGCGGGCTGGTCTTTATAATCTTCACCTTTGCAAACTCCCCTACCAGTGACACCGACCCATTAAAGACAACTATCCAGTCCTCAGCGGTTCTGCCCACTAATTGCGGCCTGGCCTCACCATCACTGGGACTCCGACGTGCCTTTTTACTTAACCCCTCAATTAAGACCTTCACTTCTTTACCTAAAAAATTCTTGCTCAGCCCGTCGCTAATTTTTTCCTGCACGGTGAGCAGCTCTACGTTTCGCCTTTGCTTTACTTCGGCAGGAACATTGTCTTGTAATCTTTTGTCGGCGGTTGTGTCTGGCCGCGGCGAATATTTGAAAATAAAACAGTTTTTATATTTTGCCTTTTTAACCAGCTCAACTGTCGCTGCAAAATCCTCTTCGGTCTCACCCGGAAAGCCCACTATAAAATCGCCCGCAATTGCAATCCCCGGCACAATTGCCCTTGCTCTGTCGAGTAGCTCCAGATACCAACCAGCCGTATAGTGGCGATTCATCGCACGCAGGATTTTATCCGAGCCGCTCTGCGCCGGTATATGCAGATAATTGCACACCTTCGGCAAGCTACTCATAGCCCGCAGAATTTCATCGAAGAACTCCTCATCAGGATAATTGGTAACGAACTTGAGCCATTCGATACCCGCGATGTCACTTGCCATTGAAAGCAAATCAGCAAGACAATATGTTTTATCGCCGCTTTTATATTTATAGGCGTTCACCCTCTGGCCCAGCAATGTAACCTGCTTTACGCCGTTATCCGCGAGTTTTTTTATCTGGCTGATTATCGCTTCAGGCGTGCGGCATACTTCCAGCCCACGCACATACGGCACAATACAGTAGCTGCAAAAATTGTTGCAGCCGTGCATTGCCCGAACAAACGCCTGACCCGGTATCTGCTTATCTTCGAGTCCATAAGAAGACTCAAATTCTTCAAACTGCTGCGTTTGTTCTTCGGTCGCCTGCCGGATTTTAGCCGTTACCGCCAGCGACTTTTTTTTCTCTCGCAGTGCCTCGGTTACAAGCTTGGTTATTTGTGGTATTTGCGTCGGCCCGCAAACTATATTGACCGCCTTGTGCTCAAACAGTTTATCACCGAGCCGCTGAGCCATACAGCCGATTACGCCGACCACCATATCCGGCCGACTTTTTTTTATGTGCGCCAGGTTTCCAAGATGTGAAAGCACTCGCTGTTCAGCGTGCTGACGGACCGAACAGGTATTGAGCAAAACGACATCGGCATCATCGACGTCTTCGGTGAAGCCAAACCCCGCATCCAGCAGCGCACAACGCACCAAAGCCGTATCCAGCTTATTCATCTGGCACCCATAGGTTTGGAGAAATACATTCATTGTATTTCTCCAAACCTAAACATGGGTGCCCCCACGTTTAGATTTACCCCCCCGTGTCTTCTGTCGAAGACAGAAACGGGGGCAAATCTGTGGAGGCAACCAAAATTCTTAACATGTACGGTTAGGTCACTCACAAATGGATAAGTATACAGAATTGGAATGAGAAATCAAATACGAGCAGCAAGCTCATAGCTGGCTTACTCTTCTAATTTGACCTTCATACACGAAGATGAGTGTACAAATAATTTTATTCGTTTTGTGATTACAATAGACTACAATTATTCTCATAGTAGAATATGATATAGTAGGAGTTAGAACAATGGTGAAACCGTTTATGAGACGCATCATTTATTCTGTTTTGCTAATCTTGGTTGCCTTCTGGCAAGGGTGCTCGAAGGTTCCCGACTCAGATGCATCTGCACAAGAATTTCAAGAGTTCTATAACAGAACCTCGTGGTACTGGTCT
>Ga0315296_10004894_pt1 | contig 10865 bp, 13 predicted proteins | sample YL17G14_18_MG_FD_203921 | JGI IMG/M metagenome (GOLD analysis project Ga0315296, IMG submission 203921) | Sediment microbial communities from Yellowstone Lake, YNP, Wyoming, USA - YL17G14_18 | ecosystem: Environmental > Aquatic > Freshwater > Lake > Sediment | place: USA: Wyoming | collected...
AAACGGGTACTTTGGATTCTAGCCTCGAGACGTTGGCGGACTTCTACGAGCAAGAAGTGGAGCGACAGGTCGACGCCCTGGCGTCCATGATGGAGCCCGCCCTTACATTGTTCGTAGGGCTGATTGTGGGTTTTGTGGCAGTGTCCCTGGTGATGCCTATGTACTCCTTACTGGGCTCCATCGGTGCGCCCTAGCGACCTAGCGCTTGCCATACACCCTCTCTGAGTGAGGCTTGATCGGGACCAGAGAGTTGAGACGCGCGAGCTATGGCAACAATGCGAGCGATGAAAGACGAGGTGGGCTGCGGCTTTCAGACTGCGGTGAGGCTGATCATCCTCTATGCGGCCGAAGTCGTGGTCTTATCCGCGCTGTACAGGTTTCTTCCTGCAGCCTGGTTCCAGTGGCTATTCATCCCCGTGATCGTAGCAGTGATAGCCATTGGCTGGATCATGGTTCTGGTGCGCATGAAGAGACGGGCGCGGGAGTAGGCGGCGCGTAGACAGATTCGGATAGCAAGGAGCGAGGAGGTGAGTTGCTTGTGCGGTGAGGAGGGACAGAGCCTGGTGGAGGTGCTGGTGGCCATCGCGATTACAGGTTTGTGTCTGGTCATCGTCATCGCAGCCCTTTCCACCGGAAGCATGGGCGTCCGCACCGCCGGCGACCGAGTCACTGCCGAGAATCTCGCCCGTTCTCAGCTGGAGCTGATCAAGGATGCGGTCTACAGCCCGGACCCCACGGCCAGCCCTTACCCAACCGTCTCGCCAATGCCCGGCTACAGCGTCGCCGTGGGGATTGAGTACTGGATTGCCCCGAGCGGACCCTTCACGTCGGCCGTGCGTAACGACGGTCTACAGAAAGTCACTGTGTCTGTTTCGGGAGTTGGCGGTACACTCCTGGCGCTGGAAGGCTACAAGGTGGATCGATGACGCGCACTGGCAACGAGCCGCTCGCTGGCAAGGCAACTTTCCCGAAAAAACGCGCTGCGAAGAAAGCCCTTCACCGACTCGTCGCCGAGGATGGAGGAGCGACCCTACCGGAGATCATCATCGCCCTCCTGCTCACGTCCCTCATTCTCGGGGTGTTGGGCTCAGCGGTATACCAGCTCTTCACGACGACCAGACTAGGCAATGACACGTTGGTGGCCCTCCATGACCTGGAGATCGCAGGGTTCTGGCTCACGAGAGATGCCAGGGAGGCCCAATCCTTCACTCCGGGATCGGGTGCGGTATATGGTTCGTTTGTCACCGGGAGTTCGACCGTACAGTACTCCTACGACTCCGAGAACAGCGCTCTGGTGCGAACTGTTGGTGGTCAGTCACGTATCGTGGCCAGACACATCCTCCAACAGAGTGATGTGCAGTTCTCCGTGTCCGACAGCCTGGTCACGGTGGTGTTGACCTCCACCAGCGGGGCAACGTCCAGGAGTACGACTTTGAAGATGAGTATGAGGATGGCCTAGGGGTGCTACACTTGTCCGGCTTGAGGACCAACACCAGCAGGCTGTTTGCGGATGAAGAGGGGCGAGTCCTAGCCTTCGCCCTGATCGCCCTGGCCGTTGGCTCCTTGCTGGTGGGAATGTTCCTGGCGCACGTGAGCACCAGACTACTGGGATCCCGTTCGATGCAAGAGACTGTGAACGAAGAGTATTCCTCCGACGCTGGGATAGAGTTCGGGATCTGGAAGCTCGTGAACGATCCGGCGTTCAGGTCCCAGGTGGATGCAACACCAGGGAGTCCGGTTCCCGTTACGCCCCCTATAACCGTCAATGGGTTCACCACGAGCATAGCCGTCACGGCCCTCTCGTCGGTTAGTGGCTGGACGAGCATGAGCGATGTCCTGGCTACCATCGGAGCTGGCGGGGCTCTGGCATACACCGGCGGCGACCACATCTACGCTCTGGCAGGCAATAGCTCCAATCTTTTCGCCCGATATAGCATCTCCGGCGATAGTTGGCAAGTCCGGGCCAACTCCCTTGCTGCCGTCGGAGCCGGCGGGGCACTGGCATACACAGGGGGCGACCACATCTATGCCTTCCGGGGCGGGAACACGAGGGGTTTCTGGCGATACAGCATTTCGGGGGACAGTTGGACTTCCATGACCAATGCCCCCGCCACGGTGAGGGAAGGAGGGGCCCTCGTTTATGCTGGCGGGGGCTACATCTACGCCTTCCGCGGCAGGAACACGACGCATTTCTGGCGATACAGCATTTCGGAGAACAGTTGGACTGCTATGACCGATGCGCCCGCCACGGTGAGGGAAGGAGGGGCCCTCGTTTATGCTGGCGGGGGCTACATCTACGCCTTCCGCGGCAGGAACACGACGCATTTCTGGCGATACAGCGTTTCGGGCAACAGTTGGGATGCTATGGCCGCTGCCCCTGTTGCCGTCGGGGCTGGCGGGGCACTGGCATACACAGGGGGCGACCACATTTGCGGCCTGCGAGGTAACAACCAAAGGAACTTCTGGCAATACAGTATCTCGGGGAACAGTTGGACTACCCTGGCCGATGCCCCTGGCAACGTCGGGGATGGAGGGGCTCTGGCGTACGACGGCGACTACATCTACGCCCTTCGCGGCAACAACGGCCTCGATTTCTGGCGGTTCTCGGTCGGAGCGCCGACGTACGGCCTTGTTGCTGCCACAGGCGGCCTGTCCATCGATGCGACGGTAGGAATAGTGGGCACGGATGTAACCGTCCAATCATGGGAGGTACAATAAGGATGGATTGGACATGCTGAAGCAGGGCAGAGTCGGAGGCCTAGCTGGTCAATGGTAGACGACTTCAGACCTGAAGCGGCGAGTTCTGATCTGGTCGATCTCAACATCCTCCCCAAGGGGTATCGGAGGGCTCGGCCCCCATTCCGTTCTCTTCTGCCGTGGCTGCTGGTCGTGTGCGCAACTCTGCTCCTAGTCCCGAGCTTTCTCCTTTACGCGCGGGCGGGGGCTGAAATGGCTGCCCTCGAAGCCGATATTGAGCGTATCCAGCGAGAGCTGGACAGCATAGGGGAGACAGCGCTGGAGGGGCAACGACTGAGATCCGCCCTCGAGGAGACTTCGGCCGCCGTGGCCGAGATCGAGCAGGCGTACGATGCGGTGGCGCCTTCGCGCATAGCCTGGACCGGACCGTTGCAGGCCATCGAAGGCGCCATCCCCGAGGGGGTCAGCATTCGCTCACTGAGTCAGAGTGAAGACGAGATCATACTCTCCGGCACTGCCTCCGATCAAGGGAAGCTGCAGCTCCTGAAAGATAACCTCGACAATTCAGGATTCTTCTCTGGCGTGATCATCCAGTCTGCCGTGGCAATCCCCACTCCAACGGCCACCGCGACTCCAATACCTTCCGCGACTCCAATACCCACCGACACGCCAACAGCTACGGCGACCCCGACCTCCACTCCCACCAGTACCCCGACCGCCACCAGCACACCGACAGTGACTCCGACGGAAACGCCGACCGCGACCCCCACCTTGGTGGCGCAGATCGCTTTCTGGACGGATAGAACGCAAATCGAGAGCGGCCAGTGCGCCACGCTGTACTGGTACGTGGGGTGGGTAAGGGAAGTCTACTTGGATGAGGAGGGAGTGACTGGAAACGAGACGCGGCTGGTGTGCCCCACACACACCAGGACCTACACTCTGCGAGTTGTCAAGATGAACGAGACGGTCGAAGTGAAACAGGTTACCATCACCGTCACAGAAGGAGAGTCAGAAGCCGTGACCACCTTGTGCTTAAGTCCCCTGCAGCCGACGAGGCTGTCCAACGGACGTGCCGTTTCAGGGCTCGCTGCCCTGGTCAAGCCGCATGGAGAAAACGAAGCGTCCGTGGCGCAAGGTGAGGAGTTGGGCTCTCTGGGCGTACGCTCCTCCCCTTCGAACTGGCGCTGCCGCACGACACAAACTCGATCGAACGCGGCGATCCGGCACACGGATGATAGCCCTGGCAATGCGGCGGTCGAGTTCGAGATGCTCCTGACAGTGCGAGATACAGGAGAATCACAGTGAGCGTACCATCCAGGGTTCGGAGTTCTGCGAAGCAACTGCTGAAGAGTCCGTCGCGGCTGCCGATTCCCGCTGCGGTCCTCGCTCTGATGCTGAATGTTCTCGTTCTTGGGCTGGGGCTCCAGCGGATGCGGGCAGCCGACATCATCGCTGCTCAGGTCGTGGTCCTTGAGGAGAACCTGGCCTACGCGCAGCAGATCGATACCACGGAGATCGAAAGACTGCAGAGTGAGCTCGAACTCGCACAAAACCGGTTGGTGGAGCTTCAGCGGGACCTCTCAGGCTCCGGAGCTGCCTTCGACCCCGTCTCCGAGGTATCGAGAAGAGCGGCGGAGAGCGGTTTGGAGATCGTTGGCATGGAAACTGAAGAGCTCTCCAGTGAGGATACGGCATACGGTACGGTTACTGTGGCAACGTACAGTTTCCAGGCCCTCTGCGATCTCGCATCCTACGTGCGGTTCATCGCGACTCTCGAGACCTCCGCGCCTGAGGCGGTGAGCCTGGATGGCCTGCAGGTTGCATCCGAGGACAGGCAATGCAGCTTTGCGGTGATCGTGGTGGGTGGCTTGGGCGCAGTGAGCGAGTGAGTCAATTTGCGTCGCAGGAGGGATGAAGTGCTCAATCGTGCGGTGACCACGCTGAACATCGAGGACCACGAAATCCGACTACTCGTCGTGGACAAGGGCAGAGTACTGAAGTGGACGACTGCACCCCTAGCAAGCGGCCTCATGGACGGAGGACTGGTACGGGACCCTGCCGCGCTGGGGTCGGCGTTGCGCCAACTCCTGGCCTCCCAGGGACTGTCCAACAGGGGGATTGTCACCGGTGTCACGGGATTGCGGGCGATATCACGTGTACTCGCGATGCCCCCAGTCAAGCCCAGCATGCTGGAGAGCGTTGTCCTGCGCGAGGCCAGACGTGAGATGCCCGTGTCTCTAGATGAGATTCATCTGTCTTGGCAGCACATGAGCGCAGTAGGGAACCAGCAGCGGGTGTACATGCTGGGTGTGCCCACAGAGATGATCGACGGCCAGGTCGATGCCTTGCGCCAAGCAGGAATAAGACCGAAGGCCATGGACCTCAAACCTCTAGCGCTAGTGAGAGCTGTCAATCGCAAGAACGCCATCATCGTCAGCCTTGAGGAATCCACCCTGGACATCATCATCGTAGTGGAGGACGTTCCGGTCATCGTTCGCACTGTCGGTCTGGGCAAAGAGAGTCCTACGCTGGAGCAGAAGCAAGACCGAATGACCGAGGAGTTGTCGAGGACGATCAAGTTCTACGACGACAGTCATCGGGAGGCAAGACTACACCCTGGCGTGTGGATCTACGCCAGCGGTGGTTTGGCCGAGGGTCCGCGCTTTCGTGCCAGACTTCGGGCAAGTCTCGACCACGTGGTGGTGGCGCCCCAGCCGGCACTGCAATACCCTGACGAACTTCCGCTGGGCAGGTTCCTGGTGAACATGGGGTTGGCTCTCAAGAGGATCTGATGCTATGCCCATGGAGGCTTCGGCTTTGCTGGACACGCCCGCGGTGGACCACTCGAACTTTCGTGTGCGGCACCTACTAGAGGCAAGACCGTCTGTTGCCTCTCATGTTGGAGACGCGGGCGCTGAGACCGAATAGATTCGAGGTGAGCTTGTGGAGACCTCTTTCGACGCTGAGGCCCCAGCCTCTGACCTGATTGACCTCAACATTGTGCCCCAAGAATACCGGAGGCGAGTCATCTCAGCCGGGTCCTGGGCACGGTGGGTCCTCGCGTTTGCAGCCATCGCTCTTGCTGTTCAGCTTTCGGTGCTCCTGACTCTGCAGAGCGGCCGCGTGGCCACCCTTGAAGCCGAATTGGCCCGCGTCAGCAGCGCGCTGGCAAGCAGCAATCCGACGGGAGCCGAGGCAGCGGAGCTGAGAGCTGCTCTCGCCCAGACGTTGTCGGCGATAGAAGACATAGAGGCGCACTATGAGGAGGCAATGCCCGACCGCAGGGACTGGGCTGGGGCCTTCAGAGCGATCAGAGAGGCGGTGCCCGGAACTATTGCCCTCACATCAGTGAGGCAGACCTACGGGCAGATTACCTTGGCTGGAACGGCTGACGACGACGCGAGCGTGCTGGCACTAAAAAGCAACCTTGAGAGCTCGGGCTTCTTCTCTTCTGTCACAATTGTCTCTATGGTCGCGCTTCCCACTCCCACTCCGACGCCCACCCCCATACCCACCGCGACGCCGACCCCTGTGCCCACGAACACCCCCACTCCCACTCCTACATCAATCCCTGCACCCACCGCCACTCCGATGTGGTTCATCAGTTTCTGGGCTGACACAGCGAACATCGATGAGGGCGAATGCACGGAACTATACTGGGATGTGGGCTGGGTCAAAGCCGTCTATCTGGACGGCGAGGGTGTGGTCGGCCACGGTTCCAGAGAGGTATGCCCGGTCCGAAGCAAGACCTACACCCTGCGCGTCATCAAGATGGATGACTCGGTTGAGGCCCTGCGGATCACAATCAACGTCACGGAGGCGGAGTCTGAATCGCCCACTGAGTCCTCCGTCAGCAGTGCCGCCACCTGTGGGGCGGTCACGGGAAAGCCCGTGGCCGGGCTTGCCACCCTGAGAGACTCAAACGACGGCGCGGCGCTCGTCTCAGCGGTCGCCGATTCTTGCCTTCGACAGAGTGCCCGCCTCTCTTGGTCCCCCGCACCGTCCGCATTGGTAGACGCTCTCCCACATCCCGCTATCCAGGGTGCGAGTGACCGCCTGGCTGCCGCTGGCGTCGAGTTCGAGATGTTGCTGGAAGTCCATCCGGACTCAGGAACGGAGTGAAGATGCCAGGGAAGAGGCCTCAGACAGGCACAGGCTCCATGTATGAACGTGTAGTTCAGTCGATCAGAAACGTTCCGTTTGCGCTTGCTCGAGCGCTCACAGCGCTGGCTCTCGCTGTTGCCATCCTGCTGGTGGCCTTGTGGGTTCACAGTATGCGGGCGGAACACGCCTTGGCTGCTCAGATCAGCACCACGGAAGAGAGTCTGACCCTCACGGAGTTGGTTGAGCAGGCGGAAGTAGACGACCTCCAGGCGCAGTTGGCGGTGGCAGATGAGCGTCTGCTTACCCTTGAAAGGGGCCTCGCCGGCGGTGAGAACCCGTTCGATTTCTTCGCTGAGGTCTTCGATCTTGCGCGGCAGGGCGGGCTAGCGGTCATCAGTGTACAGAGGGATACGGTCGTCACCGAAGACTATGCTGTCGGCACGCTCAGAGTAGAAAGATACACGGTGCGGGCGGAGGGGAAACTCGCAGAGTTTGTGCGGTTCGCCGAGGATCTTGAGGCCGTTGCTCCCGGGTCTGTGACTCTGGACAACATTGTGGTAGATGAGGAGGAGAGAGCCTGCACCTTTGAAGTGATTGTGGTCAGAGCTTCGTAGCTTGAGAAGCTCCTGGCCAGCGCTCTACTGAACCAGGCACCTGTCTTGCGGATTGGCGGGTGACCAGGGACAGCGCGGGAGAGAATGGCATCTGGACATTCGGCATGGGCAGGAATGTGGACAGGGAAAGGACGCTCGTGTACCCCCTCATGGGGGCTGACAAAGGATCGGATCTGCCATCGTGCCCCTTCTCGCCCCGCTGGGCATCCTTGAGGAGACCCTGAGCCGATGGGCTTGCTGGCTTTCTGTTTCCTGGGACTAGCCGTGGGGAGTTTCCTGAGCCTTTGTGTTGATCGCCTGCCGGAAGGAAGATCGATAATCTCACCTCCCTCACACTGTGAGGCCTGCGGGCGTCGGCTGGGTGCCGTCGATCTTATTCCAGTGCTGAGCTACATCTGGCTCAGGGGCAGGTGCCGCTACTGTGGCGCTGCCGTCCCCGCGCGGTCTTTGGCGATTGAGCTAGGGACTGGGTTCGCCTTTGTCCTGCTGTGGATCCGCTATGATGACGCATGGCAACTATCTCTCGCCACGGCATACGTCGCTCTTCTGCTAGTCATTCTGTTCATAGATCTTGAATACCATCGCATTCCAAACCGCCTAGTCTATCCCGGTGCTGCCTTGGCCATTCTAGCTGTCCCGTTCGCTCCCCACCATCACCCAGTCGCGATGCTTGCCGGAGGACTGGTCGGCTTCGGTCTGTTGTTCGTCATCGCCTTCGCCTATCCCGGTGGGATGGGGATGGGCGACGTGAAGCTGGCCGGCTTCATCGGTCTGGCGGTCGGCTTTCCAGAGGTCCTGCTGACCCTTTTCCTGGCCTTCGTGGCGGGCGGAGCAGTAGCGGCGACATTGTTGGTGCGACACCTGAAGGGGCGCCGCGACCCAGTGGCCTTCGGACCATTCCTGGCCGTCGCTGGAGTGGTGTCCCTGCTCTACGGCCAGATACTCCTGGATTGGATTGCGAGGCTCTGAGATGACCATAGAAGACCTGCTACAACGCATGGCGGTAACTGGAGCTTCAGATCTGCATTTGAAGGTCGCCAGTCCGCCGGTCTTGAGGATTCACGGGGTCCTGCTGCCGCAGACCGATCTGCCGGTAGTCACGCGCGAGTCCATAGATGACCTGTTCAGAGCAGTGACAGACGAACGCCAGAGGCAGCTTCTCGCGGAGAATCTGGAGCTCGACTTCGCCTATGACACCACGGTGGCCCGTTGTCGTGTGAATGCATGCCTTCAAAGAGGGACGACGAGCCTTGCCTTCAGGCGAGTGGGGCTCGTGGTCCCCACGATTGATGAACTGGGCTTGCCGGAGATCTGCAAGAGCCTGGCGCTCAGACCACGCGGACTGATCCTGGCCACAGGGCCGACAGGTAGTGGAAAGACCACCACTCTGGCTTCCATGGTAGGGCACCTCAACGAACGTGCTCGTCGCAGGATCGTCACTGTCGAGGATCCCGTCGAGTACCTGCATGAGGACAAGAAGTGCTTCATCACTCAGCGGGAGTTGGGCACGGACACGCGATCCTTTGCGGAAGCGCTCAAACACTCCCTGCGACAAGATCCGGACGTGATCCTGGTGGGAGAGATGCGAGATCTGGAAACCATGGCCGCAGCGTTGACGGCAGCGGAGACCGGCCATCTGGTGATGTCCACCCTTCACACCAGCAGCGCCCCCCTGACCATCGATCGCATTATTGACGCCTTCCCGCCTCATCAGCAACAGCAGATAAGGATCCAGCTGTCCACCACGCTGGAAGGTGTTCTGTCGCAGACACTTCTACCCCGTGCGGATGGGGCGGGCAGAGTCGCCGCAGTGGAGGTTATGGTGGCGTCCTCGGCGATACGGAACCTCATCCGTGAAGGCAAAACGCACCAGATGGCAAACGCCATCCAGACGGGGGCGAAGTACGGCATGCAGACTCTGGAACAGGCCCTGGCGGCTCTGTGTGAGAAGCGATTGCTTTCTCGCGACGAGGCACTTTCTGCAGCCAATGATCCAGACAGCTTGCGTCAGATGTTGCAGGTTCGAGCAGGGCTCTAGGGAAGACTCCCGGCAGACTCGGCGATGTGAGGTACGCAAGCTTACACATTGCTTACAGCGGCCGGAGCCCGATTACAGTTCTCTTACAGGGACGACTTTCGGTAGTACGAAAGGCCCATTGACGGGGCAAGGCGGAATCGGCTATGATTGCCATAGCTCTTTGACAATCGATGGTGTTTTCTCACGAGAAGGGCAAAGCCACGGGTCTAAGGCTGGGGACAGCTACGATGGCCGAGCTGCCCAACGAGGGAGCGGACGGTAACCTGTTCTCGAGGCAGCCCAGCAGGGAACCGGCGTTTCTTGTGTGGAGTGATGAGGAAGAATCTCGTTCATGGCGTTTGAAATACTAGAGAAGGTAGAAAGAGGAGGTCAATCAATGTTAGAGAGAATCCATCGCGGTGAAGGCGGCTTCACACTGGTAGAACTGCTGGTGACCATCGCGATCCTGGCTCTCTTGTTTGGGATTGCGGCACTTGGTCTGGGTGGCTTGACAGTCAACGCCGACCCGAAGCTCAGGGCGGCCGAGCTGGCGGTTGTGCAATCAGCCGTCGACATCCACATGGCCGTCAATGCGGGAACTGGTGGCGTGGTCGCGATCACTGCTCGGACTGCCACTACCCTCGATATCGACGCTGCCGACATCACCGGCGATGCGCCGTTCGCGACCTACCTGCGAAACCTGCCCACCAGCTACCTTTACAGCTGGACCACCGACGGGGTCGTCGATCAGTACTGAGCAGCGGGGCCAGGTGCAGACACCTGACATGCGGCAACCTCTGGAATAGCTGGGCTGAGTCCAGAGGCGACAGGCGGCCTCCAGTTCCTGGAGGCCGCTTCGCTATGGGCTACCAGCACTGTGCCCAGCAGGAGGCCTTGCTCCCGAGCAGCACCGCTCGCTGGCACCGGTTCTAATCTAGGCCCACCGCGGTAGAGATATGCCCGTACGTAGTAGACGCCGGGCTTCACTCCGTGGGGCACAAGGCCGAAGTACGATTCTTTGACGATGTCCCCGGGCGTCCACTCCGATGTGGGGTAGGCTCCGCCTCCAACCCAATGGCTCTGCAGCCAGATGGGGAACCCGGCCTTCGTGGCCACATTGGCGTCTTCGTCCGTGAACAGGATGTCCACCCAGAAGTCAGTGTCGGTATCGGCGCGGAGGGTCCAGTAGTACGTGAACTGGAAGTCCTCACCGGGCCTGAGGGAGGCCTTGTCGCTGTGGAACCCAAGCAATGAGACGTCAGCGCCGAAGTCTGCCTCCAGCCGGTGCTCCGGCGGGACACCGTCCACCACCAAGTCGGGGAGGCCGGTCAGGGCCTCGAAAACCGCTCCTCTGGGGACCAGAAGGTCCTTGAACTCTGGCAGTGGGGCCAGGTCCGTGGTCATACTGTGGATCAGGTAAGGAGCCAGGAGTT
>Ga0315296_10004895_pt1 | contig 10864 bp, 8 predicted proteins | sample YL17G14_18_MG_FD_203921 | JGI IMG/M metagenome (GOLD analysis project Ga0315296, IMG submission 203921) | Sediment microbial communities from Yellowstone Lake, YNP, Wyoming, USA - YL17G14_18 | ecosystem: Environmental > Aquatic > Freshwater > Lake > Sediment | place: USA: Wyoming | collected...
CTGGTCCGTCAGAGGAACATGGACAGTAACGATGTCCGAGTTGCTCAGCAATGTCATGAGGTCAGTTCTGACCGCTCCCGTTTCTTTCTCCACAGACCGCGCCAAATCTGTGTCTGAGACGTCTGCATACAGAATCCTCATTGAGAAGCCGCTTGCTCTTCGAGCAACTGACGCGCCGATTCTTCCCATTCCAATGATACCGAGAGTCGCCCCGTGTACGTCCATGCCAAGCATAAGCCGAGGTCCCCATGCAACACGCCACTGACCTGATCGGACATAACGATCGGCTTCGGCTATTCTCCGAGCGGCAGCCACTATCAACGACCAAGCAAGGTCTGCGGTTGTCTCAGTGAGTACGCCCGGCGTGTTTGTGACCACGACTCCTCGTTTCGTTGCGGCGTCAACATCGATGTTATCATATCCGACAGCATATTGAGCAATCACTTTCAGCTTAGGCAATGCCTTGATTAGATCAGCATCAATCGTGTCTGACAGCAGTGAAACAAGCCCAAGACAGCCTTTGGCTCTTGCCACGATTTCTTTCTTGGAGGGAGGTTTCTCAGACTCCCAGACGGACGTCTCGAAGTTTGCTCTAATGAGAGAAAGGCCTTCTTCGGGGATTCTTCTTGTAACAAACACTTGCTCGGGCATCGGCTGTTCACCAGCGAAAGCATAGTTGGTTTTAATCGATGAGAACACGCTCCTCTTCAATTGTGCTATCTAAACGCCACGAAACAGTGAGGTCTGGAATACGTCACAGCCGCGGAGGGTGCTGCATCCTACTCAATATCAAGTTGCCACTCAGTCCAGAGTGACACTGCGTGCAAACGTTTGCTTATATTTAGTCAAAGCAAACTCATTGTAGGGCAATCGGCCCACATGAAGACATGAGGTGACGAACACGAGCCTGATCATGAACCTGCCGCGGAGTGCTATAATAGTCCTTGACCGGCTGACTCATGACGGACCGATGACGCCCAAGGACATTAGCAGCAAGGTGGATCTTGCGCCTCGGACGGTCTCTTTTGCCTTGAGAAAGCTGATGGGGCATCAGCTTTGCAGGAAGATTCCGAACCTCCAAGATATGCGGCAGCCTCTATATCTGGCGAACCTAGAGCGGGCAAACGAGATACGCATGAAATACGAGCACGTCTTTAAGCAGTTCATGATGTAGAGAGTCGCAATCTAGGTACCACCCAGTCGTTGGTATACTTCCCATTCTCATTCGTCAATCTCGATTTGTCGCTTTCATCTTGAACTGGGACTATGGGTACAAAAGAGAAGCCAGTTCACACAAGATTGCTGCAGACACTAAGTCTGCAGTCGTCCCCGGATTCAACAGGTTGCCGTCTTTCCTTAGGAGCTCATCAAGATTGATGAGGAGTGGACCCCCGGTTCCGCTTTTCGAAACCTTTGCGAATACTCGTTCAGCCATCACCCTAACCTGTTCTGCTTTTTCGCGACCTGCTTTCTTGATAATCAGACCGTCAGGATGTCTGGAAAGCAGATACAGAAAAGTGGTCACAACTGCTTCTTCTAGATCTTCAAGCCCATGGCTCAATCGAGCCAAGAATGGATAGGCCTCATAGAGTGTTATCTGAAAATACTGGGACCATTCCTTACTTATCATATCAACATCTGCGGCTGCACAGAAGAGGTCGTAGAGTGTGACTCGATCCTCCCTGATGTTATCGTACACGTTTGGATTGCCAATATCGAAGCGGTGGTGCACTTCTGTCCATCCCGGTGCGTCCTTGTCAAGGTCCCCCCACGGCCGTGCCAAGTGGAAAGCTCTGTAGACATCGACTGTATCATCAACTGAGGTGCTGTTCAGAATCGATTCAGTCCAGTGCCTTACTTGCTCCACAGAGAAACGACCATCCGACCGTATGGCAGCAGCAGAACTGACTATGATAGGAACGTCGAGAAGGATGGTACCGAGTATTGTGTTCCTCTTGTTGAGACCTGTGAAGACATCTCGGGCGCACTCGAGTATGATTCGGCCTATCCTCACATCTTGGGGTTGTATCGTGCCGGTTGCGAGCTCAACCCCTCTTGAGGCCGCCATGTGAAGGCCTCGTCCCGCTAGGCATGCGCTAGCAACAAAGTGGCGATATCCTGTGTCAGAGAAGCGTCGGAGGCGGTTTACGTTCCCCGGTTTTGGCGAGCTTGCTTCAAGTAAGATTGCGAGTTGACCAATATTGGACAAGGCCCATTCGAGTTCGCTCATCTTGTTTCATCGAGACTGACGAGTACGGCTTAAGACTTCGCATGAGGGAGACCAAGCCATTATTCTGGGACAAGCATACAAAGACGTTGACCCGGACATGCAGATGTAGATGTTCGCGTCATCCAAATCGCTGGACAAACTACGACTATCTCTAAAGAGGTTTCGCCGCTAGACGCCTACGATCTTGGGCACGACCTCGGTTGCCTGTCCCCTAATGATGATGTCTGCTACGTCCATCCTGCCTTCAAGGTCGATAATGATCACCTTAGCTCCCGATTTCTTTGCGAGATGAGGGAGGAATGCCGCGGGATAGACCTGAAGACTGCTGCCGATTACAAGCATTAGGTCGGTGGCGCGACATACCTTGACAGCCTTCGTCATCGCATCTTGCGGCAGTGGTTCCCCAAACAGGACAGCTTCCGACTTCAAGACACCTCCACAATCGTCACATGTAGGAGGTATCTCACCTTGAGCCACACGCCTGTGCACTGTTTCGCCGACGTAGAGCTTACCGCAGCTCAAGCAGTATGCTTTCAAATAGTTCCCGTGAAGTTCGATCACATTCTTGCTGCCTGCGGCCTGATGCAGGTTGTCGATATTCTGGGTAATGACACCTATGAGCCTCCCCTTTTCTTCGAGTCTGGCAAGCGACTGATGAGCCGTATTTGGCTTGGCCTTGAGAAAGACCTCTGCCAGTTCTCGGCCCATGGTCCAGAACTTGCCCGGATCGTTGAGGAAGCTGTCGTAAGTGGCAAACTCCAGAGGATCATATCTCTTCCAGAGCCCGCCCTCGGACCGGAAATCAGGAATTCCCGACGCCACGCTTATCCCTGCGCCCGTCAGGGCCGATATCTTCGTGGCTCCTGCAACTAGTTCTCGCGCTTGTCGAATGGTATCACGTGTGGGCATGTGCAAGTGGGCGGTTTTCTCATTAGATGTCGTTTTCGGTTTCGGACAAGTTGAGGCAGATAATCAATTCTCATCTTCTGACAGCCCGCCATGGCAGCTGCATCACTTCGAAAGCTTTTTCTTCTCAAAGCTGGCTCTGCCGGCGAGAGTCACCGATTGGCACCATGACCTGTATGTCAGTGCTATCGACCGAGGTTCATAACTCGGAATGCTTCTGTATAGCTTGCCGCACAGACATGTCCTTATGCGGGCGGAGGCTGACCCCAGTGGTCAAGAGAAAGAAAGGAGATCAAAGCACGGGAACAGCTTCGGGAACAACAGCTAGCGAGTCTGAGGCCGAAGCTTTTGAGATAGTGCCCGAGGACCCTCTCGAAACCGAGAAACTGAGGTCCGAGGATCTTATTGAACGACTGAAGAGACTACAGGCTGATTTTGAAAACTATAGGAAGCGGACTGAGAACAGATATGCAGAGTTCACGAGGTTTGCCAGCGAAGGAATCCTGACTAAAGTCCTAGATGTATATGACAACATTGAGCGTGCAGTGCAAGCGGATTTCGCCAAGGACCCGGAAGCCGCAAGGAAGGGGATAGCCGGGATCCAGCAGAATATGGCGAAGCTGCTTGCTCAGGAAGGCGTCCAACCCATTGAGACTATTGGCAAGCCCTTTGATCCATACTATCAGCAGGCTGTTCAGCGCACTCATGATCTCGAGAAACCCGACAACATAGTTGTACAGGAGTACCAGCGGGGATACATGCTTAAGGAGAAGGTTCTGCGTCCCGCACTCGTTTGTGTCAACAGACGCGAGTCTCCTCCCAATGCAGACGCAGATTCAGCAGAGAACGAAAAATGCTCAGAAGCGGGTGATGATTAGACATGGCGAAGATAGTTGGCATTGATCTTGGAACTACTAACACTCGGATTGCGTACCTTGAAGGTGGCAAGCCCACTATGATTCCGAATGCCGAAGGCAAGCGACTGACTCCTTCGGTCGTAGGCATAACCACGAAAGGTGAGGTCATTGTTGGAGAGATGGCAAAGCGGCAGGCTGTGTCATTGGCAGATCGTACTGTAAGGTCCATCAAACGGAAGATGGGCCAGGATTACAGGGTGAAGATCGGAGACAAAGAGTATTCCCCACAAGAGATCTCTGCAATGATACTACGAAAAGTGAAGACTGATGCTGAGGCGTTTCTTGGCGAAGAAATCAAACAAGCTGTGATTACCGTTCCAGCTTACTTCAATGACAGCCAGAGACAGGCGACCAAAGATGCAGGCAAGATTGCTGGCCTAGAGGTTCTCAGGATAATCAACGAGCCCACGGCGTCTGCTCTTGCATATGGCCTAAACAAGGGCAAGGAAATGAAGGTGCTTGTCTACGACTTGGGTGGAGGCACATTCGATGTATCAATACTCGACATTGGTGAGAATGTGTACGAAGTGCTGTCAACGAACGGGAACACCCACCTTGGCGGCGACGACTATGACCAAAGGGTAATGGACTGGGTAGTCTCCGAGTTCAAGAAGACAACCAAGGTCGACATCACGAAGGACCTGTCGGCAATGCAACGTATTCGTGATGCGGCAGAGCAAGCCAAGATTGAACTCACCACAGTCATGCAGACGACTATCAACCTGCCCTACATCACTGCTGATGCAACAGGGCCCAAGAACATCAATCTTGAGCTCAGCCGTTCCAAGTTCGAACAGCTGACCGATGATCTGACTCAGGCGACACTCGGTCCGGTGAGACAGGCATTAACAGATGCGAAGCAGGAGCCCGAGCAGATTGACAAGATCCTGCTTGTCGGCGGGGCGACCCGAATGCCACAGGTTGTAAAGCTAGTTAGAGATACGTTCGGAAAGCAAGGTGACAAGACGATTAATCCCGATGAATGTGTGGCATTGGGTGCCGCAGCTCAGGGCGGAGTTCTCGCCGGAGAAGTCAAGGATATCGTCTTGCTCGACATAACGCCACTCACGCTCAGTATTGAGACTCTCGGCGGAGTGGCAACACCCGTCATTGAACGCAACACGACGATTCCCACGCGGAAGAGCAAGGTCTTCACAACAGCGGCAGATGGGCAGACAGGAGTAGAGATTCACGTCACGCAGGGAGAGCGACCTATGTCTAGAGACAACATGACGCTTGGTCGTTTCCAGCTTGTCGGAATACCTCCCGCACCCCGTGGTACTCCACAGATTGAAGTCTCATTCGACATCGATGCAAATGGTATCGTGAATGTTACGGCAAAGGACCTAGCCACCGGAAACAGGCAATCGATCACGATCACAGCGACAACCAATCTCTCTGACAGCGATGTCCAGAGGATGGTGAAAGATGCCGAACGCTATGCCCAAGAAGACACCAAACACCGAACACAGATTGAAACCAAGAACAACGCTGACCAGATGATCTACCAGGGAGAGAAACTCGTGAAAGAGTTCGGCGACAAAGTTCCAGAGGATCTCAAGAAGGATCTTCAGAGCAAGTCCGACGCGCTAAGGAAGGCCATTCAATCTGATGACTTCGAGAAGATCAAGCCTGGAACGGATGCTCTCCAACAGGTGATTTTCAGAATCAGTGAGAAAATCTACGCATCTGCTGCACCGGGTGGACAGGGTCCTCAGGGACCTGGCGGACCTGGATATGGCGAAGGCCCAAGCGCGGCTCCTCGCGGAGGACGTCCCAAGAAACCAAAGCCTCCTCCGGGCAAGAAACCGTCTGACGAGGAGGACGAGGCCGTTGATGTCGATTTCGAAGACTTGGGCAGCTAGTGCCCCCATCAAAGGTGACTCCTCTTGTCTGAGCCCGACGACTATTACAGCATTCTAGGAGTGAGTCGGACCGCATCAGATGAGGACATCAAGAAAGCCTATAGACATCTCGCGAAGGAATATCATCCTGACTTGCATCCTAAAGACAAGGGAGCCGAAGAGAAGCTAAAGAGAATCAATGAGGCATACGAAGTCCTTGGCGATCCTCAGAAGCGAGCCACCTATGATAGATACGGGACAGCTGACTTCCGCGGTATCAATTGGAATGCCGAGGCTGGATTCGGAGACATATTCAGCCAGATATTTAGAGACTTCTCCGGATTCGGCGGATTCGGTGACTTCGGGGCAGGCCGTGCCGGCCCGCCACCCGGGGGCAACCTGAGGGTCAGCATCAATGTTTCATTCGAAGAAGCTTTCTTCGGGACTGAGAAGCAAATCGCGTTCCAGCGTTTGGTGAGGTGTGACACCTGTAACGGCTCAGGTGCGAAACCTGGATCTTCGCCCACTCGCTGTAAGACATGCGGGGGACGTGGTCAAGTCCTCAGAACGATGTCAGGCTTCATCACAGTAGCTCAGATATGTCCAACCTGTGGCGGACTTGGAAAGAGCATTGGGTCTCCATGTCCAAAGTGTAGGGGCGGCGGCGTAATGAAGGAACGAAGAGAGATCAGGATACCGGTCCCTGCCGGAGTCGAGGATGGAATGTTCCAGCGAATCCGCGGCGGAGGCAATGCTGGAGAGAGAGGAGGGCCGTATGGCGACCTAATCGTCGTCTTTTCCGTTGAGCCGCATGAGAAGTTCGTTCGGCGAGGTCTCCACGTCTATCTAGAGATCGAGATTCCGTTTTCCTTGGCGGCTCTAGGGGGCGAAGTGGAAGTTCCAACGATGCATGGCACCAGCAAGATAAAGGTGAATAAGGGGACGGAGTCAGGGACCGTGCTCCGGATGAGAGAGAAAGGTGTCCATGCCGCTGACGGAAGAAAAGGAGACCAGCTTGTCCGTGTGAATATCCGGGTTCCAAAGAAGCTCACAAAGGAACAGCAAGACTATCTAGAGCGGTTCGCGGAGGTCTTTGACTAGAACTTCATGGGCTTGCACAGACACGCCCTCATCTTCAGTTCTGGGAAATTGCTGCTATAGGCTGGCTGAATTAGCCAAGCTGTGTCTGCTCCGCGTCCTGACCCTGCTATGCAAAGTACATCCCTGTCGACGGGTACAAGACCTGAATCCGCGGCCATCATCGCGATTTCTGCAGCTACCTTGGTCCCCTGTCCGAATGTCCGGTAGGCTACGGCCAAGAGCTCGGTAGTCATGTAAGTGCCCAAGGCCTTCCGAATTCCGCGAGAGACCCCAGCAAATGCATGCGTAGTCGTCAACACCTTGGCACCAGAGCCCTCGATTTCTGCCCTCTTCTCTTCGGCCAGTTCGTTCTCATTCGGAGCGGCGAACCCGTATGAGTGAGTGACTACGACAACCCTCTTGTCTGGAAATGCGCCAGCAACGGCAAGTCCTGTTTCGCCCTCCGTGCTTGCAACTACCACGTGCTCGATGTTCTTGTTCCGTCCTAGGAACTCGCGCACAATTGAGATGACTCGCTCAGTGTGCTCGGGAGAAGCTTGATCGAAGTATACTGTTCGGATTTCCATGACAGGCTGGCATGCGCACGCTCTCATGAGTGTTGCTCCAGCCGATACGAGGGCGGGAAGTTGGCTCGTGCCTTCTTCGGCCTGCAACATCAAGCAGACTCTGGATGATTTAAGCATCTACAGGGGTCCCAACTCATCTGATTGTCCATTGTCAACAAGCTACATTCTGGCAACACGGAAGCGTCACATTTTGACAACACGTGCAAACACCGTCTCTGGGCGAATGCAATCTTGCGAGTCACCCTCGCAAGTGATACAAAATGATGACAACCGAGTTGATGCCCCCAAGACCTCCTTTGGAGCCTTGGTAGGAATAATACAGAAGGGCAAATGAATGGTGCCGGGTTCAGGTATCTGACCGGCGCCATCCTGCCCTAACCCAGTGATTGTCTCTGTTCTATCTCCCTTATACCAGATTCATCGCCTCGCGATTCGGAAGACCCTTTTGTGGTCTGGCCACAGCGCATATTAGCTGGACATTCAAGACATCGCGGCGGAACAGCTAGCATGCCTTCAGTAAATGGACTCAAGGTCGAAGTACGCAGTGCCCGGTCCGGGCGTGCGTGGGGTCTGCTAACTTGGTCAGACGCAGGACCGAAGGTCATACTTGACACAGGCGACATTATCGAAGACGCACAACGTGCATCTCTCGTTGTGCGCGAGGAAGTGATCGTTGAACGTCCCGGTGCTTCTGAGATACATCCACTTCCAAAGCCGGTCTTTGTAAGATTGCAGCCGATTATCATGGTGCGCAAAGGTTACGAGGACCGAATAGTGGCGGCAATCGATGACATGTATCCGCCTTCGAGCCACCACTGGAAGTCTAGGTTAATCGAGGACAGGCACGACACCTTGTTTGTAGTCCAGCCAGTGGAGGGAACAGACTCATACTGGCTTACCATAGTGGACCCGGACACAGGTACAATCCGGGAGTCTCACGCTTTGAGGACATATGAGTTGGGTGCACTTTCGATGCAGGAAGACTGGGAATCTTTCAGATTGATGGAATTCGCTCAAGCGCAAAAGAGTCCTGAACAGACAAGGGATCAGGCCCTGAAGGTGCTGGATGGCCCGGCCCCGTCTTGGAAAGCCATAGCCAATCTGACGCAGGGTGTGGTCATTCCCGGGCTTAGGAGGGGAAGAATCATGCGCGATCTGACCGAGCAGTTGGTTCCTCTTTCCTTTCCGAAAGAAATCAGAGAAGAGATGATGGTATTCCTTGCATGGATGACAAAGAACAGAATTCCCAAAGAGGACCCAGTTGATTTCTTTCAGGGATTTGCAGGATTCTCCCTGCTTGGAGAGCTTATGATAGGGCACACCCAGTGCAGAATCGATGGAGTGAGCCCCCCAGAGTATGTCAGCATCATGAGGCAGGCAGAACTTGGCCGTTTGAACACTCCTCGAAGGGCTCTGCCCGAGAGCATTCGGGGTTCTCCTTGGCTTGTAGCCTGGTATAAGATTTCGGAGCAGTCCCCGAATTGGCTCGACAGGGCAATAGACCACGCTACGAAGCTAAACACAGCCGGGACAATCCAGACTCGACTTCCCGTTTCGAGATCAGAAGCGCGGGCGTCTGTGAGGGCTTGGGGTGATAGGCTGGCTTTGCTATCGCACGGGTTGTTACTCAGGGCTCATATCTATCCGAATGCCCTTGGACTTCACAATCTGGTCTATGTCGGTCCAGCACATAGGTGGCCTCACAAGCATCTGGCACTGACCGCACGGCTTGGGTTCGCGAGCGAAAGACCACCCTATGTCCATATGATGGTCATGCCGCCCAGTGCAGTTGAACGCGTGCTTAGGGCTAGGCCGAATGTTGTAGAGACGGAATGGTCGGCAAAGAACATGAATCTTGGGCTCTACGATGCAAAGCGAAAGGAATGGAGGGTGGCATCAACTAGAATCCTGAACTCAATGAGCGAAGCAAGATCGCTCCGGAGACTCCAGAACGAGTTCGGCGCTTGGCAGGGCGTATCCCCTCAACAACCAACCGCTACGGAGGCGAAAGTGCTGGATTTGGCGTCAAGGCACATGTATCTGGCGCTGTTCGAACAGGAGAAGTATCTACGCTCATTCGGGATTGACAGGAGGACACTGGAGAACACCTTGTGTTCACTGAGAGATAGGGGCATCATCCGCTTACATTACGGAGTCATCCCGGAGGGCGTTACTTCGATATTCACGATGGCTCATGGTCCTCCGGATAGTATATGTAGTGTCGCGAGGGCTTTTCTGATCCATACACCGACTGCATCTGTAGAGATAGGCGACGCTGGGGGAATCTGCTTCATTCTCTCTCGGGTTCCGGAAAAATCTGCACGTGCCTTGGCTACCTCACTTGAGGAAAGAGCACCCGAATGCGGGATAGAGCTTCGTTGCATGCGTGTCACATCGTATCGTGGCTACTTGGACAGTCTCTATCAGAGACTCCTCAAAGAAGACGGTACATGGGATGATGACGTAAGTGCTCTGCTTTCCCAGATTCGACCACGGACCTCAACTGCAGACGGAGAGCATGATCTGTAGTCCAATTGGTTGTTTTTAGGGCTCCCATTCAGCAGGCATCGATGACTCTAGTCTCTTCAGTTTCCTACTCAAGGCGAGGGCAACTACTGCGACAATGCCCACTTCAGATATCGTGGGAACAGTGCTTTCGTCAATTTGCATCAGAACCGACTGCCCGACGGTCAACCCGAAAGCTCTTGTCTCGGAGACTAGCACAGGCAGTCCTGATAGGATGACATTCAGGCGATAGTGACCTACCTTTTCCGGCACGAATATGACCTGCTGTGACCCGTTCATAACCACCTGAAACACCCACTCGCGTATCAGGTCGTCATCTGGTCCGAATGCATCGACGCTCAGCCTGCCTGTCCACTCTGAGCTGAGCCCCGTTATCATGTACTGAACGGTCAAAAGGCAGGCGGAGCCCACAACTGCATCCGAGTTCCCGAGAACCTTGATTGAAACAACTGGGAGAACAGCTAGGCTCGCCGTCTCTAAGCATGACCCATATGTAGACGAGCCGTCAAACATGACCAAGACCGTGTGGTTGCCTGCGGTAAGTCCTTCGATGCTCAGCCCTGCGAACCCACGAACGTTGGTCACCATGGATAAGCGCTTTTCCACAAGCCCGTTGAGGCTTACGAGAACCGTCACTTCGGCCCCTTGTATCTTTGCGATTGGACCTGACAGTATAACTGAGAGAGAGATTGTGTCACCATACGTAATCTGGCTGGTAATCTGTATCTCTAGCTTCGACTCGTACCGCACCAGGGTCACGATCTCAGCTGATGC
>Ga0315296_10004896_pt1 | contig 10862 bp, 9 predicted proteins | sample YL17G14_18_MG_FD_203921 | JGI IMG/M metagenome (GOLD analysis project Ga0315296, IMG submission 203921) | Sediment microbial communities from Yellowstone Lake, YNP, Wyoming, USA - YL17G14_18 | ecosystem: Environmental > Aquatic > Freshwater > Lake > Sediment | place: USA: Wyoming | collected...
CCCAGCAGTGCGTCCCGGGGTGGGGTCCCTCGGTGTCCGCATGACACCGCGTCCCCGATACCCCACCCCGGCTCCGCACGCTGGGGACCCCGTGGCCTCCGGAGCAATGGCCGCCACCACCCACCGGGCGGGTTTTCTCCACCCACCCAAAGGAAACAGTTCACACCTCTCAAGCAGGACCCTGGCCAACGGGGGGGTGGGGGTGAGATCCGCCCCGCGGGCCACAGGAGCCATTGCGCCGGAGCGTGCGGGCACCCGACGCGCTGGCCGTCGTGGGGATACGGCGCGGCTGCCTCACGCCGACGCCGAGGGGCCTCACGGCGGGCAGCGCTCTCGGGTCGCACGCGAAGGCAGGTCGGAGGGCTGGGCTCGACGCCCAGCCCGAGCGACCGCTCATGGCCCGCGGGGCAAAAGAAAACCTCCACGGAGTGGAAGCAGAAGCAAACACCAGCCACCCGCGGCATCGGCGGATTCAACCCTCCTCCCAACGACCATTCGTTTCGGGTGGGGGGAAGGTCGGTACAATAGCCGCGCGATGGACGAGCAACGAGCGCCCGTGCAGGACTCGATGGGGCTTCCGATCCGTTTCCCGGAGCCGGGCAAGCGGCACGGTTTCCTTGGCTACCTGCGCAACCGTCTGGTGACCGGCCTGCTGGTTGCGTTTCCGTTGGTGGTCACGATCTTCTTCGGGCGCTTCCTGTTCGGACTGGTGGATCGGTGGGCCGATCCCATCAGCTTGTACCTGTTCGAGCGCCGGATTCCCGGGGTCGGGGCGGCCCTGTTCGTCATAATGATCTTCGTGTTGGGCGTTCTCGCCCACAACGTGCTCGGGCGGCGCGTTCTGCGCATCGGTGACCGGATCTTCGCCCGCATCCCGATCCTGCGATCGATCTACCTCGGGACCCGCGAGGTCACCCGCGCCTTTGCCGGCGACCGCACCAAGAGCTTTCGCCGGGTCGTGCTCGTGCCGTTCCCCTACGAGGGCGTCTGGGGGATGGCGTTCGTCACCGGGGAGTTCGAGGAGACAACGCCCGATGGCCCCCGGCGCCTGATCTCGGTCTTCATGCCCACCACGCCCAACCCGACCACCGGCTTCTTCCTCGTCTACCCTGAGGCTTCCCTCAAGAACACCGATCTCTCGGTGGAGGAGGCGCTGCGCATGGTGATCTCCGGAGGCCTGGTGAGCGCGACCCAGGACCGGATCTTCCCGCGTTCCTTGCCCGGTCCGGGAAAGGCGCCGTGAGCAGAGCGACGGGCGCGACGGCAAAGCGCGTCGCAGCCATCGAGGCCGGACTCGCCGCCGCCTATCCCGACGCGACCACCGAGCTGCACTTTCGCAACCCGTACGAGCTTCTGGTCGCCACGATCCTCTCCGCCCAGTGCACGGACGTGCGGGTCAACATGGTGACGCCTGCTCTCTTCGCCCGCCTCCCCGATGCCACGGCCCTTGCGGGCGCCGACCAGGCCGAGCTGGAGGAGATGATCCGCACCACCGGCTTCTACCGCAACAAGGCGAAGTCGCTGCTCGGGATGGCGAAGGCCGTCGTGGAACGACACGGGGGCGAGATCCCGGCCCGCATGGACGATCTCACCAAGCTCCCCGGCGTCGGCCGCAAGACCGCCAACGTGGTGCTCGGCACGGCGTTCGGCATGGCCACCGGCGTGGTCGTGGACACCCACGTCGCACGCCTCGCGCAACGTCTTGGCCTGTCCGAGGAAACTGACCCCGAGAAGATCGAGCAGGACCTGATGGCGCTGTTCCCACCCTCTTCCCGGGTGGCGCTCGGCCATCGCCTGATCCTGCACGGGCGGCGGGTCTGCCAGGCGCGCAAGCCCGCCTGCGAGAGCTGTCCCCTCGCGCCGATGTGTCCGCGGATCGGGTTATGAGGATTGCGGTCGGCACCCGGCGGGAGCCCAAGATCGCCGGGGTCACGATGGCCCTCGAGCGCCTGGCCGATCTCCCCTGGCCCGGCGAGGAGGTCGCGCTCGCCCCGGTGGACGTCGCGAGCGGCCAGGCCGACACACCGCTCTCCAGGGAGGCCACGCTGGCGGGCGCACGCGCTCGGGCCCGGGCCGCGCTCGCGGCGGTGCCCGGCGCCTCCCTCGGCCTGGGCCTCGAGGGCGGCGTGGAGGTGCTCGGGCGAGCTCCGCTCCAGGTCGTTCTGCGCAACTGGGCGGTGGCGTGGGACGGCCGGCGCGAAGGTGTGGGCTCCAGCGCCGGCATCCTGCTGCCGGAGAGCGTCGCGGCGGCGGTGCTCGCGGGCGAGGACCTGGCCGACGTCATCGACCGCCACGCCAACGAGCACGACGTGCGCTCCCGCCAGGGCGCCTTCGGCGTGCTGACGGCCGGCGTGCTCACCCGCGCCGACGCCTACGTCCAGGCGGTGCTCACCGCCCTGGCGCCGTGGTACAAAGGACAGTGGGAGGGATGATGCAGCCACGCACCCCCTGGGGCGGCTGGGTCGAGGTCATAACCGGGAGCATGTTCTCCGGCAAGTCCGAGGAGCTAATCCGGCGGCTGCGGCGGGCGATTATCGCCAAGCAGCGGGTGCAGGTGTTCAAGCCCGCACTGGACGACCGCTACACGACAGCCCAGGTGGTCTCCCACTCGCGCTGGCGGCTGGAGGCGGAGCGGGTTCACAAGGCGGCGGAGATCCTCGAGAAGGTCGATCCTCGCACCGAGGTCGTCGGGATCGACGAGGCCCAGTTCTTCGACGAGGAGTTGGTGACGATCTGCAGTCACATGGCCGACCTCGGAAAGCGCGTGATCGTCGCAGGGCTCGACATGGACTTCCGCGGCGAGCCGTTCGGGCCGATGCCGAAGCTGCTGGCGGTCGCCGAGGAGGTCGAGAAGGTGCACGCGATCTGTGTCCGCTGCGGCGCTCCTGCCTCCTACACCCAGCGCCTCACCCAGGCCCAGGAGCAGGTGGTGGTGGGGGCGGCCGAAACCTACGAGGCCCGCTGCCGCCGCTGCTTCGAGCCCGGCGGCCCTGACGCCCAGCCGGATCTCTTCCCCCCCGACGAGAACGAGGGCTGATTTCAGGTAAAGACGTTCAAGGGGTAGGAGTTGAGAGTTGCCCGCCCGCTCCCACAGGGCGGAGATGCAGGGCTGTAGGTCAAACTGGCCGTTGCGCTTCTTGACTGCCCGCCGGCCCGGCGTTCTAATGCCCCGGTGCCACCCCTGAGCCAGCGGAAGTGGGCCTTCCTGATGTGCGTTGCGGGATGTATCGTTCCCGCGGCGGCCGACCTCGACGCCGAGGGGCGGTCGCGCTTCATCGCGATCGTGGGCAAGGCCCTTTCCGATCGTCCGCGCTCGATCCAGCGGCAGTTCGGGCTGTTCCTAGGTCTCATGCGCTGGCTCGCGCTTCTGCGCTTCGGGGCTCCGTTCGACCGCTTGAGCCCCGCAAACCAGGACGCAATGCTCCGCTGGCTGCTGGACGCCCCGCTCGCCAAGCTGCGAGGCGGGTTTTGGGGACTGCGCGCGCTGGCTTTCATGGGCTACTACGGCCAGACCGAGGTGTGGCCGAGCCTCCGCTACACCCCGACGTTCAACGGGAACGAGCTGCTCTATGGTTGAGAGGAGCTTCGACGTCGTGATCGTCGGCTCGGGCGCCGGCGGCGGCACCGTGGCCAAGGAGCTGGCGCCTCTCTGCCGCGAGGGTGTGCGGATCGCGGTCCTGGAGTGGGGGCCAAAGCTCAAGGAGGAGGAGTTCACCGGCCGCGAGGCCGAGATGGCGGAGAAGCTCTACTTCGACAACGGAGGCTTTCTTACCCGCGACCGCGCCATGACCCTGGCGTTCGCTCGCGCCTACGGCGGGTCCACGGTCGTCTACACCGGCACCTCACTGCCGCTCCCCGAGGAAGTGCTCTCACGCTGGGGCGTGCCGGGGCTCGAACACGCGGATCTCCAACGGCGCTCGGAAAAGTACCTCACCGAGAACAACGTCCACCTCCTCGACGAGGACAGGATCAACGACAACAACCGGCTCTTCCTCGAGGCGTGCCGGAAGCTGGGCTACCGCGTTGAGCAGTTCCCGGTCAACGTAAAGGGGTGCCGGGGTTCTGGCCTCTGCAACCTCGGCTGCCCCAACGCGGCCAAGCAGGGAACACATCGGGTGCAGCTCCCCGCGGCGGAGGCGGCCGGCGTGGAGGTCATCACCAACTGCAAGGTGGAGCGCATCGGCGGCCGCGAGTGCGTTGTAACCGTGACAAACCCGCCGTTCGGCGAGCCCTCTTGCTGGCCCCAGGGGCGGTATCGCATCCGGGCGCGCGCAATCGTGGTGGCGGCAGGCGCGGTGAACTCCCCTGCGCTGCTGCTGCGCTCACGGCTCCCGGTGCGGCTGCCAGCCCTCGGCCGCTACTTCACGGCCCACCCCGCGCTGATCCTAGTCGGCGAGCACGACCGACCGATCACCAACTTCTACGGCCACCCAAAGAGTTACTACTGCGACCACTTCGTCGAGTCCGCGAAGTTCCTCCTCGAGACCTGCATGTACTTCCCGTTCACCACCGCCAAGAACCTCATCGGGTTCGGCGCCGAGCACGCCGAGATGATGGCCCGCATGGACCGGATGCAGATGATCCTGGTGCTTGCCGTAGACCCTGCGCTGGCCGAGAACCGGGTCACGGTGGATTCCGCGGGCGATCCCGTGGTTTACTACCGCTTCACCGATGAGGTGCTGGACGCCCTTGTGGAGTCCCAACGGGTGGCGGCCCGCATCTTCTTCGCCGCCGGCTGCCGACGTGTGCACGCGCCGGCGGGGACGGGCTTCTTCATCGGCGCGGACGAGGCTCATCGGCTCGAGGAGCTGATCAACCGTGAGGCGTTCAAGCTCGGCAAGGTCTCGATTTCGAGTGCCCACCTCATGGGCGGGTGCCGGATGGGGACCGACCCTGCGACCTCGGTGACCGACGCGTGGGGGCAGGTGCACGGCGTGCCCTGGTTGTTCGTCGCCGACGCCAGCCTCTTCCCCATGTGCTCCGAGATCAACCCCTACATCACGATCATGGCGCTCGCCGACCGGGTCGCCGAGCGTGTGCGCATGCGGCTGCCGGAGTTGCCCGCCGCATGAGCGAATCGGGGGCGCCCCTGGTGGTGAAGGCCCTCGAGGACGAGGGTGTCGCCTTCACCTTCGGCATCCCCGGCACCCACAACATCGAGCTGTACGACGCCCTCGCCGTCTCCGAGAAGATCACTGCGGTGCTGGTCACCGACGAGCAGGCCGCCTCGTTCATGGCCGACGGGGTATCGCGCAGTTCGGGCCAGGTCGGGGTGGTGAACCTGGTCCCCGGCGCCGGGCTCACCCACGCGCTCTCCGGCGTGGCCGAGGCTTTCCTGGACGGAATCCCGCTGGTGGTGCTGTCGTGCGGGATCCGCACCGACACCGGCCGGGCGTTCCAACTCCACGACATCGACCAGCTCGCGGTGGCCCGCCCGGTGGTCAAGGACGTCCTACCGGTCCGAGAGCCTCGGCAGCTCTACGCCACCGTGCGCAGGGCGTTCGCCCTGGCGCGGGCCGGGACGCCCGGGCCGGTGGTGGTCGAGGTCCCGGCAAACCTGTACCTGTTGCGTCATGATTTCGGTGAGCCGCGGTACGAACCGGAAGACCGTGCAGCACCCCGCCTCGATCCCCGCGAGATCGAGGCCGCCGTGCGGCTCCTCAGCGCAGCGCGATGCCCGCTGCTGTACGTCGGCTACGGCGCCCGCGGGGTCACCGAACAGGTGCGGGAGTTAGCCGAGCGGCTGCACGCCCCGGTGGCCACCACGATCCAGGGAAAGGGTGTGTTCCCGGAGTCCCACCCCCTGTTCCTCTGGAACGGCCTGGGCAAGGCAGCACCACCCTTTGTACGGGAGGTCGAGCGCGGCTGCGACGCGATGCTCGCGGTGGGGTGCCGCTTCGGTGAGGTCGGCACCGGCAGTTACGGCTTCATCCCTCCCGAGAAGCTCGTCCACGTGGACATCAACCGCGCCGTCTTCAACCGAAACTTCCCCGCCTCGGTGACCATCGAAGCCGACGCGACCGAGGCCCTGGCGGCGTTGCTGGGCCGGATTCCGCCACGTGCCCGCGACGAGGCACTGGAGGGGACTATCGCCGAGGGGCACCGCGCGGTGCGGGACGAGTGGCGACGGCAGCAAAGCACCGAGAGGGTCACGCCCGCTGTGCTGTTCGAGACCCTGCAGGAGCTGGCCGGCGACGACGCGATCTTCACCGCCGATTCGGGCAACGGAACGTTCCTGGCCATGGAGCACCTGCGCCTCGAGGCGCCGCGTCGCTTTCTTGCGCCGGTGGACTACTCCTGCATGGGCTACAGCGTCCCCGCGGCAATCGGGGCCAAGCTCGCCAATCCGGGCACGGACGTGGTGGCGCTGGCCGGGGACGGTGCCCTGCTCATGACGGGCCTGGAGCTTCTCACGGCCGCCGCGTATGGCGCCGGCGTGGTCGTCGTCGTGCTGCGGGACGAGGAGCTGGCACAGATCGCCCAGTTCCAGCGCACGGTGCTCAACCGCGCGGCGTGTTCGCAGCTTGCGCCCTACAGCGTCGAGGCATTTGCGGCGGCTGCCGGGTGCGCCTACCTCGCCGCCCGGAGCGACGCCGAGGTGCGGGAGGCGATGACCCGAGCGCTTGCCACGGCCCGAGGTGGCAAGCCGGTAATGGTCGAGGTCGCGATCGACTACTCCCGCAAGACCTGGTTCACCCGCGGCGTGGTCGCCACGAACTTCTGGCGCCTCCCCTGGCCCGAGCGCCTGCGCCTGCTCCTTCGTGCGGCAGGCCGTCACCTCACACTCAGCTGACGCTGGCCGCGTCTGCCCGCCCAGCGGCGCAACGCCTCACAATGACGGACCCTGAGAAGGCACCGTGGGGTGTTGCGGTGTCACTTGCCCTTGTCGCCGGCTGGGAAGCGCGGGACGCCCTGGAAGGTCGCTGCCGCTCCCGGCTTCAGGCCGTGGGCGGCCGCATAGCCGGCGTTGACCAGCAGGACGGCGCGCGCCGGCAGCATGTTCGAAAACTTCGGGCAAGGGTCGGCGCGGCAAGGCTGCGCGTCGGCATGGACGTCCGCGACCCTGCCCGTCGCGTCGAACCAGATGATGTCGAGTGGGATCAGCGTGTTCTTCATCCAGAACGCGAGGATGTCGTCGGTGTCGAACACGAAGAGCATCCCGTGATCCGCCGCGAGCTTGTCCCGGTACATGAGCCCGGTTGCCTTCTCCTTGTCGGACAGGACCAACTCGAGGACCAGCCGGCTCCCGTCAGGGACAACGCACAAAGGTACGGCCTCGGCAGGTGCCGCTGCTGCAAGGACGAGCAGGAGTGCCAGCATGGTTTCGCCTCCGCCCGTATTGTAGCGCCAGGCCCTATACTCGCGCGTGCCGTTCGACGGAGGAGGCATCGTGCCGCCGGTCAACCCTCGCAGCGCCAGGAAGCTCTCGCCCGGGAGCATCCAGCCGCTGGGGGCCACGATCACGCCCGAGGGCGTCAACTTCGCCCTCTTCTCGCGCAACGCCAAGGAGGTGCACCTCCTGCTGTTCGACGACCCGGCGGGCCAGCCCACCGACGTGATCCGGGTCGAGAACCAGAGCCGCTTCGTCTGGCACGTCCTCGTCCACGGCCTGAAGGCCGGGCAGCTCTACGGCTACAGGGTCATGGGGGACCACGACCCGGCGCACGGGCTGCGCTTCAACCCCCACAAGCTTCTCATCGACCCCTACGCCAAGGCGCTCACCGGCAAGGCCGTGAACACCGACAACCTGCTGCTCGCCTACGACCCGTACGCTCCCGACGCCGATCTTTCCCTCGACACCCGGGACAACGCGCACGTCGTGCCGAAGTGCATCGTGGTGGACGACGCGTTCGACTGGCAGGGGGACGCCCCACCCGACATCCCCCTCGAGCAGCTGCTGATCTACGAGGTCCACCTCAAGGGTTACACCGCCCACCCCTCCTCCGGAGTCGGCCACCCCGGCACGTACCTGGGCTTCGTGGAGAAGATCCCCCACCTGCAGCGCCTGGGCATCAACGCGGTGGAGCTTCTCCCAGTCCACGAGCACTACGTCGAGGACTTCCTCAAGGAACGCGGCCTCACCAACTACTGGGGGTACAACACCCTGGCGTTCTTCGCGCCCGAGCTCTCCTACGGCACGCGCTCCTCGCCCGGGTGCCAGGTGGCGGAGTTCAAGACGCTGGTGCGCGAGCTGCACCGCGCCGGGATCAAGGTGATCCTCGACGTGGTCTACAACCACACCGCCGAGGGCAGCGAGCTGGGCCCCACCCTCTCGCTGCGCGGGATCGACAACACGACCTACTACGCGCTCACCGGCCCAGCGGAAGCGCCTGCCCGCCTCTACCAGAACTACACCGGCACCGGGAACGCCCTCGACCTCGCCAAGCCCGCCGTGATCCGGCTGGTCATGGACTCGCTGCGCTACTGGGTGCAGGTGATGCACGTGGACGGTTTCCGCTTCGACCTGGCATCCGTTCTGGGGCGGGATGAGGACGGCACCTTCCGCACGTCGTCCGGCTTCTTCGACGCGGTCTCCCAGGACCCGGTGCTCTCGCGCGTCACCCTGATCGCCGAGCCGTGGGACCTCGGGACGTACCAGGTGGGCAGCTTCCCCATCGACTGGTCGGAGTGGAACGGTCACTTCCGCGACACCGTTCGGCAGTTCGTGAAGGGAGACCGTGATCAGGTGCGTGACCTGGGCGCCAGGCTTACCGGTTCGGCCGACCTCTACCGGGACGATGGGCGCTCGGCGTACAACAGCGTCAACTTCGTCACCTGCCACGACGGGTTCACGCTGCGCGACCTGGTCGCGTACGACGTCAAGCACAACCAGGCCAACCTGGAGGGGAACTTAGACGGCACCGACGACAACGACTCCTGGAACTGCGGTTTCGAGGGAGAGACCGACGACCCCGCGGTGACCCGGCTGCGCCGGCAGCAGGCCAAGAACCTCCTGTGCACGCTGCTGTTCTCCGCGGGTACCCCGATGGTGCTCGGGGGCGACGAGTTCCTGCGGACGCAGCGCGGCAACAACAACGCCTACTGCCAGGACAACGAGATCTCTTGGTTCGACTGGCGCGAGGCCGAGCGAAACGCCGACATCGTGGCATTCTTCGAAAAGGCCGTTGCCCTCACCCGCCGCTGCACGATCCTTCAGCGACGCAAGTTCCTCCTCGGCGAGGACAGCAACGGCGACGGCGTGCCCGACATCGCCTGGTTTGGCAGGGATCTCGACAGCCCCGCCTGGGGAGACCCCGAGCTGCGGACGCTCTGCTACCAGCTCGACGGCAGCGAGCAGCGCTCGGAGCTCGGGCACTACCGCCTGTTCTTCATCCTCAACGCCGCCCCGAGCCTGCGGCACGTGCAGCTCCCGACGCTCTGGGGAGGCGCCCGCTGGGGCCGCCTCGTGGACACCAGCCTTCCCGCGGGCGAAGATATCGCCCTGCCCGGCAACGAGGTTCCCCTCGACCCGCCCGGCTTCTACCTGGCCAACCCGCGCAGCACCGTGGTGCTGCTCGGCCGCTGAGCCGACGACGTCACGCCGTCGGGCGGACGTTCTGGTTCAGGCGGAACAGGTTCGTCGGGTCGTACTTGGTCTTGACCGCCACCAGCTTGTCGTAGTTCGCACCGTAGGTCGCCCGTATGCGCTCGTCGCCCTCCTCCATGAGGAAGTTGACGTAGGCGCCGCCGGCCGAGTACGGGTGCAGCGCCGACCAGTAGTCGCGCACCCAGGCCACGTTCTTGGCGGTGTCGGCCGGATTCGGGTACATGGCGGCGATCACGTGCACGTACTTGGCGTCGCGGTAGAAGAACGCCGTGTCGCCCTTCCCAACGCGGTTCGCCGCGCCGCTCACCGGGTAGATGTGCAACGCCGAGTTGATGGTCGGGATCCCCGGCCCGTGGGTGACGTGCGCCTCGATCACCTCGTCCGAAAGCTCATTCACGAAGTCGGCCTTCCAGTAGTTCTGCAGCCCCTCGGGCACCAGCGCGTCGAACATGCTCTGGACGACCGGGTACGGCAGCGGGCCGAAGAAGTCGAGCACCGGCGGGCCAAACTTCCGCAGCGGCGCCAGCACCGCGTCGGCCTTTGCCTGCGGACCCGTATACATCGCCACAACGCCGCACAGCGTCTTGTTGTGCAGGTGCTCCGGGAACGGAGGCCCCGGCGGGACGATCAGGAACACAAAGAACGCGTTGAGGTCGTCGGGCGCCTTGTCCATGAAGTCGCGGTACAGGCGCAGCGCCTCCCGGGACTTCTCCAGCGGCCACAGGATCGGGCCGGCCATCACCTCGCTGACCGGGTGGAGCCTGAACTCGAACGAGGTCACAACGCCGAAGTTCCCTCCCCCGCCGCGGAGCCCCCAGAACAGATCCGGGTTCTTCTTCTCGCTGGCGGTCACGAAGCTGCCGTCCGCGAGCACCACGTCCGCGGAGATCAGGTTGTCGCAGGAGAGCCCGTACTTGCGAGTCAGGTGGCCGATCCCGCCGCCGAGGGTGAGCCCCGCGATTCCGGTGGTCGAGATGATCCCCCCGGGAGCCGCGAGCCCGAAGACGTGGGTGGCGTGGTCGAGGTCGCCCCACGTGCACCCGCCCTCGGCGCGGACGGTGCGCTTCTCGGGGTCCACGCGGATCCCTTTCATGTTCGACAGGTCGATCACCACCCCGGCGTCGCAGACGGCGTTGCCGGTCACGTTGTGGCTCCCGCCCCGAATCGCGACAGGCAGCCCCTGGTCACGGGCGAAGTTCACCGCGGCGATCACGTCGGCCACGCCGGCGCAGCGCGCGATCAGCGCCGGTCGCCTGTCGATCATCCCGTTCCAGACTTTGCGCGCCTCGTCGTAGCCGTCGTCGCCGGGACGGAA
>Ga0315296_10004897_pt1 | contig 10862 bp, 4 predicted proteins | sample YL17G14_18_MG_FD_203921 | JGI IMG/M metagenome (GOLD analysis project Ga0315296, IMG submission 203921) | Sediment microbial communities from Yellowstone Lake, YNP, Wyoming, USA - YL17G14_18 | ecosystem: Environmental > Aquatic > Freshwater > Lake > Sediment | place: USA: Wyoming | collected...
TAATAAATTGGAGATTCTCGCCCTGCGGGTGAGGCAGTCGCAGACGGGTGAGTAACACGTAGGAATCTACCCTTTGGTCGAGGATAGCTCGCCGAAAGGCGGGGTAATCCTGGATAAGTCTTGTGCTTCGCACATTATCAACGAAAAGCGAATCAATACGAATTTACGAATTCGGATATTCGTAAAAAATTAGTAATTCGTTGATGAGTGCGCGGAGCGCAATAGAAAGGCCATAACTGGCCACCGAAGGAGGAGCCTGCGGCCTATCAGCTTGTTGGTAGGGTAATGGCCTACCAAGGCAATGACGGGTAGGGGGCGTGAGAGCGTGATCCCCCACAATGGGACTGAGATACGGCCCATACACCTACGGGTGGCAGCAACTAGGAATAATTCGCAATGGGCGCAAGCCTGACGATGCGACGCCGCGTGCGGGATGAAGGCCTTCGGGTCGTAAACCGCTTTTGTCCGCTATAGTGGCGGGAGAATAAGCCACTGCTAACTACGTGCCAGAAGCCTCGGTGAAACGTAGGTGGCAAGTGTTATCCGGATTTATTGGGCGTAAAGGGTTTCGTAGGCGCTTGGTCGCATCTTATCTTAAAGCCTCCCGCCTAACGGGAGAACTGGGTAAGAGATGGATCAGGTAGAGTCTTGTAGGGGATGCTGGAATTCCTGGTGTAGCGGTGAAATGCGTAGATATCAGGAGGAACACCTAGGGCGAAGGCAGGCATCTGGGCAAGTACTGACGCTGAGGAACGAAAGCTAGGGGAGCGAAAGGGATTAGAGACCCCTGTAGTCCTAGCTGTAAACGATGGACGCTAGCTGCCCCGGGTTAAACCGGGGTGGCGTAAGCTAACGCGTTAAGCGTCCCGCCTGGGGAGTACGGCCGCAAGGCTAAAACTCAAAGGAATTGACGGGGACCTGCACAACCAGTGGAGCGTGTGGTTTAATTCGAGACGAAGCGAAGGACCTTACCTGGGCTTGACATTCCGATGAAAATCCGAGGAAACTTGGACCCTCCGCAAGGACATCGGAACAGCTGCTGCATGGCTGTCGTCAGCTCGTGCCGTGGGGTGTTGGCTTAAGTGCCGTAACGAGCGCAACCCCCGTCCCGTGTTAAATAATCACGGGAGACTGCCTCGAGTCTAACTCGGGGAGGAAGGAGGGGAGGACGTCAAGTCAGCATGGCGCTTATGCCCAGGGCCACACACACCCTACAATGCCCGTAACAACGAGTTGCGACTCCGCAAGGAGAAGCTAATCTCTTAAAAGCGGGCTCAGTTCAGATTGTGGGCTGCAACTCGCCCGCATGAAGTTGGAATTGGTAGTAATCGCGGATCAGCAGGCCGCGGTGAATACGTTCTCAGGTCTTGTACACACCGCCCGTCAAGTCAGCAAAGTCGGTAGTGGCCGAAGTCCCCCTTTTAGGGGGCCTAAGCCAAGATCGGCGATGAGGATTAAGTCGTAACAAGGTATCCGTACTGGAAGGTGCGGATGGATCACCTCCTTTCTAAGGAGTATCACGGCCCCGCCGTTGGCGGGGGAAGTACACCCGAGGTTTCTTAGATTTGCTCGTAAACCAAACCTAAGACATTCCTGTCACATCTTGGTTAGCAAGGAAACAAAAAATCCACCGATGAGGTGGGTTTTTTGGTGGAAGAAAAACGGGGTCTGAGAAACTGTTTATTACTGGTTGGTTTTCCAGAGATTGAGTCCTTGTTTTTTAGCCTCTTCTTCGGCAGAAAGCAGTTCTTCTTGATATTTGAGCTTTTTTCTTTTGGAATAAATGACGACTTTGGCGAGACCGTTTTCGACTAAACCTTGATTGAGCATTAGTTGGCCGTTTTGACAGCCTTTTTGGGTGGTGCAAGGAGCCAAGACATAAGCTAAAATCCGACCGAACTTATCGTCTTGATAGGCATCATATTCGAGTTTGACTTTTTGGTCTTCAACTAAACTGATGGTATATTCTAGGGCTTGGCCGAAATAAGGTTCGCCTCGATTGGGAGCATCAACGCCGACTAAACGAATGGTTCGGCCGTTTTTGAGTTCTAAAGTATCGCCATCAATAACTTGGGCGACGACTGCCTGTTGGGGAAAAAGGTTTAAGTTTTGATAAAAGCCGCCTCTTTCGACAAGTTTGGTGAGGTCTTTTTGCCAGTTCCAGCCGAGAATGGAGGCGAGGATAAGACCGGGAATGAAGACAGCGGGGAGGCCAAGGGAGACGAGAAGAGATTTGGTGAGGAGTTTTGGTTTTTGGGGTGTTTGGGCATGAGTTAATTGTAGCATTTTTAGACAAACAAAAAACCCACCGGTAAGGTGGGTTTTTTGAAGATGGGAAAAGTTTTTCTCCTTTGGCAACATTGCCAGAGGCTTTTCCCACAGGGTTCAGGGATCTAGTAGATCAGTTGAGGCCGACAAGACCGAAGTCTTGGGGCCTAATGACCTGGTACCATACTTCATCGAAGGAGTTTGGTGTCTTGCCCGGGTTGGCCCAGTCTTCTACCCACCAAAGAATGGGGTAGGTAGGATAGACGTCTTCCTCTTGGAAGAGCGAGCGAACAAGCCCAACCGGCCACCAGCCTTTGTCCACTGACCAACAGGTCAAGAGGGCCCAGTACTCTCCGTATGGGTCCAGTCTCCCATTGGCGAACATAGTATTGACCGACTCGGCGTACCGCCAGTATCCACCCCGGGGGTGGATTTTGGTCTGATCGGGTCCGCTCGGACCGGGGATGTCGAAGAGCGACTTCCCAGTTGGGACATTGTTAGTGAAGTCCCAGTTTACCGGGTCGTAGCTCTCCAATACAGGGCAGCCGAAGATCAGCTCCACTTGCCCTGCAGGCGTCTTATCCTCGGGGACCTCGCATGACTGTTCTTCGAGAACAACTGATGAGGTTCGACCGCATACGATCTCCGGCCGATAGTAATCGGTGGTCCAGGTTTCGTGAATACACTCACGCCACTGAGTTCCATCGACGCACTCCGACCACCCGCCGCAGGAGCTTGTCCCGTGCGTATCAACGACCTCGCAGACTTCCGGTAGACATGGTTCGGTTTGAGTGTCTGGCTCGGTCGTCCGAGAACACTCATGTTCCGGATGATACTTATCCGTTGTCCAGACCTCGCGCGTCCTCGTCCGCGAATGCTCACCATTGATACACTCGCCCCAAGGACCATACTCCGACCACTCACCGTAATAGGTGTCGACCTCAACACAGAAGTTACATGGTTCGGTTTGAGTGTCTGGCTCGGTGGTTCTCGAACACTCGTGCTCGGGATGGTTGACGTCGGTCGTCCAGACCTCGCGCGTCCTTGTTCTTGAGTGTTCGCCATTGATACACTCGCCCCAAGGACCATACTCCGACCACTCACCGTAATGGGTGTCGACCTCCTGACAGAGGTTGCACTCCTGGGTTTCGGTCTTATACTCGGTGGTCCGAGAACACTCGATTGACGGGTCGTTTTTGTCGGTGGTCCAGACCTGCTGTGAGCACTGGTGGCTTTGTTCGCCGTTAACGCACTCGCCCCAGGCTCCGCACTCCCACTCTCCGTAATGGGTATCGACTTCAACGCAAGTGGGTGGCGGACAGGTGATGGAGCAGGTCTCCGACCACAATTCTCCCGTTCCGGGGTGTCCAGGCCTTTGATAGGCCTTAAACTTGTAATTCCCCGGTTGGGTAGGAGCGTACGTTAAGGTTGCACACTCGCCAGCCTTGAGTGCCGGGACGGTACCTCCGCCAACCTGCGACCCGTCCTTCGGGTTGCCGGTTGACTTATACCATACTTCGTAGGCCACCGTGCCGGCCATATCCCCGTCTCCGGTGTTGCAGATTTGTGTAGTGATTTCCTTGCAGTCACCCGAACAAGAACCGGTGAACGACAAGGACGACTTGTCCCAGTCCGGCGGACAGCCGAAACTGGAACCTGGTCCCTCTTCCTGAGCGACTGCCGTTGGCGGTGGCGCCGCCATCAGTAGGCCAGTGAGGATGAGGGGTATGAGGGTCACAACCGCGATGAGCCTATAGAGGATCTCTTTCATCTCCTTTTCTCCTCTTTCTTTTTTTTCTCCGTTCGCCATCGAACAATCGTGCTAATTAAATAATCCCTGATTTCCCTGTTATTCCTTTGTTAAGGAGCGAAAGCTCCGAAAAGATTGACGGCGCTCTTTGCCGATTGCTCTTCCTTGAGCTTAAAATTAAGACCTTAAGAGAAACAACGCCTTTGCTGTTTCTTACGTGGTCTTAAGCGTATTATACACCTTTTGGCAAGAAAATTAAGACTATGGGATAATTAGATAATTAGGGGTAGATTTGGGTGGAGGGTGGAAAGGAAAAAATAATAGTGACGATTCTAAAATCGTCTTCTGAGACAGCGGAACCAATTCCAACTGAACGATAAATAGGCCTTAAAAGTATTTGGCGATGTGACTGACTCTTTAGAAATTTTTTTATTGTTACTTCAATTGTTTCTTCGATTTGGGAACCATCGGCATTTGTCCTAAACAAAATTTCGCCACCGTAAGGATAAAGACCTTTTTCTTTTAAAAGATCAAAAACCATTAAGCCCTCCGGAGTAGTATGGCTAAAATAATTCCTAGACGCCATATCTGCGCTTCGTTCACGAGCAAGCTCGACTAAAGGTTCTGAAAGATCGAGGGTATTGAGACCTGTTTGCAGTCTTAATTCTTCTATCGCCTGATAGGTTTTTTCTTCCCAAGGAGAAAGATGGATTTCTTCGGGAAAGATTATTTCAGGGGTTGGTATTGGAGTCAGGGTTGGAATTGGGGTTGACCTAGGCAAGATTAAATCTCCTTTTCTTAAAAGTTCTTCTTCTGGGGGATTTATTCGATCTGGAAGTTCAGGAGAGGGAGTAGGATTTACTTCAGGTGCGAGTAAGCAGATGGGGAATTTAGGTTCGGTAGTAACAGGTGGCCTAGGAAGAGGGGGCTGGCTGTATCTTACGGTTCCCATAAGTGCTAGCGTGATGATAAGGGGACAACGCTTAATATATTTCGCCGGACCGCTTTCAATTGACATGAGGAAATAATAACAAGAGACTTCTTAGAAATCAATTTCTATAGGATTAGGGGTAGATTTGGGTTTCGGTTTTCTCCACTTTCACCTCGGAGGTGTCCCTCCCGACGTCGCGTCGGGATTCCTCCACCTCCGAGGTGTATGAGGTGGACTCCGATTTTTTATAAGAGTACTTGTCGCTTACGCGATAAGAATATCTTTCTTGGGAGACCTTAATTACTTTCGGTCGGTTTTGGTTCTTGGACTTTGGTAGAGGAAGGGTATAGCCCAAGAAAGGCCGGGAAATCTGGGCATCAATCGTCAGTTTAGAAGCAATCTGAAACCGATCTAAAGCGACTAAATCTTTTTCCGTAAAAATCGCCCCAAATTCCTTCTCCAAAAGAGAGCCGTCATCCGCGCCGACGACAAAAGATATCAAAGAACCGGCATTGCCAAAAATCGCTTTTTGAACCTCGGGATCGATTTGAGCCATGTATTGATTGGCTAAAGTCAGATTAAGGCGGTATTTTCTCGCCTCAGAAAGAATCTTGATAAAAGAAGTGGTGGCGAAGTTTTGAAACTCATCAACGTAAAGATAGAAATCTTTTCGCTCTTCTTCCGGCACTGCTTCTCGCCGCATGGCGGCCTGTTGGATTTTAGTAATAATCATTGCTCCCAAAAGAGCGGAATTATCTTCCCCTAATTTTCCTTGAGCCAGGTTGACCAAAAGAATTTTCCCTTCATCCATAATTTTTTCCAAAGTAAGGCTGGATTTTGGCCGACCAATAATGGCTCGAATCAGGGGTGAAGTGACGAACTGACCGACTTTATTTTGAATGGGATTAATCGCCTCCTGGCGAAAGTTAGCTGGCATCTGATCAAACTCATTTCTCCAAAAGCTGGTGAGGACCGGATCGCTCAATTTGGAGACAGTTTTTTCTCGAAATTGTTTATCATTGAGAATCTTCAAAACATCAACTAAGGTGCTTCCCGGAGTCAGGGCTAAAGTCATGACCGTGTTTCTCAAAATATATTCCAATCTTGGCCCCCAGGAATAACCATAAAGTTTATGGAAAATCGAGACGATACCGGAAGTCACCAATTCAGCGTCAACCGGGGCGATGACTTCAAGAATATTGAGGGCTAAAGGATTATCACGGTCGGCCGGGTTAAAATAGCAAACCTCATTAATCCGATGGGAGGGAATGTAATCCAAAAGAATTTCCGAAAGATCGCCGTGAGGATCAATAATCGCCACCCCACGGTCCTTTTTAAAATCATCAATGGCCATATTGGCAATCAGCCAAGATTTACCGGTGCCGGTTTTTCCGATGATATAAACATGGCGGCGGCGGTCCTTGTCTTTGATGCCAAAAGTCAAAAGGCGGTTTTTGAATTCGGTTCGGCCGATAAAACAAATTTCCTTTTTCTGGTCTTCGGTCAGATTGAGGGAAGCGGGCAGGTCTTCGGGTGGTTCGGATAAAATTTGCCGTCCCCAGGTAACATTGGGAATTTGAATTGCCTTGCCCGGAAGATGCCAGAGAGTAGCCAGTTCAGAAGTAGAGAAGATTTGGAAGCGGGGAGTAAAACCTGGTTGATGGTTAAGGATGGTTTGCTGGAAATTTTTCTTTCTCAAGATTTTTGGTTTTTGAAAAACTAGGGCATTGCCATCACCCCGAGACAGGGCAGCAAAAGCGCCGCTTAAGGATTTCAAAAGCGGTTCGGAGGAAGCCATCAGGCGAAGACCGGCTTTTAAGCCCTCTTCCTGAATTTTTTGCTTGATTAAACTTTCTCCAGGCAAGGTTTTTTTTTCGGTTTCACTGACCTTAATGCCCGTTTCAATCGTCCTTTGGGCGGCTCTCTGCCAGCCGCGGCCCGCTTTTTGGAGTACCAACTGAATGAGCAGTTTGTCTCCTTCAGCCGCTTTGGACATAACCGCCAAAATCGAAGAGAGGGGGTCAACCTCTTTGAAATCCTGATAGGTTTTCAAAGGATAAAAATAGGGAGCTTGCTGAACCATTTGGCCGAAATAAAGCGGTTGAGTCGACCAGCCTTCAAGATAATTTTGGGAACGACTCAAGACGGCTAGGGGATAGGCGGCCAGAATTTGACTCTCGAAAAAAGAAAGCATGGACTCGGGCAGGACAGCGTAAAAATGAATTCCTTGTTGGGAACAGGCGATTTCTAGACAGAGCGACTCTGACTCTTTTCCCCGCAGCCGAGCCAAGAGGGAAGAACCGCTCAGACTTTTGGTAAAGCCGGCAAAAAGACTGGCGGCTGATTCCGGCGTATATTCGTTTTCCCGAGGAATTTTAATTTCCAGAATTTGGATTGGTTCAGACACTGGTTTCATTATAGCAAAAATTAAAAAGATAGTGATTCAATATTGAATTTATGGTAGAATGGTCAAAATCCTGGGTCGGTGGCTCAGTGGTAGAGCGTCGTCCTGATAAGACGAAGGTCGATGGTTCGATCCCATCCCGACCCACAGATTGAACTTCTAAGAATGATTTTTTAGATATTATTAAGGGCTTGACAGGGGAAATTTTGGTTGTTATAATACCAACAGTCAGGAGTCAGTCCTGGTAAAGAATAGATGAAAAGCCTGAAAAATTTAATTCAAAGAATAGTGGCGCTATTGCGTGGAAGTTAGAGGCTTTTTGAAGGCACTTTAAGAACTGGCTCCGTAAGGAGCCTTTTTAGTTTCGGGAAGTCAGGGCCCATGGCGCAACGGCTAGCGCGCCTCGTTTGCAACGAGGAGGTTAGGAGTTCGAATCTCCTTGGGTCCACAGATTGCTCTTTGAAAAGTGAAGAGAACAAAGGCTAAGTCTTAAACAGCCTGTTTTTTATTTAAGGCAAACAGTGGATGCCTTGGTGGTAAGAGCCGAGGAAGGACGCAGCAGGTAGCGATATTTGTCGGGGAGGAGCCTAGCATCCAGCGATCCGGCAGTTTCCGAATGGGGAAACCCACCCGTAAAGGGTATTCCACACCAATTGGTGTGGGAGGGGCACTTGGGGAACTGAAACATCTCAGTACCCAAAGGAAAAGAAATCAAAGAGATTCCGTCAGTAGCGGTGAGCGAAAGCGGAAAAGCCCAAACCCCGCCTTTGGCGGGGGGTTGTAGGGCTTCAATGTGGGAGTACCGAGGCTAGTCGAAGTCTCTGGAATGAGACACCAAAGAAGGTGAGAGTCCTGTAGGCGAAAGTTAAAGTACCCCTAGAAGTACCTGAGTACCATGGGGCAAATACCCTGTGGGAATCTGGGGCGACCATGCTCCAAGGCTAAATACTCTTACTGACCGATAGTGAACAAGTACCGTGAGGGAAAGGTGAAAAAAAGGGTTGATGACCCAGTGAAATAGAATCTGAAACTGTTTGCTAACAAACAAGCGGAGCCCCGCCTTTGGTGGGGTGACGCTGTGCCTATTGAAGAATGAACCGGTGAGTTTTCCGCACTACTTTATCTAAGTACTTATAGTACGGAGGTAAAGCGAAAGCGAGTGTTAACAGCGCGTCCAAAAAGTGGTGCGGGAAGACCCGAAACCGAGCGAGCTTACCATGGTCAGGGTGAAGTCCGATGAACATCGGACGGAAGCCCGAACCCGTGCCAGTGGCAATTGACTGGGATGAACTGTGGTAAGAGGTAAAATGCCAATCGAGCTCGGAGATAGCTGGTTCTCCCCGAAACATGTATAGGCATGGTCTTCTCGTCCAAAACACTCTTGGGGGTAAAGCACTGAATGGTCCCGGTGACGCAAGTCATCAGGATCAATCAAACTCAGAATACCAACGAGTGTGACGAGAGGAATCAGTCTTGCCGGGCTAAGCTGGTGAGACGAGAGGGAAACAGCCCAGACTTCCGTCTAAGGTCTCTAAATTTCTGTTCAGTGGTAAAGGAAGTACTCTGCCTCAGACACCCAGGAGGTTGGCTTAGAAGCAGCCATCCTTCAAAGAAAGCGTAACAGCTCACTGGAAGATGGGAGAGTGCGCCAAAGATTAACGAGACTTAAACAGAATACCGAAGACGAAGATCTTGTGCGCAGCACAAGAGTTTCCAGTTTCGATTTTCCAGTTGCCAATTAGTTACGAATTGATAAATTTGAAATTTGTTGATTAATTGGAAATAAGCGGAGCTTGTTGCTTCGCAATTGGTAATTGATAATTGGAGATTCTCGTGCTGTGCGCGAGGTGGTAGGGGAGCGTTGATATCGCGGTGAAGCTGATCTGTAAGGATTGGTGGAGCGTTATCAAGTGAGAATGCCGGTATGAGTAGCAAAAGTCCGATGAGAATTCGGACCGCCGAATACCCAAGGTTTCCTCCGCAATATTCGTTAGCGGAGGGTTAGTCGGATCTAAGGCGAGTCCCTCGCGGAGCGAGGGGGTAGCCGATGTAAAAACCGTTTATATTCGGTTATAAGAGGAAAATCGTTATTACCCAGGGATTGACGAGGTTGGATAGCCAAGCGCTGGGATGAAGTTCCAGTCGTTTAAATCATGAGGCAGTTTATGTTGGAAAATCCGCATAGACGTTTTAACCAAATGATGAATAAAAGTCTGAATCGCAAGAAACAGGCAATTTGGGGATTTCAACCTTCAAGAAAAGGTTCGTGGGGAGAGTTTTCTCTTTCCGTACCAAAACCGACACAGGAGGGTTGGTAGAGAATACCAAGGCGAGCGGGAGAAGGAGGTTTAAGGAACTCGGCAAATTAGCTGGGCGTAACTTTTGGAGATGCCCTACCCCGCCTTTGGCGGGGTCGCAGCGAATGATTGCTTGGCGACTGTTTAACAAAAACACAGGTCTCTGCAAAGCCGAAAGGCAAAGTATAGGGGCCGAAGCCTGCCCAGTGCCGGTAAGTCAAGGGGAGGGGTTATTTGCCTTCGGGCGGATGGCTCTGAACTGAAGCTCCGGTGAACGGCAGCAGTAACTATAACTGTTCGATGGTAGCGAAGTCCCTTGTCGGGTAAGTTCCGACCTGCATGAATGGCTTCACGACCAAGCAACTGTCTTGAGCCTTCACCCGGCGAAATTGAAATGGCTGTGAAGATGCGGCCTACGTACTCTAGGACAAAAAGACCCCGTGGAGCTTTACTACAGCTTGACGTTGGAATGGGATTGTTAATTGTTTAGTGTAGGAGGGACCTCGCCTTTGGCGGGGGTCAATGAAACACCTCCCTTTGATAATTTCAAACCTTACCTTTGAATCTTGAAAACAGATTCGGGGAAAGCGTTAGGTGGGTAGTTTGACTGGGGCAGTCGCTTGCTAAATGATAACGCGAGCGCACAAAGGTACCCTAAATCCGGATGGAAATCGGATGGTTAGCGTAAAGGCATAAGGGTGCTTGACTGCGAGGCCGACGGGCCGAGCAGGGTCGAAAGACGGTCTTAATGATCCCCCGATGCAGAATGGAATGGTCGGGGCTTAACGGATAAAAGCTACCCCGGGGATAACAGGCTAATCGCGCCTAAGCGTCCCTAGCGACGGCGCGGTTTGGCACCTCGATGTCGGCTCACCGCATCCTGGGGCTGAAGAAGGTCCCAAGGGTTGGTCTGTTCGCCCATTAAAGCGGTACGCGAGCTGGGTTCAGAACGTCGTAAGACAGTTCGGACTCTATCCAGAGTACGCGTTGGATTCTTGAGGGAAGCTGACCTCAGTACGAGAGGACCAGGTTGGAGGAATCCCTAGTGTGCCAGTTGTTGCTTTCAAGCGCATCGCTGGGTAGCTACATTCCTAAGGGATAACCGCTGAAAGCATCTAAGTGGGAAGCCCATCCCAAGATAAGGAATCCTTATAGACCCCTGGAAGACTACCAGGTTGATAGGCGGTCGGTGTAAGCCCAGTAATGGGTTTA
>Ga0315296_10004898_pt1 | contig 10856 bp, 15 predicted proteins | sample YL17G14_18_MG_FD_203921 | JGI IMG/M metagenome (GOLD analysis project Ga0315296, IMG submission 203921) | Sediment microbial communities from Yellowstone Lake, YNP, Wyoming, USA - YL17G14_18 | ecosystem: Environmental > Aquatic > Freshwater > Lake > Sediment | place: USA: Wyoming | collected...
TAGGCCGCCCCGCACACCCCCCTCCGTTGGGCCTTAATTTTACACTAATTATGGCACGCCAATTGCTTGATGCACATACCGTGCCAAATCACTCCGGCATGACATTAATACTGCATTTCCACTCCTACAGCAACTATCATACCGCAATAAAGAATCTGAATGGCATACGATTATAATTTGACACCACCCCTACCCTATGATACAATCTCGTCAATGCTCGATTTTCTCACTACCCTTGTTCCAGCACTGAGGAGATTTGTTATGTCAACTGACCGTCCAGATCCTAACCGCGAGCTAGGTCCGTTTTGGATTCACGTCGTAAACGTGCAAGTGGCCGATATGGAGGTGCCAGGGGTGGAAGGCACTGTCCCGACAGCACAGATCACAATCGAAGGGGAGTCCCTGAAAACTGGTGACTTTACCGTTTCGATTGGCTTGTCGATGGTAGCCGCGTCAGACTTGATTGACCTTTTGGGGTCGAAGCTACGCGAGCAAGGTATCGTGCGATGATTGCATTTAACAGGCGAGAGTCCGACCGTAATCCGACGTTGTATCAACCGCCCGTCTACACTGTCGTCGCACACAGCATGACAAGGCGGGATATTAACAGGACGCGGCGGATTGTTTGCGTGCATATCGTTGGGTCTTATCCCAATGGCCTGCAACAAAATGAAGTGGTGGTAGGTCTCTCGCCGGTTGGTGCCGCTGTTGCTGCAATGCGTTTAGCCAGGGAAGCATTGCTAGCGTATTTACTACCTTGGCGTAATTAACTAAGGGGATTGCCGTGGCTAATATCATGGATTCGCTGCTGAATGGTATGGGTTCGCTAAAGTCAGTTTGTGATGCGTGGCTAGAGCAATGCCCCGCCGGTTCACCACAGCAAAAGCTAGTCAGCGATCTATACAGCACAATTGCAGCGTATGGTGGCGAGAAAGTATCACCCAGGATCATTCAGTCTGTGTTCGTTGCGTTTATGAACCAGTACATTCTTGAAACGGGGTGGTCTTACACTTCCGTTTCGACAGGCAATATCACGCGGACATACTATCCAGATGATATTGTACGCCAGTCTGTCAAGGGATTGATGGACGGCTAATTTGCGTTACACTAGCCGCTCATTGTTGTTGGGTTGGTTCCATTCTCTATTTTAAGGATTGCTACCATGAGTACAAGGCAGACTGAGACGGGTCAAGAGTTGGTCGATTCGCTTGCCGCACAGCCAGCACCGTTACCGGGGGAGACAATGCTCCCGGCAGTTGTGGAAAGTGTGCTAGGCAATTTGGAAAGCCGGGCCTTTCATAACTTCGTTGGCGACGAGTTGCAAGTTTGGCAGCAAGTATCGAAAGCAACTGGGCCAGATACGATACCGGCAGATAAGGTGCTAGGGGAGAAAATTCGCTTAGTACACTTCTACTGTCATCAAGTAATGATCGCTGGGCCGTCGGCTGGCGAGTATGTCGATGCTATCCGCGTTGTGTTAATCGACGCTGACAAGCAAGGCTATTCGTTTGCGTCGAATGGGGTTGCTTCGGACTTAGCCAGGATTATCGGTGCGTTCGGTATGGGTCCGTACAATCCGCCGATTGAGATTTGCGTAAAGCAATTCCGCACGCGAATGGGCCGCAATGCCTATTCCATTCAGCCTTGGCAAACATAGGTGGCCCGCACTGGCTGGACGCACCCGCACTCTAACTTGCGGTTGCGGGGATGGATGGTACCATGTCCAGCCAGTGCTTTTCTTTTCTAGTGATACTATGTCAACAGCCCCGAAGCTGTCCGTCGCGGATTACAACGTAATCAAGGCACACAATGATTTGCTTATTGAGGGGGCACAGATTGACATACAGCGTATCCGGTCAGTGCCAGCCAAGGATAGGCCGGAAATGCTTAACGGTATGCTTGCTTATTGGCTTGACGTTGTGAAAGCCTTAAAGTGGTCAACGGCCATTGCCGCACAGAAAGCAAGGATCGCTATCAATAATGGTACCGACGTTTAGCGACGACTACCATTCTGCCTTATCTCGTGGGGCCGAAATCGGCCTAGCTCGTGCGATGAGTCAATCGCATGATAGCCGCACTGTGGGTCAATTCATTGAGAAGCGTTTGGGCAGCTTAACGTCTGTCGAGAAGGACGCCATTTCTAAGCTCGCCGAGTCGATTCTTAGTGCGGCTACATACATTAGCGGCCTAGAACCGGACGAAGAAATAGACGAAGATCAAATACCGACTAATCCTGAGCTATTCGGGGAGGATTGGGGCGGCAAGCGTCTATTCTGGTTCGGAGAGTGGCAGATACCGGGGACTGACGAATGGTATCGTTTCTCAGGGACGCTCCCTGATATTACGTCATATCCTGATATAACCGTGTACGCTGCCAATTTAGCGTCCAGTTATATCGAAGCATACCCTGATAAGTTTGTCGGTCCCAGCGGTGAAGTGCCAGAGAGTGTGACAGTGCGAATCCTTGGCGTAGAAAAGGCTTTCTAATATGTCGTCATTCCAGCGGACAGGTACCAAAGTCAAGTTTAATCACTCCAATGCTCTGCCACGCTACATTCTCTCGATCTATGTCCAGAAAGAAAAGCTACAGAATGACGTTAGCGGCACATACTTTAGCTTTCGCTTTAAGTCTGCTACAGTTGTTAGCGGGCGACTGTCACGCGGCAAGATTGGCGGAATAGTGTCGCATAGCTTCGATGATAAAGATAAGCTATGGGACTTCATACTAAACGCCACGCGGCATAATTACACGACTTGGCTTGTCGGTCACAATATACTCAGTGAGTTGATACTAACGGGGCTTCCCTACCGTTTCACTTGCGGAGATTTGACGATTGACAAGCCGCGTAGCAAACGCACAAGGGAGAATAACGACCATGACGATCCGCATTCATCGGCGTTGGCCGTCCTTGAAAGCCCGCCGACTATTATCGGATGCCGAGTGGGCCAAACTCAGGGCAGAATTGTTATTGTCGATCTCCTCAACTGGTTTCCAGGAACAATTTCTACCACAGAAACAGCCTGTGGACTTAAAGCCACTGAGGGACGTACCGCAAGGAATGCTAATGACAAGATACAAGCACCCGCGTTATCGCACGCTAGTAATATCTTATCGGCGTTTGAGGGACTTATTAGCTGGGTAGGCGAGAATCAAATGGGTCTGTTTCGCTACACAGCGTCGAGTCAAGCAATGGGGGCGTATCGTCATCGGTTTATGAAGCATCCAATTTACGTGCATGATAATCTAGCGATACAGAAGCTAGAGCGGCGTGCATACTTTGGCGGTCGTTCTGACGTATTCAAAATGGGAGAGTTCCACGAAGTTATGTACCAGTGCGATACGAACGCATTGTTTCCCTCAGTTATGCAAGATGGCTTCTTTCCCTACATACTTAACAGGTATGAGGAACGTCATGCTATGCTCAAATTGCTCCCGTCCATTGATTGGTCTGCTAGTGTTGCCCACGTCGAAATCAATACACGAAAGCCACTTTATCCGCTCAGAACAGATTTACACGTTATTTATCCAACAGGAAGTTTCGTTACAACACTGTGCGGAATGGAATTACAGCGTGCCTTTGATGCCGGCTGTATTGTGCGTTGTGGAAGCTGGGCAGAATACAAAATGGCTCGCCTGTTTGAATTGTGGGTAACAGAATTATGGGCGATGCGTCAGAAATACCGTGCGGAAGGCAACGCACTATATGAGCAATTCACTAAACGGATAATGAATAGCTTATATGGTAAATTCGCCCAGCTAACGCCCACATGGGAAAACGTCAATACCGATGATACGCTGTTGCCATTTACAACCGAAAGTAGGCGAGATTACGTTTCGGGTGAGTGGACTACCTTGCGTGCCGTTGGGTGGCAGACCCAAAAGCTATGCAAACGAGTTGAGCGGCCAGGGAGTTTCTACGCCATTGCTGCATTCGTTACAGCAGCAGCACGGGCCAGAATGGACTATGTACGCTTAGCTGCTGGCACACGAAATGTATACTACCAAGGGGTTGATAGTATCATAACAAATAGGAAGGGTATTGATAATCTGAATATGGTAGGCGAGATAATGCCTACCGAACTAGGCAAACTCAGAATTGAGTATGAGTCTGATTACGGCAGGATACGTGGCATATCAGACTATCAGATAGGTAGTCGGGAAGTGGTGGCAAGCAGAGCGTTGACAGCGGAAACCACTGACTTGGGCGACGTGCTACAGCACAAATACTACGTGATGGACCACTTATTTAAGAATGGGCCAATCGACGAAATAGAACTGAAACTAGAACGCTGGCAACGCACTAATGGATACGCCAAGGGTGCGGTTCAGCCGGATGGTTGGGTATCGCCATTGGAGCTAGGCGAAAGCCCAATATCTTCGTCGGTCGGTTCCAGCCCAGAGGAAGCAGCAGCTTCGGCTAACTGACGCACGACAGTTATGAAGTCTGACCGCTCTGCTCCCTTCATTTGCCCAGCGGCTAGGATTGCAATCTTTAGACACTCGTCAACGTCTAAGCCGTATTGATCGGAACAGACAAAAGTGCCGTCTTTCACTATCTGGATTGCTTCGGTTAGTGGCCCCTCCGTTGCCGAATAAAGTTTCTCAGCGGCCGAAAGCAATTGCTTGTCGCGGTTCTCCCGCAACTGTGCTTTCTTTTTACGTGCGTTAGCAAGCCTGTCAGCGTTTCGCTTGACTGATGCGTTTGCTTTATCTCTTGCACGCTGTACCTTGTCGATGTCTGACTGAGTTTGCTTAACGATTCGGTCAGCTTCCTTGATTGCTCTGAGGGTGTTGGCTTGTACGCAATCGTACAATAGTAACGCGGCATTCTCCTCAGAGTATCCAAGCCGCAAAAGTCTGTCCATAAAATCGGGTTGGCTAATTGCCCCGATGTACAGCCAATGGCACAGCTTCTCAACTGCCACTTGGCGTCCGGTTGCGTTACGCTCGCAAGCGAAGTTACCGACAAGCTGCCCGATACGATCAGCAGCAATCCCACGATTCGCAAGGAAATGTGTCGCTTCGTCATTACTAATCTCCCCATTCATGTAACGGTGTTTGATACCACGTACACAGTCTAAGGCCAACGCATTAGCAATGCCATCATCGGCATCGCGTAAAAGCCTGTATATTGTTTCGGCTGGCATACCGTCAGTTTGCATTCGCTGATTAGCTTCGTCACGCGACAGTGTGCCAGCTATGTAGTTCTTCTGTGCCGCATGATCGACGATTTGGAATGATAGCTTTGTAGCGATTAACTCTATCCCTTCACCACTGACACCCCAGCCGGATAGATAGGCTGAGAATTGAGCCTTAGTCATCAAGCCTTTAGTATAGCAACTGGCCCACGTTGAACGCTCGAACTCCCATTCTTTATCCTTTAGTGCTTGTGTTGCGGTTTGCTCATCATAGCCATCGGCTGTTAGCTCAGCCTTAGCAACGGCAGCGGACGAAACCTGCTCTATCCAACGCTGCAAAGCCTTATGACCTAGTATGTCCACTCGTCTAGCTGGCTTGTATTCTTTAAGGTACACTTCGATAGATGCATCGTCCGCACCTGTCAGCCGCAACGCCGGCTTTAGCTCATCTTCGGACAACGCTCCGCTAGTGTACGCTCCCTTGATTGCACGAATTGGGAGTGGATTAAACGCGGTTGCTAGATAATGCTTACGCCAATATGGAGCTATCCCCAGCTTGTCTAGCGTTGCGTCAATATCCTGCCTTAGCTGACTCTCTCCGCCTACAGAATTATCGTCGCGTAATCTGCTAAGGAAGTTAAACAGATCGCTAACGCTTGGATCACTCCAATGGGCACACCAAAGCAATCTGGCCGTTTCTTGCTTAACTGCGTCAGCAGCTAGCCATTGCTCTAGCTGTCCAGACTTAAAAGTAGAAAAGCCTGACTCTAGCTGGAAGTGGCTCACATTGTTAGCGTTAGTAACACCCTTCTGGCCCATTCTAATTACTGAACCAAGATCAGGAACGTGGTCAGACAGTGCGACGATATGACTAACAACGTCAGTATCAAGGTAGCCAAGCTGGCGGAAACCTGCATATAGCACGTTGTCGTCAATTAACCGACGATCACGCATGGCAATTAGCTGCGATGCGTTGGCTTTGGACTTGGCTGCAAAGGCAGCTTGATTCATTGAGTCATTACACAGATTTGCTATTGCCCAATGTGCGTCTAGTTGCGGGCCAGTTATCGCGTCAGATAGATAGGCATCCATTGCCTGTCCGGGCGATAGATACTGTTGACGGCTAAGAGCGTTAGCAGCGTACCGAATCGAATCGGTATATGGACTAAAATCCATTCCTGTAAACTTACTAACTACGCCAATGTTCGTTAGCAAGTCAAGGCACTGTGACCAACGTGGATCGGCTACCCCGCAAGCTGCCGCAACTAGCGGCGTCATCTGCGACGCCCAAAACGCAGGGGCACCACTCAACACCCTTGCCGTACCATACACAACGTCAGACACGCGGCCTAGATTTAGACCCTCAAAGCCAAACTGTAGCAATCCAGAGAAACCTTGTACATTAGCAGCCGCTAGGTTTAGGCCGGGATTGTTAGCCAATATGCCGTCGATTGCCCGTCCGCTAATATAAGCGTCAATCTGGCAATTGAATGAGTCAGTGAATACCGGGGAGATATGTCCCGGCTGCGGTAAATGAATGCCAGTGCGATCGCAGAATTGCTTAGTTTGCTCAAAGGCCGACTCCTCTGTACTGGCCGCAATGCCTTGCGTCCATTCTGGCCCAGGCGAGCCTAGCTTAACTTCGCGGACAACTACTGAGCCTGTCAGTGGATTGCACCATCCTAGATATTTCTTCTCCTCCTCCTCACACGCTGACGGATCGACACTGACGCATTCCAAGCCTGTACACTTGCACGGCTTGCACCCGCACGTATCGCAAGATTCCCCTTCCTGAGATAATGAATCACACGGGCTTTCTTTCTTGGCTTCATCTATGCACGCTCCCGCACAAGCTACAGCGTATTCAAGTGTGCCACCTAAGCCAGCCGCTAAATCAGCCTTGCATTCATCGCACGATTTAGTATGTCCACGATAGTGTTCATCAATCAAGTCGATGATTTCCTGCTTGCACTTATCGACGATTTCGCACTTGTTATCAATCTTACGCTGGAGCGTGTAATTGATTTCGAGTAGTGCGGCAGTTATGGCAGTTAAGCCAACGTCAAGTGCACCGCAGATACATTTCTCCGCACAATCGCCAGCTTCGGGCGAGTAATCGAAGTTAAAGTATCCGCCGCTATCGTAATCTTGACTGACCATCGACAGGCTACCTTATGGCAGTTGTGGAGCAAAATAGGCTTTCATGTTAGCAATGGCCGCTAGCTGTGCCTTTAGTGACTCACGGTAGTTTTGGCATTCAATGCCACACTTCTCTGCTTTCTCAAACTCTGATGCAATGTCAGTTAAGCCACGCTCAGCATCGAGTAGTTTCATGTAGCTTTCTTTAGATAGTTTTGTCCCGTCCATTGCTATTGACTCCTGCTAAATTCAGACAATGCGGCTGCAATTACTGATTCCGGCAATATGAATTGCGTAACGCCAACAGTATGTGACGTACCGGACACTGTGATAGTAAATTCTTTGGTAACTAAATCCCCATGTTCAGTCAACCATAAATCTACCATTGTCTCAGACGAAAATAGCTTAGCAACCGTTACGCCATCAACAGTGATTATGCACGTTGACGTAATAACAATTAGTTGTGTAGCTGTCGCAAAGCGAATACCAACGCGATCTGGACTGCGTGGTATCACTTGTGGAGTGCCAGTCACAACCACGTATTGGTCAAGCTGTGACCTGATCTGTCGCCCGAGTCGATAGTCAGATATGCACATTGTCAATCTCCCACTTGAATTACTTCGGTAACTGAAACGGACGCTGCCCCCGCTGGCGTCATAACCCAAATATCACGTTGAATAATTGGTCCGTAATCACGATATAGCATTAGCGGGGTTGCAATCGATCCGCCATTAGCGATTGCTGGCCCAAGTGCCCCAGTATCAGCGTTATTAACGCCAATACTATTTACCGTAGGAGAAAAAAACGATAACGCACGCCTACGTGGATTGCCATTTAGTACCTTAATCCACGCTGCCCCCGCTGGCGTTGTTACGGTAGTTGTTTGCGAATCATACACGAACTAACTCCGTTACAGCCAAGCCAGTCATGCCGGCGTTAGGCTTGATACAAACTGGCTCACGTACTATATCACCATAAATCCGATAAGGCATGATAATATAGTCTGAGCTAAAGTTAGTCAGCCCAACCACTGATGCCGTTGGATGATTTACCGTATCGTAATCATACCCAAAGGCCTGATCGTAAGGGTCAGACAGTATCAGCACTTCCCGCAATGTATTCCGTGGTAACACTGTACGCCAGTTAAACGGCAAGGCAGTTACTACAACCGCCTTGCTATTTACAGTCAGACCGCCGCACCATGTTTCACGTCCGCAACAGGCCGCTTCGTCCTGTATATCAATATACCGCAGGGCGTTATTCACAGCACTAATGTTAGTAACATGAATATCGCTCCACAGTAGATCAAAGAACTCGCAGTACAAGGCTGGCACAATCTGGTGCGAACTACTCGGCGTCCATACAACACCACCTTGCCCCGGCTGTCCTAATGAAAACGTAAGCAAACTTGGATTAAGCAACGCGGCAATAAAGGCAGAACGATAAACCGCTCCGGGGATTACCTTTGTTTCCCCCGGAGCGAAATTCAGCAAGCCAAATTTGTAGTTGTAATAATCCACACTTTAGCCGACGCGAATCAGGTCCATGAAAACAGTCTCAGCGGTATCAGCCGCAACCGCAAGAAACTCCAGTGAAGGCATACGGTAGCTGTGGAAATTTCCCCACACGCCAAGGTTACCATTGTGGAAGAAAGGCCACTCTTGGGCGGTTACTGCCGCATTGCCGATGCAACCCGGACGCTCCCATTGACCTTCAAACGTCAACCGAGCGGCTAACGCTGTTGCCGAGAATGCTGCAAGTCCAACGCAAACATAATTACCAGTTGGAAGCGCATCGCTCCACGTGATTGCTGTCTGTGTCCATCCCAACGCTGTTAGCGTTGTGGTTCCCACCCCGCGAATCGAGAAAATGTTACCTTGCGGTGCTGGCATAACCGGCGTCAACGCTAAGCCAAGCACAGCCTTGACAACAGGCGTAGCAGTATTCTGCATGACTACCGACATTTCCTCCAGCCCCTTCAGTGTGAAGGGGTTGCGGTCGAAACGTGCAAAGGCTGGCAGTGCACCCGGGGCAGCCGCATTTTCCAGCGGGCGAATCTGCTGCTGGCAAATCTGCCGAATGCTAGGCGTTACGATCCGTGCATTCGTTTGCGTCAAGCCAGCTACCATCGCGTACAGTAGCTTGGCGTCAGATTGCGGCAGGAAATGTCCATTCTGAATCGTCATCAATCCGTCCGGAATCGGCGTCATGTCAACGTCGGTTGCCGCTACGCCAGTACCCTGATAAGCTACGGTGTGAAACATAGCAATGCTCCATATCTCCGCCAATAGCGGATAGAATTGTGCCGTTGCAGGTCCGACATACAGCGTGCAAGTGCGGACCATCCCAAGGTGAAATAGAACACCCTCCGCCAAGAATACACTTGACGAAGGGTGTTAATGAACCACGACAGATAGGGCAACGGGTTAGGCTGTCGCAAACAGCATTTCGCCCACGGCCTTGGATAGATCGAAGCATAGCTTGACCACATCCGGGTTGACTTTCTTGCCGCTCTTGATTGCATCGTTAATCGTCCGTAATGCACCTTGAGCACGCTGGACAGTTTGCAAGGCAAACTTCTCAGCTTCGGTCATTTCGTGATCGTATTTCTTTCGCTCACGAGCAACCTTCCCCTTGGCAATGTCCGCTGGCTTGCTGCCACCATAACCAATGGCATCCTGCGGATTTTTCTTAACATCAGCCATGACTAATCTCCCTAAGCTAGAACAATGTGTGCGACAGGTGAAATCCTGTCCGCTCAGCACATTATAGCAGACTAAGGGAGTCTGTCAAGTAGCTGAACAAGAATTATGCCTGATATTTGAAACCAGCGTTGTATTGCATCATCGCAACCGCCCGCTGGATATTCTGGTTCACGTCGCCACGCGGAGGAAGCTGGCTGACGCCTTGCTGTAAGAACGGCAAGAACTGTGCCGCAAAGGCTTGCACCTTCGGCTTGGCCGTTGTTGCCCCTTGACTAACGCGGTTGACCCCCTTGTTAATCATATTCTGCTGCCAGCTTTGCAGCGTCGTACGTCGAAGACCAGCTTCGATTTTGCCGCTAGCGGCAGCCGCTTGGATGCCTTGCACCATTCGCGGGATTGCTGCGATTGCAGACTCAGCCGGGTTGACTGTGACCGCGTTAATACCGGCAGTCATCTTTGCAGAGCAATTCGCCATGCCAGTTTGCCAGTTGTTTGCGAACGCGGCAGGAGTGATATTCTTCATTGTCGCACGCTCCCTTATACTGTGATCGACGGCACTGAGGCTTAAATCCTGACCGCTCGACTAGGAAGGATTGCCAAAACCTAATCGAGCGATCAGTTGCCGCACACAGACGGACGGCCCCGGTATGCAAAGATTGTACCAAAAGTGAGGAAAGATTGTCAATGGTTTGGCACGGGAAACCTACCCCCACCCCACCCCGGAAAACCAGAATATAGTTTCGTGCCAAAGCGGAAACGGCACGGAATTTTCTCGGATTCTACGGAAGATACACAAGATACGGGTTCAAAATGGGAAATGTGGGTTGTCAAGTGTAAAATTAAGGCCCAACGGAGGGGGGTGTGCGGAGCGGC
>Ga0315296_10004899_pt1 | contig 10854 bp, 11 predicted proteins | sample YL17G14_18_MG_FD_203921 | JGI IMG/M metagenome (GOLD analysis project Ga0315296, IMG submission 203921) | Sediment microbial communities from Yellowstone Lake, YNP, Wyoming, USA - YL17G14_18 | ecosystem: Environmental > Aquatic > Freshwater > Lake > Sediment | place: USA: Wyoming | collected...
CCGTCATGCGGAATCGTTTCTGTGACGCCCTTAGATACTGCCTGAACGGTCAGGTTCCATTCAGTGTTGCTTATGGTTGTCGACCCGTCGATTACCATGCAAAGCTGGATCCTCACGCTCGAAGCAGTCGCACACGTCGGGGCGAATGCAAAAGTAGACATGAAAGCGATCATGAATAGGCTGACCAAAATGGTCTTCTGCCTGCCTGCAAACATGTTCTTTCCCAACCTCTCCCCCAACCGATTCTGGAACCCTTTTCGTTCTGAAACCAATTAAGCCTTACTGGAATAGTCCGTTAATCCAAACGTCACCTCTTCCGTCTGTGAGTTGCCACGATCCAAGTGCAATGTACGCTTGCACGGTAGAGGTTTCGAAAAGGCATATTAGCCCCTTGTCACAACAAAAGATTTTATGAACTACAAAGAGAGACAGGAAATAATCGCCAGTTCACCCATTTCTTTTGCGTATTTGAAGCGTTTCAATGCAGCTGCAGGTGGCTTGCATCTGATACAGGGAATTACGATGCTGATTCTGGGTTTCCAACTGACATGGACAAGAGACGTATACACTTTCTATCTGAAACTGAGTTCCCTCAATGTCTTACCGCCAGGATTCTCTGCGGTACCAAACCCTCAGGTTCTCTTCACCATCAGTAACTTGGGAGTGGTTCTTGCATCTTTCCCTCTGATTTCTGCGATAGCACATTTTGTGATTGCGTATCCCAAGAACAAGAGCTACAACGAAAACCTGAAAAAGGGAATGAATCCTTACCGTTGGTACGAGTATGCTTTTTCAAGCTCGATAATGATAACGTTGATTGCAACTTTCGTTGGCGTCTGGGATTTCTGGTCGTTGATCATGATCTTTGTGCTGAACGCGATGATGATAATGTTCGGATACCTGATGGAACTCGTGAACCAGAAAACCGAGAAAACGAACTGGTCCGCCTTCAACTTGGGCTGCATCTCCGGCGGACTTCCATGGGTCGTGATCTTCGCCTATTTCACGGCCGCTGCCAACTCCACAGACGTAAACCCGCCTACATTCGTATACTTCATACTATTCATCTACCTTGTTCTCTTCATGATCTTCGCAGCCAACATGGTTCTACAGTACAAGGGCGTCGGACGCTGGAAAGACTATCTGTACGGTGAAAGAGTCTACATAATCCTCAGCTTCGTAGCGAAAACACTCTTAGCCTGGCTCGTATTCGCAGGAATATTCGCACCATTCTAAACTATTCAGGCAATTTCCTCTTTTTTCCATCTACGAACTCAATTTCGGAAAAAGCAGAAAAAGAACAGTCTTGTTACACTTTTCGGTTACAACTCTTTGCGTTTCTCCTACATTTCAATAAGCGCGCGCGAAATAGAGTGCGCGTTAAGCATATAAGTGGCTCAAGATTTACTCCCAGAAGCAAGGTATAACGTCTGAAAGGTGGGCATTTTGAGCATCCAGTTAAATCCGATAGGCTTTGTAAAAACGAAATTTGCTGGTGAAGAGACGAGAAATCAGCCGGTTGAGGAACTGGAAGCGGATATTGAAATTCTCGACAAGTACGCTGATGGTCTAGAAGCTATTGATGGTTTTTCTCATCTGCTGATTCTCTTTTACATGCACAACATCACCGTGGAAAACAGAAAACAGCTCAAGATCAAACCTAGAATCGTTGTCAGGTATGGACTGAACCTTGAAGAGGTCCCCTTGGTTGGAGTGTTCTGCTTGGACTCGCCTAACAGACCAAATCCTATAGGCTTGTCTGCAGTGAGACTGTTATGGAGGAAGGGCAAAATCCTTCACGTCAAAGGAATAGATGCTCTTAACGAAACGCCTGTGCTAGACATCAAACCTTACTCTCCAGCAAGAAAAATCGAGAAATTCGAATTACCCGAATGGTACAAAAACATAATAACCAAAGCAAGGGCAAAAGGTCACGACATAACAGATTTTTGAATGGTAACGCTATGCAGCGCGCACTTACTCGCCCTTTTTTCTCAGGGTCTCCGGCATGAAAAGGAAAATGGGGATAGCCGCTATAGTTGTGGCTATCATTAGAAAGATCACAAAGATGGGTGAGAACATGTCCCAGAGCAGTCCTCCGATGGCAGGAGCTATCACCAGTCCGACAACTCCATCAAATATGGCAAGCACGCTTAGCCAAGTGCCCAGAAGTTGCGGCGGCACCATTTCGGTCGTCATCGCTGTTTGGAAGGCGGAAAACAACACGATTGCGCCTAGAAGGAAGGTTGAAATGATAAGTTCTGCTGAATTGCGAGCATAGATTAGCATGAACATGGAGACGAGTAACAGCGGCATGGTTAGGTACGTTGCACGTTTTCTACCTATCACGTCGGCCAGTTTGCCCATCGGAAAGGAGAAAGCTATAGGGATAACCCACATCGCCATAGTCATCTGTCCGATCACGTATTGGTCTGCTCCTTTCACCTGGGCCGCAAAAAGAGTCCAATAGATCCCGCTCAGGTATATTGGGATTCCAACGAGACTTGTATAGACAATCCAGCTTTTCACATGTTTTGTTTCGCTGAAGAGCTTCCTCATATTCTGTATGAAACTAGCGTCTTCCGTTCTCTTTGCTCTTGCCAGAGTCATTTCTCGGGGATCTCTGAATAACCTCCAGATCATCACAAATGTGAGACAAAGACCTGCGAATTGGACAAGGTAGAGCGGACGGATTCCTTGAGTGTTAAGACCTCCGAAGACTGTAACGAGATAAGCAGCGATCACAGGAGCAGCGAGTTTTGGAAGAGCGGACACCACGTCACAAAGCGCCATTCCAGTTGCTCTCTCGTGGCTTCTGAAACAGCTGCCACATATCGTCGGACAAACAGTGGAGGTTACCCTCAAGGCAAACGTCATTACGGCCAAGGCCGGAATCACCATCCACCAGTCCGTAGCCGTGAAGAAAAATAGGGACCCCAACGCGATTAGTGCAACTCCAAGCATGAGAATAGATTTGATGTTGTAGCGACTTGAAAGCCAACCCACAAAGAGCGCAGCCCCCACTGAAGCGATTCCCCCAATAGCGGTTCCGAAGCCGAGTTGAATTGCCTTCGCTCCAAGGGCAACAATGAAAATCGACTGATACTGCTGCGTTGCCGTGAGGAAAAAGTTCTGACTTACGTTTCTTGCTAGATTGACTTTGAACGCTCTTTCCTGCTTGAGAAGAAACCTGAATGATCTATTCAGTACAGTGCCAACAGGCAAACATTGCACCTGAGAAGTGGAAGGTTAGCGAGTATGTTCTATTAAAGCTGTCTTGAGCACGCGCTGTAATTTTCTACGGTCCCACATAGCGCGCTACTTTCAGCACACACAACAAGAGGTTAGCACACTTAAGCTTGCCTGCATGAAATTATGTTATTACAATGAGGGCATTTTGCCTAATCTTCATCATGTACGAATTTGCCCCCTGAAAGCGCGCGCTAAGTGTGCGGTGGGAGATCGTAGGTAGTGTTGGCTCCATCTTTGGTGCCGAAGAAGATCTGATCTGTCATGTTTGTACTAAGTGTTCTGTGGAGAATGAGGGTATTTTTGCTATCTCTCCAGACGATAATTTCTGCACTACCAGTCACATCGTTCGATGACAATTGCACTCTCGTTGAAATAGGAAGTCACCAGTTATGGTGAAAAGTACTATGCGAGGTCCACTTACCATATCTTGCAAAGGTGGCGAAGTTGTAGCCATCCTCAGCCAATCTGCACGTACGCCAAGATCAACAGAAGAATTTCCTTGAGGATCTACGAATTTCCAGAAGTCATTCAGTATTGCGCAATGCTTAGACTAGCCTGTTTGTCGCTTATAGCGCGCGCTTAAGGTTGGTCAAACGCCCAACTGGACTTGTGCAAAAGATCAATAATTGTCGTCACGCCTAGGTTTTCGCTAATCGATCGATCGGAGGGCGCTCTACCGATCGTTTTCATTTTTCTCAATCGGCACTGTCATTTTTTCAAGTTTATTATTTTCGAAAAGCTGGATTGCCTCCCTAACCTCAACTCCTTTTTGCAGAATATAGACTTGAACCAAGCTGTCTCTTAATAGGTGGAATGGACCTTCGCCCATGCCTCCTGCAAGCACCGCGTCAACTTTTTCGTTTACTAAGAATTGAGCGGCACCTATTCCTTTCTTCTTCGCTATTTTCGCTGTTCTATTGACCTTGACATAGGCATTCCTTGTTTGGTTATTCTCCAGTTCTATGAAGGCAAAAAAAGGTACATTGCCAAAATGAGCAGAAGTCTTTGATTCCAATCCGTTGTCTTCCACCACTGGAATGCCAACCTTGATTTTCTGTTTTTGTACGGGTTCTACATGAATCGTAATTGATTCAATATCCTTGAAGCGTTTTCTGATCTTCTCTTCGATCTCATCTGAAATCTCATGTGCTTTCTCCAGAGGAAGAGCTTCTTCCACCTCTACATGCATCTCTCCAAAGGACACAGGTCCTGATTTATGCAATCTGAGATCATGCACTCCTCTTACTCCTCGCACCTTCTCTGCTATTTCCTTCATTTCTCTGGCCTTTTGCGGACTCAAACAAGCATCCATAAGAACCAATACAGCATCTTTTCCAAACCATAACCCCACTTTCATAACGTACACCCCAATAGCCAAGCCCGCCAAAACCTCAGCCACCGAGTAACCTAGGCTGGCAAATAGTACTCCGGCGAAAACCACCAATGAGGTATACACGTCCACCATTCGAATGTTGCCCTTCACTGACCAGTGACTGAGAGCCGATGAGGTTCCCCACGTTCTTCTTATACCTGCCAAGAAAGTAAGAGACTAACCCTGAAAAAGCTGCGACCGCGAGAACGGCAGAAGGAAACAGGACAATGCTGGGTTCGAACAGTTTATCCACAGCTTCTTTCAGGATCAGAATACCCGATACAACGATTGTCACGGCGACTATCAGCAAGGCCAAGGTTTCTGCTTTGTAATAACCGTATGGAAATCTTTCAGTAGGTTTTTTCTGAACTAGTTTGAGCCCAGCCCACACTGCAATCGAGGAAAAAATGTCAGCAAAGGAATGAATCGAGTCTGCGAGTAATGCCACGCTCCCCGAGATCACCGATACTATGCCTTTCAGGAGGCTAAATGCTAAGAGAATAGCTGCAGAAATAATTGCAGCTCTTTCTCCTTTTTTGAAAAGTTGGTTCTTCTCGTTCATTCTGGAATCAAGCTCTTAGAGTCCTACTTCTAGTGATGGTGTGCGTGATGGCAGCCTTCGGTAAGCTCTTGAAGCTTGTCATCATTGTATGCAGCGACTACGTCTTTGACCGTATCTGCATTCGCCTTCAGCACTGCCACTCCTGCTTCTTGGAAGCCAGTTAAACCTCTTGGGCCCATTCCGTAGGTTATTATCGCGTTCGGTTTCCGCTCCAGAATGTGGTCGTGCATGTGTCCTTCGCCCCCGAAGTGCTCGCCCTTATTTTCCATGGTCTCGACGTTTTCGACTTTTCCGTCCTCGTCCAAAGCCACAACAGCATAGAAAGGCGCTCTTCCGAAATGTTCTGCTATCCTAGCGTTCAAACCGTTGTTATCTGACACAGGAACAATAACTGTAGTTTTCATTGCGTCACCTCCTTTTTCACTACTTCCTCGCCTTCTGTTTCAGGAAATCTTCGATCTTCTTGACAATTTCCATGAAGGACTTCGAAGCCGCAGAGTTAGGATGCTCGACGATGAACGGTTCCCCTCGATCAGCATCCTCACAGATTTCTTGATCTATCGGAATGCTTCCAAGAAACGCGATATTCAATTCCTCAGATATCTTTCGCCCGCCCCCAGACTCGAATATGTCAGATTTTTTTCTACAATGAGGACAGACGAAGCCGCTCATGTTTTCGATGACGCCGATTATGGGCATTCCGAGCTGCCGAGCAAAAGTGACAGACTTCTTAACGACCACTTGTGAGACTTTAGATGGGATCGTAACTATCACGACGCCGTCCATTTCTGGTAGCAGCTGAGCAATGCTTAGCGGTTCATCCCCTGTCCCGGGAGGCAGATCAATTAGCAGAATGTCCAAGTCTCCCCAGACTATCTCTGACAGAAACTGGCGAATCGCCGTCATCTTCAGTGGTCCACGCCAAATCACTGGCGCGTTTTCATTAGGCAGTAGGAAGTCCATTGAAACAACCTTTATCCCTAATGTGCCAGAGGCTGGAAAGGCTCCTGATGGGCCCACTTGGAGTCTTTGGCCTGTCAGTCCGAGCATTCTCGGTACGCTGGGGCCATGTATGTCGGCGTCAAGAATCCCGATATGGTCGGCGTGTCCATGCATGGCGAGGGCCACGGCCAGGTTCACTGCCACTGTGCTTTTGCCCACGCCTCCTTTGCCGCTTATTACGGCTATCTTGTGTCTGATCTTGCTCATTTTGGCCCTGAGCTTCTGCTCTTTGTCCGAGAACTGTTTTTTTCTCTCTGTGACTTCTTGCGTGCTTGTCAATTCGAAAACTCCTTCATATTTCAAAATGGCCTCTGTGGCCTCTTCCTATTCGAGCATAACCTCTGTCCTCGGGAGCCCTGTGGATGTTCTTGCTTCCGCATTTGGGACAGACGCCGGGTCTTCCTCTTCCGTGCGGTTCCTCCCACTCGTGGCCGCAATCAAGGCATTTGAATTTTCTATTTGCGTCCGACATGTATTCTCCTCCTTCTATTCGTATTGCTTTGCCATTGACCAATGCATCTGCCACCTTTCTTCTTGCAGTTTCAATGACTCTGTGGAATGTCGGTTGCGATATGCGCATACTGTCAGCAGCCGCTGTCTGCTCCAATCCCTCGAGATCCTTCAACCGTATCGCCTCAAATTCATCCACGCTCAAGGCAACGCTTTTTAGAGAGGTCATTGGAACGCCTCTGGGTTTGAAATACGTCACGCTTGGTTCGCAGCATACTCGCCGGCAGATTCTGGGTCTTGGCACGGTTATGAATAAGTATTCATAACTCTCTTAAAGGTTTCGCAACATGAAAACAAAACAATATCTGTTCATAGCGGTCAATTACTTAAGCGCCTCTTGATGGTGAAAGGCATGAGTCAATATCCTCCTGGAGCCAAGCAGATAGAGCGCTCCGAGCGACAAGGCACATGTCGCCCTCAATTTCTGATTGAGGGCTTGGTGGTTCCATTCTCACTTTTGTTTCAGTCACTTCATCAAACTCTTTCTTCACTTGTTCCTCAACTTGTGTCGCTGTCAGATTGGCCTTTCCAACCGACATATCACCGCTCCCAGAAGAACCAAACAAACCCGGAAGTCCAGCGGATCCTGTTCGAGACCAGAATTCCTAGCGTGTTTTATAAAATCCCTTGAGTCTTTGCGTTATAGCTGCCTGATATGGAGGAAGGCGCGCTGCTACCATCTTATCTCTGTTTTTTTCACTAGGAGAAACTTGACTAGATCATTGAACAACAATGAGAAAGCAGCGGAGCAGGATACCACAAAAAGAGTTTGAGTTAGAGATATGGGTTTGAATCCTGGAAGCCCAACCGTAGGCACCACTATTGCGGCTATCATGCTCAGTATTATTGCGATGAGCAGGGTTCTGCTTGGCCTAGAGTTCCAGAAATGTCCTCTTTCTCTCACATTGAAGATTAGGAACATTGCGGAGTAGAACAGTATTTCGAACGTGAATGTGAAAAGGGTCTGGTCAGCTACGGTAAGATGAAAGATGTTTAGTGCGACGTAAAGCAGAGCAAACGATTCGACGATAATGAGCGCACTAAGTATTGAGGATACTTTTACCAAACCGACTACGTTCCAAGTATCAGGTTTTCTGGACCAGTTCAGATTGTCCGTGGACAGTGCAATCTTCACAAAGTCGGTCATGAAGAAGTACATTATTATCGCGAAGGCTGACACCACGTAGTTGCCTGTTAGAAGGTAGGACAGGACAACAAACGTGGCTATCTGTAGAGTTCTGACTATTTTGCTCAGAATCCATGCAGTTATCCTCTCATAAACCACTCTTCCATTCTTGACCAAATCTACTATGCTGGTTAGCCCTTCATTCATCAGCACGACGCTGGCAGCACCCTTTGCCACGTCCGTAGCGTTACTGACAGCTATACCAACCTCCGCTTGCCTAAGCGCTGGTGCATCGTTCACGCCGTCGCCTGTCATCCCGACCACATGTTTTGCGGCTTGGAGGCTTTTGACTATAGTGTACTTGTCCTCAGGATAGATTTCAGCGAACCCATCACTCTTATCAGCTACATCTGCCGCCTCTACCGCATTTTCCTTCATGAATTCTTTAAGGTCTGCTGCTCTGATCACGTTGTCGCCGAGACCCACATCTACAGCTATCTCTTTTGCTATAGGAAGCGCATCACCAGTCAGCATTTTGACAGATATGCCCAACTCCATGAGTTCCCATATGAGCTGTTTTGAGTCGAGTCGGGGCGGGTCGTGAAGCGTTACCAAACCGACAAGTTCAGGCTGCTCCTCAGCGTTTGTCTTGGTAACCGCAAGGGTTCTGTAACCTTTTTCAGCGAATTCACTCATCTGTGATTCTAATTGTTCCAAAGTCTTGCTGTCGAGTCCGCATGCCCGGGCAATAACGTTGACAGCTCCCTTCATCACTCTGAATTCATGATTGTTCTTTTGCACCAAAGCCTCAGTTCTTCGTGTTTTCGGATCGAAAGGGGTGAAGGTTTTCTGGGTGAATGAGGGGTCCAAGAGGTTTTGTTGTTTAACCATCGATAAGAAGGATAAATCAATGGGGTCTTGATTCGCCTCTTGTGAAGCTAGAGCTCCGTATAGGAGGACTTGCTGTTCACTGAATCCTTTTGATGGTATTACTTTTGCGATTGAGAGTCTGTTCATTGTTATTGTACCTGTTTTGTCTGCGCAAAGAACATTCATGTTTGCCGCGTCTTCGGAAGCGCTCAGTGTCGTCACTAGAACGCCCTTTTTAGCAAGTTCCATTGCGCCTATTGCCATGCTGACGGTGAACATTGCTGGCAGAGCAACAGGTATTGCTGACAACAGAAGGACCAAGATTATGGGCAGAAGATCAGCCAAGCTCTTGGTTTCAAGTACTGAAAAGACAAGGGCAAGCGCAATTAACAAGACTACAATTATTAGGAGCCATCTGACGACACTTGAGACGACTTCTTCCATGTGTAGCTTGGGTTTCGCTAGTTGGACGAGTTGGACAGTTCTTCCAAAGTAGGTGTTTATTCCTGTTGAGACAACGATGCCGTTTGACTCGCCTCTCTTTACGATAGAACCTGAATAGAGAATTTCTTCAGTCTTCTTCTCTTGGTTCACCGATTCGCCTGTTAAGGCTGATTGGTCGACTTCAAGCTCGCCAGTTGCTATTTTAATGTCGGCAGGCACAAAGTCTCCTGATCTGTTTCTGATGATGTCCCCTGGCACGAGTTCTCTAGCGGCTACTACTTTCCATGAGCCGTCTCTAAGGACTCTTGCACTAACCTGAAGTCTTTTCTTCAGGGCTTCCACCGCGCTTGACGCTCTCTGTTCTTCCGCAAAACCCAATATTGAGTTGAAGACAAGCAGCCCTGTAACTATGTATAGGTCAGGGTATCTATGCAGGAGCCATGAGATGATTATTATAGCCTCGAGCATCCACGCGGTGAGACCCCAGAACTTCTTAGCAAACCTTGCCAGAGGATCTGCCTTCTTTTCAGGCACTTCATTGTATCCGTACTTTTTCAATCGGGCTTCAACTTCAAAGCTATTGAGTCCAATACTCAGGTCCGTACGTAGTGACCTCAATACTTCTTCGGTTTTAGTCTTCTCAAAGGCTAGGTCTTTTTCTGTCAGTCGGAATTTCTCCTTGAACATTGGTCCTGCTCGCGCTGATCTCAAATGGGTAAAATAACAATCTGATTTAGAGATATAAAAAAGGGATTAAGTTGGCGGCATTCTGTGATCCTACAAGGTTTTCGCCACTTCGCTGAAGAGTACGACGGGCCCTCCCTTCTACATTTCAACGTGAAGTATCTGCTCTGACTATTTTGGCACCACTTCAAATTCCACTTTCAGCGGTATGGGCTCCTTAAATATCGAGAGAACTGGGCAGTTTGCTTCCGTTCTTCTCCAAGCGCTTTCCAATAGTTCCTTTCTTGCGGTTGCGCAGACTTTGGTTTTGATTGTCACTCCAGTCAGTATCGGCGAGTCAGCAGGTTTTTCAGCTTCCGCGACAGCTTCGATCTTGCTGAATTCGATTTTGCTCTGTTTGCAGACATCGGCGAATATTGTCACGGCACAATCAGCCAAGGCCATTAGAGCCAATTCAAGGGCAGTCGGGCCTTTATCATCCCCGCCTGCGGGAGTAGAGAGGTCGCAGACTATGCTGTGTGTTCTGGAATTGTCAACCACCGAACGAACATTTTCGATCCATTTGGCTGTGGCTTTATACTTCGGCATTCTTTCACCAGAAACAATGTCTACACCGCCGACAAATTAAGAGTTGCGCAAACTAGCGCGCATGGCTGTTGCCAAAATGGCTAAAAATGTTTTTATTCTCATTTTGAGGAGCAAGGAAAGCACGTTATTTTAGCGGGTGATTTCCCCGAGTTAGATAGAGTAGAATGATGCCTCCTGCGGCTGATAAGGCGGCTGCATACGTAAAGGCAATCAGCGGCGATACAAGAGTCCAGAGTACCCCAACTACGGCACTGGAGGCAAAGTCGCCAACGCCGTTAATCGTTTGCAACACTCCAAAACCCGTTCCCCTAGACTCAGTTGGCAGTAAATCGGCTGCTGCAGTTCCTTCAATAGTGTCCGTGATTGCCGTGAAAAAGCCTGCCAAGAGGAAGATCGGAACCAAAAACAAAAAGTCAGCCGTGAGAAGAGCCGTACCCAGACAGG
>Ga0315296_10004901_pt1 | contig 10853 bp, 5 predicted proteins | sample YL17G14_18_MG_FD_203921 | JGI IMG/M metagenome (GOLD analysis project Ga0315296, IMG submission 203921) | Sediment microbial communities from Yellowstone Lake, YNP, Wyoming, USA - YL17G14_18 | ecosystem: Environmental > Aquatic > Freshwater > Lake > Sediment | place: USA: Wyoming | collected...
ACAGGACCCCTACTCCGATTGGCACAGCAACCAGTCGCAAGCCATCATCCAGCACCTGAAAGCCATCACCAATATCGAGACCACCTTCTTCGAGGGGGTACCGACCCATGCGGGCTTCGGCCTGGGGCCGGTGGACGACTGGCACCGTGACCGCAGTGCCGAGTACGTGCGCATGTTCTGCGACGGGCTGGCGCACATCGCGGCCCACCGCATCCAGGTGCCGCCGCCCAAGTGGGAGGTGCGCGGCGTGGGGGTCAAGAAACAGCCCACGCACGACGGTGCGCAGATCCTCTACCGGGGCGGGGTCAGACTGGCCGTCCGGGCGCCGGAGCCGGGCGTCGTCGTCTACCTGACCGACACTGGGGCCGACCCGCGCGAAGCGAACGTCCAGCGGGAGCGCGTGGAGGACCGCTACGCACTGAGCGTGAAGCGCAGCCCGAACGTGAGACTGGTCAGCCAGCGGGCGGATGGTGTCTACGGGCAGGTGCTCACCCTCTCCTTCGTGAACGAGGACGTCAAGTACGAGGTGCAGCCGGTGACGCAGCAGGCGCTGCTGGAGATGGAGTTCAAGTTCGTGTTTCCCGAGGACCGCGAGGCGCTGGCGGTGACGATCCGCAGCCTGCTGGAGAGCGCGATCGAACGGAGGTTGGTGGATGAGGCGGGGGTGCGGGAGTTGTTGGAGGGGTTGGTGGGGGAGTTGGGGAAACGCGGAGCGGGAAACTGCGCAATCGCTGAGGCGACATGAGGAGGGTAGAACACAATGACGGACTTCCTCAAGTACGAAACCGGTCTGACAATATTACTGAAACGGATGGGTAAAGACCACCCGCGTTGCTCTGAGGCATTGACACTTCAATCACGCCTCCTGGAGAACACTAGCCAGGTACAGATATATGGCGATACACCCACATACCGCGCTGAACGGGCACAGATCCTGGGACAACTGAATCGGTTGGCTATGGAAACAACAGGGATGAGTTTCAACGAGATGTGTCCTCCGGTGCCTCCCCCCGTGCCTCCTCCCGTGCCAGAGCCAAAGCCCGCCTCCAAAGTTGGTCTCAGGGTCATTCCTGTAAGCGTGGCTGTAGTCTTCATTGGTCTCCTCGCCTGGATCACGCTTGGCCCACTTCGACCCTTAATCTGGGAAACCCCTCCCGCCATCCAGGAATTCGTTGTTCATCGTGATGATGGAACAACAGAGATGTTTGCTCCGGGAACTGTGGTCAGGATCCCTGAAAACGCACTATGGAGGGTAGAAGTCGTGGTAGATCAGGTTGGCGTCTCATGTACCTGGTTTTCCCACGAAGGCAGACCGCTTCCTTCGGAAGAGTGCACGGCGTCATATCGTCCTCCACGCGAAGGAGATCGAGCTGCTTTGAGCGTTATGGTCGAATCGCCGCGCAAGACAAGGCAATCTTTTGCGGGCTTGCATATCCAAATCGTGCGCACTCAGCCGTAGTGTCAGGCGTTTGCGGTTAGCTCAGAAAAGCGAGGTGCAAGATGTTTCCACGTTATCGGGTCACAGGCGTATTGGTCATTCTGGCCTTCTTGGTTGGACTCCTTGAGGCTTGCAGCCCAACACTCCAAGTGAGTGAGATCTACGTTGCGCCGAGCACCACCATCGTGGCGGGTGAAACATCGAGTCTTACAATCAATGCTTCAGGGGCTGATCTCCGGTTCAAGTGGGAAGCATCCAGAGGAAGCCTTTCGTCTGTTACGGCACCTTCCGTCCTATATACGGCTCCCGCCTTGCCCGGCCCCGATACGGTGACGGTCGAAGTGACCGGAAGGGGTGGCACCACGGTCCGCAGCATCACCTTCGAGGTCGTTGCCGAAGTCGCTACAGTTCCCTCCCCAACTCCAACCCCCACCCCAACGCCAACCCCGATCCCCACACCAACACCAACAGCGACTTCTACGCCCACGCCAACTGCCACACCTCGTACCGTTGTTATTTCAGACTTTGAGACCGGTATAGGGGGCTGGTGGTTCTCGGAGCCAGATGGGGCTCGCGAGGTGGCCAAGGGCATTGATCTGTCCAGTGATGCTTCACAGGGTTGTTGTTCACTGCGCTGCGAGTTTGACTTTACCCGCCCTCATGCCGAATGGCCCCATGCGTCTTACCAAGTTGGGTTCGACGAATCAGTGCGCGACTGGACATCATTCGATAGGCTGGCGTTCGACGCCAAAAGCCTCGTCGATTCTAGCTTTCCGGTGAGTGTCACCATTGCCCTGGCAACCGGCAGTGAAAGCTGCTGGCATGAACTGGCTGATTTTCTGCCTGTGGGGCAGCAGTGGGGAACACTGACCTTTGAACTCGATCAACCCAGGTGGAAAGCTTGCCCTAGTTTCGATCGCCTTGAGGAACTCGGGGACAAGGACAATGTGAGACGGCTGCACATCCTGGTCGTCGCGGATGGTGGCGAACCAGCCGGATCGATTCTGATTGACAATGTAAAGCTGTTGGGCCAATAAACAGTGAGATTGACCTGCACAGGAAAGGGGGAGCCATGTGCTGCAAGCAAGTACGTGTTCGATGTCTTGCCTTCTTGGGCCTGCTGCTTCTGCTTGGCCTCGCGTCCCGCAGCGTCAGCCGGGCAGCGAAAGGACGAGAGGAAACACAACATGCTGGAGTAACCGAAATACAATCGGTAATCCAATACGATTTCGAAACGGGAACTGAAGGGTGGCGAGCCAGTTCGAGCCCGGGTGGTATTCCCAACGTAAGATGGACATGCGGTCGCGCCAAAACCGGAAACTGCGCCTTGTATCTGGAGATAGATATGGCCCCTTCCAAGCAGTGTGGTGAAGCCTACGTGGATATACCTTTCACGAATCTTGACGGCGTGACCATCACAACCTGGGTATACGCTCCGCTCGGCGCACGAGGAACTGACCCAAACCATCCGAATGGCCTCCACCTGTTCGCCAAAGATACCTCCTGGCGGAGCCTGTACGGCACCTGGAAGAACATCCAGGAAGGCGGATGGTCTCAAGTCACACTCACTGTCAGTAACAGGAAACCTCCGTGTGGGTATGTGAACAACGGTTTTGACCCCACGAGAGTGAGGCAGATTGGCATCAATGTGTGTGCGGGAGAGGCATCATCGTACAAGGGGTTTCTTCTGCTCGACACAGTCGTTTATCAAACCACACCGTTGCGGCCCGACTCGGACCATCTCTACGACTTTGAGAATCCTGGAGCGCAAGAGCGCCTTCCCTCCTGGGACGTGATGCCTGCCTGGGGTGCGGAGGGCTGGGATGCAGTAACAGTGCAGGATGGTGCTTTGATCGCCGATGCTCATTTCAGTTTGGATAGCGCAGCCAGAAGAAAAGGCTTCGTCGGCATCACCTACTCGCCCTGGCTCAACCTGGCCAACAAAGACCATGCTCTGATCAGCGCAGACATCAAGTTTGTCCCTTCGGCGGTTACCGCAGCCAACAACTGTCCTTTTGTCGCCTCGCTCTGGGCCTACGATGACGACAAACGCAAGTGGTTCTATAGCGATATTCAGAACGTCGGCGGAGACGAGTGGAGCACGGTGACATTCGATCTCAACAACCTGGCGGAGTACGCACCAGGTGTGCAAGATTATACCGGCGACCTTCCCACTCTCTCACAGATCCGCCAGGTGGGAATCCAATTATGGGCCAATGCAGCCTATACTGGAACAGTGATGTTCGACAACATCGTGGTGGGAGGTCAGGAGCACAGCTATCAGAGCATCAATGAGGGCATCGTCACAGCGAACGGCACTCAGTTCATGCTGGATGGAGAACCCTTTTGCTCTGTGGGAGCCAACGCTGAGTACCTGTATGTATCACCTGGCCCGGTGGTCGAAGAGGTATTGGACACGGCACAGCGCATGGGCATCACTGTGTTGCGTGTGTGGGGCATGGGCGAAGGCTGCGAAAACGAAGCCACGGAGGATTGCGCCATGTGGTCACGGCGCTTCCAACCGGCCCGCGGCCTGTACAATGACGCGGCGCTTGAGAGCTTTGACCGTGTCGTGGCCATGGCCAGCGAAAGAGGCATCCGGCTGATCGTTCCCCTGGTCAACAATTGGGACGAATATGGAGGGATGCCTCAATATGTGGAGTGGTTGGCGAGTGAGTATCCCGGCGAGATACCGCCCGGAGTGGAACCGGGTACTGATGCTTTTCACGATCTCTTTTATACCAATACTCACACCCTTGCGTGGTACGAGGCCTATGTCACTCACTTCATCAGTCGCACTAACAGCCTCACAGGCATCAGGTACTCAGAGGATCCTACCATCTTTGCGTGGGAGTTGGCCAACGAACCCCGGGCCAAGTCAGATGTCTCTGGCGCAAGTGTGCATCAGTGGATCATGGACATGAGCGAGGTGATCGAGGCGCTCGACTCGAACCACATGATAGGTACGGGGCAAGAGGGCTGGTACATAACGACCAGGGCGAAAGCAGATGAATATGGTCAGTTGCCGGACGGTACAGTCTGGCAGGAATTTCCAAAGAATTACTGGCACTACGGGGTCAACTGGAGAGAGAGTGGCCAATATTGGGGCAGCAACGGCGTGGATTTCATCAGCGACCACAGCAGCATGGACACACCCGTGTGTTGGCAGGACTACGTTGACGAGTCTTCGGAAGCACCTCCGGAATGCGAGCGACGTCCTGGCGTGCCCAACATCGACTATGCGACCGTTCATCTCTACATTGACATCGGAGCGTGTAATCTCTATAAGGCTCCCTACTGCGAATATGGCTTTGATGAAGTGCTCTGCAATCTTGACTACGACAGGCCGTACAACCAGGCGTGGCTCTGGCTGGAAGAACACATCCAGGACGCTCATAACGTCATCAGCAAGCCAGTACTGCTGGAGGAATTTGGGTTCCGGATTTCAGCCGCGGATCAGGCTTCCAGCGGTCAGACCCCAGGACACATCCCACCTTTCACGATAGAACATCGTCGCAGACTCTATGAGCTTTATCTGGATGCCGCATATCGTATGGGATGCAACGGCGCTCTCTTCTGGAACCTGGGCTACGCAGCGTTCCCCGATATGCCCTGGGACAACTGCGATGGCCTGGATAACTGGAGAATAGACCCAAGCTCTGATGCGGTGAGGGTGACATTGGTTCCTGGCCCAGACTACGTAACTCGGGGAAGGTACGCCTTTCGCCTGGACTATGCCGCTCCGGGCTTTGGCAAAGCGTTCCTCGATCGGATCAACGTCTATGAGAACTGGGTGCCCACTGACACAACGCGTCTTACACGCCTGGCAACGGATATATGCAATCCCGGAAGCCCTATTTCTGTCACTGTGGCTCTTGTCACAGGCGATGAGGGTACCTGGTATGAAGCGAAGCCGCGCTCATTGCCAGGTGGTGATTGTAGAACGATCATTGTCGATGCCACGAAGAGTGAGTGGAAATCTGAAGCGACGGACTGGGAGTACAACGGCACAGTCAGTGACCTGGACAATGTTCGTCAGGTAAGCATCGGCTTGCTCAACTACCGCTCATCCGGGACAGTTTACGTTGACAATCTAAGGCACCGCTTTGACGACAGTCTGGTAATCTACGCGGACGATCCCGCTATACCAGTGATCACGATTGAGGCATGGCGCTGTCTGGGCATCCTGCGCAGGGTCTACTTGCCGACCGTGCTCAGAAACCATCAGGTGAACTGACTGGTATCTTCTCACCCTCGCGTTATCTGATCAGCACTGCCGCAACGCCAGGAGTAGCCAATGACTCGCAGAGCCGACCCGGAAGGACACCGTGGCCCAACCCTAGTGACCAGGCAGCGAAGAACCGGGCCACGCATCTCCCACTACGCGTGTGCCTGGAATTGGAGCGAGTAGAGCAATGAGCCTTGTTCAAGTCTACCTCGACCACGTACACGTCATCCAGCCTGCCACAGACCACATTCTGATCGGGGCTATCTCCGACTATGTCCTCGGCTACACCCGTATTGTTGAGGCCCTCCACGCCGGACGGCCGCTGACCGTCGTCGTCCGCCACCCCACCTGCGCGGCCTGGCTGCGGGCGGCGCAGGACAAGTACGGCCCGGAACGCATCCAGGTGCAGGAGGTCACCGGCCGGGAACGGCTAGCCGAACTGGAGGGCGTCGAGGTCCCCGCCTGGGCCGGCGACGAAACCAGCGCCCGCCAGGTGGAGCAGGGAGGTGCCCCTATCCACGACCGCCTGGAGCACGAACCGGCCGACCTGGAACCGCCCGTCGCGCCGCCGCGACCGCCACAACCGGACCCGGCCGGGACCTGGACGGCCGACAAGTGGCTGGACTGGGCGGTCGCGCACTACCTGCCGTATCGTTTCTGGCTGGAAGACACCGGCCAGTACGACGATGAAATCGCCGCCCAGGCCGACGCCTACGCCGAATGGCTCTACGCCCACTACCCGGCGTTGCGGCTGACTTACCCTCGCATGGTCTACCAGGGACTATTAACCCTGCGCGACCGGCTGGCCGGTCCAGCCCCGGTACTGATCGTCGTGGCGGACAACCTCAACGGCAAGTTCCTCCCCGACCTGGCGCGCAACCTCCAGGCGCAGGGTTTCTTTGCCGAGCAGTCCGTCCCGCTCCTGGCAATGCTGCCCTCCTGCACCGAGGTCAGCAAGAAGTGCCTGTTCGTCGGGCAGCCGGAACCTTTCCGCGGCACGGCCTACGAGAAGCCGACGCTGGCGGCCTGGGAGCCGGCGCTGGGCGGGCGACGGGTGCGCTACCTATCCGGCATTGGCGTGCTGCGCTCGGTCAGGCGGCGGGAACACGACGTCTACTTCCTGAACTACACGCCGGTAGACCAGGCGCTGCACGACGACGAGGGACAGACCGGCGTGCCGGCCAGCGCCGCCGTCCGCCAGCGGCTGCGCGCGCTGGCCGGGGACGTGCGGACGTTTGCCGAACGGATCGGTGCCGAACGCGACCTGCTCGTGATCGTCGTCTCCGACCACGGCTCCACCCGCATCCCGGCCAAGGCACCCAACCCGATTGACCGGCGGTTCTACGCGGGCAGGGTGGAGGACAGGCACCACCGCTACGTGACCATCAGTGATAAGGAACTGGCGGCGCTGCCGGACAACGTGCGCTTCGAGTGTTACGTCTTCGAGCGAAAGCGCTTCGACCTGCCGACCAACTACCTGGCGGCCCGCAGCACGTATCGCTTTGCCGAAGCGGGCGAAGGGATCTACGTCCACGGCGGCCTGTCGCCGGAAGAGACGATTGTGCCGCTGACCGTCTTCACCCCGGCAGCCGTCACTCCCAGCCCTAACTGAGCGTGCCTACGTTTCGTCCTCGTCCTCGTCCCACTCCTCCTCATCCTCATCCCATTCCTCATCGCCCTCATCCCACTCTTCCTCGTCCTCGTCCCATTCCCCGTACTGCGGCGGATTCTCCCCGTTACGCTCGACCACGCGGGGATACTTGCTCTTCGGCGCGTCGGGATTGATGTCCACCAGTTGCACCTCGAAGTGGTGTTCGTCGCCGTAGTCGAACAGGTACAGGAAGCGCTGCCTCGTGCGCAGGTTCAGATCGCCGATCTTGACCCGCGCGGCACTGGGCCCCCTGGCACTGGGATGGGCATACTCGGTATTCTCATCCCAGGCCCGGTTGCTCATGTAGAACGAGTAGAGGTGGTCGGCGTCGAATTCCACGGCATCCTGGATCGCGCCGTGCAGGTCGTCCAGCGTCTGGTGTCCGGCGATCTCGATGCTGCGCCAGACGTCGGGGTCCTGCAGGTAGGTCACCTTGAAGGTGTAGGTCTGGAGCGCACCGGGACGAGGAGCGGGTTTCTCCAGGGGAGGCGTGGGAGGCGCGGGCGGAGTTGCCCGGGCTGCGGCCAGCGCCGGGTCGTCTCGCAACGCAGACAGTGCCTCCTCTGACCAGGCCGCCACGACCGTGTCCACCGCACGGAGATCGCCCCCATAGTGCTCGATTACCTGCGCCCCCTGTTTTTTCAGCGGCTGCAATTCCTGTATTGCCGCGTCCATCTCGGTGGGATGGAGCAGCCCCAGGCGGGCCAGGAAGTGCAGGTAGGCGGGCAAGAGTTCTACCACAGCCGCAGCCCGGTAGGGCTGTGCACCCAGGAAATGGAACAGATCAACCAACCCCTCGTCCATCGCCTGGTAGCGGGGCACCAGCGGAGAAGATGACACGGCCGAACGGGCCAGGCCGCGCGTCTTGCGCTTCCCTCGCTTCCCTTCCCGTTCACTGCGGGGCATACTCGTCGCAGCAAACTGCCGTTCCAGTACCTCAGCCAGTTGCGCCCAGGCCATATACCCCCGGCTATCGGGTACTCCGGCCCGGCGCCGGTCAGCGACGAACTCCGCCAGGAGATGATGGAGATTATCGTGCCATTGGTCGGCGTCCACCGCTTCGCCAAAGTCGGCCGGCTGCCAGGCAGAGGGAGCAGGCGCGCTCAGGCGGGGGATGAACTGCTCGAGCCAGCCCTCCCTCCACTCGCCGTAGGGGGCGGTGGCCTCCAGCAAGGCCGGGTCGTCGGCACGCGGAGCGGGTGCCGTCTTCAGGTAGTCGAACAGGTGCAGGTTCATCAGTTGGCCGGCGAATTCTTCGATTGCCCATGGCAGGAGGTCGGCCGATTTCGAGACCTGGGGCCAGGCGCGGGCCATCGTCTGGATGAGAGACCGGGTCTGTCCGTGATACATCAGCCGGTCAACGACGATGGCAAACATGTCCAGGTTGGGGTTCTCCGCAAAGGGGGCCAACAACTCAGGCAGTGCCTCCCAGCGGCCGTCGGTCACGGCATCGTAGATGAGAACCTCGTTGTAGTAAGAGGCGCTCTGTTCGTACAGGTCGGGGGCCTGCTGGCGCAGCCGGTCCACCAGTCCGGCGTAGCGGGCGCGGGCCTGTGGGTCGCGCAGGTCGAGTTGCGCACGGATGCCGCCCAGCATCTCGAAGGCGTACTCGTCGTCCAGTTCACCGGCCTCCAACATACTCGAAAAAAGGCTCACTTTGCCCTCCAGGTCGGCCCCCTCGAACTGGTGCCAGAGCCTGTCCGCCTCAGATGCCACCGGCTTGTCCCGAAGTGGCAGAAATGGAGGCAACTGGCCTGGCAGTATGGACGAGGGCAACTCGCCTGATGGGGGGGACAGAGGCAACTTGCCGGGTGGTGAGGACGGAGACAACTTGCCTGGCGACGACGGCGCGGAAGCCTGCTGCTCTTCGACCGTCGCCTGGAGCCGCTCCAACTCGCGCCGCCGCCTCGTCTCCTCCGCCTGCTCTCTACGTTTCTTTTTGCCCACCAATACATCTCCTTCCATCACTGGGCCCCGAACTCAAGACCGCGATTTGCCGATTTGCTGATTTGCCGATTTGCTATTTGCCCTCCCCCACCCATCCCCTGCTCCGCTCCACCGCCTTCTGCCACCCCGCGTAGGCCTCCGCGCGCCGATCCTCGCTCCACGCCGGCTCGAAGACGCGATCCATGCCCCAGTTGGCCCGCAGTTCGTCCAGGCTCGACCACAGCCCGGTGGCCAGCCCCGCCGCGTAGGCCGCGCCGAGCGCCGTCGTCTCGTGCACGACCGGACGCACCACCGGCACACCCAGCACGTCGGCCTGCAACTGCATCAGGAAGTTGTTGACGGTCGCGCCGCCGTCCACCTTGAGCGCGGCCAACTCGACGCCGCAGTCGGCGCGCATCGCCTCCAGCACGTCCCGCGTCTGGTAGCAGATGGCCTCCAACGTGGCACGCACGAGGTGGGCGCGGGTCACGTAGCGGGTGAGGCCGACGATGGCGCCGCGCGCGTCCATGTCCCAGTAGGGGGCGAAGAGGCCGGAGAAGGCCGGGACGAAGTAGATGCCGCCTGCGTCCTCCACGCTCTGCGCGATACTTTCCGTCTCGGCGGCGGACTGGATTAGCCCCAGGTTGTCGCGCAGCCACTGCACCGCCGCGCCGGTGATGGCGATGGAGCCTTCGAGCGCGTAGGTCGTCCCCTCCGGCAGGCCGTAGGCCACCGTCGTCAACAGGCCACTCCGCGACGGGACGGGGTTGGAGCCGGTGTTGAGCAGCATGAAGCACCCTGTGCCGTAGGTATTCTTGGCCTCACCCACGGCGTAGCAGGTCTGGCCAAAGAGCGCCGCCTGCTGGTCCCCCAGGTCGCCGCACACCGGCACTGCGCCACTGACGGGCCCATCGGCCCGCGTCGTGCCGTAGAAGGCCGGGTCGGATGAGGGGCGGATGGCGGGGAGCATCTGGCGCGGGATGGAGAGGATTTCCAGGAGTTCGTCGTCCCAGTCCAGCATGTGCAGGTTCATCATCAGCGTGCGGGAGGCGTTGGTCACGTCGGTGATGTGCGTTCCCCCCTGTGGCCCGCCGGTCAGGTTCCACAAGACCCAGGTGTCCACGTTGCCGAAGACGGCTTTACCTGCCTGGGCCTTCTCGCGCAGCCCGGGGACGTGGTCGAGCAGCCACGTGAGTTTGGGGCCGGAGAAGTAGGTGGCGACGGGCAACCCCGTCTTCTGGCGGAAGGTTGGCTCCAGCCCATCGGCGATGAGTTGCTGGCACAGTTCGCGCGTGCGCGTGTCCTGCCACACGACGGCATTGCAGAGCGGTTCGCCAGTGGCCGGGTCCCAGACGACCGCCGTCTCCCGCTGGTTGGTGATGCCGATGCCGGCGATCTCTGCCGGGCGGATACGCGCTTCGGCCAGCGTGCCGCCGATGACGCGGCGCGTCTTGGCCCAGATTTCGCCTGCGTCGTGCTCGACCCAGCCGGGCTGGGGGTAAATCTGGGTGTGCTCTTCGTACATCGAGGCGACCACCTGCCCCTGGCGGTCGAAGACCATGAAGCGGGTGCCGGTGGTGCCCTGGTCTACTGCGGCAGCGTATTTCGTC
>Ga0315296_10004902_pt1 | contig 10853 bp, 6 predicted proteins | sample YL17G14_18_MG_FD_203921 | JGI IMG/M metagenome (GOLD analysis project Ga0315296, IMG submission 203921) | Sediment microbial communities from Yellowstone Lake, YNP, Wyoming, USA - YL17G14_18 | ecosystem: Environmental > Aquatic > Freshwater > Lake > Sediment | place: USA: Wyoming | collected...
ATAGTGCTAATCGGAAAGACCACTAATCTTTTTTGTACCTTGCCTCTGATGTCGGATATATTCTGTGCAAGAGGAGATGTAACCGTCGGCCTGTTAGGCGACTTCTCGCAGACCGCGGAAACCCAAATAAAAGCCGATATCTTCAAGTCCGTTCTAGACGCGGAAGGAGCCAAGTTCAAGATATACTCAACGATAGTCCCGCTGTCAGTGCTTGAATTTGCACAGGCAGACCCGCTGAGAGGGATAGACATACTGGCAGTCGCAGGATTCCAGAACCTGTCGTACAGCGCGAGAGTGGCACTGGGCAAGTACATAGCAGATGGCGGAAAGGTCATATGGATTGGTGATGCTGGCGTGTTCAGCGAGAGTGACCCGCTGGTTGTCGGATGGAGCGCAGCGGAGTACGGCGACTACACGCCCGTCAGACTGGCCAGCAGGGGAGCGCCGGGCGACCTGCCGAGAGAGTTGCTGGACAGTCCGCAATTGAACTATTTCAATAAAGATCATCCAATAATCAAGAACTACGCCGATACTTACAGGCTGGATTTTAACAGAATCAACAACAACCCGTCATGCCAGCAGATAAACGCTCTTAAGGTCAATTCGAGAGAAGGAGCAACCATTGTGGCTGTCCTGTCCTCTGGCGATGAGAAAAAAACAGTCTTGGCTATAGTCGAGAAGCAGGCTGGATCGCTCGGAAATGGCGGAGACGTCGTCTACTTCAATTATGATCCAGGATGCACCAACTTCGCGACGATAGCTACTCTCAGATATCTGGGCGGCAAATACTAAAACCACATTTTTTTCTATTTTTAGACTCTTAGCATATTGTCGCTTATCTGCGGCAACGGCGGCAGCTTCTCTTGCGGCGGTTTGTACCAGAGTATCATCACAGCCGCCCCGAACACGAACTCGATCAGAATCAGCGCTATTATGTACTCAAACACCTTTGACACGCTGACTCCTTCCTCGCTGACTACATACGGCGGATTCTCGACTAGCCATGCCTTTACTGTCTTGGAGACACTGAACGCGGGGGCGTCCAGTTTCAGCGTCGCGCTATACTCGCCGGCAGGCAGATCAGAAGGCAGTATCGTTATCTCTATGACTCTGCTCTCGCCGACCGCCAGTCCTTCGTTCAGCATGTACGAGTTAGCCGACCATCCGGCAGGCAGGAACATGACCGCTGCCAGACTTGGTATAGTGCAGTTGCCTGCGTTCCTGACCGTCACGCTCACCTGTTTACTCACTCTCTGAGGTATGAATATGTCATCAGGCATACTGATCTCTAGTTTATTAGTGCAAGAGGCGTTCTGCTGAGGCGGCTGAGATTGATTACCGCTCGGTGTTCCGCCACCTCCACCGCCGCTCCCACCACCTCCACCTCCTCCGCCGCCACCGTTTCCACCACCAGACGCAAAGCAGCTCTCTGTGGCAGTTTCGCAGCTATAGCCAGAGGGACAGCCGCAGTTAGAGCAATAGTCGACTAGCGTCCCGCCGTCGCAGTATGCCGGCTGGTTGACAGAGCAATTGCCGTAAGGCGTGCCGTCAGCGCAAGTAGGAGTACCGGGTGGCAGATAGCAGCTGTTGTTAGTGCTATTGCAGCTATAGCCAGAGGCGCAGCCACACTTAGTGCAGTTGTCTATCAGCGCCCCATTAGAGCAGTATTTAGGCAAATCTAACGCGCACTGGCCATAGCCCGTGCCATCAGAGCAGGTCTGTGAGGGAGGAGCGAGTATAGTTATGGTATTCGAAGAGACCCAGCTGCTGTTAAGCCTGCTGTCGTTGAGCATCATGCTGCACATCCAACGATCGCCTATGGACAGGTTGCCCGAGGCCAGCAGCGTGCTGAACGCCGTGCCGCTGGCACTGTTGTTGTAGAAACTGACCAGGCTTATTGCGTTGTTCTTGTACCATCTGACAGTGACGTTCATTCGGTCTCCATCGGGGTCAGTGACAGTCGAAGAGCACGTCAGGTTCTCTTTCGTGGTGTTGGTCCCCATCGTGCTGCTGAGTTGCGGATTCGGATTGTTTGGCGGACTATTAGTCGGCGGCGTTACTGGAGTATAACATGAGTTATTGGTAGCATTGCAACTCTGACCACCTGGGCACCCGCAATTATTTGGGGCACCGCATCTGTCCACTAGGTTTCCATTATCACAATACTTTGGTTTAGTAACAGAGCACTGACCGTATAAAGTACCGTCTGAACACGTTTGGGGTGCTGCAGTTATAGTTAACCCGCTTGAAAACGCCGGGCCAGTCGTACAGTTTTGGTTGTTATAGTTGGCCAGTAGGAGGCTGCATTGCCAAACATCGCCGATAGAAGTGTTTCCGTTTATCTGGCTTAAATCTATGGACGCAACGAACGTAGTTCCGCTCGGCTGTATATAGTTCCACCCAGGATTAATACATCTTCCTCCGCTAATCCCTACGCAATCAGAACCGTTCTTATACAACTTTACGTTAACATTCATCTGAAGGCCGTCTGGATGCGTTATAAAGGAAGAGCAGTTGAATTTCAGCGGGCTCATGCTGTGCAGCGTTATGACGGGATTCGGACTGTTAGGTCGATTGGCATTGCAAACAGGGACTGGTAATATTCGGATGTCTGCTGATTTACCTACATTTTCAAGACCTCCCCCGTCCCTTACTTTAACCATGCATGCCCATGTGTTCCAAACAGAGGTGTTACCTGCTTTCACGATTCTCGTTAGCAGGCTACCATTAGTTACGTTGTAAAAATATTTAGTAAGCGTCAAGTCTGGATAATTATTCTTAATCAAATAGAATGTGACATCAAGCTTGTCGCCATCCGGATCACTTACAATCGCAGAACAGTTTAGATCTTCATCGTCATAGAACGTCCCATTAGTGCTCGTCAAATTTACTTTTGGCACATCTGGGATGCGGTTGATATAGCCAGGGATGGTTATGGCAGATGAATTGCCCCAGTCGCTAAAGGCAGTTCCGTCATAAAGCCCAACGCTGCATTTCCAAACGTCGCTGGGCGAGACATTGCCGGATGACAGGACACTCATGAAAGAATCGAAAGTAGCATAGTTGTTATTAAAAGGGAGAGTTAATCTCAGCGAGTCATTTCTGTACCACTTCACTGTAACGTTCATTTTGTCCCAGTCTGAATCTATCAATGAGTCGACATAGCAGTTGAGGCTCCTATCATAATTTATGCTGAACCAGACAATCGGCTTGTCTGGCTGGGTGTTCGTGGTCTTTGGATGATAGTTCAGGTCCGTATAAAAGTGCAGCTTGCCATCAGTTTTTCCTATGGCAAATTCCTCCCTACTCGCACCATAAGCAACTAAAGAATGATATGCGCTATAGCCAAGGCGCATTGGGGTGCCCCACGTCCCACTGGAATAGTCGTAACTGTTTATATATTTCCCATATCCAATGCTGGAATTCTGCTCATCGTATCCGAGCCATATCTTGTCAGGACCAGCAACCATCGCCGGGAAACTGAGGTAATCCATATAGTGGGGGTAGTTTATCACTCTTTTAGAACCGTCTGCACTTATCTCAATGACGCTTACCTGGCAGGACTTACCGCTCTGCCCCATATACTCAACTCTTTGATTCGGATAAGCTAGCCATATCTTGTTTCTGAAATTATCCGGGATTGCTACGAGACCCGGTTCCTCGCCGTCTGGAGCATCCTTGCCTTGGACAAAGTTTTCATTTACCCAATCGATTTTAACTCCGCTCTCATTCTCACTCAAATGAATAGCCATCATTATTCCCGAGCCGTCCCTATTCAAGAATGCCCAAATGCTGCCATCAACGGGATGCTGAGCCATTCTTATGAAGACTGCTGGGACTGCCCACCCCGCCCAATTAACTCGCTGAGCAGGCAAAGTAACCCAGTCTCCTGACATGTTGGTATACGTAAAATAGACGTCGGTATACCCTTTACCAGAATAACCTATGTAATAAACGGCCAGCAACCTGCCGCTCTTTAGCTTTATTAAGTCCTCAACATCAATGGTTCTAGCCGAAACAAACGTAGCAGAAGTCGGAAGAGGGCTCCCCATTAGGCTATACCGGCTTATCTGACTATTTGATGCCCAGAGTTCGCTTAAGCTTTTGAGAGCGGGCGTTTCTCCCCATGCAGGCAGATAGACGTGCGAGATTTGGCCACTAATCGCGTTTCTGAAATAGGCCCAAGGCAGATAAAACTCAGTTACATTTGCATTGTTATATGTCTTATACATGAGTAAAGTTACATCACCTATCTCAGCCATTCTTTGAGAATTTACAGACTCAGTTCTATCCGGATTAATATTTTCAACAATTATGTCTTTGATTGCAAATACGGTTTGTGTTAGTCCAAAAAAGAGCATTAAAAAAATGGCAACGAGTATCACGCTTCTCCTCATTTTTACACCAACTTAACGTAAGAAAGTACCCAATATAAACCTTTCCAACTATACCTGGTCTTCCAAAACCACTCTTTTTTGTTGTTTGTACATCTTGACTATCTCATCGACTGTAGTGGCGTCTTCCGGCTTCTTGTCCTCGCGTATCCAAGAGACCATCCTCGGAAATCTAAGCGCGTAACCAGTGTCCCTCTTTCGCCCGGCAGTGTGCATCGGACTCTCTGTTATCTCATCAGCCATTATAGAAACGACATATTTTGGCTCTGTCCAAACGTGCGGCTCTAGCAGCGAGTCTACTCTTGCCGGCTTGCTCTTGACCTTTATCTTCTCGAGCAGCTCTCTCAACTTGACCATCTGCTCTTCACTAAAGCCGGAGCCACATTTAGTAATAGTCTTGAACATATCCTCCTTTTCATCGTAGACTGCGCCCAAGAACCCTCCAAAGCCGAATTTAGCCCTTGTTCCTGTGCCTCTATAGTAACCAATGATAGTCACGTCAATCGTGTCAGACAACTCGCCTTTGTAGCTCCTCTTAAGCTTTATCCATGCGAACTTGCGAGCGCCCGCCACATAAGGCGAATGCAGGTCTTTGGCTATTATCCCCTCCAATCCTCTCGAGACGCAGTCGTGGAAGAACTCATCCAGTCTATCGGCTTTATCAGTTATTATCATTTCAGAATGCATCAAAACTTTTCCAGGTTTGACTATCCTTTCGAGCGTTTTCCTTCTTCTCTCAAACGGCTCTTCCGTATAATCCTTCCCATCAGCGTACAGAACGTCGAAAATGAACAGCTTTAGCGGATACTCTTTAGCCATTTCGCCAACATCGTGCTTCCTCTTCCTTTGTATTGTCATCTGGAATGGATAGTACTCTGCAGTCTCCTCGTTATAGCTCAGAGCCTCTCCTTCCATTATGAGTTCCTTTTGTGACAGCTCTGCGACTGCCTTGACTATCTCTGGGAACATATGAGTCGTGTTTTCCTGGCGTCTAGAGAATAACTGGATGCTCTTTCCCGACCGATGCACCTGAATTCGGAACCCATCGTATTTAGCCTCGGCAGCGCACTTTCCAAGCTTCTCCATAATCTCCTCGGCGGAAGGCAGCCTCTCGGCAAGCGCGGGCCTAATCGGGTTTCCAGCCTTTATCTTGAACTTCTCTATGCCTTTCATACCATCCTTCCAGAGAACTTCCGCAACCAGGCCTAAATCGGAACATAGGTTGTACGCCCTCTCTAGCGGCTCCCTGAGTTTCTTGTCGCCGCCCATCTTAACGGAGAAAGCGTCAAGTATCGTCGGGTCCCCTATCCCCAGCCTAAGCATGCCGAGCGGTATCCGGGCTAGGAATTTGGCCTCCTTCGGACCAGAGTTGTTCAATAATTGTGTGAGCAGCTTTATCTTCATGTCCTGCGAGCCGGCTCCAGAAACGGTGGCTATCTTGTAAAAAACGCTATATACCTCGGCTACCTCGAGCTTCTTGGAAAACAGGCTTCTTTGGCTCTTTTTCGACAGGAGAGATTCGGCAGTAAGGCCCAGGTCGCCTGTCTCTCTGAATTTCTTTTCGACCTCACTCACCTTATAGCCGGACGCCAGACTAATTGCCTGCTCAACAAACTTCTCACCCATCCCAATCTCTATCGGTATGAACGGAGGAACAACCCGGCCCTGGAGCAGATAGATCACTCGCTTGATCTCAGAGGCAGAAACTTTCTTGAACAAATCGGCCAGTATGTCAGTCATAGCCAGTCTGCTGTCCGTCTTCTCAAGATTCTCGAAGGTTTCCGACAGTATCGCGAAATCCATAACGAATTATAAGTGGCTTTGGGTATAAATTAATTGGTGATTCGATAAGGCCAATCATCTGCGGGATAGACCCGGGCGCCACCGTCGGGCTGGCATTTCTCGATGTCGAAGGGAAGGTCATAGACATTGAAAGCGGGAAAAACATATCAGTGAACGACATAGTCTGGGAGATAGAGCAGAGGGGCGACCTTCTTACTCTCGCGTCAGACAGATATCCGTTGCCTCGCACGATTAAGAAGGTATCAGCCGCTTTCCAGTGCAAGGTCTACTACCCCGAAGAGCCTTTGAGCAAGCGGGAGAAAGAGCAGCTCACCAAAGGCTATCGCAATCTGAACAACCACGAGAGGGATGCGCTGGCCGCGGCTCTCAAGGCGTATAACTTTTTATCGCATAAGCTGAGACAGATTAAGAAGCAGGAAGGCAGGAATTTTGAGAAGAACGTCAAGGACAGGCTGAAGATAAGAAAGGGAAAAAGGATATAAAACGGGCCGTCTATAATATCACTGCAAGTTACTAGCGCACAGTGACGGAGGGACTATAATGGCAGCAGAAGACAACGTGGTCTATGTCGGCAAGAAAGGCATAATGAGCTATGTCCTCGCAGTTATAACACAGTTCAATCAGGGATCAGCCACCGTCTCTATAAAGGCGAGGGGAAAATCGATATCGAGAGCAGTAGACGTCGCAGAGATACTCAGGAATAAGTTCATGGCCGAGGTAAAAGTACAGAACATAGCGATACAGACGGAAGAGCTGGCCAACGATGACGGGACAAAGTCAAAAGTCTCCGCGATAGACATAACTCTCGCAAAATAGGCTCTTGAAAGGCATAAATACTTGTTTTGTCTAAAAGTGAGTATATGAGGACGCACTATTCCAAAGAGCTTACGAGAGACGCGATAGGAGAGAAAGCGACTGTCGAGGGATGGGTCGCTGAAATCAGGTCCTTCGGCGGAATCAAATTCTTAGTGATTAGGGACAGGGAAGGGAACACCCAGGTGACTATCAAGAAAGACTCTAAGCTCTCAAAAATGGTTGAAGAGATATCAAAAGAGTATGTTGTTTCCGTCACCGGCACCGTCCAAGAGATGAGAGGGGACTCCAAGCGGGTGGAGATAATACCGGACAGGATAGAGGTTCTGAATACCGCTGAATCACCATTGCCGCTGGATATCTCCGGTAAGATTGAATCCGACCTGGACGCTAGACTCAACGAGAGGTTCGCTGACTTGAGAAGGCATGATGTTAGGTCTATCTTCATTGTCAAGACCGAAGTGCTGAGCGGGATTAGAGAGTATCTAGACAACGAGGGTTTTGTCGAGGTCCATACCCCTAAGATAGTGTCGGCAGGGGCGGAGGGCGGAGCTTCATTATTTGCTTTAGACTATTTCGGGACAAAAGCCTATCTGGCGCAGAGCCCGCAGCTGTTCAAGCAGGCGCTGATGGCTACAGGACTAGACAAGGTATACGAGATATCTCCCGCCTTTCGTGCAGAGAAGTCAGACACAATCAGGCATATGTCCGAGTTCTTATCATTCGACGCAGAAATGGCCTTTATCGAGTCGCAGGAGGACGTCTTGGTGGCACTGGAAGAAGCCGTTGCCTATTCTTTAGAGCATGTCAAGAAGCACGCGAAAGCCGAGTTAGATTATCTCAAGGTCGAAGTCAAGGTACCAGAGCTGCCCATCCCGAGAGTCACATACTCTGAAGCAATCAAGCTGCTGAAGAAGGACGGAAAGAGTGTCAAGGAAGGCGACGACATAGACACGGAGTTGGAGAAACAGCTCGGCTCTATCATGGGGAAAAAGGGCCATGAGTTTTATTACATCGTCGAGTATCCTGAGAAGATAAAGCCGTTCTATATAATGGAGAAAGGCGAATACTCCTGTTCATTTGATATGATGTACCGAGGGATAGAGCTAGCATCTGGCGGCCAGCGGGAGCACAGATACGACCATTTGACTAGACGCATGAAGAAACTCAAGCTCAATCCAGCTAACTTCGAATTCTATCTGAAAGCGTTCAAGTACGGCATGCCTCCTCATGGCGGGTGGGGGTTTGGGATAGACCGATTTGTCCAAAAGATACTGAATCTGCCCAACATAAGAGAGGCTGTGCTGTTCCCGAGAGACAGGAAAAGGTTGGTTCCTTGATCGAGAAATTCGGAATCAGCTCGCAGAAGAAATACGAGCTAATAGACCTAACAGAGCACGTCCAGAAGATAGCCTCGACTATTGACAGCGGAGCTATAATGCTGTTCGCTCCCCATGCAACTGGTTCTATAATCATATGCGAGGATGAGCCCGGCCTGAAGGAGGACGTCATAGAGTTCGTGAAAGACCTGTTCGAAAAGAAAGGCTACAAGCACGACAGGATAGATGACAATGCCCATGCGCACCTGATTTCCTCTTTCTTAGGCTGCAGCAAGTTCATACCGGTCGAAAAGGGAAAGCTCATGCTCGGGATTTGGCAGACGATATTTTTCTTAGAATCAGACGGACCGCGGGAGAGAACAGTCTATGTCAAGGTTCTCTCATAGTCATTTCTTATAGACCTCGTTCAGCTTCTTTAATAGGTCTTCTTTGGTCGGCTTTGGCTTGCCCGGCGCAATCTTTTTCTCCTCTTTTTTGGGTTCTTCCTTAACCTCAGCCTTCTTCTTGAATGATAACCTGCTTAAAATGCTCTTCTTTTCACCAACAGGAGCCTCTTTCTTCTCCCCCCTCTTGAAGACTGACATCATCTTGGCAGTAATCCCTTTCAGAACACCCAGAACTCCCTCGCCTTTCTTCTCCTGCTTGACGAACGCCCCGTACTTTATCGGCAGCTTTATCCCTCTTGGCTTTAGGAAGAAGAGGTACACGACAACAGCGGCAGCTATCACCACGACAACTATGATTCCGATGATGAGCCAGGTCATATCGCCTCCGCCACCCACACCACCACCTCCGCCACCAGCGCTCATCCTGCCTTCTGTTACATTCGGCTCCTTAAAGAGGTTGGAGTTGCCCAAGTCTCCGCCAACTAGATAGACTATGCTTCTTTCTTGGTTTGGAGACATGTTCATCATCCACATTATCACCGGATCCTCTTCTATTATCGTGTAGTTTACTGCGGATATTATCGTCACATTCTTGGCGGAAGAGGCTATTTGTTTTGATATGTTCTCGGTGACATTCATGAACACGGAATAACTGTTCCTGTTCTTAACGCCCAGGGTGACCATCGATGTGGCCCTGTTCTTGCTGACCTCCACGTACCTATGGATTTTCTTCGTGTCGTTTGGCTGGGGCACGGTTACAGTGAACGTGCTGTTCGCCGAATTGATGGTGACAGCTACAGTATAGTTGCCTGGTTTCGCCCACTTGAACGGCGTGAGAGTTATATTGACAGTCGACGTGGAGTTGCCAGAGATGTTCTTCGGCGCGATATAAGTGAGATTAAAGTGGATATAGTCGCTGGCTTCGCTGATATTCACGCTTACGTTCTGCCTCGATGTGTTGGTATTATTGAGTGGTATATATATCGTTTGACTGGTGTTCAGAAGAGTTACATTTGAAGGCATGGTGAACTTAAGACCAGTTGTGGTAGTAATTGTCCCATTTGTAGCATTTGGAGCTGGAGGAGGACTCTGACCGCCCGACTGGTTCGATGGAGGGGTAATCACCGCTGAAGTCATCAATCCGAAAGTCTTGGAGGTCAAGTTGCTGAGACTCGGGCTATACGAACAGTTGAAATTTAGAGAGCATTTTGAGACATCGGCAGTGTAACTCATGTTGTAAGTGGCATTGAATTGCGGATAGGCTGTGCATGCGTAAATATAAGTCGTATTTGTGAACGGTATAGTACTGCAAGTTCCTCCAGTATCCCCCGATACCGTTGATCCGTTAATCCCCAAGAACTTCGGACTACCAGAAACTGCACTAGGATTTTCAGTAGTGGAGCTATTTACACCGATTCCTATCCATTCAAATAAGACTGTAACTGTTACGTTAAACGTGGTGCCATAGACGATTCCTGCAACCTGGGATGCGGCTATGGACGGAGCAGTCCCCCTGGCGATATAGAAAGTGCCCTTCCATGAGAAGCTGTAGTTTTCAATGCTGTTTCCAGTTACGTTGAAATCATAACTGCCGCTGGGCCATATGCTCATGTTGACTGTACTGTTTGTGAAAAGGGTCCCGAAGGTGACATTGCGGCTCGGGAACTGAGTGGTGCTGTTTCCCTGTATAGTCACGTTAAGAGTCAATAAAGTAAGCCCTATCCCCGGTTCTCTAGTCACATTAACCACGTACCAAGTCAGATTCTCGCTCGTTCTGTTATAGACCATGTTTACTGAGACGTTAAAATATGGTAATTTGATGATCAGCGACGTATTTCCGCTAGATCTATTGCTATTGTTCAATGAGACGGCCGAGATAAACAGTTCGCTGAAGTTCAGGTAGGTCGCTGTCGTTGGCATGACCACCTTCACCGAGATATTCTTCGAGGACAGAGCGCCTATGTTGAGCGTGAAATTAGTCATGTTCGTATCGTTCAGAGAAACGCCATTTGAGAAGTCCGACATGTTTGAGACGGTTATGCTGCCGCCGTTCAGGACCAGCCACGTTGCGGTCCGCGCCGTTATGGTTATGTTATAAGCTGTCTCATTATCGACAT
>Ga0315296_10004906_pt1 | contig 10834 bp, 7 predicted proteins | sample YL17G14_18_MG_FD_203921 | JGI IMG/M metagenome (GOLD analysis project Ga0315296, IMG submission 203921) | Sediment microbial communities from Yellowstone Lake, YNP, Wyoming, USA - YL17G14_18 | ecosystem: Environmental > Aquatic > Freshwater > Lake > Sediment | place: USA: Wyoming | collected...
AACGCCGTGGCATCCGTGGCCCCGGTGACCCCCAGGCCGATCCCTCCCACGGGTAACGGGGTCGGATCGGAGTACTGGATTAGTCTCGATCCATCGACCCACAGCTCGATCACCTGACCGCTGTAGCTGACCCTCCCCGTGTGCCAGGTGTCCCGGGGAAAACCCCCCAGTATGGTATGGGAGGTCAGAAACAGGCGTGAATTGCTCACGACTCTATACAGACGGATTTCCCTGATCCCTTGTGGGGGAGGGGGACCGCTGTCCACGATCACCGCGAGATAGTGGGTGGAGCTGGGTGGCGGAATCTGGGTGTGGAAGTATACCTCGACCTTGGTTTGGGGAGGCGGACTCGTCCCGGGAATCAGGACCGACAAGTTCAGGGAGAACGTGTTGCATTTCCGCCCGGGGGTCGGGGCCGTGAAGGCGCCCAGGCCGTCCTGATCCACCCCCTTATAGGCTCGGCTTCCTACCGTGTCTCTCACCTGCCAACCCCCCCGGGTCGATGACCAGCCCTGGGCCTGTCTTGAAACGGTATCGTTTTCGAAGTTCCACCACACCAAGCGGAATAGGGTGAAGTTCAAGAGGGTCCGCTGGTTCGGGGACACGACGATGGTATCCCGGACCACCGGAAGGACATAAGTCGAATCCTCGCGGGGTGGAGGAGCGGTCCGAACTACGACCCGATAAATGTCCGGGAGCAGGCCCGGTACCCGGTAAAAGCCCGAGGCATTGGATTTCGCCGAATCGGCGAAGCCGGCCCGCGACGCTACAACCATAGCGTTTCCGATGACCGTGGTATCCATTTTCAGGACTAAGCCTTCGATCCAGCCCTTGGTCGGCCCTCCGCCATTGAAGACCAGCTGCGGGTTCAGGGTCACGGATTTGGCAGGATAGATCGTTACGTTGTAATAAGCGGTATCGTGGTAGGCCGCAGAGACGATCACCTGGTAGGTCTGAGGAGTAAGTTTCGGGATTAGATAGTTCCCCAGGGAGTCTGAGATAGCGTCCGAAGTGGCTGGGATCGTGCTCACCTTGGCCCCATCCAGGGGAACCGCCTCGGTTTCCGTGACCTGGCCTAGGAGGGTCCCCGGGGCATTGGGATTGTTTGGGTCATAGGGGTTGGTGCGCTTGGGCTTGGCGCAGGAGAGGACTAGGATTACTACGCTGAGGGCAACGAGGCTAAAAACCAGATATCTTTTCATGGCTCACCTCTTTTAAAGATCCCGGCGGAGGACGAAAGATGCACCGGACGGCGAGAACCCCAGGCCCAGCGAAGGGGATGGGGCGGCCCCGGCGTGTCTGGGCTCCGGGGGCTTGGAGAAGAAGGCATCCACCACGTTGGCCAGCCAGACCGTGCCCAAAAAATAGGCTCCGGTGTTCCGGTTGCTGGTAGCCTTCTCATATTTTGTGTACAGGCTGTCGAAATTCGATCCCGGGCCGGCCTTGTTGTAGTTGTCCCGGGCGTTCTGAAAGGCGTTTTGCGTCCTTCCAGCATTGGCCAAAGCCAGGATGGTTCCGCCAGCGAAAATGAAGCCCGCGACCTTGCGGTGGGCCGCGAACTGCCCCCAGCTGGGGACGATGAGTGAGCGGAGTGCGAAGCCCATCCGAGAGGGCGGCTTGGCTCCGGGCGGCGGGGGCGGAGGCCTTAAGGCCGTCTTGACCTCCTCGAACACGGCGATGATCTTGGGCGACACGTAGGCCGGGTCCAGGGTCAGGGTCGGGGCCAAGATCAGGGCCTGGCGGAAAGACTCCTTGGCCTGAACCGTGAAGTCCAAGGCGACCTGGTCGAACCCGGAGTATTTGTGGGCCTCGATCTTCTCCTCACGGGAAAGCTGGTTGGCCGACAGCAAAGCCTTCTGGAGCGCGTCAAGGGAGCGTTGGTACTCCCCGGCCTTGTAGAGCTCCACCCCCTTGGACAACAGCGCGCCCGGGGTCTCCTGGCCCCAAGCCAGGACGGCGCTCAGGGCAAGCAGGGTCGTCAGAATCAAGAATCCCCTCTCTCTCATAAGGTCCCTCCTTTTTCTCGCAGAACTATCAGCCCTTGGGCTTCAGGGTCACGTTCCTCGTCACGGTACCGTTATCCGGGAACTCGATCGTTTCGGTGTAGTCCTCGCAGGCCGGATTGACCAGCTTCACGAAGTGCTTCCCGGAGGTCACCTCGATCGGCCCGGTCGGGGTGGTGGCCTTGAGGTCCCCGTCGATATACACATCGGCCCAAGGAGAGACGATGACCTTCAAGTACGCCGTGCCCACGGGCTCCAAGACGATCTCCCGGCTCACGGTCTCCCCCGGCTTGAACTCGATCTTCTGGGCCCAGGCCTTGAACGCGGGATTGACCAGCTTCACGAGGTGCTTTCCCGGGCTGACCTGGATGGGCCGTCCGATCGGGGTCGTCTCGATATACTCGTCGTCCAGGTACACTTTGGCCCAGGGGTTCACCGTGATTTTGAAGAACGCCGGCCCGGAAGCAGGCGGTGGGGGCGTTGGGGGCTGAGCATACACGACGGCGACCAAGGTCGCCTCCGCCACAGCCTGGGCCTCCGGCGCAACCTTCCGGGAGAGCCTGACGGGCTGGTAGCCATCCAGGACGAGCCAGATGGTGTGCGTTCCCGCGGGAAGGTCCCGGAAGGTATAGGGTGTCTTGTAAGAGGTCAGGCGGCCGTCCAGGGTCACATGCGCCCCAGGCGGGGTGGAACGAACCAGGAGGGTTCCCTTTCCCTGCTCCTTAGCCTGGGTCAACGTCACCTCTTCTTTCATTGACCCCGCCTTGCTCACCTCGACGGTCTTCTCGATTTCCTCGTATCCCTGCTTTTTGAACAACAGTCTGTGAGTACCCAGAGCCACGCTCTCCGCCTTGCACGGGGTTTCGCCGACCTTCTGGTCATCCAGGAAGACCTCGGCCCCGGCCGGGGTGCTCGCCAGGTCCAGGGAAGCGAAGGTCACCGAAAGCTGGGGCGGTGGAGGTGTCGGCGAAGGAGGTACCGTTGTCTTTCTTCCCAGCCACTCCGGCAGGCCCCACCACCCGGCCACGGCCAGTGCCCCGAGGACGACGAAGGCGACGGCCCATACCCAGGCCCGGGTGCCGCGCTTGGGCCTGGCCTCAGCCTTCAAGGCCTTCTTGGCCGGAGGAGAAGCCTGGATTTTGAATATCCCGGACTCCTCCCTTTCCTTCTTGAGCTTGGCGAGGTTCCTTCCGGCCTCGGAGTGGTCCGGGTCCAGGTGGATGACCCGGGTGAACTCCTCGATCGCATCGTCGATCTTGCCCAGGCCCAGGTTCATGTAGTACACGCCCTTCTCGAAGTGCGCCTTCACCTGGCGCTGGCGCACCTTCTCTCCGTAGGTCCTGGGGTCCTCCAGGAAATGGGCAAGATGACTCCGGGACGGGGCCATCTTCGCCCCCTCCCGGAAGATCTCCAGGTCCCTCCGAATGTCCGCCGCGCTTTGGTATCTCCGGTCCGGATCCTTGGCCAGGGCCCGCTCCGCGATCCGCCAGAGCTCCGGGGTCACCAGGGGGTTCAGTTCCCCCAGCGGCCTGGGCTCGCCGGTCAGGATCTTGGTGATGACCGCGGAGTACGTCTCGCCCACAAAGGGCTTCTCCCCGCAGAGGAGCTCGTAGAGCACCACGCCCAGGGAGAAGAGGTCCGACCGGCAGTCAACCTTCCGGCCAGCGGCCTGCTCCGGCGACATGTAGGCCGGGGTCCCGACCAGGGCCCCAGTCACGGTGAGCGTGGACACGTCCGCGGCCTGTGCCAGCCCGAAGTCCGCGATCTTGACCCCGCCCTCTTTGGAGAGGAGGATATTGGCGGGCTTGATGTCGCGGTGGGTAATGCCCCGGGCATGGGCGTGCTCCAGGCCCTTCAGGACCTCCTCGGCGATGAACAGGGCCATCTCGATGGGCACGACGCCGGCTTTGGTCAGGAGGTCCTTGAGACTCTCGCCCGGCACGTACTCCATGGCCAGGAAATATTCCTCCCCCTCCTGCCCGTACTCGATGATGTCCACGATGTTCTCGTGCTTCAGGGTGGCCGCGGACTTGGCCTCCCGCTCGAAGCGCTCGATGAAGCTTTTGTCGTGGACCAGGTGGCTGTGCAACTCCTTCACGGCCACGACCCGGTCCAGGGAGGTCTGCACCGCTTTATACACGGTGGCCATCCCGCCTCGGGCGATGGGCTCCTGGATCAGGAAATTGCGGATCTGCTTCGACATGAGTCTTTTGGATTAAGGGTTTATAAGGAAAAGGGTATCATAAATTAGACCTAAAATCAACCCCCAAAGTTTAGCCCGGGAAGGGGGGGAATAACAAAACCTCCCCCCTGGGGAGGAAGGCAGGGTGGGGAGTGTTATTTTTACGGGTAGGGCGGGATTTAAAAATAAGAACTCGTTTCCATTCTCATTGATAACCGTTCGACCCGGTGTTTAGGAAAGCCCGACCCACTTCCTGATCGCCCACTCCGCGAGGAAGAGGAGCAGGAGGAGGAAGAACAGGAAGGGATGGTCCCAGAGGTCCAGTTCCCTGGCTGTCTTCCTGTGCTTAGACGAGAGCGCGATGTCGCGGGCCAGGCTCCCGATGCCGGCTTCTTCATAATATCGTCCGCCGGTGGCTGTGGCCAGGGCTTTGAGCAGGTCCGGGTTGAGCCCGGTCTGATCGTACTCCAGGTTCATGGCCTCCACGCCGAACTCGCCCTTGTCCTCTCCGAACCTCTGGGTGCCGAGGGCGCCCACGGCATGGAAGAGATAATTTCCCGGAGGCAGGGGCTGGGCAGTGCCCTCATAGCGGCCGTTCCCCTGGCTCAAAAGAGGTAACTTCTGGACCTCCTTTTTGGTTTCCGCTTCGCTCACGGTGACGCTGATATCCGCGCCGTCCAGGGGACGGTTGTCCTCGCCGTAGGCCTGGCCGGTGAAGATCACGCTCTCGCCGGAGCGGACCAGTTTCTCCAGGGGCTCCACCTTGAGCCGCTTGCCTTCCTCCCTTGCGCCCAGCCAGCGCACGGCATTGGAGAGGAATTTAGTATAAACTTCGCCCCCTTGACCCGTGCCCTCCACCGTGAAGCCCCAGCGCCAGAGTGGATAGCCGGAGATGAGAAGCACCTTGCCCTTGCCATAACGCTGGCAGGAAACGATAGGCAAGGAGCCCTGAGGGGTCTTGACCTTGGGATAAACCATAAGGACCGTGGCGCCGGAAGATATCCCTGCGGCCCGGTTCGCACCCAGGAGGGGGGGGAGGTCCTTCCACAGCTCGGCGTTTTGTTTGGGGTCCGGGGAGAGCGTCGTGATGGGATGGTTTTCACCTTCGTGCGTGAGGATCACTTCGAGAGGGTCATCGAGGTTCGTGCCCCCCGGGCGGACCGGAAGCATCTGGACCATGGGGAGTGACGCGTAATCCTTCAGAGTTTCATCTCCGAGAACAAAGAGGCCTCCGCCTTTAGCATCCACAACGTCCCGGAGGGATTTCTGCAGCGCATCCGTAAAAAGGTCCCTGGGCAGGTCGCAGATGATGGCGAGGTCATAGGTCGGCAGGTCCTGAAGCACCTGGCCAAAGCTTATGGGAGAAGCCGCGTCCTTGATGACCTGGGTCCACCTGCCGCTCCCGGGAGAGACGTAGGTCGTGACCGCAAGTCCGGTGTCCTGTTCCAGGGCGGACTTCAGGAAGCGGAGCTCGAACCCCGGGGAGGCGAAGAGCGCGACGCGGAGTCTGCTTCTCAAAACATTCACGGCGAAGCCCCTGACGTTGTTCTCCTGGAGGGTTTCGCCTTCCCCCGCAGGGATGGAGGCCGTGAACCGGTGCACGCCCTCTTTACGGGGAGGGATCGTGAGGTTGATCCTGGCCTCGGCCCCGGAGGGGGGAAGGGGAAGGCTCTGCCCGGAGAGAGTCGTCTTTCCCTCCCGAATCGTGATCGGGGTCTGGGCCTGAGCGAAGCCCCGGTTCCGGACGATGACCTCCACCGGGATGGCCTCACCGGCATAAGCGATCTCGTTGGCCGAGACCCGCACGATGGCGATATCTCTTGGCCTGGTCGTGTCGCCGAGGCCGACGGTATAGACCGGGACGCCCAGCTTCTGGGCCTCCCGCAACGGGTCCTTGCCGTAGTTGTTCTGGCCGTCGGAGAGAAGCAGGACGCCGGAGGGGGCGGCTTCGGGCGAAAGAGATGACAACTTGGAAAAGGCGGCCCCGAGGTCGGTCCGCTGGCCTTGCGGTTTACGCTCCTGCGCCCAACCGCTTTTTTGGACGGCCCTCAAGCTGTCCGAGAACTCATAGGGAACCACGTCGAACTTCCTGGCCAGCTCGTCCGACAGGGAGGAAAGGAATTGGGGAGGATAGGGCTTGGTTTTCGCCTCCGGGTTCGCGGAGAGGGTGCCCATGCTCTGGGAGGCGTCCAGGACTACGGCGAGAACGGGTTTGTTCCGGGACACCCTGACCAGGCTCAGGATGGGCTCGAGAAGGAGGAACCCGATGGTGGCGAAGGCCAGGCCCCTTAAAATGATCAGGGCGGCTTTCGTCACAGGCTTTAGGGCATGGGGCGAACGGCGGTAAAGCCACCCGCTCAAGGCCAGCCCTGTGACGAGAAAGGCCAGGACAACAAGCCAGCCGGCAGGGGAGAGGGAAAGGTGGAAGGTCATTAGATGGATGAAAATAAAGGAATCGGCGTGTTTTAGGTTGATTCCCTAAATCGGCGGCATCGGTCAAGAAAGCATAAACATTCTATTTCATCTCACCATTCTATCATATACGAAGCATTTAATGCAATCTTGGACTCGGCGTTAAAAACGAAGGACCGCCCCCCGCCTGAAACGCGAAGGGGCGGCCCGACAAAGGGTGGGCTAAGGCTTGGAGGCGGTGGCGATCAACTTGGAGTCGAGAGGGGTCATGGACTCCGGCAGGTCCTTGTTGTATTCCCTCCACCACCAGTCCGGGAGGCGGGGGGCGAGGAGGCTCCAGGCCGATACGATGCGCTCCAGGAATGCCTGGGGCAGGTTCTGGTGGACCAGGCAATAGTCCGCAACGTAGAATTTCATCTCCTCGTTGGGCTTGTCCGGATGGTATATGGGAAAGACCGGAAACGAGCGGCAGTCCATCGGCCGCACCCCGTGAATGGTGCAGTGGTGGTAGCCGTCCTTCATCTCGTCGAAGGGACAATGTCGCGGCACGAGTCCCTGGGTCGTGATCGAAACCATCGCGTTCACCGGCCCCTCGTGGGCCTCGACCGGAGGAAAGGCATCGGGACCCAATCCCAGCCTGCCCGCGATGTACTCCTCCTCCAGGGGCAGGAAGTAAGCGTTCTCCTTTTCCTCGCACAACCCCCGGCACACCGTCCGGCAGGGCAGCTCGGCGTCCGCGGTCAGGGCATAAACCTGGTCATAGACCGGAAACAATTTCGCTTTATCCGCTTCAAGCATGGAATCACTCCGCAACGATTCGGGCGTAGTTTAAGTTCTTGTCCGCCGGCCCGTCCAGGATGCCGCCGAAGCCGTCCATCTCCCTGAGGTATTCATAGGCCTCGCGGGTGATGAGCTCGCCCGGGGCGATGACCGGCAGTCCCGGCGGGTAGATCGCGAACAGCTCGGTGGACACCTTGCCGACGGCCTCTTTGAACGGCACCGTGGCCTGCCGGGCGAAGAAGGCCTCGCGGGGGGACATCGCCAGGTGGATCTCCAGCTCCGGATAGCCCGGCTTCTTGAAGAGCGGCATGGCCCTGCGGTGCTTCCGCACCAGCTTCTCCAGGGCTCCCAGCAGGCGGTCGATTTCCTTCCGGGTGTCCGCGAACGTGATGATGAACAGCACCCGATCCAGGTCCGCCATTTCGGGCTGGATATCATACTCGCGGTTCAGGATGTTCAGGGCCTCATAACCGGTGAGCCCCAGCTCCGAGACCTTCACGGTGAGCTTGGTCACGTCCAGCGCGAACGGCGCCACGTCCCGGGCCGTAAAGGAGTACAGCCCCCCCATCGTATTGATCGCTTTCCGCGCCTTCTCGGCCAGATTCAACGCCCGGTCCAGCAGCTTCGTTCCCTGCGTGGCCATCTGCATCCTCGCCGCGTCCAGCGAGGCCATCAGGATGTAAGACGGGCTGGTCGTGCCCAGGAGGCGCAGCACGCTCTCCAGGTCGCGGAGGTCGGTCCGCTCCTTCTGGACATGCAGCAGCGAGGCCTGGGTCATGCCGCCGATGATCTTGTGGGTGCTCTGCACGGCCATGTCCGCGCCCGCGGCCATGGCGGATTGGGGCAGCCCGGGATGAAAATGCAGGTGCGGGCCGTGAGCCTCGTCCACCAGGAGGAGCTTGCCCTTCTCGTGCAGGATCTGCGCCATCTCAGCCAGGTCTGCGCACACGCCATGATAGTTGGGCGAGACGATGAGCAGGCCCTTGACCCCGGGATGCTCCTGGAGAGCCTTCCGCACGCTTTGCGGGGTGAGGTTCTTGATCACCGGCAGGCCCTCGTCGAGTTCGGGCAGGATGTAGACGGGCTTTACCCCGGTGAGGATCAGCGCCGCGAGGATGGAGCGGTGAGCGTGGCGGCATACCAGAATCGAATCCCCAGGGTTCGTGGGGGTCATCAGCATCGCATGGTTCCCCCCCGAGGTCCCGTTCAAAAGAAAAAAGGACCGGTCCGCGCCGTAGGCCTTTGCCGCCAGTTCCTGGGCCTCGCGGATCACGCCCACCGGATGGAAGAGACAGTCCACCTCCTCCAGCACCGTGAGGTCCATCTTGAAGAGGTTCTCGCCGACGAAACTCTTGAATCGGGAAGCGATGCCCCGGCCCTGTTTGTGGCCCGGGGTGTGGAAGGGGACTTTGTCCTTCCGGGCGTAAGCGATCAGAGCTTCAAGCAGGGGAGCCCGGGCTTGGTCGCTCCCCTTGGCCGTTTGACCCTTCGACCGGCTGGCCGGCCTTCCGGTCATCAGGCTTCCAGGAACATCGGCTTGTCATCCCGGATGATCACGCCCTCCTCCGCGAGCGCCTTCCGCAGGTGCTTGGGCAGCGAGAAGATCCCCTGGTGGGTGATCCCGTCGTAGTAGCGCGCATTGTCCAGGTTTCTTTCCTTCATCCTCCGGTCCACGTCCTGGGGCGTGAGCGCCAGCGGGTCGTTCTTCTTGGAGGCCAGGCAGAACCCCCAGGGCAGGTCGAACGACGGCACGATGGCCTGATAGGACCGCACCACGGGAAACGACGTGGCCAGCGTTTTGGCGATCGAGGAAAGCAGGATCGTGTCCCCGGCCCGGGTGGTGCCGGCCTGGAGCGACACCGTCCCCTCCGGCGAAAGATGGTCGGAGACGATCTTGTAGAACTCCCGGGTGTACAAGAGATAGGCCGGCCCCCCCTCCAGGGGCTCGGTCAGGTCCACGATGATGACGTCATAGGTCTCGCGGCTTTGGGTCAGGACCTTGCGGGCGTCGTCGTGGATGAGCCGGGTGCGCGGGTCTTCGAAGGCTCCCTGGGAATACTCCGGCAGCCACTTGCGGCATTCCCGGACCAGATCCCCGTCGATGTCCACCATGGTCGCCTGCCGGACCGAGGGGTGCTTGAGGATGTCCCGCAGGGTCGCCCCCTCCCCCCCCCCAACGATGAAGACCTTTTCCGGCCTGGGGTGAAGGAGCATGGGAGGATGGACCAGGGCTTCGTGGTAGATGAACTCGTCGGCCTGGGAGGACTGGATCTTCCCGTCCAGGAACAGGGCCTTGCCGTAGCACCGGGTGACCACGAAGTCCATCTTCTGGTAGGGAGTCGTGGCGCTGGCCAGGATCTCCGTGATGCCGTGCATGTGGCCTTCCACCGGGGTGAAGTACTCGATGTACCATTGGTTCTGGGTCTGCTCATGCATCGCTCACATCCTCAATGAATAGGGCCGATAAAGAGAAGGGACTCCGAGATCCTCGGAGTCCGCTTCACGACGGTCCGGATTTAACGTCCCCTCACCGGATCTGGCACTTGGGGATGCCCAAGAGCCCGCGCTGGACGGCGACGCTGGTCACGTGCTTGCTCTTGAGCTTCTCGGCGATGTAGTTCATCGCGGTTTTGTAGTCGATGGTCTCCCCGCAGGAGAAAAGGTCGACGGCGGCATAGCCGAACTCCGGCCAGGTGTGGACCGAGAAATGGGACTCGGAGATGATCACCACGCCGGACACGCCGTGGGGATTGAACTGGTGGAAGACCGATTGCACGATGTGAGCCTTGGAGCGGCGCGCGGCCTCCATGAGGGTGGACTCGATCGTTTTGCGGCTGTTTAAAGCTTTCTTATCACAATTGAAGTACTCCAGCAGGATATGATAACCTAAAGCTTTCAACCTCCGTTCCTCCCTTCATTCGATCCCGGTTTTCTCGCAAAAGAGAAAACCGAAACCCAGTGACCAGCTGATCCCCCGTTTGGGGGGAGACAAATGTGGACGCTCTGTTCCCGGCTTCAAATTGCAATAATGATATACAATTTTAAAGGAAAAGTAAAGTAAAAAATTGGATTTTATGAAAATATTTTCAATTAGGGGGGTAAAAAAAATAAAGACCCACAACATATAGGGTCTTTTTTGGACGCAATTTTCGTGCCAGAAATCAGGAATGATGCGCTTTTGAGGGCTCTATATGTTCCCCTTTATACACCTTGAATAGGAGGTAAAAACTTGTGGTTGCCAAAAAATAAATCAGGGCGGTCAAATAATAAGGAATGGAGTATCCGGCAAGAAATACTCGCCCGATGGAGATCCCCGGGTTCTGCATGAGGTGTCCGGAGAGCGCGGTGGTCCCGGCCCAGGAGAGGTTCCAGGACATGTTCATGATGCTGGCCGCCGTGGCCCGTTTGTTCTCGGGAATCATCTCCATGCTCATCGCCGAGCCCAGCGGCCCGGACA
>Ga0315296_10004907_pt1 | contig 10832 bp, 12 predicted proteins | sample YL17G14_18_MG_FD_203921 | JGI IMG/M metagenome (GOLD analysis project Ga0315296, IMG submission 203921) | Sediment microbial communities from Yellowstone Lake, YNP, Wyoming, USA - YL17G14_18 | ecosystem: Environmental > Aquatic > Freshwater > Lake > Sediment | place: USA: Wyoming | collected...
TAAGGAAGAATTCACCAAGCTGGAAGCGGATGCCAAAGAAGGCAAGAAAGGATTATGGAGGACAGGCGGAGTAATGCAAGCGCCCAAGGTATCGACAACGCCAAAGGTTCCAGAGACGCCTAAGATACCGGAAACGCCTAAGGTCGTGGAGATTCCGGACACAACAACACCAAAGCAAGATATTATTTCATGGCAGGATGCGGGGAAGTATGTCGGCAAGGAAATGACGGTGGAAGGGAAGATAGTCCGAACCTATAAAGCAGATACGGCATGTTTTCTTAATTTCCATCTGGACAAAGGCTGGTTTTATGTAGTTGTATTTCCGGAGAATTACGCCAAGTTCAGCGAACCGCCGGAGAAGCTGTATGCGGATAAGAAGATACGTGTCAAGGGTAAAATCATAGACTACAAAGGAACGCCGGAAATTATCGTGACTGAGCCGTCACAGATAGAAATAAAATAGCGAAGGAATCCCGAACTTGTTTCGGGGTGACCGAGCAAAGTCAAATTGAAATAATAAAGGATTAATTATGATAGTATTTATAATAGCGAGAATTATCGCAATTGCTTTGCTGTTCTGGTCTCTTGACAAACATCCTTATGATTACTATACTATACTTAGATTTGTCGTATGTGCTGTTACTGCTTATGGGGCATGGTTTGCTTCGGAAATTGAAAATCAAGGCTGGGCTTGGTGTTTAGGGATTATCGCCGTTTTATTCAATCCGATAATACCTATCCATTTAGATAAAGGCACTTGGGGCGTTATTGATATAGGAGTTGGAATTATTCTTATAGTATCTTTAATTTTATTACGAAAGCCTAAAACAAAAGTTTTGGAGGAATCACAAAACAGTAGTAAAGGGTAATTCTGTGGGTTGCATACAGAATTATTAGAAATTGATAGAAAGATTAGAAAGGAGTTTCTAATATGTCAGAAGAATTTTTATCATTCGATGATATTCTTAAAGAGTTGCAAATAGATGAAGAGGAACTCAAGAGAATGATCACAGCAGAGGAAATGAAAGCCAAAACACAGGAAATGCGCGCTTTAGTCGTGGAAGCCGAAGCAGAAATCCCCAAGGCTCTGGCTTTCGCTTTCCGCGAAGGGCGCATGGGAGTTATGGATTATTATAATCTGCGTAATATCCAGGCTGATACGGAAATGCGTGATTCCATTGCTAAACCTAAAACGGATGCTGGTAAAGACCATCCGAACCCGAGTAAATAAAAATAGAGCGGGCGATATGGATAATGATTTAATACAACTTGCGGCGTATGTGGTATTACAAATTATTGGTATTGCCCTGTGGGTACTTAGTGCGTTATATGCTCTTATGTGGGGCATTATTATACGTCAAAAGGCAAAAGCCGAACAAGCTACAGAGAAAGTTTTTGAGGTTCACGCGTTACTTTTAACTGTTTCAGTAATTCTCATACCGACTTTATCTTTGTCCCCATTTCATTTACTCTGGATGTTTCCCGCAGCAATCCTAATGGGTATGATAAGTCTCATATTCCCCTTTAATATAATATTGTGGCCGTTTGCTGGTTTATATAGTTCCTTCTGGTATATTGGGGTTGCAGATCCCGGTCGTGCCTATCTTGTAGCTGGCGATTATGCTAAAGCGATAGAATCATTCAAAGAAACTATTAAATTAAAGCCTAATTCTGCAGAGGCGTATTTTAATCTTGGTCTTGCTTATAGAATGTCAGGAGATTACAAAAACGCAATAGAGTCTTATAAAGAAGCTATTCGTATTAAGCCTTATTTCAAAACTTATAATAATCTCGGAGTGGCATACGAAACTTCCGGTGATTATAAAAACGCTATAGAATCATATAAAGAAGCTATTCGTATTAAGCCTGATTATACTTTGGCACATTATAGTATTGCTCTGGCTTATTCTCACGAAGGGAATCATGATAAAGCATTAGAAGAACATAACATACTGATGAAATTGGATAAAGAACTAGCTAATAAACTACTTGACGAAATAAACGCCAAAAAAATATAAATTCCGGGAACGCTATCCCGAATAGTTAAGACGCCCATGAAATTACAATAGATTAGAAAGGAATAAGTTATGATTGAAAAGATAGGACCAATCAAAAACCCTCTTACTATCATTGCCATTTTTGCAGGCATAGCAGAAATAAGTGGAACCATTATTCTTCCCTTACTTTCAGCGCAAATCCAAGAAACGTATGTTTGGTTTTTGATATTATTTCCATGCTTGCTTGTAATGCTATTTTTTGCAGTGCTTTTGATAAAACCTTATGTTCTCTATGCCCCATCTGATTATAAAGACGATAAAAGTTTTACTGATTTCTTTAAGGACGAACCCGTGAATCGCCGCATGGAAAAACTGGCAGAAGAAACAAACGAAGTAGAAACAACTGTAACACCCCAAAAATCTAATCAAGAATCCGTGGTAGACAAAACTAGTAAAATCCCCTTAACGGTAATACACGAAAGAGATATTCGCGCTAAAATAATTCTTTCCGAAGAATTTGCAATATCAAAATTGAGCAAGGATATAGGGGTAGAATTCAAAAGAAATTTGACGCTTAAAGATGACCCTAATATTAGATTTGACGCTATAGGCTTTTCTTCAGGCTTTGTGCATGTAGTTGAAGTGAAATTTAGTAGCGGGAAGATGCTCTCGGAAAAAACATTACTAAACAGTTTTGATAAAGTACAATCTGTACTTAGAATATCCCCTAAATCGGTTAAAGATAACCTTCAATACATATTTGCTGTTATTGTTGACACCAATGATGTCTCACAACTTAGTAATATAAAAGAGCAAATTACTATATTTTCGCGCAAGTATGATTTTAGAATAAATATCCATGTTTATTCGTTTAATGAATTAGAAAAAGAATTTACTGCTAAATATACAGGAAATCCCGGAAACGCCCGACTGCGATAGGGCGCGAAAGTTCAATAGATTAAATGTTCAATGGTTCAATAGTTCAGAAAGGATTTGATATGCCCAAAGATAAGATGAATAGGAAAAGAAGGAAGCCCGCAGAGCCGCCTTGCGCTTCGGACAAGGATTTAAAAAAATTAATGGATAGCATCACGGCAAGCCCCGAATCCTGCGCCCAAATCAAGGAAAGTATCCGGCAAGAAATAATTTTCCTGCGTCATCATCCGGAGCTTTCTTATGCCAAAAAAGATATCGAAGGCTTAGAAAGATTCTTGCGCGTCGCCTCGTTCTCAGAAGGGATATTTAAAATAGATAAGAATATCAATGTGAAAAAGTTATTGGATACCATCTCAGACAAGAAATCACCCGGGACTTTGAATGATAAAGCCATGCGGTTTCTGGAAATGGACCCGAAATTAATATTTAGAAAGGAGTTGAAGACGCCAAAAGATAAGAAGAAAAGGCTCGTGACCACACCCGAACAAAACCAGTGGGTGATTGACCGCATTACCGAAAGCCCGGAATCCTGCGCCAAGATGAAGAAAGTCATCAGCGATGACCTGGATTCCATGCTCAAAATGGAACATCCTGACGAGCAGGATATTCGGGGCGCTAAAAACTTCCTGAAACTGGCTTCCATGGTTGAAGAAATATTCAAGGTAGACAAAAACATCAACGTGAAAAAGCTGTTGGAATATGTCGAAGATATAAAAGCCTACGGCAGTATAGACGATAAACCAAAATGGGAGGCTAAACATAAAACTGAATTAGAGCTTTAGTGGTCTTTCACATGTGATTTAAGGGGTTACTTAAGTCCCCTCTAACCCCTCGGCGGTCAGCCTTAGGGCGTACCGTAAGAGGGGATTTAGGGGTGTGTCTTTAGTTAAGTATAACACACCCCCTTCCCCCTCTCAAGAGGGGATTTATCAGAAGAGAGAATACCCTGCAATTGATGTGTGAAGCGGAGCGAAAGGAAATATTAACCCGTATCCGTCATATGAAATACGGAAAAGGGTGGACAGAATGACGTGAACTCCTTATAATACAAGGCGAAGAAACGATTTAATAACTTAAAAAGGAGGTAACCCTATGGGTGAAAGTAAAAATCACTGTTTCCGGTTCAATTTTACTGATAAACTCCTCAAGGCCTTTTTTAAGGGCTCATCGGTAACCTCAGACAATAGCTTGATTGCGATTAGAGAATTAGATGAGCAATTAGGTTTAACAGCCATGGCCCAAGAATATCTGGTAGATACAAGACAAGGCCGAAATATTCAGCATAAATTAGTAGAATTATTAAGACAATCAGTTTATAGCCATCTGGCCGGTTATGAGGATGTTTATGATGCTGATCGGTTAAGGAATAACCCGGCTTTCAGAGCCGTACTGAGCGAACGAGCCTTAGAAAAATCTGCCGGTAGCGAATGCACCCTGGGACGATTTCAAAAAGAGATACTCACTCAGCGAGGTAATCTGGAAAAGATGAATAAGATGCTTATGAAGTGGATAAAGAAAGTTGATGCCCGGCGGGGTGTAAAAGGAATTGTCCTTGATTTGGATTCATCCACCAGTCCGGTTTACGGAGAACAGGAAGGCGCCAGTTACCATAGTTGTTTTGGACGAAAGTCTTATCATCCGTTATTCTGTTTCAACCAATACGGAGATTGTCTCAAGGTCAAACTCAGGCCTGGAAATGTCCATCGTGCACAAGGTGTCATTAAGTTTGTTGAACCGATTTTGAAATATTATGTGGCTAAGGGTATTAAAACCAAACTGCGGGCTGATGCGGTCCTTGCTGGCCCGCGGCTGTATAACTTATGCGAGGAATTGGGCGTAGAATATGCCATCAGTATCAAGGAAAATAGCCGATTAGCCGAGGGTGTCGTTGAGTTAACGAAAAAAACAGAAGGTAAGAATAGAGAAAAAGTTATTATTCTGTATAAAGATTTTCTCTATCAAGCCGAGTCGTGGAACAGACCAAGAAGAATTGTGGCTAAAATAGAACATCACCCGGCTGAGATTTTCCCACGGGTAGGGTTTATCATAACTGATTTGAAGTGGCGCGATAAGAAGGTGGTAAAATTCTATAGTAAACGGGGAACTTACGAGCAATGGATTAAGGAAGGTAAATATGCCCTGAATCGGACTAAGTTATCCTGTCAGAAATTTACTGAGAACGAAGCGCGGTTGAAACTATTTATGATGGCTTATAACTTAGGGAATTTCTTAAGGACATTAGCCTTGCCTGAAGGGATAAAGCATTGATCAGAGCGAAGCCTCCCGTTAGGGATAAAGATTGGTGGACGGGTAATCAAGCATGCGAGATATTATTGTTTGTTATCCCTTACGGGAGGCCGTCCCTGACGGGACTACTCCAGAGGTAGCTCTCGCCCCGTTAGGGGTAGGCTCTTAGCCGAGACGGTAATAAACGCAAAACTATTCTCTGGGTTGCTGACGAATATCAAATTAATGAAGTATCCCAAGGCTTGTCTCTAAAGGACGGCGCTTGGGACCTTCGGCACTTCGTGCCTACGGAAAGGAGGTGATTGTTAATGTGAATGAGAGCAACGGACCCGCTGGATGGCAAGGCCTTGACCGGGCAGAGGCAAAACTGATGGAGCTTTTCAGGGGAATGGTTGACCATCACGGCTTTAGCGAACTCCGGGTCGAGGCCAGGATAATGAAAGACGCCAGAAAGGAGGTAATTTTGTCTTTCGGCAAACAATATCGTTTCGTCCTGACCAAACAGTAGTAAATCGGTATATCGTGGTGCCGTCGGCACTACTTCTTAGGCGATGTTTCGGCATATCGAAAATCACCTCAAATAATCATAGGTAAGTATCTCAAGACCATAACCCGTATGGCATGCCAACTAACTCGTATGGCGTGCCAACTAACTCGTATGGCGTGCCAACTAACTCGTATGGCGTGCCAACTAACCCGTATGGCATGCCAACTAACTCGTATGGCGTGCCAACTAACTCGTATGGCATGCCAACTAACTCGTATGGCATGCCAACTAACTCGTATGGCATGCCAACTAACCCGTATGGCGTGCCTATTTAAATGCCCCGAAATTATCGGGGAGAAAAGGAGCTAAATATGAGAGGAGCAACGGACTGGATACCGACCCAGAACGACGACATTTATAACAAGCTGAAGAGTTACCTGGAGTTGATTGTGGCAAATAAGGTTGCCTGGGGCATAGCGGACATCGCGATTACCCCGCTGACTGACCTCCAGGCCGAATTTAACCCGCTCTATGACAAGATTCAGGATAAGCGCCGCCGGACCAGCGCGGATGTCACGGACTTCCGGGACTGCAAAAAGCGCCTGCTGGACGAGTGGCGGGCATTCCATAAGGAGAACGTCCGCGGTAACCGGAAAATCAGCCCTGGAGACCTGTCCATTTTAGTCGGCAAGGAATATGACACCGAGCCGACGCCCAGGGCCAAGATTGAGCTCACCCCCTATGTCAACCTCAAGCCCATCGCCAGCGGCGTCATTGAAGTCCGGTCACAAACCGAAAAAGACGCCACCCGCGTCAGTATGCTCAAGACCGCGGACGGGATTGAATGCCGGTACACCATCGTGCCCAAGGGCGAAATGCCGCCGTCCAGCTACGAGGATGCCAAAAGCACCGTCGTATCCAGAAAGGCGCGCTTCACCATCACCGTAGGCGACAAGAACTCCGGTGACAGTTTTTACGGCTTTTTCCGCTGGGTGAATACCAGCCGGTCGGACAACTCCGGTCCCTGGACCAAGGCGATTCACGCGGTGATTGCGTAAACCAAATTCGGAATTCGGAATGTGGAGTGCGGAATTATTCCGCATTCTGCATTCCCCAATCCACATTTAAGAAGGAGGTTTTTATGTCTTTATTACCAAACGAAGTGAAAACAGAACACATCTCTACCGGCGCGGTAACCACCCCGAAAATCGGGGACGAGGCCGTGACCTCTGCCAAGATAAAAAACAGCGCGGTGACGGCAGAAAAAATAGCCGTCGGCGCAGTCACCGGCTCTAAAATCGGAGACGGGCAAATCTACGGTTCCAAATTAAAAGACGGCGCGGTCAGAGCCGAGAAGATTGCCGCCGGTGCGATAATTACTGCCAAGATAGGAGAGTTACAAGTTACAGGTTCCAGAATACAAGACAAAGCAGTAACCACGGAAAAGATTGCCACGGGAGCGGTGATTACCGAAAAAATCGCCAATGGCGCGGTCACGCCGGCAAAATTATCGTTTACTCCGCCCGCGGTCGCACGTCCGCTTGTGCCGCCGGTAACCAATGCGGAATTGGGAATGGGGAGTGTGGAATCAGATAAGATTGCCGACGGAGCGGTGACTGCCGCAAAACTTGCGCTGGATTCGGTAGAAACAGCCAAAGTAAAAGATAAGGCGATTACCGGCGCGAAGGTCAAGGATTACGATATCGGCTATACCCAAATCGCTTCCAACAGTATTAACCGCGAGAAGATTATTAACGGGGAAATCTTAACCGAGAAAATTGCGGACGGCGCGGTTACACCGGCGAAACTGTCTTTTACACCTTCGGCAGTTGGGATTTATGTCCCAAGATTAGCCGCCACCGCGGACAAAACAAAAGCAGATTTCGCCTGGGATGATGCCGACCACATAGATGGATTAGACCTGAGCGGAGTGATTCCAGCCGGGGCGAAAGGGGTTATTATATGTATAGAATATTACGACCCCTCATACCTCATGGAAACTTTTGTCTGGCCGGATAGCGTGGCGTATCCTTCCATTATCGCGGCTCATTTGGGAGTTAATGCGCGGAGGACTGCCTCAACCTTTACCCTGCCGGTGATGGCTGATAGGCTGTTTGATTACCATATGCGGAGCGGTATCGCGCCGGATACGTTTAATGTGACGGTGATAGGGTGGTTTATTTGAATATCCCGTATCCCGAAGTATCGGGATACGGGACGCCGATCGATTTATTATGGAATGGCGGATTATCAGATACAACCCCCTGTCCCCCTTTTCTTCCCGATGAGTTACCCGAAGAAGTCGCCCTCGGGATCCCGAACTTGCTTCGGGAAAGGGGGATTTAGGGGGATGTTTGCCCCGATGGGTAACCCCCCGAAAGCGTTCGGGCCCTCGGGATCCCCGATATAATCGGGGAAAGGGGGAATTCGCTCCGGAGGCGGCCCCGACACTTCGGGTGGCCCCGGCATTCGCCGGGATGACCCCATAAATGGGACGCCCATATCTTATGTTATTATGGTAGGGGATAGCTGATTATGCTTTTGTTGAATAGCTGTTTTATTCTCTTGACTTGTCGTACCCGAATAGTTATACTATTGACAGGAAAAGGAGAATATTAAAATGAGACTTAAAAGGCATCTAAAAATAGTCAATTTACCGGTAACATTTCTTAAAGAAGGAAATAAGGTTATTGCCCATACTCCGGTATTGGATCTTTCTACCTGCGGAAATACGTTAGAGCAGGCCAAAAAACGTTTTGCCGAAGCCTTGCATATATTTATCGATGAATTAGTTAAAATGGGCACGCTGGAAGATGTTCTGCTTGATTACGGATGGAAAAAGGCCAGCCGACCTGAACCACACTGGCTTCCGCCTGTTTTTATCGGCAGGGAACAGGAATCTGTCGAAATCCCTTTAGCCGTCTAAACACATGCCTCATTTAACTCCCATCCACTATAAGAAATTCGAAGCGTTCCTTCGTTATATCGGCTGCACATTCAGCCGCTAAAAAGGCGACCATCGCATATATCATAAAGCCGGACTCAAACGGCCGATAGTCATCCCGATGGAAAAAGACATTCCTGTTTTTATCATACGCAATAACCTGCGAACCCTGGGCATGAGCGTAGAGGAATATATCACGATTTTGGAACGAGTATAGTTTTCCCACATCACCCGCTGGAGCCGGATAGGGACTATTTCAACAGGGAACCCGCCCCCGACGGGGAATCCCAATCGATTAAAGCTGGTAGGGGCGGGACGCCGATCGGTTTATTATGGAATGGCGGATTATCAGATACAACCCCCCATCCCCCTTTGTTTCCCGATGGGTAACCCCCCGAAAGCGTTCGGGGCCCTCGGGATCCCCGATATAATCGGGGTAAGGGGGAATTCGCTCCGGAGGCGGCCCCGACACTGTCCCGCTTCGCTACGCAGAGGTTTTTATTGCGCCGGCGTAATTCATTTTTCATTGTTTAGCATCAGCTTGAGTAAAAATATGGTTTCCGCCTTGAGGTTTGTTTTTACCCATGTTTTTTGTTTCCCGTCCAATAATTCACCCATGCCGGCAAGGATATTCCTGGCATCCGTCTTTTCCAGAAGCCGGATGCATTTTTTCAGTAAATTCCTGAAAGGCATCCCGGCTCTTTGTTCCACAATTTCTTTGTTAATCGGGTAATTGTTCTTTAAGAAAAACCAGCTATCATAAATGTCGCGGTTGGTTTTGCCAAGCCTTTCATACATCGCCATTAATTTATGGGCAAACATATCATCCCGAACCATTACCCGCATGGAAATGCCGAGATAGGTTTTAATTTCATAGCGCGAACCGAAAACCCGGCGGTTAATTTCAATCTTAATATTATGTTCTTTTTCCCGGTATGAAAGCAGGAAAAACAGGCTAAACCGCTTTTCCCGGGCTTCTTTGGTTTTACCGTGGCTTTTAAGAAGCTGCCCGACCCGCTTGAAAACATAATCTTTTTTTGGCTCGTCCAAAAGGTCGAAATCCAAATCAACGGAAAAACGGTTTAAGCCGTAAAACATATACGCCGCCGTGCCGCCTTTGAATCCTAAAAACGGGGAGATGGATGTGTCCGAATAAATATCCTTCAGTATCTGAAGCATTATGCTTTTGTGGAGAGCTATGTCTATTGCCATAAAATTACTGCCCTTTAGATTTAAAATCCTCGTGGAATTCTTTTACTTTTTTAGCCATTCTTTTATTGCCGTACATCGGCAACATCTCAAAGACTTTGTCCCAATCCAGAGGCGAGAGGTTGTCGAAGTGATAATCTTTATTGATATAAATGGTATCCAGGAATGCCCTTTCTTTTGCGGCAATAGAACATTCCCCCTTATTTTCAATGCCGTCATGATTAGCCGCAACCAATCCTTTTATTTTCCGGTAAGAATAAACCTGGTTATCACAAACAATCTCCCTGGTCAGGTAGGAAGCGGCAAAAATCCGGCTGTCATACTGGAATATCATTCCTTCGCGGGCCAGGACGGTCTCAAAACTTATATAAGAAGGCGTAAATATTTTGGCGGCTAATTCGAGTTTGTCATAGTTTTTATCTTTAGCATAAAAACCACGGCGCAGATGATAAAGGCTGCCATTTTTCACGTAATAATTAACCCTGACCATCGCGGCGCAATTCGAATCGCCCCATAATAAAGCGATGTCTTTAAATGAAAAGACTGTCTTTTTTGAGCGCAAAATCGAAGAGATATAATCGCCTTTTTTCATATCTTTAAACTAAACATTAGGTTTAACCTTATCTTTAGTTTACAGTATATGGTATAAGATGGATTTTGTCCGGTCAAGAATATTCAGCAGATTTTGGGATAGTAATACTCACCGCCCCATTCCTATCGTCAGCCCCTGCCTTCGGCTGGGACGGGCCCTTGCATTCGGTGCCCCTTTCTGCGAAAGGGATGCCAAATTATATTTTATACTGGTGGAGGCAGACGCTTGATTATATTATTGTATTATCCCGTATTCCGATGATACAGAATCGGTCCCGGCATTCGCCGGGACGACCGAATATGTTTAACAAGTAGGGTCGGGACGGCTAAATATATAATTATTGTAGAGCCGGGACGACTGATTATATTGTATTGTTGTGGAGTCGGGATGGTTTATATAATCCCCCCAACCCTTCAGGGA
>Ga0315296_10004908_pt1:0-5000 | contig 10830 bp, 6 predicted proteins | sample YL17G14_18_MG_FD_203921 | JGI IMG/M metagenome (GOLD analysis project Ga0315296, IMG submission 203921) | Sediment microbial communities from Yellowstone Lake, YNP, Wyoming, USA - YL17G14_18 | ecosystem: Environmental > Aquatic > Freshwater > Lake > Sediment | place: USA: Wyoming...
TGGCGGCCGCGAGTTCATGTGCCGCAAGTTCCGGACTATGAGCCCCGACTCCGACCGGCGCCTAGCCGAGATCCTGGCCCGCGACCCGGCCCGTCGCCGGGAGTGGGAGCGCGAGTTCAAACTCAAGGACGACCCCAGGGTGACCAGGATCGGCCGGTTCCTGCGTCGGACCAGCCTCGACGAGCTTCCCCAACTCTGGAACGTAGCCTGCGGCGAGATGAGCCTGGTCGGGCCGAGACCGATAGTCCGCGACGAACTAGACCGGCTGGACGGCGCTCTTGAAAGCTACCTGGCGGTTCGCCCGGGCCTGACCGGGCTGTGGCAGGTCAGCGGACGAAACGACATGGACTATGGGCAGCGGGTCTTGCTCGAGGCCTCCTACGCCCGGAACTGGTCTCTCTGGCTCGACGTCAGCCTGCTACTGCGAACGGTCAGAGCCGTCTTCACCCGGCGCGGGGCCTACTGATCCTTCGGCCGCCGACTCGACCCATCGCTCATCCCGGACGATCTCCATTAGATAGGCTCTGAACTCCTCGGCCAGGTCGGCCCGAGCCAGGGCGCACTCGACTGTGGCTTTGAGAAAGCCCATCTTGTTGCCCACGTCGAACCGGTGCCCACGGACGCGCACGCCCCAGACGTTCCCTCGAGCCGCGAGAGTCTGCAAAGCGTCAGTGAGCTGAATCTCTCCGCCGTATCCGGGCCCCGTGGAGGCCAGGATGTCGAAGATCTCCGGCGGCAGCACGTACCGGCCCAGGATGGCCAGACTAGACGGACTGCTCTCCGGCGCCGGCCTCTCAACCAGGTTCGCCAGCAGCAGCCCGCCCTCGCCTTCCTCACCCGAGACGATGCCGTAGCGGGAGACGTCATTCCGGGGGACTTCGCGCACTCCAATGACAGCCCGCGCCCCGGTCGCCCGGTGGAAGTCGAGAACCTGCCGCAGGCAAGGCACCCGCCCGGCGAAGACCTCGTCACCCAGGAGAACGGCAAACGGTTCATCCCCGATGTGAGCCCGTCCGGTGAGAACCGCGTGCCCCAGCCCGAGAGGCTCCTTCTGGCGGACATAGTGGATGTCGGCCATGTCGGCGATGGCCCTGATGCTGGCTAGGAGTTCGGGATCACCCCTCCCGCGTAGGAGTAGCTCAAGCTCCACCGAGCGGTCGAAGTGATCCTCCAGAGCCCGCTTTCCCCGGCCGGTGACGATCAAGATGTCGCGGATACCCGAGGCCACCGCTTCCTCCACGACGTACTGGATGACGGGCTTGTCGACAAGAGGAATCATTTCCTTGGGCTGAGCCTTGGTGGCCGGAAGAAAGCGGGTCCCCAGTCCCGCGGCTGGGATGATGGCCTTGCGGACAAGTCCGGATCTGGGCACTGGTCCCACGTCACTCCTTCTCCAAGTTGGGAGGCCCTTTCGCCAGGGTGAACCGTCGGTCCTCTCTGGGCCCGCGAAGCGGACAGGCTTCGGCAAAGAACGCGCCTGCATGAAGGAGGTAGCGACCACAAGAAGGAAGAGTCAGCGGGCGTCGCGGCACAGGGCCGGGTCGTCCTGACCTCGCCGGCCGGCGAACCGCCAACGAGTTGCCTAGGAGGAGAATCCGTCTTGCGAGTTCTGGTCACAGGTGGCGCCGGGTACATCGGAAGTCACGTCGTACGAGCCCTCGAGCAAGCGGGTCACCCCGTGGCCGTCTACGACAGTCTCATCCGAGGCCACCAGGCCGCAGTGACGGGGGTGGAACTCCACCAGGGTGATCTTGGCGACCGGGAGCGGCTGGCTCGGACCCTCACCCGCTTCCGTCCCGAGGCCGTGATTCATCTGGCCGGTCTGAGTCTCGTCGGAGAGTCCGTGACCAAACCCGAGATCTACCGTCGCTGCAACGTTGAGGGTAGCCGGACCCTGATCGCAGAGCTTGCCCGCCACGGCGTTTCCCGATTGATCTTCTCATCTTCCGCCGCCGTCTATGGGGTTCCCGACGCGGTGCCCATCACCGAGGACGCGCCGGTGCGGCCGGTCAATCCCTACGGCGAGACCAAGGCCGAGGTGGAGCAACTCCTCCGGGACGCGGCCGAAGCCGGGGAGTTCGGGGCGGTGTGCCTGCGCTATTTCAACGCCGCCGGCGCCAACCAGGACGGCGACCTCGGCGAGGATCACGAGCCGGAGACCCACCTTCTGCCCCTGGCTTTTCGGGCCGCCACCGGACGGTCGCCGGAGATCGTCATCCACGGAAACGACTACTCCACGCCCGACGGGACGTGCGTCCGGGACTACGTCCACGCCTCGGATCTGGCCGACGCCCACGTGGCGGCCCTAGCGAGCATGGCGAAACCCTTTCGGGTCTACAATCTTGGCGCGGGCCGCGGCTACAGCGTCTTGGAGGTCATCGAGATGGTCGAGCGGGTCGTCGGCCGGCCGTTGCCTCGGCGCGTCGGTCCTCGCCGCGCGGGCGATCCTCCCGTGCTGGTCGCCTCGATCGAGAAGATCCGGCGGGAGCTTGGTTGGACTCCCTGGCGCTCCGACCTAAAGACCATCGCCCGCACCGCCTGGACCTGGCACGAGGCTCATCCTTTCGGCTACCGTCAGGCAGCCGCGGCGGGGAGAGACTGAGCATGGGCCTGGGCGCCGACGCGTCGAAACCGGTTCTTGTCTTCCGGACAGACCTCCTCAAGGAATTGGGATGGTTCCAGGGCTATAGTCTTGAGGTCGGCCGCTATGTTCCACGCCTGCTCGCCCCGGGTAGCAGTTTCTTCGTCGAACGCGCCCAGGCCGAGGGCGACGAACGCTACAAGCAGATAATCCCCTACGTGGTTGTTCGGCACGAGGACCAGGTCCTGAGCTACACCCGAGGCAAGCTCTCGCGGGAGGCCAAACTTGTGGCTAAGCGGTCGATAGGCTTCGGAGGTCACGTTGAGGCGGACGACTGGACGCTCTTCACCGAACCGGAAGAACTCGTCTTGCACACCGCCATCCGCGAAGTGCGCGAAGAGGTGGGACTCGCCGCCGTCCCCGGCCAGTTTTCCTTGGTCGGCCTGCTCAACGACGATTCCGATGCCGTTGGCCGCGTGCACTTCGGCTTCATCTACACCCTATGGCCCGGGTCTGGGGCCATCAAACGTAAGGAAAGACAAATCGCCCAGGTCAAGTTCGCACCCCTCGTCAAAGCCAAGGCCTCGTGGGCGGAACTTGAAGGCTGGTCGCGCATTGTGGTCGACATGCTCCTCGACCCTCGAGTCTCGACCGGCCACGGAGGGTGATAGGCTTGCTTACCGGCGAGGAAATTGTAACGGCCCTCGGAAAGCACATCATCATCTATCCCTTTGACCGGCAGGCCTTGGCTGGAACCACCTACAATCTCAGAGTCGGTCGCTTTGCCTGGCTGCATGACCCAAGCCCGACCGGGCTGCCCATCGAGCCCTCGACAGACGGGCGCGGCAACTTGACGTTCGTGATCCCGCCGGGCACCGTCATCAGCGTCCTCACCGAGGAGGCCATTTACCTCGACTCGCTCATGGGCGGTCTCGTTCACTCCCGCGTTGGCCTCGTCTCGAGGGGTTTCAGTCACGTCTCAACCATCGTTGACCCCACCTGGATTGGCCCGCTTCTTATCACTTTCCAAAACTGCAGTCGGACCCCGCAACCGCTGCGGATCGGTGAGGCCCTGGTCAAGCTGACCTTTCACCGTTTGGCCCGGGCGACGTCCATCGAGCACGACAATCGCCAGCCGGGGCGGGGCGACTGGATTAGCCGGATGGGTTTCCACTTCCCCGAGGGTGACGAAGACTATCTCACGAAGCCGGTGAACTGCAAGCTAGGGGCCCTGCGCGAGGCTTTCCTTTCCAGCAAGGCCGGGGTCGAGCGCGTCACCTGGCGGGCGAGGTCGACCCAACGTCGCTGGCGCCTGGCCCTCATTGCCGTCGCCACCCTGGGCCTGGTCCTGGCCGCGACTTCGTTCTGGTGGCTGCCGGCCATCTTTCACACCGAACTCGGGGACGAGGCCCTCGTGGGTCTCGTGGCCATCGTGGCCTCCGCCGCGACGTACCTCACGGCCCAGCTCATGCGCCGCTGACCCGGCCTCCGCGTCGCTGACCCATCCACCGCGTCTCGCGGGCCGCCATCCACCGCGTCTCGCGGGCCGCCATCCTCCGCGTCTCGCGGGCCGCCATCCTCCGCTTGGCGCGAGGTCCCGCCGTACGGCCGAGGACCCTGGATCGCATGGCGATCCAGGGTCCTTTCAATCCTTGCCAATCTCGTCAGCGTTCTTGAGGCTAAGGTTTCCCGGCGGCGACCTACTCTTCCGGACGGTTACCCGTCGAGTACCATCGGCGCTGGAGGGCTTAACTTCCGTGTTCGGGATGGGAACGGGTGTGTCCCCTCCGCCATTGCCACCGGAAAGACTGCGCGCCTGGGCCGGGCACGCCGAGTGAACGGCGCGACCGAGCCGACGCGAAAGTCTGAAAACCGCGCGGGAGAGGCGCGCAAGACCGACCCTGGGGCCGGGGGGATAGAGGTAGAGCAAGCGCTCGTTTCGGGTAACTGATGGGCTTCAAGCGAGCTTGGACCCGAGATGGAGGAAGATTATATTGGGTCAAGCCCTCGACCGATTAGTACCGGTAAGCTCAAGACCTTACGGTCCTTACACCTCCGGCCTATCAACCAGGTAGTCTACCTGGGGTCTTACCTCGTTGACCGAGTGGGAAACCTCATCTTAGGGGGGGCTTCGTGCTTAGATGCTTTCAGCGCTTATCCCTGCCGGACGCGGCTACCCAGCCTTTGCCCCTGGCGGGACAACTGGTACACCGGCGGTCCGTCCGTCCCGGTCTTCTCATACTAGGGACGGCTCCCTTCAAGTTTCCTGCGCCCACGACGGATATGGACCGAACTGTCTCACGACGTTCTGAACCCAGCTCACGTACCGCTTTAATCGGCGAACAGCCGAACCCTTGGGACCTACTCCGGCCCCAGGATGCGATGAGCCGACATCGAGGTGCCAAACCTCCCCGTCGAT
>Ga0315296_10004909_pt1 | contig 10829 bp, 12 predicted proteins | sample YL17G14_18_MG_FD_203921 | JGI IMG/M metagenome (GOLD analysis project Ga0315296, IMG submission 203921) | Sediment microbial communities from Yellowstone Lake, YNP, Wyoming, USA - YL17G14_18 | ecosystem: Environmental > Aquatic > Freshwater > Lake > Sediment | place: USA: Wyoming | collected...
CGGAGCACGCCCAGGGCATCCATGTCCTCGAAATAGGAGCGAGTATAGGCCTCTACCACCTCCATCGGCTCGGCCCGTTCCCGGCGGGCCCCCTTAAGGATACGATCCTCGCCGGTGTCCAGGAGGTGACCCACGTCGGTGATGTTCTGCACGTAGCGGACCTTATAGTCCAGGTAGCGCAGATAACGCACGATCACGTCCATCGCCACGTACAGTTTGGCGTGGCCCAGATGGGCGTGGTCATAGACCGTCGGGCCACAGACGTACATCCCCACTCGCCCCTTCTCCAGCGGTTCAAATGGTTCTTTCTCGCGGGTCAGATAGTTGAAAATTTGTAGACTCATGGTTGTTCCCTTCCACCAGCCCTTATCTTGCTACTCGGGCGAACAGCATCCGGCCGGCCGCCGTTTGCAGCACCTTGGTCACGATCACGCCGGTCTCCTGGTTGATGTATGGCTCACCATCTTCCACTACCACCATCGTACCATCATCCAGATACGCTACACCCTGATCCACTTCCTTCCCCTCTTGAACGACCCTGACGGTGATGGATTCGCCAGGGAGGAAGAGGGACTTGACCGCGTTAGCCAATTCGTTGACGTTGAGCACCCGGACACCCTGCAATTCTGCCACACGATTGAGGTTGTAGTCATTGGTGATGATAGGACAATGCAGCCGCTTGGCCAGTAATACCAACTTATCGTCAACTTCTCGCGCCTCCTCGACGTCCATGTCGGTGATGCGCACAGGTGTGACTGACTCGTTTTGCAGTCGGTGCAGCATGTCCAACCCACGGCGTCCCCGGTTGCGACGCAGAGTATCGGGAGAATCGGCGATGTGCTGGAGTTCGTTGAGCACAAAGCGCGGAACGACCATCTCGCCTTCGATGAAACCGGTGCGGCTGATGTCGGCGATGCGCCCATCGATGATGACACTGGTGTCCAGTAAAATCAGCCTATGCCCATCGCCCTCAGCCTCCGCGCTCTCACCTCGCCCTGGCAACTGGCCGCGAATGAGGCTGAGGAGATCACGTTGACGAGTGATCATGACCATGCTGCCCAGGTAAGCGAAGAGCACAGCAACGACGAAGGGCAGAATCTGGCTGAAAGGAGACGGGAGCAGTGAAAGCGGGAACGAGATCAACGCCGCGATGATCAGGCCGACGATCAACCCGAGCACGGCCGCCAACAACTGTTGCACCGGTGCCTGGTGCACGTGTTTGCGCAAAGCCAGGAAAGGTCGCACCGTTATATAGGGCGTCAACACCAGGCCGAACAGTGCGCCGACAAAAAGAAAGACTGCCGCGTACTGATAGGGCGAGCCACCTAATTGGGCTGCCATATAGATGCCCAAAAAGGCTCCGCCAACAGCCGCCAGGACCATGCCTACAATCCGAGAAGTAAATTCTGCACTCATAAGTGCCCTCCCAATGAAACGCTGCTCCACGAAACCGGTACAAAAACAGGTGAGCACCAGCAAGGTCCTCACCTGCCGCCAGGCACTCTGCACAGCCTGGCACTGGCTGGCGTGCCTGGGTACGGTTTCATCTCGAATCAGATCACTTCGCGGAACAGCATAGATATAATGAATGAGTCCAAGTCACCGAACCGCGCAACGAACAATAGAAACCGCTGATGAGGCCAAGCGTTCATATCTTAACACATTCGCCGTCAAAAGTCAAAGTGGAGCGGCGAAGGTCGCCCTCAATAGGCATTTTTCTGAAGTTGGTTATAATTGAGGAAAGTGCCAGTTGACCTATACGTCAACCCGCTGTACAATTGTAAGGACACGATTCAACGGAGAGGTGGTAGGGAGAAATCGAGATGGGCAGATGCATCGGCATCATGAATTACAAGGGCGGCACGGGCAAGACGACCACGGTGGTGAACCTGGGCGCAGGCCTGGCCTTGCGCGGGGAGCGTGTGCTGTGCGTTGACCTGGATGCGCAGGGCAGCCTGGCGATGTGCCTGGGAGTCTCGTTTACGTATTCTCTGGCTCACGTATTGCTGGGACAGATAGACGCGCAAACCTCCATCGTCCGGGCGCGGGACAATCTCGACCTGATCGCCAGCGATGGCAACCTGCTCCAGGCTGAAGGGGAGATGTGGCGCATGAACGACAGCCGGGCAGCCCGACAACTGCTGGCCAATAAGATGCGCGGCCTGGAGGACCGGTATGATTACGTCATTTTCGACTTTTCGCCCTCGGCCAGCATCTTGAGTGAGAGTGGGCTGCGCTATGTCCGAGAACTCATCGTGCCGGTCTCGATGAGTTACATCGCGCTGGCAGTGACGCGGCAGGTGATCGAGACGCTCAAGAACATCAGCCAGATACCCGGGCATTACGTGCGCCTCTACCTGATCGTCCCTACGCTCTACTCCGGCCGGGTGCGCCAGGACCGCGAGGTCCTGGGCATCTTGCAGCGGTACTTTGCTGGCCGGGTGACCGAGCCAATCCGGACCAATGTAAAACTGAGCGAGGCCCCCAGCCATCGTATGACCATTTACGAGTATTCACCCCGCAGCAAGGCTGCGTCTGACTATAACAGTCTGGTAGAGAGGGTTCTGCGTGATGGTTAAAGGTAAGCAAAAGCCTGACAAGAAGCCAGTCCCCGACAAGGTATTAGGTCACGATCCACTCGAGGGCCTGGACCTGGAATGGATGAACCGGGAGGAGGGTGAACCAACCATCGAGATCCTGGGCCACGACCCATTCGAGGGCCTGGACCTGGAGTGGATAGACCAGGAGGGAGAAGGGCAACTGCCTGGGTTGGCCCAGGAAGAGATGCAGGCCTTGCCAGGCCCAACTGGGGCCGGGCCTGCCTTGAGCGTAGCCAAAGTGTCTGCGCTCGAGCAAGCTGTTACCGAGATCGAACCACTGGCCCCAGCTCAACCACTGAAGCCACTTGAGCCCGGGCCTCCCACCCGCGTTGCTCTGGCAAAAAGGCCCGTGCCTGAAGCCACGTTCCACTTTCCCGCCGACTTCAAGTGGGGCGTTGCCACCTCTGCCCATCAGGTCGAGGGCAATAACATCCACAACGACTGGTGGGCCTGGGAACAGACCGATGGCCACATCGAGGAAGGGCACACGTCTGGGCCGGCCTGCAACTGGTGGGAGAACGCCGAAGACGACCTCGATCGTGCTGCCCGCATGGGTCTGAATGCACTCCGCCTTTCGGTCGAATGGTCGCGCATCGAGCCCCGCCCTGGCGTGTTCGACGCTTCTGCGCTGGAACGGTACAGCCAGATCCTGCAAGGCCTGCGTGCGCGCAATATCGAACCGATGGTCACCCTGCACCACTTCACCAACCCCCGCTGGCTGGCCGAGCAAGGCGGATGGGAGAATCCACAGGCCGTCGGACTCTTCGTCCGCTTCGTGCGCCGGGTCGTCGAAGCGCTAGGTCCGTACTGCGACCTGTGGTGCACAGTCAACGAGCCGACCGTCTATGGGTACATGGGCTACCTGCAGGGCATTTTTCCTCCGGGCCGAGCGGATCTCAAAGTGGCGCTGTACGTCGTCCGCCAGTTGCTGGCCGGCCACGCCGCCGCCTACCGGGAGATCCACGCGCTCCAACCTCACGCCCGCGTCGGCCTGGCCCACAACATGCGCGTCTTCGATCCGGCCAATCCTCGCTCGCTATTGGACCGGCGCGCCGCCCGGCTAACGGACAAGACGTATAACCAGGCCATTCTTACCGCGTTAGTCCAGGGACGCTGGACACTCCCAATGGGCTTTGGCCTGGCCTGGAAACTGCGCCGCACGCTCGATTGGATCGGCCTCAACTACTATACCCGCGATCTGGTCGCCTTCGACCACACGCGACGCCAGGCACTCTTCAACCGCCGGCTGCACGCCAGCGATGCCGAGTTGCTCGATGGCGGATACGGTGAGTTCTACGCCCGCGGGATATTCCGCTGCCTTCAACGCCTGGCGCGGTTGGGCCTGCCAATCTACGTCACGGAGAACGGCATTCCCGACGCCGACGACGATCAGCGCCCCCGTTATCTGCTGACCCATTTGCACCAGATATGGCACGCGATCCAGTTCTGTTACCCGGTGATGGGCTACTACCACTGGACGCTGGTGGACAACTTTGAATGGGCCGAGGGGTGGACGCTGCGCTTTGGGCTGATCGCGCTCGATCCCGAAGCGCAAACCCGCACGCCACGTCCCAGCGCTGACCTGTATACCGAGGTCGTGCGGGCCAACGCGATCACGCCTGACGCCATTGACACCTACGCGCCGGAACTGCGGGCCGAATTGCTGCCCGGATGACGTTGTTTAAATTCTGCCCAACTGCGGGTGACTAGCGTCTCCAGCGCTTCTGGATACGGAAAGTCGTACCTGGCCGCGAGTAGCCGCCCTACCTGTGCGATTGCCCCGCTGAGCGCCTCGATGGCAGCGTATATCTCAGCCGTCGTTCGAGTCGGCAAGCCGACCACCTTCAGGATGTCGTCCCCAAACCTCTCCTGTAGCACCTGCATCACTGGCGTCAGGCTGTGAATCGTGGCGCGGCGCAGGTCACCACAATCCTGGCCGGTTGCCAGGATATAGTACAGGCGCAGCAGCCGGAGACAGAGTGGTTGAACACCGACCACCACCAATAGTTCCAGGTGGCGAAAGAGCACCTTGCGATGTTTGTGCGTGTCGTACCAGTATGTTTCGATGAGGTGCTGGACGATGAATGGCTCGACCGGCAGCGGTTCGAGGTATTCTTCCTCAGTGCTCTGCTCCAAAGCAGCCCACAAGCCGGGCTCGCGGCACCCCAGGATGAGCCTTTTGGCGGGAGCCAACCGGCTATCGGCGGACTGGACATGGACGTCGTAGATGTCGCCAGATGCCAGGAGGACGTGGTGGACAAACAGGTTATCGCCGAAGTGGGAGAAGAGGTGAGCAAGGCACAGCCCATCGAACAGGACGCCAAAGTCTGGATCTAACCAGCGCGTCATGGCTTCGTCGGCAACCGCTACAAAGATGTCCAGGTCGCTGTACTGGTCGGCCTGGCCGCTCGCCAGGCTGCCGCCCAACCAGAGCGCGACGACGCCTTCCTGCTGCCATAACCTGGGTGCGATTTGTTTGAGCAGGGCACTTTGGGGCAAATCGGGCAGAGCATCCAGCAAAAGGCTTTCGTGATGGCTCAAAGCGCACCTCCAGACTTCGGAAGTCTTCAGGCAGGGACGTTCAAATCATGATGCCGTACTTTAAGCAGAATGCTTCCGTGACGTTCCACAGGTCTTCGGTGAGAATCTCTTTCACCTTCTTCTGGATTTCGCTTCTGATATGTTCCCTGTCTCGGGTGGTGCGGGCAAGAAAGACGGCCAGCGCGGTGGCTTGCGCTCCCTTGATCCCCTCGGGATGGTTATGGGTGATCTCCGCTTGATCTGATTCTACTCGTACACGGAGCCAATGGTATCACCTGCAATTGCACCGATCATGGTTCACTCTTATGTTCGAACAAAAACTTTTCCATGAAGATCTCATCCTCGTACTGGCCATCAATCTTGACCTGGCGCGCCAGCACGCCCTTGGGGACGAACCCCAGGCTGCGGTAGAACGCCTGCGCGTCCAGATTGCCCGCCCGCACGTAGATGACGATCTTCTCGTACCCGTTGGCGCGCGCGAAACCGAACGAGTGTTCCGCCAGATGGCGGCCAATACCCTTTCCTCGCCACTCGGGGAGCACGAAAGTACCCATCACACCGACGTGATCGAAAGAGTCCGTGTACTTGGCCCACAGGTCCAGCGATTGAAAGCCGACGACGCGGCCATCCACTTCCGCCAGGAAGATGGCTTCGCGATGGGAGAGCGAGACGATGTACTCCCGTTCCTGCTGGGGTGTGAAAGGGCGATTCACGGCCGTGTAGGCCCGCTCCGCGCAGATGACCTCCCATACAGCGGAGATAACCCGGGCATCGTCGGGCGTAGCCCGGCGAATCACGATTTGCATCAACACCTCCCTGCTCTGGCAGGCTAGAAAGCCGGCCTCAACACTCTTTCGCACCTCTGGCGGGAGCAAGGCACACGCCCCACAAAGCTCACTGCAGCCAGACCTACGCCGCTGCCCGCTCTGGCAAAGGGGGCACCTGGGGTGACAGGGCCAGCCCAACGCCCAAAAAGTCGCTCACCGGTGGGGTCGTGAGCACTATCCACACAGCCTGCCACAGGTCTTCTGGCAGATTCCGCAGGTTCGCCAGCGGCACTTCGAGCGGCCTGTCCCGGTAATGCGCCATCATCCGCGCAAAACTGATGAAGGTCAGCCCGACTGCCCTGGGCGCTGTCCCGGTGACCTTGCCCGTATCCAGCCGCAGCACGATGTTGTCCGCCAGTTCCACCCCGGTGACGTGCTCGCTTCGACCAAAAGCAACGTAGAGCAATCGGCGTCTTCGTCGTAATTCATTTTCGTCTCGTTCATTCCTCACCCGACGAAGGACTGACGTCTGAGGCCAATACTTCCCTGCCTCCCGCCTCCTGCTTCCTGCCTCCTGCTTCTTGCCTCTTGCACCTCGCCACCTGCTCCAGTATTTCCTCCGCACTCCGGTAGGCCGCCTCGCCGCTGGCACCGAGCATCTGCGCCAACTCCTCCACGCGCGCCCCACCCTGCAATTGCCTGACGCGCGTCACCGTCCGCTCCCCCTCCACAACTTTCTCCACGTGAAAGTGCACATCGCCGAACGCGGCCAACTGCGGCAGGTGCGTCACGCACAACACCTGGTGGCTTAAACCCCCCGGCCCGCTCCCCGCCGAAAGGCTCCACAGCTTCTCGCCGACCGTCGCGCCCACGCGCCCACCGATGCCCTGGTCAATCTCGTCGAAGATCAGCGTCGGCGTTTCGTCGGCGCGGGAGAGCACCGTCTTGAGCGCCAGCATCAGCCGCGAGGTCTCGCCGCCGGAGGCGATCTTGGCCATCGGCTTCAGCGGTTCGCCTGGATTGGGGGAGACGAGAAACTCGACCCGATCAATGCCGGAGGAGTCAAACGCTACCCGTGGAGAGGCTTCTGATTCGAGGTTCGTGGCTCCAACTTCTTCGACGCGCGAACGTGAAACGTGAAACGTGAAACGTGAAATCGGCTGAGGCAACGGTACGCCCTCGGGATCCTCCCGCCACTGCAAGTCAACGCCGAAGCGCGCCCCCTCCATGCGCAGGTCCTGCAGTTCTTCCTCGATCCCTGCCGCCAGTCGCTGGGCTGCCTCGCGCCGCTTGAGCGAGAGTTCCAGCGCCACCTGGCCCAATTCTGCCAGCAGCCGCTCTTCTTCTGCGCGCAACTCGGCGATGCGCTCCTCGCTGTGGGTGAGCGCGTCCAGTTCCTGCGCCGCCTTCTCCGCGTAGGCCAGCACGTCGGGGATGGCCGGGCCATACTTGCGCTCCAGTCGGCGGATCAACGCCAGCCGCTCTTCGACCTCCTGTAATCTCTGTGGGTTGTATTCGACCTGCTCCTGGTAGTCACGCAGGCTGTGAACCAGTTCCTCCACCTGGTAGTTGACGCTTTCGGCGGCGCGCAACTGGGGCTCCAGCGCCGGGTCCACACGGGCCAACCCCTCCAGCGCACGCAGCGCCAGGCCCAGGAGGTCCAGCACGGCCGGGGCCTCTCCCTCGCCTTGCTCCAGCGCCTGGAGCGCCTCACCGGTCAGCCCGGCCAGTTGCTCGGCGTTGGCCAGCCGCAGCCGCTCTTCGAGCAGTTCCCCTTCCTCACCGGGCTGGAGCGCCGCGGCACCGATCTCGCCAATCTGGAACTGCAACAAATCGGCCCGCTGCGCCAGTTCCTGCTCGCTGCGCTCCAGGTCTGCCAGTTCCCGCCGCACGGCCCGCACCCGGCCCGCCAAATCGGCGACCTGCGCCCGCAGTGGCCACAGGTCCGCGTAGCGGTCCAACAGATTGGCGTGCTCGCGCACCCTGAGAAGGGAGAGGTGCTCGCTCTGGCCGTGGATGTCCACCAGCCCCTCGGCCACCTCAGTCAGAAGCGCCAGCGTGACGGCCCGCCCGTTGACGCGGGCAATGCTGCGCCCGCCGAGCCGCACCTCGCGCCCCAGGCTCAACAGGTCGGGCTCGTCCCCCTCCAGCCCCTCCCGTTCGAGTATGGGATCAATCGCCGCCCGCTGGGCTGGCCCGAGCCGGAACGTAGCCTCGACGATGGCACAGTCGGCCCCGGCGCGCACGACGGTCGAGTCGGCCCGCCCGCCCAATACCAGTCCTACGGCGTCCACGATGATGGACTTGCCTGCGCCGGTCTCGCCGGTCATGGCCGAGAAGCCCGGCGCGAAACTCCACTGTAACTCGTCAATGATGGCAAAGTCTCGGATGCGCAGTTCTGCCAGCACGTGCTCTACCTCCCGCCCCGCAATCAACCCACGCAGATCTCACACCGGCCGTCCAGGGCGCAGCACGGCATACGCTGCGCCCGTTGCTGCCACCAGGTAGACAATCACCCACACCAGCCGCATCAGCCCCCCCGTATAAACCAGGGTATTGGCTGGATCCAGCACCGGTCCAAGCAGGGAGAGCAGCGACAACAGCAATTGGGGCAGCGCTCCGACGACGATACACGCACACACGACCAGCCAGGTGTACTGCCCGCGCCGGCGCCGGATGGCCCAACACACCACCTCGGCGAGGCCTACGCCGGCCAGCGGTCCCAGGATGATGGCATACCAGCCCAGGCTGGGGACGAGCCAGCCCGCCACCAGTGCCAAAGGCAGCGCGACGACGGCCGCGACCAGGTAGTGGCCAGGGCGGAAGTCCGTGTAGAAGACGCGCTGCTGGGCGCGCACGCAGTCCTTGCAGCGGTAACCGACCGGTGTCAGCGCCACACACTTGGCGCAAACGGGCCGCCCGCACTTGTTGCAGCGCAAGAGAGTTTCGACGGTAGGATGATTGACGCAGTATAGCTTTTCACTCATGTATAGGCCTCGTAGATTCGCTATGAATTGTCTCTGTTCTGTAGCCGATAAACATAGAAAGGATACTCCTCACCTGTGGATGTACGCCTGACCTTAGTCAAGACGCGAACCAACTGCGGATAATCTGCCTCCAAATCCTCCATCTCAGTGACCAGGCTCACACTACTCAGGATGTTCCAGAAGGCTCTGCCAAAGGGCCACATCGAACCGCTGCTCATCGGCAGGTATTTCCACCCGAGCAACGCCCTGGCGGGATGAGCGATAATGTTCAACCGCCTGGGTACGCCAGAACAACCATTCCTCAAAGGAATCACCCATCGGCGATCGCGGCTCCTCTCGCAGACAGGTTGCCAGGTCAATGAACAGCTCAACTGCAATGCATTCTGGTTCCATGGGTCTCCTTCAAACTGACTCACCCACTGTCAGGCTCGATGGCAGAAGTCTGGTCCGTCCCTGAGTGTACCACATGGCAACGACTGCCTGGGAGAGACTGCGCCGGTCGGCTTCAGACAGAGCCGTCACCTCCGCGAGCATATCAGTCATAGGTTGCGTTCCAAGCCTGATCTGCTCAACTAACGTTACTGGATCTTCAATCAGCCGAGCCGCAGTCTCTTGCCGCTTCCGACACACCAGAATAGCATCGAACTTGACACTCCGTTTACCCAGGATGGGCACCCCGACATCCATCTCCGCGTGGACCGGCCAGATACGTTGGACGCTGAACTCCGCCTCGTCCAGAGCCTAGGCCAGAGCATCCCACGCCTCTGCCGTTCCGTGGTGAAACGTAAACACCAGCAACCCTTCGTCCTTCAATACCCGATGACATTCCTCAAAAATAGCCGACAAGGTAGATTGATAAAAATCTGTCCCCTTTCCCTGCTCGACATTCCTGATCGCTTCATCGGTCCGCATTGCAGAGGGTTGAGCAAATTGTGGATAGCGATTCTCCAGCCCCAGCCGGAGCCAAACGTAGAAGAAATCCGACAACTCAGAGTACATCACGTTGTCCAGGTAAGGAGGATCGGTGATCACAGCATCCACCGATAGATCGGGGACCTCTGTCAAGTCTGCCGACGAACAGTTGAGCAAAAACGCTCGCCTGTCAGGCGACGAGACCATGTCCTCAAAAGACAGTGCCAGCCCAGACTCGATACGCTCGCTCAGGACAGGTACTTTGACCGCCCTGTTCCCGGCCAGGCAGCGTTCCACCGGCTGGCGTGCGTAGACCTTGCCCCGGCGCAACCGCTCCCGGTAGAGCGTGGAGAATCCTCCCGACGAGTTGTTTACCCCCCATAAGTTAGCCTCCAGGGGCTTTTTGGCCGGGATGAAAGCGTGATGGGCAAAGATGTGCCGCACTGCACCAGTGCCCAACCCTTTGGGGGAACAAAACAGGTTGTTGAACTCCAACGCGCCGGAGAATAGCAACAGCATGAACTCCATCACGTTGGGGTCTTCGATGGCCAGGATTGCTTCGAGAAGCATAGAGAGGCCGAGAAGCTGTCGTTCGTTGAACATCTGAAACCAGAAGCGATAGTTGTAGTTGAGCATCTGGTTCGTGTTATGACCGGGTGGAATAGGAGTACGGGGATAGAACAGATGCTCCCGCCGCTCCTCGAATTGCCGTTTGACGTGCTCGTAGGTCTCTATATCTTGAACGTCCGGCCTCTTGTACCCCTTGCCACAAATTGCGCAATGGCAATAGATCGCGACCATCGCACGTGAGGGGGGGCCATCCCAGCCGCGCAAGGTCTGGGTGATCTGATCATGGGCACCACATGCAGGGCAGGTGTAGTTGGCACCTGTGGAAAAGCTTCGCTGTGCGTCGAAAGCGGCTTCACAAACCGGACAACGTTGAGGCTGATCAAGCGTGGGCGAGATATAAGGATGACCGCACTCAGGACACGTGACCAGGCCAGCGTGGGCTTTGCTCATGT
>Ga0315296_10004911_pt1 | contig 10826 bp, 11 predicted proteins | sample YL17G14_18_MG_FD_203921 | JGI IMG/M metagenome (GOLD analysis project Ga0315296, IMG submission 203921) | Sediment microbial communities from Yellowstone Lake, YNP, Wyoming, USA - YL17G14_18 | ecosystem: Environmental > Aquatic > Freshwater > Lake > Sediment | place: USA: Wyoming | collected...
TCGAGCATATGCCCGAGCTTCGCGAGGCGCTTCCTCGCCTTCAGGAATCCCACTATCTTATCGCTCATCTTCTGCGAGCTCAGGACCAGCAAGATCGATGCGACTATCACTATCACAACGGCGAACGAGACCAGCCCGTATGCCAGCGCGAACGACCCGACCCCGATCAATAGGATCATGCCCGTCATATCGGACATGCGCTCGGCGAAGACGACCGCCACGCCCCTCTCGACAGGCGCGCCCTTCTCGATCTTCAGCAGGAGCGCCTTGACCGCCTCTCCGGCCTTGATGGGCGTGATGGACATCGATAGGCCCGACAGGAACAGCCAGTAGCTCTTCTTCCTGGGAAGCCCGATCTCGACCTTCTTCAGATATTGATGCCACCTCTCCGACCGGACAATGTAGTTCACGAGGACCAGACCGATCACGGGGGCGATATAGAACCACTCGAACCGCTTGGCCGCCTCAGCGACCTTCTCCCAGTCAGAGAGCACCACAAGCACGAAGTAGAACGCTGCCGCCACAGCGACGGCGAAGATGACCTTCCTCCAGATCGAGCCCTTCAGTGGAATGCCTCCCTTAGCTTGAGCAACTTGGTCTGCCCGTGGACCAGCACAGAACTCCTCCTCGAGTGCAGCTTCGCGTCCTTGAGCGCCCTCATGAACGACCTCGGGTCGTCGACCGAATCGATCTCGATGAACGACCGGCCTATCTCGACCGATGTGTGGGCATCGCTCCCGACGATCATCGGCAAGCTCTTGTCCACGGCGAACTTCCGCGCGCGCTCGTTGTCCTCCTGCCTAATGACTCTGGAGTTGAAGACCTCGATGATGTCCCCTTTCGATACCAGCTCCTCACTCTTCAGAGCCTCCTTTCGCATCGAGTCGAACGGATGAGGTATCATGACCAGCGCCCCCTGGGCTCGAATCCTGTCCATCACCTCGAGCGCAGGCCCTTTCCCGACCTTCTCCCGCAGGAACAGTCCGATGACATCTCCTTCGTCGCTCGAGACCTCCTCCGCGATTATCGTCGGGAAGATCTTGGACAATTCCAGGGCGCCCTTGATCGCGTCGTGGTCAGTTATCGCGACCGCGTCCAGGCATCTCTTCTTGGCAATCCTCGCGACATCCTCGACCTTCAGGATCGAATGGCCTGAGTATCGTGTGTGCACGTGGACATCGACCTTCAATGATGATCACCCGATCAATGGGCCTTCCGTGGGGGCGTAGTACAGTATCAGGACGGCCGCGAGGACCCAGAGGACGAGATTGATCACGCTCGGGATGTCCTTGAATATCTGCTCCGGCTCCCCGCCCTGGTCGGCCGTGTGCGCGAGGAACATGTACCGGAACAAGCCGTAGATCGCGAACGGTATCGTGAGCATCATGTACTGGTTCGTCGCGAGAAAGGTGTACATCGCGTAGGCCATGATGAGCGTCGCTGTCGACACCGACATCATGTCCTCGACCATGTGGAGCGAGTAATGCTTCAATATCTCCCTGTGGTTCTCCGCCTGGTCGCCCAGGAGCGCGAGCTCGTGCCTCCGCTTGCCGAAAGCGAGGAACAGCGCGAGCAGGAACACGCAGATCACGAGCCATGGGGAGATCGGAACATCCACAGCGACAGTGCCCGCATATGCCCTGATAACGAAGCCCACAGCGAGCGCGATCGCATCGACTATCACGACTTTCTTCAGGTAGAGCGAGTAGGAGAAGCCCTCCGCCAGGTATGCAAGCGCCGCAAGCAGGAAAAGCCAGTGGATGTACAACGACAATCCCAGGCCCACCACGAGCAAGGCCGCGCCGAAGACCCCGGCGCTCGTGGCAGAGACCCTTCCCGAGGGTATCGGCCTCTGGCTCTTTCTCGGGTGCAGCTTGTCGAGTTTCCTGTCCACGATGTCGTTCACCGTGTAGACCGCGCCCGACAGAGCGCAGAACGCCACGAAACCAAGGATCGCAAGAAGGAACAGGTTGAGGTCGCTCAGCTCCTTCGCGAACACTATCCCGACGAACAGCAGCAGATTCTTGTACCACTGTTTCGGACGGATGAGCTCGATGTACGCCCACGCCTTCCCCGCAGACCCCTCTGCCATACGCTCCCAGAATGACCTCGTCTATACAAATCCTATGCGGAAGGGCGGGTATATCAAGCCAGGCTCCGAAATCAGTACTTCTGGAACAGCTGACCCCATTCAGTCGCCATGAACGCCTTCACATGCTTCCTGCCCTTGACCGGGTACCAGTAGTAGTCGTGGTATCCCTCGCTCAATAGCCTCGGGATGATGAACAGGCGCGTGTGCATCAGCGGCTCGATGAGCCTCAGAGGCCCCTTTCGCACCATCTGGTCGCCGTATATGACCGGGCTTCTCGAGACCTTGAATCCATAGTTCACGCTCGAAATATCCTCGCCCACGATATCGATCTGCTTCAGGTCACCAACGCCCAGACCTTTCTCGTGCGCCATCTTGATGTAGCCTATCTCCATGGGTTCGAACCCCATCATCTTCGCAGCAACAGCATCTATCGCGACCTGGTCCGCGCTCGCGAGGATGTAGTTCTTGACCTTAGGCTCCATCGTCCTCGGACCAGCGCCATCGCCCGCGACGGTGCCGTCCATGACCGCGAACATACCCGGGTGGATCTCTTTCTGAATAGTCAGCAGGTCCACGAGCACTTCGTGGATGTAGGTGTGACAGTAGTGCCTCACCTGCTTCAAGAGCCCCCCAAAAGCGTTCTTCATCGCGCCCGTGGTAGTCGTGTGCCCGTGGGTCTTCTGGGTCGGCAGATGGATAATGTTCGTCCCAATCAGCATCTTCGGGATCTCGACATGGTCGAACACCTTGCTGTCGAGCACCAAGAGCTCCGCCTTCGGCTCGTAGGTGACCCACTCAACGTCTGTGAGCGGCGTGAACTTCAGGCCGTACCTCTTGAGCACCGGGATCCACTTGTTGTTGACGGCGCCCCGGGTCGGTTTCGTCACGACCGTCTTGTTCTCGACGGCGTCGATGTCCCTGTATCCGTCCTCGAACATGGTCTTGAGCACGCCATCGAGCTCCCAGGGAGGCGTTGAGCACGCGGGGTAGAAGAGGGTCCATGACAGGTTGAGCTTCAGGACCGTCCTCCTGTCCTTGGGCACGGCCTGCTGGTAGCCCACGCTCCTCATCAGCTTGGCGTAGTCATCGAGAACCGTTGAGGGCGATGTCTTGAGAACGGCCACCTTGCTCATTGGGGCAAGGATGCAGGAAGGCGCTTATATGGATTTTCACAGCTCAGATGTAGTCCGAAGACGACAACCCTGCAGCGATGCCGAGACGGTCAAGACACTCGACCCCGCCGAGGCAGAAAAGCAAGGGAAGATGCTTTGATGGCATGCTAGAAGAGGCTCCCCGCCCATGTGGCCTTCACACAACCGGCCCAAGGCGGGAGAACCATGAACTACATAGGATTGGACATACATAAAGAGAACATCCAGGCTTGCGTGAAGAACGAGAAGGGGGAGGTACTGGCGAACGTCAGGTTCCTCTCCAACCCCAAGGAGATAAACGAGTTCCTGGACGGGGTCGAGGAATCCGGCCCTGCCTCCATCGTGATGGAGGCGACCGGTTTCTGCACGTACATCTACGACATCATCGAGGCCAGAGGCCACGACGTCAAGGTGGCGCATCCCTTGAAGGTCAAGGCATTGACTGCGGGCAGGGCCAAGACGGACAAGGTCGACGCAGAGACCCTGGCTCAGCTGCTCAGGGCGAACCTCATACCGAGGTCCTGGGTCCCTTCCAGGGACATCAGGGACCTCAGGCAGCTCGTGAGACAGCGGGTCTATCTCTCGAGGCAATCAACGAGCTTCAAGAACAGGATTTCCGCCGAACTCCTCAGACGAGGGGTGAGGCGTCCCCCTGAGCTCAAGAAACCGTTCACGAAGAAGGATATCGAGAGGATGCGAAGTCTCGATATCCCTACGATCACCTCGAACCTGGATTGCCTCGAGAGAATCCAGGCTCAGATCGAGGAGATGAACAGGCAGCTGCAGGACGAGTTCAACCGAAGACCCGATGCACAGCCCATCGCGACGATCCCGGGCATCGGGTACTACGGCGCCCTGCTCATCCACGCAGAGATAGACGACATCAACAGATTCCCGGATCCGGAGAGCCTAGCCGCATATGCAGGGCTCGTGCCGACCGTGAGCCAGTCGGCTTCAACCGTCCACTACGGTGGCATCAGCAAGGAAGGATCCGCATACCTGAGATGGATCCTCACCGAGACGGTGCACATCCACAAGCACCTCCATCCAGAATCGAAGCTCTCGAGGTTCCACTCGAAGCTAGAAAAGAGGCGAGGCAAGAACAAGGCGACGATCGCAACAGCGAGAAAGCTCGTCCACATCATCTACTGGATGCTCAAGACGAAGGAACCGTATCACAGTCAAGGATTCAACCCCGTGACGAAACCTGCACGGACGAGTGCGTGAAGGGGATTGGGGCAAGATCCCTGACAAGGGACGCAGCGGCCATAGTGCGGGAGAACCGCGAATAGAGGTTTGTCCGCTCAAACACCCCAGCCCGCGAACGAGAAGAGAAACCGACGATAGGAGGCAAAAACAAAAGAAGAAGAAAGATGATTTGGAAGAAGCCGCGAGGGCCTCTTCACATAGAGGTTTAGTCATCTCTCGATATCTCTCCTCGGGGAAGATGCCCTAGTAGGGGCATTTTGGACATCGAGCCAGTATGTTTCAAAGACCCTAACCCCACAGGGTCCACTATGATTCTCGGAAAAGACCAAAAGGGAGGGAATAGATCCTGGTTAGGCTGTCTTGTGAGGAAATCCCTGGTCATTGTTGGCATCGCAGTTGCGCTACTGGGTCTCGTCATATGGCTCAGCTTCGCAGCCTTTTGGCCTGATGCAGATTCTGGAATGGTCCCACCCGGCGGGTTTTTTGTTCTTGCTGGCGTCGTGGTTAGCCTCTTCGGACTAACTGCGTCACCCGCGAAACCCCCGGTGAAGCAGGGCAAGGAAGAAAAGATAGAAAGGGGTTTGTGAGGGGCTACTAACCCCTCGTTTCTGATACCCTTCCCGAGATGCCATACATCGGGGTCGATGTACCTGAGCTGGGCGAGCCAGTGGTTTGAGCGGTCTCAAATCCGGTTGGGCCCACTCAAACTCCTGGCGCAATTGCAGAAGGCACATCCACCAACGGATATCTGTCCTCGCTGTCTGAATCGATGAAGTATGGTGTGTCACCGATGCCATCTTCATTCGCGTCGACTCCGCTGTAGTCTAACCAGAAATTGCCCTCTCCCACACCGTCATCCCACAGATTAGAGGACCACGCGTTGTCAATCGCTTGGATTTCATTACCACCGAACTGGTTGTGGTGTACCGCAGCTGTTGTGTTACCGCTCTCAGAGGAGACAAGGGCTATTCCGACAATGTTGTTCAAGACCCCGTTGTAGGTAATGTTCACGCCTGTGCTCCCCTCGATCCAGACGCCCGCGTTGATACCAAGCAAGTGCATGCCGTAGACTCCACCCAAGATTGTATTCTCCGTTATGATCAAGCTGGTTGACTGAGATGCGATTACTCCGCCTCCAACTGGTGAGATCCTGTTACCTTTTACCGCAGTATCGACTGTATTGAGGAGGGCAATCGCATCACCAAGACTGTAGATGGTGTTGTTGGCTATGTTCGCATGCGTCGTCCTAACCAGAACGAAGACTTGGCTCGTTATTGCTTGAGCACTATTGCGCACGATCTTGACATCTGAGGCGTCGTACATCCTCGCCGCCGAATTGCAGTCAGAAAAGTCGTTGTCATCTACAACAATTCCACTCTCGCCAGTACCTTTGCCAGTACTGGGGGTCCTCTCCTGAGGCTCCGCATATATGCAATCGTCAGTCTCGACGAAGATGTTACTCCAGATGGTGGTGTCATTTGTATGGGGTATTGTGCCATCGCCCAATACGACTCCGAATTCGCATCCTGAAAAGGTGTTCACGGACACGTTGATGTGCTCGGATCTCACAAGTCTGATGCCCATTACGAGGTTCTCGAACTTGCAGTCGAGTATTGACACGTTCTCTGAGTCGAGTACCCCGATTCCTACTACGTCGTTGTACCCAACAATCGGGTCTCCCTCGACCAAGCGGATTGTCATTCCGGAAATGATGAGGTGAGCATTGACGTTCCCAACAAGAATGCCATATCTCTGATGGGCGCTCGGGACCGCCACCACATCCACATCGAGCCCAGTGATGAAATACGGGTCCTCAGCAGTGCCAGAACCCCTGTCAACGAGCTTCGACGACGGCAGGTCCGGGCCGTAGATGTTTATCACCGGGCTCTTAGGAACTCCGTTCTCATCATCCCAGAACGCCAGATATGCGACCGCGGCCAAGACAAGGACAAGTGCGAGTGCAACCGCAACAACAGGAATCACCCACTTCCTTGGTAGCTCCATTATCCCCCTCGTCGCCACAAAATCGGCCTTCAGCTATAAGAAAATGACTCGTGAGATTCCGCTCCTTCTGAGGAGTGAGGACCTATACCCCTCTATGTTCAGTTTGTCGAACCAGCACAAGTAGAAAGAAGAATGGATGGGGGTTGCCGTGATCTCCCCCGGAATCCCAGGTCGCAGATTGGATTCCAGCCAGTAAGTTCGATTCGAATCCGGTTAGGCCCACCGCCGTTTGTTAATAGCGCATGAGTCATTCACCGACTGAGCGTGTCCACGTGGCGCGAGACAAGAAGCTTGCTAGGGTCTTGCGAGAGAAGAAGACTCTCGAGATGATGATCAGGATCTACTGCATGGGCAATCACGGAAGCGGGAAGGCCATCTGCAACGATTGTCAAGAACTTCTGGATTATGCCAATAGACGCGTTGACAACTGTCCCCTGATCGCAAACAAGCCTACCTGTCTCAACTGCAAAATCCATTGCTATGAGACACCAAAGCGTGAGAGAATCAGAGTTGTCATGAGATATTCTGGTCCTCGTATGTTGTCAAGGCACCCAGCGCTGGCAATCGCCCATCTTGTCGACGGTCGGAGGAAGGCACCGTGAATTCTCATAGGATTCACCAGCTCAGAAAAGGCAATAAGGTATGTCAGGGCTGCAGGAGATGCTGATAGCCCAATGGAAGATGAAATGGCCATAAGCGCGGAAAATGCGAAGGAGGGCGTCGCAGTCAAAGGATTCCTGATCCTTTCGAGACTGCCCTTCCTGTCTCCTGGAGTGGCTGCTTTAGTCACCGGGATAGTGATCGCTCTGAGCGAAGGATACGACCCGAGCGCGGGGCTCGTCTGGATGTCGATCCTCGGGTTAATACTCATCATGCTGGCGACCTACTACTTCAACGAGTACTTCGACTACGAAGGCGACATCATCAACAAGACTTTCATCAAGTTCTCAGGCGGAAGCCGGGCGCTTCCTGACAACATGGTTCCGAGGCCAGTCGCGCGGATCGCGGGATACTCGTCTGTTGCCATCCTAGTCGCCATCGCTGTCGTCTACGTGTTCTTCTACTTCGAAGACTACCCACTCCTGCTCCCCCTCGCGCTCTTCGGCGCCTTCTGCGGAGTGTTCTACTCCCATCCACCGTTCCAGTGGGCCTATCAGGGGATCGGAGAAATCGTCATCGGGGGCTGCTACGGAATCCTCACGTTGGTGAGCGGATTCTATCTGGTGTCCGGAGTCCTGAACCTGAACATGCTACTAGTCGGTCTTCCGGCATCCATGACAATATTCCTGGTGATCTTGGCGAACGAATTCCCTGACTACGAAGCCGACAAGGCCGTGAACAAGCGCAACCTGATAGTCCGCCTTGGTCCAGCGAGAGGCTCCGTCGTGTACGCAGTAGTCATGCTGCTCGTATACCCAGCCATGCTTGCGACCATTGTGGCTGGCATCAGTCCCTGGATAGCAGTCGCCGGGTTCCCCGTGCTTGCGTTGACAATCGCCGCGACCGCCCTGACTCTGAAGGGCGGCTACAGTCAGCCATCTGCTCAAATGAAGATATCCGGGATGACCTTACTGGCAAACCTGCTTTCATCTCTCATGTTCATACCCGTCGTGCTCATCTGGTGAGTTCAAGTGAGTCAGAAGACAGTCAAGCCGTTCTACAATCCTCCCTCTCTGCTCGTCAAACAGCTCAGGAGTGCCCTTCTGATACGAAAGCTGACGGGTTGGACGAAGCTTCCATGGTGGACGACCCAGGCGGGCAAGATCTTCCAGATAGCCGCTGGCTGCCAAGGGGTCGGTTGCTTCGGTTATCCCGTGCACCCTGTCTGGGAGGTGACCGGGAGATGCAACCTCACGTGCGACCACTGCCATGCGCGTGCCGGTGAATCTGAGTGTCCGGACGAGTTGACGACCGTTGAGGCGAAGGAGAGAGTGATCGACCCGCTCGCCCAGGTCGATGACTTCAAGAGCCTCATATTCTCTGGGGGAGAGCCTCTGGTGCGAGAGGACATCTTCGAACTGATCGCGCATGCGAAGATGCGAGGTTTCTATCCCATCATCGCCACCAATGCCACTCTGATCACTCCAGCGGTGGCGGAGCAGCTCAAGAAAGCTGGCACGCTCGGCATCGCGGCTAGCATAGACTCGCTGAAGGACGAGGTGCACGACGCATTCCGAAAGAAACAGGGGGCCCTTAAGCTCGCGAAGGAAGGCATTGCGAACGCTGCAGCCGAGGGCATGTACATCCAAATCAACATCACGGCGTCTAAGATCAACAAGGACGAATTGCCAGAAATCATCGCATTTGCCGACGATCTCAGAGCGCATGTCATCCTGCTCTATCAGTTCATACCTTCGGGAAGGGGGCAGGAGAACTCAGAACTGGAACTGAGCTCAGATGAATTCCGAGATGAAATACTCAGAATAGGGGCACAGCAGAAGGACCTGCATCCGGTCATAGCTCCCGTCGGACTTCCTGAGTACTGGGCACTGCACAACGTCCTGAAGAATGAAGGTAAGATCAGCGATGTCTTGCGTGGGTGCATCTGCGGCAACGGGATGTTCTACATCAAGCCGAACGGCGATGTCTGGCCCTGCGCATTCATCCCCTTGAGCGGTGGGAACCTCAGGAATATGACACCCACGGATATCTGGAAGGATTCAGACCTCTTCAAGAGCCTGAGAAACCGCAACAACTTGAAGGGCATATGCGGAGAGTGTTCGCAGAAAGAAGTGTGCGGCGGATGTCGCGCTCGGTCATACGCAATGACAGGAGATCTGTTTGCCGAGGATCCCAAATGCGCTCTCACCGAGCTCGAAAGACGGCGACCGTGAGTTGCCATTTCGGAGTAAGTATAATGTCCTTGATGCCCAGTCTCTTCTCGGTGGCAAATTGAAGTGGGATTTCGATACGTGGCTCGTCCAAGTGTACGGTCTCAAGGCGAATAACTTGAACAAGAAGGAGCTCGCGCTCGCCAAGAAGGAGTACAAAGAGGAATATCCCCCCAGTGGCGAGGTCAAAATGAAGCTGAAAACATATCCTTTCAAGAAACATCTCGATTCCAAGAAATGATCGAGAGCTGCACGAATGCGAAGAGCGCAGGCCCCAGCAACCAGCGAGAGGGGAAAACTTTAAGATTTAGGCGCGCCTAACTCTCTACACGATGGCACATGAGATAGTAGAACAGTACCTGAAAGTGATCTACAACCTGACTGAAGATGGAGGTATGGCGAAGACCACCGACATCGCTTCGGCCATGGACATTGCGCCCGCAAGCGTCACCGAGATGATCCATAAGCTCTCAGACAAAGGATACGTCAGGCACGAACCTTACAAGGGGGTTGTTCTGCGACCCAGAGGAATGAAGATCGCGTGCAAGATCTCGAGAAAGCACCGGCTTCTTGAAAGGTTTCTTGCGGACTTCGTCGGTGTGTCTGGCAAATCGCGACACGAACAGGCATGCAAGATGGAACACGCCCTTACGGACGAGGCGGAGAAGAACCTGTGCAGAATAATGCACCATCCCACGGAGTGTCCTCACGGAAGGAGGATACCGAAGTGTGACAGGTCCACAACGTGCGAGAAATGCACCAGCAGCGACATTCCGCTGTCGGAAATCGCTGAAGGGCAGCGCGTGATCGTCTCACACTTGATGTCGAGGAACCAAGACGAACTCTGTTCCATGCTCTCAATGGGGTTTGTGCCAGGGGCGGAAGTCAGGGTCGAGAAGAAGATACCCATGGGAGGACCAATCATTGTCAGCCTAAAGGGGACCAAAGTGGCGATCGCGCGAGACAGGGGCAGCTTGCTCCACGTAGTGAAAGCCTGAGAAGGAGGCAGAAGCTGTGGAGATAGCCCTCGCCGGGAACCCCAACGTCGGGAAGAGCATCATTTTCAGCAAGCTGACCGGCGTGGGAGTGATAAGCGCCAACTATCCAGGGACGACCATAGAGTACGAAATGGGACAAGCGAAGTTCATGGGTATGACCGTCACTGTGATCGACCTCCCTGGCTCTTACTCGCTGGCCGGCAATACAGACGAAGAGCGAGTGGCGACCAATCTGTTGTACGAGAGGAAGTCCGACACAGTCATCGCGGTCCTCGATGCCACTAGACTCGAGCGCAACCTCGTGTTCCTGTTCGAACTGATCGAATCGGGTCACAACGTCGTTGTTGCGCTCAACATGTACGACATGGTCAGGAAGAGCAAGCTAAGCATAGACATCGGAGGGCTGGAGCGCTCTCTGATGATGCCCGTGATCCCGACAGTGGCCACCAAGGACGAGGGCATCGACTCTCTCCTCTACACGGCAATCCAGCTCCGCCGAAAGAGCACTTTCCGTGTGAGATACGACTCGCACATCGAGACC
>Ga0315296_10004912_pt1 | contig 10825 bp, 8 predicted proteins | sample YL17G14_18_MG_FD_203921 | JGI IMG/M metagenome (GOLD analysis project Ga0315296, IMG submission 203921) | Sediment microbial communities from Yellowstone Lake, YNP, Wyoming, USA - YL17G14_18 | ecosystem: Environmental > Aquatic > Freshwater > Lake > Sediment | place: USA: Wyoming | collected...
TGTTGCAATTTTGCCTGCTTCAATAGTTTTTCTTGCTGGGATATATTTAAGAATATTTCCGGTTTCTTATGCATACCCACCAGCGGTTGGGCCGAATCTAGTCTGGGTTAACGACACAACTCTTCATAATTATGGCCCACTTTTTTTCTTTGTCAACTACCTTGGGATGAACACAGGCTTAGACATTTACCCAAATTATCTATTTCTAGTCTTAAGCGTCTTAGCCCTTTTTGCTCTTCTCTATCTACCATATTTCTACTTGGTTGGGAAAGGTTTCTTCAGAAACGAAATCATAGATGTATGGACCGGTTTGCTGATTGTGGGTTCGTTTGGTTGTTTGATAACCCCGTTTTTTGCTTTGGATCTTTGGCATCGCTGGATGTTCATGCTAGCTTATCCTTTCACGTTTTACGCTGTCAACGGGGCAGGAAACTTGCTAAGGCAAATGTCGCAGAACGGAACGGCGCGAGGAAAGTTCAGAAAATTCAGGAATAAGGTATCTTTAATGTTTTTGACTACGGTTTTATTAGGTGCCATCTATTTGGCCACGCCATTTTTAATGAATAATATTGGGTTCGGAATCTATTCAATATACCCGACTTCCAGGTATTTCTCTTCTGCACCGACAGTGCCCTATCAAGACATAAATGGAACAATCAATGCAATGCAATGGCTTAAGGATAATATGCATAATAATTCATGTGCAGTTTTACAAAACGCCTTCGCTACATGGGCAAAACTTTACCTTAAAAACTCGCAGAATGTTATAGCCTACATAAACGATGTTGATTCAGCGGTGAATCTAGCTTTACAAAACAACTACCAAAACATTTATTTTGTTTGCTGGAACAAAGAAATAGGCTGGTATGGGACATATGTTCCTAAAAACTTTGATAAACTGCAGAGTTTCGACAGAATATCAGTCTTTGAATATGTCTGGTGACCAAGTTGGTTGAAGCAGTTTTAAACAAGCTTGAGGTTGGCGGAGCCAAACATTTCATCGTTGTTGGTATTCCCGCGTTCAATGAGGAGAGAACTATTGCTAGAGTTGTTTTGGAAGCTCAAAAGTACGGGGATAGAGTTGTCGTCTGTGATGATGGTTCAACTGATCTAACTCCAGATGTTGCCAGGGGTTTGGGTGCGGATGTTGTCAGACATGGACGAAACTTGGGGTATGGCGCCGCTATTCAGTCTTTGTTTAGCCATGCTTTAGAATTGGGTGCTGATGTTTTAGTTACTTTGGATGCTGATGGACAGCATGAGCCAAGCGATATTCCTAATGTTGTGCAGCCTATAATTGAGGACAAAGCTGACATTGTCATCGGTTCAAGATTTATGGACAAGCGTTTAGCGTATGTCATACCTTGGTATAGACGCGCTGGTGTGAAATTTATCACGAAACTCGTGAATAGTACAGCGAAGTATGATGTTAAGGACGCCCAAAGCGGTTTTAGAGCATACAACCGTAAATCTTTAGAAACTTTGATGGTGACCGAGAATGGGATGGGCGCTAGTGCTGAGATTTTGATTAGTGCTAGAAAGCATGGTTTGAAGGTTTATGAGGTTTCATCCACGTGCAATTATGATAAGGGTGCGAAGACTTCTACTCATAATCCTTTAAAGCATGGTGCAAATGTTGTGATGTCCATTGTTAAACTCGTTGTTGAGGACAAGCCTCTAACGTCGCTTGGGATACCTGGAGTACTGTGCTTAATTGTAGGCATCGCTTTTGGATTTTGGATGTTGCAGATATATGTTACCGAGCATCGTATAGTGACAAATATTGCTTTAGGAGCTATAGCCTTCGTCCTAATAGGGTTTTTTACATCGTTGACAGCAATAATACTATATGCAATAACAAGACTTGTAAGAAAGATGAATAATAAAGGAGTCTAGGTACCTGGCTAAATTTATTGACTTTGATATCTCGCAGACTAATCCAATAGCTTCGGTAATACTGGTTGTCAAGAATGGAGAGAAATTTATTTCGGACTGTTTAGAATCTTTAATGGCTCAGGACCTGCAGCTTGACAAGTATGAGATAATCGTTGTTGATGGAGGTTCGACCGACAAAACACGAGAGATCATTAAAAACTATCCTGTTGAACTAATTGTTGATAAGAATGGAAGTATTGCGCACGGCAGAAATATAGGTGCTGAAGTATCAAGAGGTAGGTATGTTGCTTTTATTGATGCGGATTGCATTGCCGAAAAATCTTGGTTAAAAAAATTGATGGAAAGTATTGACGAATGTGACGATGACGTATGCGCCGTGGGTGGACCAAACTTGATATTTGATGGTGATCCTACCTTTAGTAAAGTCATTGGATACATGCAGCAGACTTTCTTTGGTTCTGGTGGTTCGCCTCAATCATACAAGATAAGCACTTCCTGCTATGTAAGCTCTATTCCGAATTGTAACGTGTTATATAGGAAAGAGTTTGTCGTCAAGGAAAAATATGATGACACTTTAAATGTTGGTGAAGATTGCGAACTGAATTTTAGGTTAAGGCGGAAAGGATACAAATTCTTGTACGTGCCTAACGTAGTTGTTTGGCATCGTAGGCCAAGCCACATTAAAGAGTTTACGAAAAAAATGTTTTCATATGGTGAGGCCGCGGCCAAGATTATGAGGAAACATAAAAAAATCATAAGATGGTATGCCATTTTACCCCCATTATTGATACTCGCGCTTATATTTGCCTATCCTTTCATTGGATTATTTTCCCAAGCCATTTATGTGTATGAATTCTTGATCGTTGCCTACTTGTTGGGATTGATCGTCTCCACGGCACAAGTGTACAGAAGGCAAAGAATATTCCTTTCATTGTTAACGTTGATGTTATTGCCGTTACAGCATTTTAGTTATGGTTTCGGATTTTTAATTGGAACTTTAAGGTGAAACGATAATGCATGCAAAGCCAATGTATAAGATGGCTGGAAATATACGCGGGACTTACTATCCGAGCATAAGTGTGATTATAGTTAATTTTGATGGTAAAAGACATTTAATAGAATGTCTGGAGGCGCTTTCGAATGTAGATTATCCTGCTAGTAAGTTGGAAATAATTGTCGTAGACAACGGCTCTACAGATGGCTCTGTTGAACATGTTAAGGCTAGTTTTCCTCAAGTTCGAGTTATTCAGTTAAAACGAAATTTTGGCTTTTGTTTTCCCAATAACATAGGGGCTTCTTCAGCCTCGGGTGAGTATGTATTTTTCCTAAATAACGACGCAATCGTTGAATGCGACGCATTGAAAGAATTAGCTGATGCTGTACGACGCTATGATAGATCGGTTGTTGCGTTTGCACCGAAGATATTGTATTATGACAATAGAAATGTTATAAATGTGGCGGGTGCGACATTATCTATCATCGGTTTTGGTTTTTACATTGGGGACGGAAATGCGGATTGCGAGGAGTATTCGAAGGAAAAGTTTGTAGGGTTTGCTTGTGGGGCGGCTGCTCTGGTAAAGCGAGATGTTTTTTTAGAATTAGGCGGGTTTGATCCTGAATATTTTGCGTCTGCAGAAGAGGCGGAACTCGGGTTTAAGATATGGCTTTCAGGCAGGAAAGTGGTGTATATTCCATCAGCAAAGATATATCATAAAGTTAGTGCGACATTTGGTAAACGAGGGCCTACGTCATCAAAAGTGTATTTGCAAACCCGAAACAGGTTACTTAACATGTTTAAATTCATTAAATCTTATAGGTTGATGTTTGGCGTTATTCTTAGTATTGGGCTTGATTCAGAGCGACTTATACAATATCTGGCTATGGGAAGCTCTTCTTGTGCTCTCTCTATTCCTTACGCCTACATTGACGTTTTCCGAGCCATAAATAAAAAATCTTTCAAGCAAAAAAAGAGCGCAATCCAATCTTTAACGAAGGTATCTTTCCGTTTTTTGAGAATGATCGGAATAATCCCAAGTGTCTCTGAGGGCATAAAGAGGGAATTATACCTACGACGGATGCGAAAAGCCAATTTCTATACCAAAAAGATGTAAAAGTTGCTCATTTTCTTTAAAAAGATATAGGTATCCGATAGAACTCTTTATGACAAGGAAACTCACAATGGACAATCATTCGTATATAGGAAAGAGGCATTATAGCCTTCCGTGCAACTTGAGCTCCTCGTTTACTCTGCTTACATGGTTTGGCAGAGCATTGATAGTAGGCTCGTCCATATTGCTCTTGATGAATCTCTGTTTCAGGGATGCAAGCACAGTAATTGTTGACAATATTTACAGCAGTTGGTTGTCACTTAACGCGTTGGATGTAATGAACCTGTGCTTTTCCTTGTTCGCCTATTCTTTTGCGTCAGGCTGGATGTTCTGCTCAGTTCTCTTTGGCAGTGTCTTTCGTAGCGAAGACTTCACAACTAGAGCTACTTACTCGTTTGTATTTAGTACAGCTTTTAACGTGCTATTCGGAGTTTTAGCTGTTTTGCATTTAACTTTAAGCCGATTTTCGTTTATATCTTTCCTGGTTATATTAGTGATTGCCTACTCGGTAGTTTCTTCGAGACGTAACTATTCCGAAACTCAAATGCAATTACACGATTTCTCCATGTTAATTCTCATGGTAATACTTGCCTTGGGTTACGTTATCATTCCTCATGTAGTGTCCTTTCCTTTACCATTTTATGACCCTTATAACAATCTTGGGAACATACTCCAGCTTGCTAGATATGGAACTTTCGAGACTCCTATTCCACTTTTCTACCTGTACTTCGTCAATGTTATCCCCACATTATCGCTTCTTCCTGCCGCAAACTGGTGGATCTTATCATCGATTGTTTTGGCTTATTCTGCTACATCATATGTATTTATGGTGAGGCATGCAAAATCCGACCCTTTCTTCCGGAGGTTATGTTATTTGTTTTACTTCCTAGGGCCTTCAATAGTTAGTGTGTATTTCTTACTTAACCACGGAAACTTTGGCTTGTTTTATCCCTCAAAATTTGATGCTATGCTACGCTCTGAATGGTATTGGAGCGCACAATCGAATGTGATTCCAAGATACCTGAATGCTTTGCATGTGATAGCTCTGCCTGGTCTTTTTGTTTTTGTAGGCATGTTGTTGAAAACAAAATTATCATCGCTGGATATCGTTGTTGGTTTACTTCTAGGGATTATGAGCACCACGTATCCAATATACGCACTCATAGCTACAGCGACAGGTATCGTTAGCATCGTTCTGTGGAGAAAAGATTTGCATTCTAGGTTATTGATGATCACACATGGGCTAGGCGTTGGTCTAGGAGGGCTAGTTCTTGTATTTCTGTTAGAAAACTTCTGGTTTTCGGTTGGATTTCCCTTTCTGATCTTGTCGGCATTAACCTTCATTGTGGTTTTGACACTGCTCTTTGGGCATAAAGTGAATTTAAGATTGCGATTCCGTTTCAGTGACCATAAGATTCTTAGAAGTCTATACAGGGCGTCTTCGCATAACATCCTTTTGATGATAGTTGTGTTGGGTGTTACGCTTTTTATTATAATCTCAGCTATAAAAGAACAGATGTCCGCTGCTTCCAGACTTGTAATCCCCAGAGATATGGCACCTTTGGCCTACGGAATATGTATACAGCTTGTTCCTAATTGGTTGTACATAGTTATCTTTGGACTTATAGGTCTCATTGCACTCTTGGCTTTGACTTTAAATGCGAGACGTATACTAGGAGAGTTGTTTCCGGTGGTAGCTCTGGCATTATTGTCGCTTGCCGCAGCTTTAACAACGGAATATTTGCTTCTTTATGATGAAAATAGAATATTAATAGAGTCGTTATGGCTTTCTGTGAGTCTCATGGCAGCTTACCAACTAACTACCTTTATTAAGAACCATAAAAAGCAGGGGATCGCCATCTTATGTGCCATATTGCTTTTGCATGCCCCCGGTAACGTGGGTTACCAGATTTATTTAGGATGTTTCAATCAACCAGTAGTCAACGAGTCAACTATCGCAGATCTGCAGATTATCTCCAGGATGGTCGGAAATGACGGTAGAACAGTGTTCATTGGTATAAAGCAAGATGATCAAATAGCTATAAAAGGCTTGACTGGGATTTTTACCGATATAGGACTGTCTAATGACATCTTAGTGGATCTTTTACTGACCTCTGAACAGTCACCAATAGACGTATTAACCAGTTTTGCTGGGCTCAGATACGCAATAGTGAGCAATGAGATGCTTTGGAACTATAGTGTGACGCACCGGTTAAACATGTTAGGATTCATGTTTGTATATTATGGTTCAAATCTGTCGCTAGCTCAACTGTTAGATGTGAGAACACATAGTGAACATGTAAGTAACCTTGACCAACTTGGGTTCAAGATGAACCATAAGTACATGAAAATATGGTCCCTAGTCATAGCGAAGGGTGTGATAGAGGTATATGGCAAAATCAAAATAGGCGAACTTACTTTTGACCAAGGGTCCTATGAGGTTTATCCCCAAGACAATTCGCTTCTTCTGCAAGGAAAAAACAACTCCAGCACCGTACATTTCTATGAGCAGATATTGATTGAGGGCGAAGTTGATTTCCACGATGCGTACCATCGCATCTATTCTGGGTTTACAATGCCAGAATATCGACTAGAAGGGAAAGTGGCTATAGTTCCGCTCTATGCTGATAAATCTTCTGGATACTACATTCTAGAAGTCAAACCGAAGGTTTAGTAGATTGGTTGGACTCACAAAATTGCAAACTTACCTGACACCCAAAACATTGGTGATAGTTGTCAACTACAATTCGCAGCACATATTAAACGTCGTCACGGATTGCATTAAATCCATCGTGGAGCAGATACGTAAGATGCCCTATGTCCATCTACTGCTAATCGACAACGGAAGTTCAGATGATAGTCCAAAAGAGATAATCAACCTATTAAGTACCAACACGTATCGCGAGGTTAAAAGACATATTTTTTTGCTGAGATTTGTGAGGAATGTTGGTTTTGCTAAGGCATGCCAGATAGCTTTTGATAATTTTGGTGCGCGCTACGACTTCATTGTCTTGGTTAATAATGACCTAATAACACATGACCAATCTCTTTTTCATTTGATTTCAATCCTTTGTAAATATCCTACAATAGGAGCAGTCCAAGGCGTAATCACAAGACTTAACGATAAGGAACTAGACAGCGCTGGAGTTCTTCTGGGGCCACTTCTTGGCATGTGCCCTTTAGATTTGTCTCAGTTGGCTGAGGGAGGAGAACTTGTACAGGTTTCCTACGTTGATGGAGCTTTTTTATGTGTGAGATCTTCAATCTTGAAGGAGTTAGGGAATATTTTGTTCTTCGAGGAGTTAATGATGCATCTCGAGGACCTTGAACTTGGGATTAGGCTTCAAAGAGCGGGTTATTCTGTATATTTAGTCAAGCGGATAGTCGGTTCCCATTATAGATCGGCGTCTTGGCTACGATTTGGGGATGAGCTACGAAATTATCTAATCACCAGAAACCTAATAGCAGTAATTGGAGCGCATTTTGGAATCATTGGTCTCTTGCTAGCTATTATAAGGGGCATTCTCGTCAATTTTCTGTTCAGGAAAAAGCTAGTTTACTACTCAATTAAACATGGAATCCAATTGAGACGTCAGATGCTTATGAGAATCAAAAAACTGAGCTTGCCCTATCGACCATACACCAGTTTTAATGCGGAGCTTCATTCGTTACGCAAGGTTGCATCGCGATTTCTTCGACCATAGTGGAATGGCTTTGCTGGAGATGAGCCTCTATTGATTTGCGATTTCTATATTTGGCCTTTTCCCGAGAAACAACTTACTAAAACGCATAAAGCGCTAGAGAATTGATAGAGGATGTAGGATAACCAGGCGGTACAGCCTATCAGAGTTTATTTAAACTTTATAACTGATTGTGCCAGATAAAATCAAAAATAGAGCGTTTGACTATGAACTTTAGCTTATTCGACGCAATTCTTAATCCTGCTTATACCATGAGAACCACATGGGCAGTGTCTAAATCGGACGGCATTTGCCTTGAAATAGGATGTAATGTAGGAAGAATGACTGCATTATTGGCTAAAAATCATTATGTTGTGGCGGGTGATGTTAACCCTCAATTTTTTGAAAACATGAAGAGAAAGTCCATAAGTTACTTAGAGAACATAGACTTTATGATTTTCGATACGAATAATCTTCCGTTTCGCGATGGGTCTTTTCATACAGTTCTTGTGATAGACGTCTTAGAACACTTGAAAAATCCTATCAATGCATTAAGGGAGGCAAGAAGGGTTGGGAAGGAAAAAATATTGGTAAATGTACCAAACTATGATTTTGCAACTGTTTTATATCCAAATATGCTTCCGGAACATTTCAATGAACCAACGCATCAACAGAGAACCAACGTTAAAATATTAAAGCAGTGGCTTAAAAACATAACATTTACCAAAGCAAGCATTTATGGTTCATATATCCCGTTGCCTCTTCCTTTGATCCCTATTTCATTCTTATTAGAATATATTTTAAAGGCGCTTCATGCAGAACCTACAAGAATACATTTTCAAATTTCATGTGAAATACTTCTCTAGTTATTGCTGCTTAAAACTTTCAATATTATGCTCCTCACTTATCTCCTCAATCTTATTTGCAACGCGATCCTTCTCTTCGCCATAATCAATTGATTTATTGTTGTAGCTACCCCAGTTGCAATATTGAAGGTTTCTCCCTCAACTCCTTTAATTCTTAAGGCTAACATATTTGCCTCCACAACATCTTGAACCTGAATTTGTCCTAGGTGGGTATCGTTTTGCGTATCCGGTCGATGTAGTTTTCACGCTTTTGGCTGGGGTTGTGTTATATTCAGCTTATAAGATTCATGATAACTTAGCAAAAATTTCTCAAACTACCCTCACACTTCACTGGACTAAAAGCGAGAAATTGCTTCTTTTAAAATCGGCGCCTCAAATAAGTTACACGCTTATCCTTGAGCTTTCTCCTATGATTAGTCTGTAGCCTTTCGGTCCAATCTGATTCATGTTTATAGTTGAACTAGGGCCTATGAGACTGTCTGTTATCTTTTCTTCTATGTCTATGTGGCAATTATCCATGACGATAGAGTTTTCTATCTCGCCTCTCTTTATAGACACGTTGTTGCCAACGCTTGTGTAAGGGCCAATGTAAACCCGTCCCTCTATAACAGTGTTTTTTCCAATCACCGCTGGGCCTCTGATAACAGCGCCACGCTTGATGGTGGTTCCCTCTTCTATAGAAATCCTACCCTGAATGGAAGCCCCGTCCTCAACCACACCCTTCACGTTGTGCTCAATCTCATCCAAAATCAGCCTATTCGACTCTAAGATGTCTTCCGTTGTTCCCGTGTCTTTCCACCAACCCTTAACAAATCGATAGCCCACATTAAACCCGTTATCTAAGAGGAGCTGAATAGCCTCAGTTATCTCTAATTCGCCTCTCGATGAAAGCCTCAAACGCTTAATCATTTCGAAAATGACTGGTCTAAAAAAGTATATGCCAGACAATGCGTAGTTGCTACGCGGTTTCTTAGGTTTCTCAACAAGCCTAACAAGTTTTTCGTTCGAATCAAATTCTGCAACACCAAACTGCTCAGGATTTCTAACTTTGCAGAGAAGAACTATTCCGTCATAATTAGAGTGTTCAAAATCCTTCACGTATTCACGTATACCGCCTTTCAATAAATTGTCTCCAAGGTACACGACGAAGCACTTTTCACCCACAAAATCCTTACACAGTCCTATTGCATGAGCTATGCCTTTAGGTTCACCTTGACGTATGTATGAAAATTCTACATTAAAACGGCTTCCATCACCATAATATTCAATCACCTTCTCTGGATAAAGGTCTCCAAGCACAAAGGCTATGTCCTTGATGCCAGCCTCCAGCAAGTCCTCTAGCACGTGCTGTGAAATAGGCTTGTTCGCGACAGGTATCAGCTGCTTCGGGCCAGTTTGGGTAAGCGGCCTAAGCCTCGTTCCATATCCTCCGTGTAAGATCACTCCCTTCAAAGCCTTCACCATCAAACCCTAAATACGCTCTTTCATTTAAAATTGCTGGAAAGTATCTCTACTCGACGCTTCTCATAAACTCCAAGCTTTCTTTAACATCAAAAAACTTCGTTTTCAATTCTCTCCGTGCCTCATCTATGCATAAGGAGGAGTCTCTGGGTCTTTTCGCCACCCAAGCCTTCAACTCTTTCATTTTTGTAGGCTTTACGAGACCGATATCTAAATCAAAAATCTTCGCAATCTTCACAACAAATTCATACCTGCTCATTCGCTCGCTCCCAGCGGTATGATAGATGCCATTAAAATCTTTCTCCACCATCTCCAACAAAGCCTCAGACAGATTATCCGCTAAGGTTGGAGAATTGAAATGGTCGTCCACAACCTTTATTCCTTTTTCGCACCTAAGCGCCTCTATTGCCCATGTGGCGAAGTTTTTCTTCCAAGGATGCCAACCAAACAACACACTAGTTCTAGCGATCAGATGGTTTTTGCAGCGTTCTCTAACAGACTTCTCTCCCTTCAGCTTGGTCAGTCCGTAATAATTTACTGGATTTGGCTTGTCTTGTTCCGTATAGAGTCCCTTTTCGCCATCAAAAACGTAGTCAGTTGACACATAAACAAGCTTTAGATTCATCTTGCCGCAAGCCTCAGCCACGTTTGCCGTTCCTTCAGCATTCACTTTCCAAGCCCAGTTGCGGTCGGTTTCACACCTATCAACGTTCGTTTCAGCAGCCACGTGCATTATCATATTTGGCTTAACCGTTTTGAAAACGTGAAAAACCTCTTCTTGGGACGTGATGTCCAATTTTAGAGAACTGGGATG
>Ga0315296_10004914_pt1 | contig 10820 bp, 11 predicted proteins | sample YL17G14_18_MG_FD_203921 | JGI IMG/M metagenome (GOLD analysis project Ga0315296, IMG submission 203921) | Sediment microbial communities from Yellowstone Lake, YNP, Wyoming, USA - YL17G14_18 | ecosystem: Environmental > Aquatic > Freshwater > Lake > Sediment | place: USA: Wyoming | collected...
GGCGATCTCAACGCCTTTCCTATTCTCTCGATCAACACCAGCAGAATGGCAATTTCCAATCCTGAGAATCCTATGAGCGGAATTGAGAAGATCAAGCCATAGCCCAGAAATATGAAGAACCAGTATGAACGCGTCGCATCCACCAGAACTCCGCTGACCAATCTCAAAGCGTATCCTATGAAATCGCCAAGTCCACCAATTACTCCTACGATCACACTTGTGGCTCCCAAGTAGGCGAAATAGTCGGGCACCAAACCTCTTGATCCTTCGTAAACCATGTCCCCAAACATACTTACAATGCCGAAAGAGAGAATCGCGAGGTACGTTGCTCTGCGGCGCTTTGAAACCTCTTCAGCCGTCAATTGCTTTCACCAACGCTTGTTGCCACTAAATAAGCAAGTTAATACTCGACTTATTTGGTTTATAGCTATACCTCACAAACATCAGATAGAGAGTAGGAGCGAAAGCTTTTATTGAGGCTCAAAACTTAGTTTGCCAATGTTCAGGAAAGATGATTCACAATGAGTTTGAAGAAGGATGATTTCATAGTCATAGAATATGTCGCCAAAGTAAAGGAGACGGGAGAAGTCTTCGATACAACCAACGAAGAGATTGCCAAGAAAGAGCATCTCTTCAAAGAAGGCGACATTTTCGAATCAAAGCTGGTCGCGATAGGCGAAGGCTGGGTTCTGAAAGCCTTGGACGAAAGTCTAACAACGCTGGAGGTAGGTAAGCCATCAGTAGTAGAGATTTCTCCAAACAAGGCGTTCGGCGAAAGAGACCCCGAGAAGGTCAAGCGGGTCGCTCTCAGACAACTCTTGTCCAAGGATATCAATCCAAGCGTCGGAATGCGAATTGAGTACGGCGGCAAGAACGCCACAGTCCGATCGATCGGTGCTGGACGAGTACTGCTTGACTTCAACCCTCCGCTTGCAGGAAAGACACTAGTTTATGAGGTCACGGTCAAGAAAAAGCTGGAGACTGTTGAAGAAAAGACTGCCGCGCTTATTCACAGGAGGATTCCCGCTGTGGAGGCGAGCAAATTCGAATTCACGACGAAAGCGGATATCGTCAGCATTGAAATGCCTGAAGAAGCGTTCTACATTGAAGGTATTCAAATCGCGAAAAGAGGTATAGCGATGGACATACCCAGATTCTTACCAGAAACTACTGCGGTGAAATTCACAGAAACATACAAGGCCGAGCCGAAGAAGACGGAAGCCAAGACTGAGGCAAGAGTTGAAAAGGAAGAGAAACCCGCGGCTGAAGCTCAAACAAAAACCTAGTTGAAATCCTCAAACTACCTCTGTTACTTCCGCAAGATGCTCGTAAGCCTTGCGATCCAGACTCAGTTTGTTCAGTATTGTAAACCTTTCAGGTCTAATCTTGGCGGCAAGTTCCAAAGCTGTTATTATGTCCTCTCTCTCTACACCAAGCTCAAGAGCATTCGTGGGAGCGCCGAGCTTCTGGATTGCCTCCTTTATTCGCTTCCAGTTGGCACCGTGCAAATAGGCCATCATTATCGTTCCGACACCGCAACGCTCACCGTGCATTGCGTGGTTTGGTTTGACCATTTCAAGCGCGTGACCAAAAAGATGCTCCGAACCGCTGCATGGACGGCTACTCCCAGCGATACTCATCGATACCCCGCAACTTATCAAAGCCTCAATAAGAATTCGCAACCCATCCTCATTGCCTTCATTCATCAATTGGACATTTTGCATAGCATATTTCGCGCTCATCAAGGCAAGGCTCGCAGCATATCCTCCGTAGTATTCCTTCTTCTCCTCATACGCCAACTTCCAGTCCTTGACTGCCGTGAACTTGGCAATGACATCTTCATATCCGCTAACTGCAAATCGCCATGGAGCACGCAAAATGATGTTGGTGTCAGCTATTATCGCCAGAGGGGCCTGTGCCATTATCGAATAGGGCTTCTCGAAGCCCCTGACTGAGGACACCGGGCTGGCTATTCCGTCATGAGAAGCCGTTGTTGGAACACTGATGAACGGGATTTCGGAACGTCCAGAACTACACTTTGCAACGTCTATCTTTGTCCCGCCACCGACTCCGAACACAATTTCAGGTTTCAAAACCCTGATCTTGTCTTCGACGCATTGGACATCCTTAACCGTTGCAGATTCAACCAGCAGCGTGTCAACGGACATCCCGTCTTTTTCAAGCAGTTCTCTGACGTATTTTCCGGCAATGTTGTTTGTATTGGAACCTGCGACTATCAGAGCAGATCGCGAGAATCCCAGCCTTCTAGTAATCTCTGAAACTCTGTCTATTACGCCGTTACCAACAATTACTTCGCGAGGAAGCTGCATGCGATGATGTTTCAGATTCACGATAACCACGTTTCGAACGGTCTCTTCTTCCGTAGCGATGTGTTGTTGAAACTTAAAAAGGGTTGCTTGTCGTTGAACATCACTTGCCATTTTTCTGGCAAATAGTCATGACTATAGTGTGACGATAATCCGTGCATGATTCTTGCCATGTTCTTCTTTGAAGGGTATATGTATTGCTTAGGGATCAGCGCGCTCCAGATACCTGAAGGAGAAGGGCTTCACAATTAGATCTGGACGGTTCATGCTCAGTATGAAACTCTGTGCGTCCTTCAGATTAGGTTGCCAGTCCTGTCTCAGAGTGGTGATAAGCTTCGAAAAGCTTGCATAATTCTTGTGCACAGAAATGAGTATGCTGTTCATGCTCAAGCCCTCTCCATCGGCAGTGAAAACGATGTTCGGTTGTTTTTTTGCCCATTCTCGCGCCTTTTCCAGCGACTCTGGTTTTGCTTCGGTGAATGCCAGAAAAGTGAAGGCCAGAATCTCGAAACCCATCTTCGCAAGGTTAGGTACAACCGTGTACTCTTGAACGAGCCCTTCAGCTTCTAGGCGTGTTCTCTTTCGAGTTATCGTAGGCTGAGATATTTTGAGAACTTTGGCAAGCTGTCTGTCGCTTCTTCGTGCTCCCTTTATCAATTCGTACAAAAGTCTAAGCTTTTCTTTTTCTTTCTCACTCATACCTCGAACTCCTTTATACCTTTCATAAATCAAGACTAATAATTCTTGTGTTTGAACCACTTTATCAACGTTCTTATGGCTGTTTTAATATCCATTGAAATATGCAGCCCTAATCAAAGGTCCGGTCTTCTGCACTGTCTCTTAAGCAAACATAACCTCTTTCTTGGTCAAATCTGAATGCAACTAGTGTTCGGAGTTGTTAAGCTATCTTGGAAAATTCTGAGCGCAATATTAATAAATGTCTTGACAATGATAACATGATGCTGCTTCCTTGAGAAGTAATTCCCTAACAGATTCGAGTTTTGGGTGACAAATACCATGGTAAACAGTGATGTCGTAAATCAATTGACGCTGAAAGGAACAACAACCGTAGGTGTTGTCTGCAAAGACGGAGTGATTCTTGCCTCAGACACACGTGTTACGATGGGTTTCTACGTAGCTCACAAACAAGGAAAGAAAGTCTACCAGATAGACGATCATTTGGCCATGACCATCGCAGGAAGCGTTGCTGACGCACAGAGAGCCGTCGACATACTGACTACTAACGCGAAACTGTACAGGATTGAACTGGGCAGGCCTTTACCAGTCAGTTCTGCTGCAAGACTGCTTGCGAATCTCTTGTTCTCAGCAAGGTATGTTCCATTGCTTGCGCAGGTTCTGGTGGGCGGCGTAGATGACACAGGACCACACGTTTTCTCAATAGACCCGTTCGGCAGTCTCACAGAAGAAAAATATGTCTCCACGGGTTCGGGCTCGCCTGTGGCATATGGAATCTTGGAGGACAAGTTCAAAGAGGGAGCCCACTTGAAAGAAATGCTCCCGATAATAGCAAAAGCCGTGAACGCTGCGATGAAACGTGACTCCGCGAGCGGAGACAGCTTCAATATTGCAGTAATTGACTCCAAAGGATATAGAGAACTGAGTGACAAAGAAAAGAGACAGCTTCTAGCCGATTGAGGAAGTAGATAGTGTCTCCAAATTCTGATAGAGAGAAGATCGAAATCAGCCAATACATTCTGGAACATGTTCCAAAAGAGGCTGAAGTGACCCGAATCGAGTATGAAGGTTCAACACTGGCCGTTTACACAAAACGACCTGAAATTCTTGTTGAGCAAAGCAGTGTAATCGCTAACATAGTGAATGTCATACGGAAGAGAATTGTCATTCGTTCAGATCCTTCCGTGAGACTTCAGGAAGTTGAAGCTGAAAAAATAGCTCGGGATATAGTGCCGGCTGAGGCTGAAGTGACTGACATAAATTTTGATCCGAGTCTCGGCGAGATAATAATTGATGCGAAGAAGCCAGGACTTGTTATTGGCAAAAACGGAGCGGTACTGCAGGAAATTATCAGGCAGACGAAATGGCGCCCACACGTCCTCAGGAGTCCCCCACTCAAATCCAAAATAGTAACGCACATGCGGCACTACCTCCACTCTGAAAGCAAAGAAAGAGAGCGTGTGCTTCGCACGATTGGCGAAAGAATATTCAGACCCAAGGCTTTCGAAGTCGGCGATGTACGAATCACTGCACTTGGAGGCGTGCAAGAAGTAGGAAGATCGGCATTCCTACTTCAGACTCGTGAAAGTAACGTCCTGCTTGACTGCGGCGTCAACCCTGGCTCATCCAGGCCTTTTGAGGCATTTCCAAGGTTCGACAATCCAGCGTTTGAACTTGAATCTTTGGACGCGGTTATTATAAGTCACTCTCACCTTGACCATTGCGGCTTGGTGCCCTTTCTGTACAAGTACGGTTATGACGGGCCTGTCTACTGTTCAGCTCCAACCTCCAACTTGATGACGCTTCTACAACTTGACTACTTGGACGTGGCCGGAAAACAGGGCACAACTCCCTTCTACGATCAGAAGGACGTCAGAGAGTGTGTTCTACACACGCTTCCATTGAGGTACGGAGTTGTCACTGACATAGCACCAGACGTTAGGCTGACTCTTCATAACGCTGGGCACATACTCGGTTCGTCAATGGTACACCTTCATGTAGGAGAAGGCTTGCATAACGTCGTTTACACTGGTGACTACAAGTATTCAAGAACAATGCTGCTTGAAGCAGCAACAACCGAGTTTCCGAGAGTTGAAACGGTCATCACGGAAAGCACTTATGGCGGTCCAGATGACGTAATGCCCTCTCGCGTTGAAGCCGAAGAACGCTTAACCTCGATTGTGAATCAAACCCTCGAGCGTAAAGGCAAGGTTTTGATCCCAGTTCCAGCGGTGGGCAGAGCTCAGGAAATAATGCTGATCCTCGACGGATATATGAAACGTGGCCTGATGAAAGAAGCGCCGGTGTTCATAGAAGGCATGATTTCAGAAGCGACAGCGATTCACACAGCCTTTCCCGAGTACCTTGGTCGAGAAGTCCGTAACAGCATACTTCACGACGGCATAAACCCGTTTCAGTCCGACTATTTCACGATAGTTGAGCATCCGAGCGTGCGACAGGAAATAATAGAGGGTCAACCCTGCATTATAATGGCAACTTCAGGAATGCTTGAAGGTGGTCCAGTGATAGAGTACTTCAAGAGTTTAGCCGATAACGAGAACAACACGGTTGTGTTTGTCAGCTACCAAATCGAAGGCACAATGGGCAGGAGAGTTCAAAGAGGACTGAATGAAGTCATGCTGATGACGGCCGAAGGGAAGATGGACGTTGTAAAAGTCAGATTGCGAGTTGATTCGATAGAGGGTTTCTCAGGGCATTCAGATAGGCGGCAGATATTCAACTACGTAACCCATCTCAGGCCAAAGCCAGAAAGAGTCGTTGTCTGCCACGGTGAAAGAGCCAAATGTCTGAGTATGGCAAACTTCATTGAAAGAAGATGTGAAATCAGGTCTTTTGCTCCTGCACTCATGGAGACTTTCAGGCTGCTGTAGGAATAGGCTCGTTTGAAACTGGTACTTTTTCGCGCCAGACCTTCACGCTAGGCGGACAGATGACAACGCGTTCTTCACCCAGCCTTGCAATGTCTCCGCCGATAGACTCGGAAAACTCGCACAACTCGTTTACAGCACGCTTGACGTCATCTATACTCTTGTTTGCCAAAGGAGTTATTCTCAAAATCAGTATGTTGCCGGACTTAACTTCAGTCTTTACTGATTCCAAGTCAGCTAAGTCTCGAAGAGGCATCGCCTTCAGGTAAACTTTGCCAGAACCACCTTTGACTTCGGTTTCCTTCTCCTCCTTCTTGAGTTTGCGAAGTATACCTAGTCCCGGCAAGTTTCTCCTCCCATACACTCCTATCGGACGTTCGAGAGTTTAAGTTTTTCTTATTTCTCTTTAGGAATGGTAATAGAGCTGGAACTATTAAAACGTTCTATAAATCACCATAGCGGGGGCTCGCCGGCTTTTCCATGGAACCGATTTCTTTGATGGTGTTCCATGTCTTGTCTCCTACGTGATGCAGGTTCTTGATTACGACTCCTTGCCTGATATTTCGCATTTCTTCCGCTTCGTAGAGAGTTTCACCTACAGCAATGGGTTTGCCGTAGCGCTCGTCAACAACGTATATGATGCTGTTTTTCTCAAACTGTCCTTCGAGGCGTCTGATCCCAGGGGCCATTACGTTTGCACCTTTGCACACGAAGGGAATTGCTCCCATGTCCACTACTGCTTTAGGTGCTAAGCGAAAGTACTCTTCAAACTTCAAGGTAGGACATATGCTTCCAGCAGTCTTGAAAAGCACGGGTTTTCCGTTTATGATAACAACTTCCATAGTCTCAGTTTCCAAAACTTCAATGTTCGTTTCGCCTTTGAACAATTGTCCTAGATCGACTTTGAGTCTTTCTTCTGCCACTTGCAGGATGGCTTTCGCTTCTTTTGCTTTCAGAAAATACCGTCTTCCTTTTTCTGGCATTTTCCATACCACTTAGATAGGTTTAAATGTTAAGGTTTAAGTATAAAGGCATAACAGTTTGGGTTTGAGGGTCAAACAAAATGAGCGAAATGACAACTGAAATCCTTGAACAAAACCTCGGCAAAACAGTGCTAGTACGGTTGAAAGGTGGAAAGAGCCTTCGTGGAAAACTCAAAGGTTTCGATCAACACCTAAACTTGGTTCTAGAGGAGACTGAAGATACAACGACCTCGGAAAATGTCAGGAAACTCGGAGTCATAATCGTCCGAGGAGACAACGTGGTTCTGATCTCTCCGCCTCCAAGGTGACAGTATTGACAAAAGGTACGCCCTCATTTGGCAAACGCCAGGGAAAAACTGTTCATATAAAGTGCAGGCGATGCGGCAGAAGATCTTATCACGTTAGGAAGAAAAGATGTTCAGCCTGCGGTTATGGAGATACAACATTCATCAAATCATACGCGTGGCGCGTAAAGACCCTGCACAGGGTAAGAATTCGATAGTCGCCGTTTTTGCCTACTGTGTTGATTGATAGTAACCCTTATCAACTTTGACGAATATCAATGGGCCCTTGCTCTGAATCAGTTCTCTTGTCTTTCTCAAAGCGTTGTTGACCACGTTCATGATTTGCTCTTTGTCGTCTGCATACTGCTTCTTGTCATCGCCCAATTCCATTTTCAGCAAGTTCTCAGCAAGGATTGAAGTTCCGCATATTTCACCATTTTTGATCAGAGTTGATATGACGACGTCTTCCATTTCACGGCGATTTGAAAGACTTGACCAGATTGGTTCAGCGTTCTTGAGAATCCTGGTCACGTTGTTCCATCTTTTTGAATTCTCGTTGCCGATCAGGAGCTTGACACGTTCTTCCCACTTTTTCAGCCAGATTCCGGTCCAAACACTCAAAAATTCCTCAAGCTCTTGCGGGTCTTCCTTGAATATCTTTTCCAGTCTTTCGACAACCTCGCAATTGTTCGCGTCTCTTCCAACGAGATCCCAATGGATCTTCAGATAGTTGGTCAAGTCTTGACATGCTATCTGGAGTACCTTGCGATCCGCTGATAAAACGTCAATAAGGGGATTCTTTTCAAGAAATTTCTCCGACATCATTGTCTCTATGAAGTTCACAGGTACTCCTTCTCGAATCCTTCTCCAACATAGACTAGTCCCTTGAGATTTTAATAAGCCTTATTCATAGTTGGTTCTATAACACTGTTCACTAATTTCCAGCTATATTTCCCTTCTAGATATATTTCAAAACCTTTTTCTGGCGTTATTCAAGAAAATCTGGCAGTTCCATGACGTTTGCGAGAATTAGGTCAGGATTTGCCCTTTGAAGTTCTTCACGAGAGAAAATCCCAGAAAAAACCGCTACCGTTCTTGTGCCAGCGTTCTTTCCAGCTTCTATGTCCGTAATCGAATCTCCAACCACCATGCAGTTCATTATGCTCACGCCCAGTTCCCTTGAACACTTGAAAATCGTTTCAGGGGAAGGTTTTGGGCTCGCGGTATCGACTCCAGTCATGATCACTTCAAAATACTTGCTCAAACCAAACCTCTCCAGTTGTTCTACAACCTCGCTCTTGGGAACACGTCGCCTCGTGGTCAACGCAAGCCTAGCCTTCATCAAAAGTTCCTCAAGAGCATCGGCCACATGAGGAAAAGGCTTTGATCTAATGGCCGTTGCTGCATAGTAGGCCTTGAGATACACTTCACAGAAACTATCAACGTCGATTCCCTGTGTCAAGTCATCGAGCGGCACCCCGAGTTCGAACCTCTTGGGGATTTCAAATGCAGCTTTCTGCTCCAGCAGTTTTTGCCCAAAAGCTGAGAAAGTTTCCATCGCAGCATCCAGATAAGCTTCCTTCGAATCCACTATTGTTCCATCCAAATCCAAGATTATTCCGTCAACGTGAAACTTCGGGCCGTTCATGCTTCATTCCTTTCTGGGTGTAATGTGATATCCTGATTTCCTTCGATAGGTTTTTATTTGCGGTTACTTGTCTAAGGTAAATACCCGATAAATCCGTTTGGGCGCAGTAAGTTTAGGAATGATGTCGATGGTTAAAAAAGCGCGAATACGGCTTACAAGCACAGACTACACGAAACTCGAAGAAGTATGTGAGGAGCTGAAAGCCATTGCCCAGAAAACAGGAGTCAAGATCGATGGTCCTGTTCCATTGCCTACCAAACGGTTAAGAGTGCCAGTTTTAAAATCACCTTGCGGTGAGGGAACTTCAACTTGGGACAAATGGGAGATGCGAATTCACAAACGCTTGATCGACATCGACGCGGAGGAGCGTGTCATGCGTCGAATCATGCGAATCAGAGTTCCAGAAGAAGTCCACGTCACAATAGAACTCATGTAGTGACAGTTTTATTCAGCTCAGCCCGGTGTTTTTGAAGCGCAACGATTTTGCACAATTGCAGTATTCTATCGTTCGTGGGGCAAGAAATAATCAAAGCAAAAGCTACAAGTAACAGTCCTACAGAGATTGAGACACGAGAGTGGCGCTATTCAAGATGCAAGTTGCACCGCAGACGTGGAGAGGGAGAAGATGAGGGGTTTCAGCTTTGTTCATGCTGCTGACTTGCATCTGGGATATTCGCAGTACGGTCTAGAGGTAAGACGCCAAGATTTCGACAATGCTTTCAGAGAATTGGTTGACAAGACCATCGAGTTGAAGCCCGATTTTATGATTATCGCTGGAGACCTTTTCCATCAAGCTCGTCCGTCAAACGTGACTTTGGAAAACGCGATACGTAACTTCGGAAGACTTCGTGAAGCAGGAATTCCCGTTCTTACAGTTGACGGGTCACACGATTCAGCACCCAACAACATAACAGGAACAATATTGAACCCTCTGGACAGTGCCGGACTGATCTATCACTTGCCGAGACATGAAGGAGCTTGCTGGCAAAAACCCGGCTGCTGCTATGTCTACGGCGTTCCGAATTACAGGACGAGGCACAAGACTGAAGAAATGCTTCCCGTGTTTCTGGCACGAAACAAACCGGAACCTGACCGGTCAGTCTTCAGCATCTTCGTTCTTCACATGGCTTTGGACTTGCCGAATATCAAACCTCCATACATGGAAGCCGAGGCTCCGCCCGAACTCATTCCTGAAGGTTTCGACTACTACGCTGCAGGCCATGTTCACAAGCCGTACGTAAGCAAGTTCAAGACTGGAACATTGGTCTACAGTGGATGCACTGAAACCACTGACTATGTTGAAGCCAAGGCGGAGAAGGGGTTCTACCATGTCAAAGTTGACGAAAAGAAGAATATCACTACACATTTTGTGAACATCGAGACGGTCCGCAAGTTTGTAGTACTGGAACAGGATTTCACCGGGATAAGTCCTTCCAAAATCACAGAGCATTCAGTTCAACTTGTGAAAGGATCAGATGATGACGGTGTTGTCATCGTTCCGGTAATCAAGGGCACTTTGCCGGTCGAAGCTAGCCGCACGGAAGTCGACGTCTCCAAGATCAGATCAGCTGCGGAGAAAGCCCTGCTTGTTCATCCCATTATTCAATTGCGTGAAAGCGAAGTTTCAGACGAGGTAGTTCGATCGATATTCGAAAGCAAGTTCACCGATCTGAGAACGAAAGCTTTCGAATATTTCCTGAAGATCTTTTCCGAACGGTACAATGTGGCTGAAGCAGAAAGAACGGCCCGGGCTGCTGTGAGTCTTGTTGAATCTTTGGTCAAGAAAGAGGAAGACAAAGTGAGACAGACGATCGAGGAGCTGCTGTAATGAAGATTGAGATCGTGCAACTTGAAAACATTCGGTCGCACGTTAAGTCGACTATTCCTTTTGCCCGAGGCTTCAATTGCCTGGTTGGAGGTTTGGGATGCGGCAAATCAAGCATCCTATATTCAATAGATTTCGCCTTGTTCGGAGACCCCATCGGTAGAAGTTT
>Ga0315296_10004915_pt1 | contig 10819 bp, 11 predicted proteins | sample YL17G14_18_MG_FD_203921 | JGI IMG/M metagenome (GOLD analysis project Ga0315296, IMG submission 203921) | Sediment microbial communities from Yellowstone Lake, YNP, Wyoming, USA - YL17G14_18 | ecosystem: Environmental > Aquatic > Freshwater > Lake > Sediment | place: USA: Wyoming | collected...
TATCGGAACTTCTCTCCGCAGTTTTGACAGTATCCAGACCCTTCTGGGATCGTCGTTCCACACTTGCCGCAGAACCTAGCCGAAACTGCGGTTGCAGCCTGTACTCTGCGGGCTGATCTACGTCTCACCAGAGCCACAGCGAGGACCACGATGATCACAATGGCGGCCACGATGGCGACGGTCGGTAGGATACGTAGTATCTGATCCCAGAGGGATGGGGGTTGTTCGGGTGGTGGTTCCACAGAGAAGCTCTGGGTTTGGCTTTCACATGCGTAGTGATCTGCGTCTCCAGGCCACCTCGCCTTGACCGACCATGCGCCAGGCATGTCGGGTTTGAAGGCATCCGAGAAGACACCTGCACCAGAGGAGGTCACATGTTTCACAAGCTCGAACCCATCAGGTCTCGTGTAGACAAGCTCAACCGTAGTCGTCAGACCGGGTGACAAGGCTCCACCTAACGCAACTAATTCACCAACCCTGAGGGACGGCGGGCTAACTGACAGCGAAAGCGAGATTGACTGCTTGTTCTCAGCGACGACAAGGTTAACGATTGTAGAATGTGTCTTTCCGCCACCGGTACCGATTACCGTGAGTGGGTAGGTTCCAGGCGACAGCGACGTCTGAGATGTTACTTGTAGAGCAGAGGTGAATGTGGGGTCAGCTGATTGCAGACTGAACGAGTAAGACACTCCGGCGGGAAGACCTGAGAGACTCAGCATAACAGGCTGAGCGACCCCAGAAACCAGTCTAACACTTGCGGTGAAAGACGCGCTCTGCCCAGCTTTCACTGACTGTGAGGTAGGCGTGGCGTTCAAAGAGAAGTCGAACTCTTCTCCTGTGGTCCAGGGCCACCACCCCACCCCGCAATCCGAGCGCCACCAATCCCACCAATCACACCGGTCATATGTTTGGGTCGTGTACGTCCATGGTGTATAGGCCGTCCATGTGTGGGTCGTGTACGTCCACGGTGTATAGGACGTCCAAGATGTATAGCTCGTCCAAGACCGTGTATAGGTATAGGTGACCTTTGGGCAAAGCTCGCAGGGTGGTTCTCCGCCTCCAGACACAAACTTGACTTTGACAGTATGGTTATGGAGATCTTCACCCTTAGGAATTGGCGGAGTTACCAAATCGAAAGCCCAGATCGTTATCTCATAAGGGCACGCATACGGAGCGCAGTCATGGGACACGGTGAACTGAAAAGGCGCAGGCATGCCCAAGCTGGTGAAACGTTCGTCATATTGAAGGTCCCCGCCTTCGAACCCTACATGGACAGGAACGTCATACGAAGTTCCCTCAACATAGACGGTGAAGGTCAGGCAGCAGTTGGGGAAACCGCAGGACAAGATTTGCGGATCTACGCGCAACCACCACGGCGAGTTGATGGTCATCGTTTGCGGTCGGGTCACCGGGATGACGGTCGCTACGGATACGGACAAGACAAGCAGGAGAAACGCAACATGCCAGACGTTCTTTGACAGCTTCAAGTACAGTCGGCCCCACACGAATAACTACTTCGCATAGGCTAAAAGACTGATGGAGAAACGTATTGCGGCCGTGATCGAAGCAACACCCCGAGCTTGCACTCGTCATCCACCCAGACGATCGACAAAATGAGCCTAGAAAGTCTCGCTTGTTTTTGTGGCCTCAGCTATTGGTATGGTGTGCGCGCACCGAAGACCTGACGGTATGAGACTCTGATTTCTCTGTGTGTGCGCACCAGTCGTCGTTCGTTTGATTTGTGTGCGGGTAGGCTGCTGCGGGCGACCGAATTTGAACCGTCGATTGGCGTCGTAGTTTGAATTTGTGTGTGCGCATCACCCGATCATGTATGACGAGGCCGCAGCCGACCGCCACAACAGGTTCCTGTTACACGTGTTCATGACACAAAAAGAGAGACCTTAAGCCTGAACGGTAGGCTCAACAGCGAAGCGTTACAGGTGCGGCGTCTTCTTACTTTGCTCTGAGTTTCTGTGCGTATGCGTCAGCTAACCTGCCGAGCTTGAAAATCAGCCAGAGAATTGCACCAATGACCACTGCCGCTATTGCGGTTCTGATGATAAGCCCGATGAATAGCAGACCGAGGATAGGATGCGCCATATCATTACACCTCAAACACGCAACGAAGCTGGCGACGATAAAAGGGATTGTGGACGAATCATTCATCATCACTCAGTACCGTTTCGCCGTTACACAATTGACCTGAGACGCCTATGAATTTTCGCATCCAGTTACACCTGTAGCGTCCTCATGCAAACTCTCAAATGCTGAATGCAGGTGACAAGTAACTCATGAAAAAAGTCACGATTCAATTGATTATGATAGTCATTTTGGTCACGCTGGCGTGTCCTGTTCAAGTCTATTCTGTGCCGCCTCCTTGGAATATTACAGCTGAGCCTGATGTGATCTACGTTCGGCCTCCTCAATGTACGGTGTCGTTCACGATCTATGTCACAAACTACTACAAGACACAGCCAATTAGAGTCTTCATCGAGCGAGATCCGCGAAATCCATTGGCTCCGACTGAGTTGCTATATGATGGAAGCGATCAGGTTCCAACGAGGATGCCGGACTGGCAGTCCACGGTGACTGCGCGGTTCGCGTCACCTTGGGAGACTTCGCCCGGTCGATACACGCTGAAGATCTACGCCTTTCCCCCGGGCGAGGTGTGGAGAGATGTATACACGACTGTTGACTACGTCATTGAGGATACAGGAGTGAAAGCTTGCTCTGAGGACCATGTGACTGCAACATTCACAACACCTTCGTATACGGTATCCACGACGTACAGGACAATCACTTCGGAACCGCCACCCGAACAACCTCCATCCCTCTGGGATCAGACAGCGCGTATCCTACCGACGGTTGCTCTCCTCGTCGTCCTCCTAGTCATCGCAGTCCTTGCCGTGGTTCTGTTGAGACGCAGATCAGCCCACAGACTACATAGCGCAACCACAGTCAAGGCGAGGTTCTGCACCAACTGTGGAACGACGATCCCAGAAGGATCTGTATACTGCCCGAATTGTGGAGAAAAGATCTGACAGCGACCCCGATCAATTCTTTTTTTCTTGACGCTTCAGACCGTCAAGTATTCCGTTAGCGAGCGTTGACGGCAGGCGAAGCAATAGCGAAGAGGATAGTGATCAGGCAGGTAGGGTCATTCAATCTTTCGTGGAGGTATTCGAAATGTGCTTAAGGGATTCCCGCATCCAATAGATTAGCGGGCGCACTGGTTCCTTCTATGCTGCATCTCAATGGTTCAAATTGTGACTGTCGCACCAATGGTACCACAAAATCACGCCTTCCATGAGGGTTCAAATTTGGGTGCTCGCACCACGAGACCCACACACACAATCATACGATGAACGACGACGAGACGCGTCAGGGGAAGCATACCCTAACAATCACTTCTTCTCATACAGATGCAGACTCGAACTGCCTATGAGGCTTAGCCCAAAGATTCCCGATACCGTGAGCCAAAATCCCAAGAAAAGAATCGGCCCTTGATCTATGATTAGCTATCCGGCTGACAGCAAATGCTAGATCATCTGATCCACTGGCCTCAAACCACCAAACAGTGGGCAAAGACGTACGAGCGGAAAGAATACCTAGCAGCGGAACCTACCCGCTAGTTGAGAGACATGCCTCCTCCGGTTTTGATTCCAAGGTCTTCCTGCGCTGAAGGTTGCCGCCTAATGCTGAAGCGAACAATTGCCTACACAGAGGCAGCGGAGCATCTCTTTTCTGCGGGTAAGAAACAGGAAGCGTACGTCCTATCCTTTCTGGCGATGGATGAATGCGGGAAGTTCATCCTAATTGTGAAGGAGTTGAGATCTTCGACCGCAGATCCAATCACTGTAGTCGGATTCTCTGACCACAAAGCGAAGTATGGTGAGGTGCTGCAGAACAATATCAGGTTGACAGGATCGAAGGGTGCTAAGTTCGCGTTGGAATTGACGAAGAAGTTCCCTTCGCTGCTTCACCTTTCAGAGATTGCGAAGCTCAATTACCAAGCAATCCAAAATGGTAGCATACTCTCCGAGGCCCAGACACTCAACACTGCACCTTTGAGGTATCGTAACGAAGCGTTCTACGTTGATTTTGTCGGAAGCTGGAAATCCCCCCGGTATCCCAGCGACGAAGTATGCGCCAGTCAAATCAAACTCGCTAAGGGAGCGGCAAAGAGCTATCTATATTTCATCGAGAAAGAAGGATTCCAGTGGTTAGTGGATCATGCTGCTGAGTACTTTGGCGGCTCCACTTGAACGTCTCCCAAGGGTGTCGCTTTCGGGTGCCATAGTCGCGCCCTCCCCAAGATGTCAATACTACAACCTATAACCCCGAAAGATTTCGCACCAAACAGATTCCTCAGAGGGATTGTGAGGATTTCGACCATGCGATTCGTCCCATTGGAGTTCCACGTGCGGCTCACGTTGCGAGATACTTCTACGTCTCTTCTTCGATCTTGACTCCCAGCAATGACTTTCCGCGATCGCCAACGCGAAAATCGAAGATCTAGCTCTGGAGGAGTTGCGGGCATTTTTCGGGACTGCTTGGCTTGTTTCTCTGGAGTTACTTTGTGTGTGTGCGCACCAGGCGACCCGACGACTGTTTAGAATGCGCCACCCAAAAAAGACGTCCAGAACTTTGGGCGATCGATCAAAATGAGGCGAATTGAGTCGGTCCTTCAACTGGGATGCAAAGTCTGAAATCCTGGACGACCCGACAACAGCTATCTGAACGTCCTTCAACGTCTCCCAGTATGTCCACGACTGCTAGAGTGAGGATCGGTCAGTTTGAAGCGGCTGTCCTGTAGCAGTAGCCACAATCTGCCCGCGCAACCTATCGGCCCAATCTGATGGTTGAGATATGAAGAGTTCATGGTCTCCTTCTTTCGTTTTGATCATGAGTGTTTTGACACTGGACAGGGCACTCGCTGCGAGGCCGATCAGTCCTCCGCCGAGAGCAGCTGCCGCAAGTGAAGTGACATCGCTTTCCTTCCTCTCACGTACCTCCACACCAGTCATCAACCCGTAGGGGAGGTTCTTCTGTGAGAAGGTCTTTCCTTCTTTCCAAGTCAGAATGAGGGAATCGAGCGCTGAGGTTACTTCGATATCTCTCTTCTTCGCGCCAAGCCATGTTGCTGGCGAACCGATGAACTTGTCCTCTTCTGGATCTCCAGTGAACGCGGTACCGCTTGGAGTATGCACCAAAACGTCACATTTCATGCAATACGCCTTCTCAGGCGTGGTACTAGTCATCTTCCTTCCACATTTCGGACACTTGTTCTCTTCCATCTGGATCACACTCTTGAAAAATCCTCTCGCGTCGGTAAATCATGGTGCTGCTGTTCGATGGTTTATGCCTTGTCATAGATGAATAGAGACAAAGCCAATCCCACGTGTACTCGTTGTTAGGAGTGGCAGATAAGAAGAAGAGACAATTCACCCACCTCAAACCAGCATGATTAGACCATTGTGAACGTGAGTTGCAGCGTCAACCTCTTAATCGTGCTCTCTCTATCTGTGCGTGATTGCTTTGGACAGCAACCAGTCGGAAGGATCGAAGGCACTATCGCTCAAGGCGGCCTATCGTTTTGGTATCGAACATGGCTTGCAGAAAGAAATCGATGAGATCAGGAACATGGAGATCGAGTGGGATAGAGGAATTACCTCAAGCCTGAGACGCGGATACGTCATCAGGCTCTATAGGGCGAAAGGCATTTTCGATGATTTCCAAAGAGAGTATTGGCCCTATTTCCAGACAAGGCGAGGCCAGACGCGTGCTAAGTGGTATCTCAAGAACGCGGATGATTATGATCGCTTCCTATCTGGCGAGGAGAGACTCTCTCGCATCGACGATTCGGAGGACGAAGGGTCGGAAGAGTCGGCCTTTGCGTATGAGGCTGATCTGCGCGATTTTTTGGCGCAACACTTGGACAAGTTGGAGAAAGGTCTGATGTTGTATAAGGACGAGAATGGGTCGGGTGTGGAGTATTCGGTGGAGAACGGGCGAATAGACATCCTCGCAATGGGATTGAGCGGGGACTTTCTTGTGATCGAGCTGAAGGTCTCGCAGGGGCGTAACAAGACTCTAGGTCAGTTGCTGTACTATATGGGGTGGGTCGAACAGAATCTAGCCAAAGGAAAGAGAGTTCGCGGAGCTATTATCGCCAAGGAGATACCTCAGGACCTCAAGCTGGCTTGCATGAGATTGAATGATGTTTTGCTATATCAATACGATCTGCAGGTTTCACTGAAGAAAATTACGGTGAAATAATAACTGACTGGATCAAAGGGTAAGGGGCAAGCGAGAAAGATTCTAGGGTTTCTCTTTCATCTCATGGTTTATCCACCAGATGATTCCTAAAGCGATAGGAATCCCGAAGATGACTAGACTCCAGATTAATACCGAAAGACAAGAATACACGAGATAGTCGAATGTCCAAGTTGAAATAGCAACATTCCAGTTTCCATCAAGGAAGATCTTGATGCAGAACGCAATCCAGAATAGTAGCGATATTGATCCTCCTCCGCTTGTCGTGCGCGAGCGAGCGCCGAAGAAATGATATTCTTTCTTTTCCTCATCAGGCAACTTCTTCCACCATAGCCAACCTGCCACTGCTGCTATGATTACCGGGATTCCGATGAAGAGAACTTCCCAGAATATCAAATGTAAGACAAAAGTCACTAAATGTCCCATTGTCCATAGACCTAGACTCGTAGGTACCATGCCGGTCGATTGAGCATCTCCTACGAACCATAAATAGACAAGAATTGCGGCGATCGATGCCGAAATAGCTGCGGCTGCAAATAAGACAAGCATTTTCCAATGCTTTCTCAAGAATTTCTTCCAGATCTCGTGACCATTGCCTAACGCAGTTTCTGCCATTCTGAATCTCCTCTTCCCGTTAGATCCATGACAATCAGAGTGCTTGGTATTGGCTCTTCACATACATGCTTGTATTTGAAGAACACACAACAAGACAACAAAGAACAATCACACTTCTCGAATGGGCCCCCCATGACAGAACCTTGAACTAGGCCCTCTGCTTGACAGAACACGGCTGAGTTTCAGTGGCAAAACCGGGGAAAACCAGGGGTCGGAATCGGAATGGGCTCAAGCCCTCCGAGCTATTGGTGCATCCCGTCGTGGAACCACTTCACAAGTGAGACCTCGTTCGTGTTTCCCCGCTTTTCAACGTGGACGATACCTCGCTCCGAAAGCGCGGCGATTACCCTGTGCGTCTTCAGTCTTGATAGATCGGCCTCTTTCGTGATGAACTTCTGCAGGTAGGTGCCTCCGTGGGCGTCGAGCACGCCAACTACCTTCCTCTCCTCGGGCTTGAGAGTTCTCAGGACTACCGAGATGGTGTCTCTCCCATTGCTCGATCCGTAGTTCTTCATCTCGGGGAGCACGAGGAAGTAGATGACCCCCACCATGCTGGCGAGGACAGTGCTGAGAAAGAGTAGGGACGAAAGCGGTATGAAGAAGGGCAGGTCCGGTGAGAAACCGCGTGTCAGAATCCGCGCGAGCACGCTCAGAGGCGTCTCCGTGGGAGCGAGGCTCAGGGCAAGGATGTACATGGAGACGGCAAGCCCGGAGGTCGCCGCGAGGAGCATTATCAGCAGAACCTTGAGCTTCTCCATCTCGTCTGCTTCCTCATCTAGAGTTAGTTCCTCTCCCTCATTCGAGTGCGCCGGATCGATGTGGTTCTCTCGAAGCTGACCTTACTGGGTCGGCGGTTTCCACCTTAGAGTCAATATGCCCCCCAGTATCCCCAGAATCGCCCCTGCGATGAAGCCTCCCAGGCCTAAGAAGCTCATGATCGAGAAGACGAGTATGAGTACGCCCCAGGTCCTCCGCTGACTCGAATTCGTTAGGAGCATCACCGCCGATACTAGCACTATGACTCCCGATACAAGCCCGAACAACCCCATCACTCCGACCATGCCGGACACGAGACCTGGCATACTGGCGCTGGTGAGGCGTGGTGGCGTGGTGAGGTTGGTGTAGTCGAGGTGCGGGAGGATGAAAGCGGAGACGGCCATAAACAGAATCCCGCTCAGTATTATCAGGATGCCGCCTACGAGGGCGAGTATCGAAGCAGTTCTCGGATAACCGGACGTCGTTTCTTGTGTCATTTCTCTTTGACCACGGATGAGGTATGGGGTTGATGGGAGAAATAGGTTCGGTGAAACGATCTTGATACCGTCTTCCACGCGGCTTCACCAGAGTCCATAACTCTTAGTGGGCCCCTCACGGTGCAGTCTTAGGCTGCTTAGGTTGCCCGGTTTTCCGTTCATTAGGCGAAGGAAACTCTACCGTTAGCTTCGCCTCGAACTTCCAGTTGCTTAGGTCGTTTCGAATAGATGCGAGCAGATTCCTAGCTCTGTCAGGATCGGTGAGTAGAAAGACTCTTGCAACATGGGGGCAGAACTTCTTCCCAATGACTGACGTAGCCCAGACTGAGCAGCGATGGATTATTGTGTGATCTTCGAGGTCTACGTCCACGGTTGTGGCACCAACATAGGCTGCCAGGTGTCGTTTGTTGTCTTCCCGCAGCGAGAGATCCTTCTCAGGTATCAACCGCGCGGCATCCAATGTCTCCTGATCAGCAAAGTTGAGGAGTAGGCTTTCTACTCCTTTCTCGATGATGGGTCCAGTCCAAACCTCAAGGCCTTTCGGCTTCGTCGCAGCCTCCCTCTCGGTTCCGCGCAGCTTCAGCCTCCGTAATGCGGCGCTGCCGTGAGGCGTGGCCGTGCCAAGCATCTCCGAGATCTGCAGGCAATTCTCCGGCGCGTATCCATGGAAGTGATTGTTGAAGTAGCCCAGAACCTTCCCCGCTTTCGCCGTGACCTCGCTCACTCGGGGAACCCATTCCTCAAGCTGCTTCTCTGAATACTTGTAATTGAACCACGGCCGATCGCCTCTTCCGTGCCAGCGAAGATATGCAATGTCCGAAGTCACATGCACGTCGGGTGGAAGCAGAGGCTCATCCACAATCACATACGCAACTCGATGCGATGCGAGAATCTTGAAGGTCTCGTCGCGAAGCCATGAACCGTGCCTGAACTCGACAGCGAAACGCTGCTCGTTCGGTAGGATCGAGAGAAAAGATTCGAGTCTATCAGCATTGAATCTCAGGAAGCCGGGTAGCTGAACGAGTAAGCATGCAAGCTTCCCCGCTTCTGTGAGAGGCTTCATGGCTTCAAGGAACTGCTTGACGTCCGCGTCGACGCCTCGGGCAGGGTCGATCGCTTTCCTATGCGTGATCGTTTGCGGTAGCTTCGCCGAGAAGACGAAACCAGGAGGCGTATTCCTAGCCCAACCTAGAATCGTTCCGTCCTTGGGAATAGCGTAGAATGTTGAGTCGATCTCGGCTGTGGGAAAGACCGCGCTGTACTGCTTCAACTTGCCCTGTTTAGCGGAGTATAGGATGCCCTCCCACTCCGCATAACTCCAACCACATGTTCCAAGCAGCAGGTCCGACATTGGCAACCAGACTCAAGCAACGCGGGATAGAGTCGAGAATGCCGGCGAATGCGTGGCTGATAAGTATTCTAGATTCCGAAATCTGGGGCTCTAGCCAGTTCTCAGGCTGTGGTGAGGAATCTCTTCGTCGGGCCTTACGAATAGGCTCCAATCGTATGTGGATGGGTTGGCGTCGTATCCATGAGGGAGGAGGTTTCTTGCTGATGCGAGCAACAGTTTGACGTATGCCTCCGAATCATAGGTGCTGTTCTGGTGGGCGAGTTCTGCTGATATGGCACGATTCTCTGGTATGCTTGAATTGTTTCTCGTGATGATATAGCGGATGTTCTGTCCCGCGTGGATTCTCTCTCCTTCCTCCATGAGGCGTCTGGCTGCGATGGCTTGCGGAACCTGATTCCTGTACTCGTTAGGCATCTTGCTCAGATGTTTCTCTATCACGAGATCCTGAATTGGAGCCCTGCCGTTTCTGAGCAGTGACACGTATCCCTCCAGCACCTTCCAGGCTTTCGGAATTAGCATCCTGAACTCGTGGGAGTTGTTGGCTTCCGAGAATACCGTCAGCATGTCGGATTGGCATTTTCCCACAATCGGCGGAGCATCATGTCTTCTCAACTCGATTCCTCTAACCTTCAGCGTGCCGTCCTCAAGGAGGCCGTAGTATCTGTTGAGGACAGGAATGTTAGGGCTCACGCGTGAGTGTAGAAAGACGATCCATTTGTAGCGGCCTCCGAAGCTGATTGGAAGATCAAGCGTATCCGTTATCTCCTGGCAGATTTGCTGGTAGTCTTCCAGGTTCGCACTGTGTTTCTTGAGCCACATGGAGTCAACGATGCCGTGCAGTATCCTGAAGCCTTTCGACTCAGCGATCTCCACAGCCCTATTCAGGCTGCTTCTGGCGAAGGCGCAAGTCGCGATATGGGCGTCTATCTTGCCGAACCGCGCGTTCTTGAATCCCAAGTATCCGATTACCCGCCGCTACAGCGGCTATGAGCAAACCAGGATCCATTTGAGCGCGGCTTGCCGCTGATCAAACCTCAGCCTCGTGGGCGGGTCCGCTGCTTGCTTCTTATGCTTCTTGTAGATCGCTCGCTTGCGCAATAGAATATCTAACGATCTGGGAACGATGCCGGTCCATCTCTCGCAGATATTCCAGTCAAGTTCGGGAACCCTGCTAGCCGAATCTGGGCAGCATTTGCACTTGACGGTTTCACCGCTAAGGTTCTTCTTCAGCATGATCGTAGGGTACAGTGAGGAAAAGTCAAGTTCGCCGACGTCGTCGTGGATTCCAAGCTGCGGCGTATAGGTGAAACCTCCCCTGTCAGCG
>Ga0315296_10004916_pt1 | contig 10819 bp, 5 predicted proteins | sample YL17G14_18_MG_FD_203921 | JGI IMG/M metagenome (GOLD analysis project Ga0315296, IMG submission 203921) | Sediment microbial communities from Yellowstone Lake, YNP, Wyoming, USA - YL17G14_18 | ecosystem: Environmental > Aquatic > Freshwater > Lake > Sediment | place: USA: Wyoming | collected...
GCCACGCAGAATCAACTGGGGCAGGTCGAGGCCCGTGGGGCGGGCCTTCTCGAATGCCGCGGCCTTGTCCGCCCACGCCTGGACCGTGAGGTCCGTTTTCGCCGGCACGGCCAGCACGATGCTGTTCCCCGAGCCGGCGCACTTCACGACGTGCAGCTCGGGAAAGACCGCGGCATAGGTTCTGACCTGGTCCCAGTAGCCGGCCTCTCCATCCCACAAGTTCGCGCCCACGACGCCGCCCTCGGCGAGATGGTCCTTGACGGCCTGGAGAAACTCCCGCGTGGTCAGGTGGTACGGGATCGATGTCGCGCTGAACGCGTCGAGGAAGATGATGTCGTACCTGTCCTTCGAACGCTCGATGAGCGCGCGGCCGTCGCCCAGGTGAACAATCTGGCGCGCGTCTTCCTTGAAGAAGAAGTACTTCGCGGCGACGTCCCGGATCTCGGGATCGAGCTCCGCCGTCTCGATCGTCGCGTCGGGCAGGAGCCTGTGCAGGTAGCGCTGGATACAGGCTCCACCAAGCCCGACGACGAGAACGCGCCTGGGCCTGGAGACCACGGGAAGTGCAGCCATGATGTGTTGCGAGTAGGACAGCGTCAGCTCATCCGGACTGGCCAGGTTCATCTCGGATTGAATCGCGTCCGTGCCATCGAAGCGCCCGTCGAAGATGAGCTGGCGGTACCCGTTCGCGGTGTCCTGCACCGTGATGAGCTGGTACTGGCTTCTGACCTCGTAGATGATCTGGGCGTCCTGAGCCGTCGCGGCGAGGGGGAGAAGGAGGGTGCACAGCGCTGCAAGTCCCAGCCGTCGGCTGGTGCACCCAGCTGGCACGGCGCTGGCAGCGGACGTAATGAAGAGACGCTGAACGCGGATCCGGAGCCACCACCGGTGTTTCATGGCGATCCTCGCGGAGGCTGATCATCCCAGTATAGCGCTGGCCGGTTCGCTAGGGGTCGGGACGAATTTCCTCCCGTCTGCCCACCTGATTGCCGGACTGTGATCTCTGGTTGCGCAACGACAGGAGTGTTACCAACCGGACGGCTGGGCCGAAATCCGTCCCGACCCCTCCGGTTCTCACAGCGCCCTGCGGAGGCCCTCGTACCGGACCACCCACGAGCCGTCTGCTGGGAACCCCGGGGCCGGCCGATCAGGGCCGCCATCCCATCCTGCCGCCATCATCGCGACGGCGTACAGCAGCCCTCCGTTGCCGGGCAGGTAGATGGTCAGACCCGGCCGCTGGTGGTTGTGGCCGTTCAGCCGGTACACGTTCTTCGGCGTGTCGAGCAGCAGCGCGTCGACGGCGCGTGCCGGCTCGCCCAGCCGCGCGGCCGTCATGGCCAGCATGGGGTAGTCCCACCCCCACGTGTCCGGCCAGCTCCAGTGGCGCCAGATCCAGTCCAGGGTGCGCCGCATGGCCTCGCGGTCGATGCCCGGACCCGGCAGCATGCCGAACGCGGCGGTGATCGACGGGTGATCGCGCGCCCATCGCGGGTTCTCGTAGGTATCAGGTGCGCTCCCGGCGAACAGGTACTTGCCATTCGCAACGGGCAGCGGGGACAGGCCGGCGAGCACACGGTCCCAGCGAGCCTCGCGCGGCAGCCCCAACCGCTCGCGCCAGGCCTGTGCGGTCTCGAGGCCCCAGCGCCAATAGACCAGCTCGTAGGTGCAGTTGATCGTCGTCTCCTTTGGGAACACTTCCTGCGCGCACTGGAGCGGCGGGCCGAGCACGTAGCGCCGTGCCGACGGGTCCCATGCCGGATAGGAGGCCATGAACTCCGCGCTCTCGAACACGACCTGCCGGAAGCGTTCAAGCGTGTCCCGCGTCGGCCTTGTCCGGTAGGTCAGCTCGGCGTAGAAGATCGGATGCGGCTGCTGCCAGATGAGAAACGGTCCGACAGCCGATGGCGATTCCGCTCCGCCGGGATCGGTCATCTTGGGCCAGCGTGCGCCCAAGTAGCCCTGGCGCGCGGCGGTGCCTCTCGCCCGCGGCAGAATCCGCCCATAGAAGTCCAGGCTCTTCTCGAGCAGCGGCAGCCGGTTCCAGAGCGCGAACTGCGCCGCGTGCCACCAGTGCATCTCGAGATGGAACTTGCCCTCCCAGCTGTTGAAGGTGAGGCCGGTTTCCTGCGGAGGCGTGCGGCCCGCGCACTGGATGGCTGTCAGGTACTGCGACAACACGACACGCCGCTCGAGCTCACGCCAGCGAGGATCGCGGCTGCCCGACAGGTCGATGGCGCCCCCATCCCGCCAGAACCGGCGCCAGAAGTCCCTGGTCGCCGCCTGGGTCGCGGCAAAGCCAGGGAGCAGGCTGACAGGCGCCTTCTTCGGGGAGAACGCTGCGGTCACCTCGAGCGTTGTCACGTCCGGCGCAGGGGTGACGGTGAAGACGTGGGCGGCCCTCCGGCGTATTGCACCCCGCGGCGTCCAGCCAAGCGCGGCGTGGTAGGCGTCGTGATCGAGTCGCCGGGTGAACGTGGCCGAGTTGACCCCGGCGCCGAGCTCGGTCTCATGCGCCTCAGGCCGGTTCCAGTCGGCCGCAGTCGCCTGCCCGGTGCCGTAGGGAAACGCCAGCAGGATGCGCAGGCGTTCCTGGCGCATGAGTGGCGAGGTTACGCGAACGGCAATCGCGTCAAGCACGGGATGACAGACCGTCACCACCTCGACCGGCTGGCCGTCGAACGAGAAGCGGCTGACCAGCTCGCCGGTCCAGAGGTTGAGCGTCTGCTCGATGCCGGTCAGGTCCGCCGGAGCGGCCCGGCGGCCATCGCGGGTCACCAGGTCGAACCCAAGACGGCCGAGGTGGAGCCGATGAGGGTTGGCGCGGAGCCACTGAATCTCGGGCGTCCGTTGATCGCCTAGGATGTCGGCATAGCCGACCTTGCGGCCGTGGCTGTCGAACTCCTTGAAGTGGAAGCGGTCGATCGACCAGGCCCCGGGATTCGGCCAGGTGTGCCAGCCCCAGTCCGACAGCGTGCCGAGCGGAATCGTCTGCTCGTAGGCCTCGGGAAATGTCTGAAGCCCCGTCACGTCGGCCGTGAACGCAAACTGCCCGTTCCCGACGCTGAGCGGCGATTCGGTGTCGAAGCGACGCAGCACAGGATTGTAGCGCGTGACCAGAGCGTGGCGATCGATTGGCGTACGGTCGCGACGTTGTGGGGCCAACCTCGATGTCCCAGGCATCGTCCCGGGCGCCAACGGGCTGCCGCTCGTCGGGCCGATGGCCAGCCCCACGATCGCTGCCAGGGCCAGGCGAAGGGCGGAACGCCGGCTTGAAGTTCCCGCCTGGTGGTGCCTGTCACCGAATTGGACGTGGCTTCCTGTGTGGCGCATTCGCACAGTCTACTGCACCCGCCGGCCCGGCGAGGGCGGACGAACTCAAAGGAGGAACCCTTGCCCGTGCGGCCGGATGTCGCGATGATGGTAGCCGTGTGACGAGTGGACCCATACGCTCGAACGGAGGCGAATGATGCGCGTCAGTCGCGGCGTCGGTTGCTGGTGCCTTGGGATTCTGCTGGGTGCGGCCACAGGCGTCCGGGCGCAGGTTGTCTATCCTGGCGACACCACCGGCCACTTCGAGCGCGCGGGCAACACGGTGACCATCCGCGCTGCGCGCGCGGTGGTCCGCCTCGAGTTCTGCACGGCCTCGATGGTCAGGGTGCGCACCACGTTCACGGGCGAGTTCGCCGCGAACGAACCGATCATGGTTGTCAAGTACGACTGGCCCACCGTTCCTCTGACGGCTCGTGACGCCGGCGACGCGCTTCTCTTGTCCACGACCCGTCTCGGCGTGCGGGTTGACAAGTCACCGCTCCGGGTGGCCTTCTACGACCCGACGTTCGCGCGACAGATCGCTGGTGACCTGCCGGAGGCGGGCGGTGGCGTGGTCCGCGACGAGGCTGGCCTGCGCATCCGCCTGCGGCTTGCGCCCGCCGAGCAGTTCTTCGGCCTAGGCGAACGCATGGACCATTTTGGCTGGCGCGGAAAGAAGGTCACGCTGAATGTCGGCCGGGGTCAGAACCCGGATCACAACCTGGGCGCGTATCGCATCGACGCCGCCAACTACTGCCCCGTGCCGTTCCTCATCAGCACCGGCGGCTATGGGATCTTCGTTCACACGGACCGGGCCACGACCTGGGACATTGGAGCGTCAGCCGCCGAGTGGTACGAGGTCAGCGCCGACGCGCCGGAGATGGACCTGTACTTCATCCTCGGCCCCTCGCCGAAGGAGATGCTGTCGCAGTACACGGAGCTGACGGGACGGACGCCACTTTTGCCCAAGCCGGCCTACGGCATCAACTTCGGCACCTACAGCGGCGGGACCTGGGGCCACGAGGAACAGGCGGGACAGGAGTATGTGATCGCGCTGGCCAGGCGGTTTCGCGAGGAGGACATTCCCGCCGACGTGCTCCACCTCGATTCGACGTGGCGCCGGTTTGGCAAGCTGGGCGGCCGGAACGCGACGAGTTTCGAGTGGCGGGAGCCGAACTTCCCCGATCCCGCGGCCATGTTCCGCGCGCTCAGGGAGCTGCACTTCTCGCTGGTGGGGCTCCACGTGCGCCCGCGCCTCGACAATGGCGAGCGAAGCTCGCTGCTCGACGAAGGGCTGGCGGCGGGCATCATCGCCGACACGCCCACGAAGAACATCGTCAACTTCTTCGACGCAAAGGCCGTCGACTGGTGGTGGCGCCACGCGGTGCTGCCGAAGGTCGAGCAGGGGGCGGGTTTCCTGAAGACGGATGAGGGCAGCGTGTTCCCGACCCCTGGGCTTCACAACCTCTTCCCAATCGTCTACGCCAGAGCCGCGTACGAGGGCTTCCAGGCTCACCTCGGTCGGCGGGGATTCAACCTGGCGCGCGAAGGCTATGCCGGCATCCAGCGGTATCCGTATATCTGGGCCGGCGACTGGCCAAGCCGCTGGACGTTCTTTCCCGCGGTCCTTCGCGGAGGGCTCAACCTCGCGCTTTCGGGCATCAGCGCGTGGAGCCACAACGCCGGCGGGTTCGAGGAGGTGGCGAGCGAGGAGCTGTACCAGCGGTGGACGGCCTTCGGGTTCTTCACGCCCGTGGCGCATTTCCTCGGCATGGAGCACCCGCAGTACAAGGAGCCGTGGAACTACGGCGCGCGCGTGCTGGAGACCTTCCGGCGCTACGCCCGGCTCCGGTACCGCTTGATCCCGTACATCTACTCGACGGCGTACCAGGCGTACGCGGAGGGCACGCCGATGATGCGGCCGCTCGTGTTCGAGTTTCCGGGTGACAGACGGCTCGACGGCGTCGACGACGAGTACCTGTTCGGGGACTTCCTGCTGGTCGCCCCGGTAACTCAAGAGGGTGCCACCTCGCGGCGGATTGTCCTGCCGGCGGGCGTGTGGTTTGACTACTGGACCGGCCGCCGCCTCCCGGCGGTCGAGGCGATCAATTATGCGGCGCCCGCCGACGTGCTGCCGCTCATCGCGAAGGGCGGCGCGATTCTCCCCATGCAGCCTGACATGGCGTACATCGGCGAGAAGCCGGTTGATCCGTTGACCATCGAAGTCTTTCCGTACCGCCGGTCGAGCTTTGACCTCTATGAGGATGACGGTGAGAGCCTCGCTTACCAGCGCGGCGCGTTCTCGATCACGCGCATCGCGTGCGACGACACCGACCAGCAGATGATGCTGCGGACCGATGTGCGAGCCGGAAAGCCGACGATGGGTCGTGTGGTCGTTCGGCCTCGAAGCTACGAGTTCAAGGTGCACCTCGATCGTCCGCCACGGGGCGTCAGTGTGAACGGCCGGGCCGCACGCCTCGTCGCGTCGTCCGAGCGCGTGCCGGCCGGTGCGGGAGACGCCTACGTGTACGACGCCGAACAACGGGTGTTGTGGGTGCGGACGGATCCAGAACGCAGGACGCACACGGCCCTGGTGGCGGTCCGGAAGTAGCTGCGTCTGGCGGACAAGGCAACCCGGCCGGACGGTCAGCCTCGGCGCTTGCGCTCCATCCACAGGGGCGTCGCGGCAAACCAGACAACGGCTGCCGCGAGCATCCAGGCCTTGACCTGATCGAGGTCGAGCCGCCCGGCAAAGAAGAACACGGCGGGGAGGATCGTCCCCGCAAGTGCGAGCCCGGATGCGATCTGCGCGGTGAGTCTCATGGAATCACGGTGGCGGCCGCTAGATCGCCACGCGCAGCTCCTTTCGCTGATAGAGGCGGCTCAACAGGAGGTACAGCGTGGCCGCCAGGAACCAGCCGGGGAGGCCGATAAAGTAGATCTGGATGCCGCCCGCGCTCACGATCCACAGGCAGACAGCCAACGTCACCACCCAGCTCAGGCCCGCCGCCCAGTTGAATCGGCTCCCGCTCAGCTCCGCGTAGTTCTCTCGAAGACCGAACCGTCGAACAAGCCAGAAGTCAACGAAGACGACGGCGCCCATCGGCATCAGGACGAGGCCATAGAGGGCGACAAACCCGAGCAGCTTCATCGCGATCGCCGGGAACATGCCGGCGACCGTGGCCAGGGCTCCGGTCGCGAGGGTAACCTTGTAGCGGGACAACCGCGGCACGATGGCCTGAAAGGCGAGTCCCGCCCGGTAGATGGTCGGGTTCGCGGTGGTCCAGCCCGCCACGATCACGCAGATCAACCCGGCAATGCCGCATGCGCGGTAGGCCAGCGGACCCGGCAGCACGGCCGTGTCAGCCGGGTTCGCATGGAGCTGGAGCGCGTACAGGATTGAAGCGGCGATCCACGCGAGGAAATGCCCGAGGTACATGCCGGACGCGGTCGCGACCGCGAACCAGGACCGGCGCGCGTAGCGGAGCACCGACAGGTCCGCCATGCCGATGTGCATCGCCATGTTGCAGAACCACGCGAAGAACATCACGTGCCAGAAGGTGAACTTGTCCTGGCCCGGCAGGGGGTCGCCGCCCTTCCAGATGAGCGCCTGGGCCTGCGGCCAGAACTCGCCGACCGAGTCCACGCCCATCTGCCGCAGGCCGACGATGCCGAAGGCGATGAAGACGAGCACCATCCAGGGCGCGGCGATGTTAGCGACGCGCGCGACGAAGGCGTAGCCCCACGCGGCCACAACGGTCACGAGCAGGCCCATGACCAGCGTCGCCACGACCCAGCCAGCGCTGTTGGGATAGAGATCGTTCAGCCCCGGCATCCTGAAGTCGAACCACACGCCGGCCGCCGTGGCATTCACGGTGATCATTGCGCCGGCGAGACAGCAGAACATGATGCCGTTCGCAAGGTTGTAGAGCGTGACCAGATTCCGGCCGCAGATTCGCTCGAGCTGGTAGTAGAGCGTCAGCCGCGCTCGAGTGGCAATCGGAGCCGTCAGGAAGGTCCAGCTCAGCACGGCAAGCAGGTTGCCGATGAGCAGGCCCGTGATGAGATCGACGGCGCCCACCCCGGACGCGACGAACAACGGGCCAATCATCAGCTCCGTCCCGGCCGTGTGCTCGCCGGCGTACTGGCCGATGAAGCTCCTGAAGCCAAGGCGCGCGGCGGCAGGTACCGGCTCGCGCTCGTACTCGTTGGCCGGGCCGGCGTGGGCGGAAGAGCTCGTCTGGCGGGAATCGCTGGACATCAGGTCTCGCAGGAGATCGCGCGGGACGAGAAGCCCGCCGCGTCCATCATGGGCGCCTTGTATAGCACAATACCAGCGGGCTGTCAGCCAACGGGGTCTGAACGGGGCCTGAGGCTCAGCCCGGGGAGGGGTCGGGGACGGGGCAGACTCGGGCGAGCGGGCGGAGGGCCGCAAGCGCCAAGCTGGCCTGACCTTGACCTGACGGTACGTTCAAGAGGCTACACCACATCGGCCTGGTGTCCGCGAGGTGGGAGGCCGGTTTTCTGGCCAGACAGGCCTGTCAGAACGGCTCAATTGGACATTGCGCCTGGTTACTTGACAGAATGGCCCGTGTGGCGCTAGATAGCGCCGGCAGCAGAGTGGTTATGCCACTGGAGGAAGGAGAACGATGACGGGTGCAAGACGGAAGGAGAGGCTCGTGTTCACCCATCTCCGCATCCATCAGTGGCGAGCATGGTTGCTGGCGAGTGCCGTTGCGTTCGTCGCTGCGGCGGTCCCGGGGACCGGAGGGCCGTCGGCCTCCGCGCCGGCGGCACCCGCCAGCTGGGGCACCAGATTCGCCGATCTCATCCTGGCGCAGTGGCCCGACCCCGCGGCGATTGACCCCGCGCGCAATGGCTGGGAGTACAACACCGGCATCGTGCTGTCCGGCATGTCGAAGATGTACGACCAGTCGAAGGATCCGCGGTACCTGGCCTACATCCGCCGGTGGGTGGACAGCTACGTCGATGAGAAGGGCAACCTCGGATGGAACCAGGAGCGCACGCACAACCTGGACTACCTCCAGCCGGCCAACCTGATCCTGTTCCTGTACGAGCGGACCGGCGAAGAGAGGTACAGGATTGCCGCAAGGTCGGTCCGTGACGCCATCAACAAGATCCCGCGCAACGCGGACGGAGGGTTCTGGCACAAGAGCATCTACCCGAACGAGATGTGGATCGATGGGATCTACATGGCCGGCCCCTTCCTCATGCGGTACGGCACCCTCGTGGGGGACGCCGAGGTCAGCCAGCAGACGGCGGTCGAGCAGGCGCTGCTCGCAGCCCGGCACTGCTTCGACCAGAAGACCGGCCTGCTGTTTCACGCGTGGGATCAGGACAGGAACGCAGCGTGGGCGAGTCCGGCGACGGGCGTGTCGCCGGTATTCTGGAGCCGGGGGATGGGCTGGTACGTGATGGCGCTCGTGGACATCCTCGAGGCGCTGCCGACGGCGCATCCCGGCTATCCGGAACTTCATCGGCTGCTCGGTGAGACCGTGCGCGGGCTGACCGCCGTACAGGACCCGAAGACCGGCCTCTGGTTCCAGGTGCTCGACCAGGGGAAGCGCCCCGACAACTGGATCGAGACGTCCTCCAGCGGGATGTTCATCTACGCCATCAAGAAGGCTGTCAGCCTCAAGCTGATCGACGCGAAGCACGTTGCGGTGGCCGAGCGGGCCTGGAAGGGACTGCAGGCGATCATCGAACAGGATTCGAGCGGGCGCCCCGTGTTCACGGGGGCGGTGCAGGGGATGGGGGTGCAGACGGACTACGCGGGCTACATCAAGATCCCGCGGCTGAAGAACTCCACGCACGGCCTCATGGCGATTCAACTTGCGGCCAGCCAGATGGAGCCGGCGCCGGCGCGTCGGTCGCCGCCCGCCGGGGGAGCCTTTGCGAGCTGGCCCGCAGGCGCTTCGCCAGAGGACGTCGGCACGCGCGTTGCCGAGAACTTCGTCGTCCGGCCATTTCAACGCCCGACGGCCTTCATCATCTATCCGGAAGTCTGCACGTGGTACGGCGCGCTGACCGTGGCGGCGCTCACGGGGAACACGGACCTCCGGACGAGACTGATCAGGAAGTTCGATCCGCTGTTCACCCCTGAGGGTTCGAAGAACATCTCGCCCAACGCCCACGTGGACTACCGGGTGTTCGGCGCCGTGCCGCTCGAGATCTTCATGCAGACGCGCGACCGTCGGTTCCTTGACCTGGGGAGGAGCTTCGCCGACAGGCAGTGGGAGAGCACGACACCGGACGGCATCACGACCGAGGCCCGGTACTGGATCGACGACATGTTCATGATCACCGCCGTCCAGGTGCAGGCGTACCGGGCGACCGGCGATGCGAGGTACGTCGATCGTGCGGCGAGAGCGATGGTGGCCTACCTCGACAGGCTGCAGCAGACGAACGGCCTCTTTTTCCATGCCCCCGATTCGCCGTTCTACTGGAGCCGGGGCAATGGCTGGATGGCGGCGGGGGCAGCGGAGTTGCTCCGATCGCTGCCGACGGATCACCCGACGCGCCCGCGCATCCTCGACGGGTACCGGAAGATGATGGCGACGCTGCTCCGGTTCCAGGGAGCAGACGGCCTCTGGCGGCAGCTCATCGATCATGCCGAGGCATGGCCGGAAACCTCCGGGACGGGGATGTTCGCCTTCTCCATGATCACCGGCGTCAAGCACGGGTGGCTGGATGCGACGATCTACGGCCCGGCCGCACGCAAAGCGTGGCTCGGCCTAGTCACGTACCTCGATCGTGACGGCAACATCAGCAACGTCTGCGCGGGCACGAACAAGGGTCCGAGCGTGGAGTACTACCTCGCTCGCCAGCGCAATGTCGGCGACCTTCACGGCCAGGCGCCGCTGTTGTGGAGCGCATCGGCGCTGCTGCGATAAGACCTGACCACAACTGGTTTCAAAGCCCGAACTGCCGCTCTTCGGGTCCTGTCGGCGAGCAGCCCCGCTCGCCAGAGAGCGGAACGGCGGCTGGGGCGGAGGCGGCCTCCAGGCAGAGCGGGTGCAGGGCCGGCAGAAGCCAACCGAAACGGCTCTTGCCCAATGTCGTCCCCTCCAGCCACGCCCGTCCACGGAGTCGCCCCCGGCCCAATTGGTCAAACAACTGCTTGACAGCGACACATCTGGTATTGCAAGCTTTGGCCGATAAACCCGGCGGAGGTGGCGTCACAAAGGGCCGCCAATCATCGAAAAGTGCCCCAGAGGCATCTCGGGGGATCCGCACCGTGCTGTGGCCCCAGCTCACACGTGGTCGGACCAGTGATTTCATCGAGCAGATCCGATTGAACGCAGTCACCAGACCGATTGCCGCTCGCAGCGATCGCGCTTCTGATCCTGGCGGATCCGTACAGGCCCAGGGGTCACGCGGCTCGATCGGTGGAATCCGGGCGGGCCGGGCGCCTTCGGCAGAAGGGAGATAGACATGGAACCGAAACGTACGCCAGCCAGTTTCGTGCCCTGGGCGGTGGCCTTCTTGC
>Ga0315296_10004917_pt1 | contig 10816 bp, 9 predicted proteins | sample YL17G14_18_MG_FD_203921 | JGI IMG/M metagenome (GOLD analysis project Ga0315296, IMG submission 203921) | Sediment microbial communities from Yellowstone Lake, YNP, Wyoming, USA - YL17G14_18 | ecosystem: Environmental > Aquatic > Freshwater > Lake > Sediment | place: USA: Wyoming | collected...
CGTTCCAGATCAGCGAGATCCTCGAATTGCTCCTGGCCAGGGCCCGCGTGCCGATCAGGGTCGCCGTCAATCCCGCGCTCTGCCGGCCGAACGATACCGCGCTCGTGCTGGGCAGCTGCCGCCGACTGGCTGACGAGCTGGGGTGGGCCCCCGAGATACCAATCGAACGAACAGCGGACGATCTCCTGCGCTACTGGCGCGATGTCACCGCCGCGGCCGGCTGACGCCCGCGGAGGCACGGGTCGCGGCTCGCGCATCTCGAGTCCGGTATGAGGGTCCTCGTTACAGGCGCGAGCGGGTACCTGGGCCGCGCGATTGTTGGCGCACTGACCGCGCGTGGCCACGTTGCGGTGGCGTTCGGACGGAGCGCCGTCGCGAGCGGCCTGGCGTGCGCCGCCGTGGACGGCGACGTCCGGGATGAGCGTGCAGTCCGCGCCGCCGCCACGGGCTGCGATGCCATCTGCCACGCGGCCGCGCTGGTCAGCGTGTGGAGGCGCCGCCGCGCCGAGTTCGACGAGGTGAACGTCGGCGGGCTCCGGACGGTCCTGCACGTGGCTCATCTCCTCGGTGTGCCGCGCGTGCTGTACACGTCTTCCTTCCTCGCGCTGCCACCGACCGGGACCGAAATGCCTCAGTCGTTGAACGACTATCAGCGGACAAAGGTCCTGGCGGACCGTGTCGCGACCGAAGCCGTTGCCGCAGGGGCTCCGCTCGTGCGGGTCTATCCCGGCGTCATCTACGGCCCGGGCCCCATGACCGCAGGCAACCTCGTCGGCGGCATGATTGCTGACCATCTCGCCGGTCGCCTGCCGGGTCTCGTCGGGGCAGCCCGCCGCTGGTCATACGCGTTCATCGACGATGTGGCCGGCGGACACGTGACGGCGCTTGAACGCGGCCGGATCGGCGAGCGGTACCGGCTCTGCGGCGAGAACGCACCCCAGATGCGCATCTTTGAGATTGTCCGGCAGCTGACCGCCGTGCCGCTGCCGCGGCGGATCCCGTTCACGGCTGCGGCGGCCTTCGCGCTGTTCGATCAGGCCCGGGCCCGGTTGCGGGGTGTCCAGCCGAGGCTGACCCTGGGTACGCTCAGGATCCTCAATCGCGACTGGGCGTTCGACAGCGATCTTGCCTCCCGGGAGCTTGACTACAGGATCACCCCCCTCACCGAGGGGATTGCTCGGGTCGTCGCGGAGATTCGGGAAGCCAGGGCGGCGGGCGCGGCACGGGCAGCGCGGAACGAGCACGCGAGGCGATGAGCTACTCAGAGACTCGGCGACAGCTGGTGCACATGGCGATGGGCGGCTTCGCGCTGCTGCTGCGCGTGCTCAGCTGGCAGCAGGCGGCAGCCTGTGCCCTCGCCGCGTTCCTCTTCAACCTGCTGATCCTTCCCAGACTGGGAGGGCCGTCGCTCTATCGTCCCGCCGATGCCGCGCGTGGGTTCCCCCTGGGCATACTCCTGTACCCGCTCTCGGTACTCCTGTTGATCTTGACATTCCCGCACCGGCTCGACATCGTCGCGGCCGCCTGGGGCATGCTGGCGTTCGGCGACGGGGCGGCGACGCTCGTCGGACGACGGGTAATGAGCCGGCGGCTACCCTGGAACACCGAGAAGACGATGGCCGGCACCGCGGCGTTCATCGTGGCCGGCGGAGCCGCCGGGATCCTGCTGGCCTGGTGGACGCGCCCGGCGGTCACGCCGACAGCGCCATGGCTATTCGTGATCGGCGCGCCTCTCCTCGCGGCTCTCGCGGCGGGCCTGGTCGAGTCGATGGCTGTGCGACTCGACGACAACCTGTCGGTGCCTGTCACCGCCGGGGCCGTGCTGTGGGGGGCCAGCCTGGTCACCGGGAACGCCTGGGCCGCGTCCGCGCCGCTCTTCGCGTGGATGTTCCCCGTGGCGGTGATCTTCAACGGCGTGGTGGCCGCGCTCGGGTGGCGAGCACGCACTGTTTCCGGCACCGGCGCCGTCGGCGGCGCGACAATCGGCGTGATCGTCCTGACGTGCACCGGGTTCGCAGGCTGGACGATGCTCTTCGCGGCCTTTCTTGTCGCGGCGGTGTCGTCACGGATGGGTCTCAAGCGGAAGTCCGTCCTGGGTATCGCCGAGGAGCATGGCGGCCGGCGCGGCCCCGGGAATGCTATCGCCAACTGCGGGCTGGCCGCCGGCATTGCCGTGCTGGCCGCCCTGTCCGCCCATCGCGACGCGGCGCTTCTGGCGTTCGTCGCGGCGCTGACCGCGGGAGCCAGCGACACGGTTGCCAGCGAAATCGGCAAAGCCTGGGGCCGGCGCACGTTCCTCGTAACGAAGCTCACGCCGGTCAGGCCCGGAACCCCCGGTGCGATTTCTCTCGAAGGCACGGCCGCCGGTCTCGTCTCGGCGCTGGCCCTCGCGGCCCTCGCGCTCGCGCTCGGCCTGATTCCCGGCAGCGCGATCTGGTTCGTGGTCATCGGTGCCACGGCGGGCTCGCTCGTCGAGAGCGGGCTTGGCGCCACGCTCGAAGGGCCCGGGATCCTGAACAACGACATGCTCAACTTCATCAACACCGCCGTCGCTGCGATCGTGACGCTGGTCTGCGCGGGAGCGCTGGCATGATCGCCGGCACCGACCGCGCGCGCGCGTACCTCGACTTCGCTCGGCCGTTCACGCTCTTCGCGCCTGCGCTGGGCATGGCCTCCGGCGGCGCGACCGCGATTGGCGCGTCTCCACCCGAACCTTGGGCGTGGACCCTCGTCCTCTATCCGGCGATGGGCGCGCTGATGGCTGCCGTGCTCAATGCCGCGTCGAACGGCCTCAACCAGATCTTCGATCTCGAGATCGACCGCATCAACAAACCGAAGCGGCCGCTGCCGAGCGGGCGGCTGTCGCGCACCGAAGCCTGGGCCTTCACGATCGCGGCGTTCGCCGCCGCCTGGATCCTCGCGTGGCTGATTGCCCCAGGCGGCCGCCACGAGTGCTTCTGGCTCGTCGTCGGGGCCACCGTCATCACAGCGCTGTACTCGGTCCCGCCGTTCCGGACGAAGCGTCTTGGCATCTGGGCGAACGTGACGATTGCGGTCCCTCGCGGGGCGATGCTTAAGGTAGCCGGGTGGTCGACCGTCAAGACAATCGTGGGCATCGAGCCCTGGTACATCGGCACGATCTTCGGGCTGTTCCTGCTGGGCGCCACCACCACCAAGGACTTCGCGGACATGGAGGGCGACCGGCGCGGAGGCTGCCGGACGCTGCCCATCCGGTACGGCGTCACCCGCGCCGCCTGGATGATCTCGCCGTCGTTCGTCGTTCCGTTCCTGATGATCCCGGCCGGCGCATGGACCGGCGTCCTCACCGGCAACTTCTGGCTCCTGCAGCTGCTCGGCCTCGTGATGACCGCCTACGGCGTCTACGTGTGCTACCTGATGCTGCGGCGGCCGGAGGAGCTCGCCGTCGAGGAGAACCACGTGTCCTGGGCCCACATGTACCGCATGATGTTCGTGGCCCAGATCGGCTTCGCCCTCGCCTATCTGCTGTAGGACTGGGGTTGGGCCCGGGTCTTCCCGGGTTGAAGACCCGCGCCATGGATCCGGGCCGGTGTCTTCTCGGCCTCGGGGCGTCGGCGCGGATCGTGAAGCCACTTCTACGCGGTGTGCAGCAGCGCCCGGATGCGCCGCTCGGTCGGCGGGTGCGTGCTGAAGACCGCCAGCAGCCCGGCCGCCGAGAACGGCTTGACGATGAACATGTGCGAGGTGGCCGGGTTGGCGTCGAGCGGCACCTGCTTCGACGCCACCTCGAGCTTCTTGAGCGCGCTCACGAGGCCGTAGGGCGACCCGGCGATGGCGGCGCCGCCGGCGTCGGCCGCAAACTCGCGCGACCGCGAGATCGCGGCCTGGATCAGCAAGGCGGCCAGCGGCGCGAGGATCACCATCAGCAGCATGGACAGCGGGTTCCCGCCCCGGTCATCGTCCCGGCTCGACCCGCCGCCGAAGATCGCGGCATACTGCGCCATCCGCGCGACCATCATGATTGCTGCCGCGATGGTCGCCGCCACCGAGCCGATGAGGATGTCGCGGTGCTTCACGTGCGCCAGCTCGTGGCTGATGACGCCTTCGATCTCCTGTTCGCTCAGGATCCGGAGGATGCCCTCGGTGGCCGCCACCGCGGCGTGCTGCGGATTGCGGCCGGTCGCAAACGCGTTGGGCGACAGGCTCGGGATGATGTAGACCTTCGGCATCGGCAGGCTCGCCCGCTGAGCCAGCCTCGCCACGATTTGCGCAAGCGGGTGGTCGGGTCCGACCTGTTGAGCCCGGTACATCCGCAGCACGATCTTGTCGGAGAACCAGTACGAGCCCAGGTTGATGACGACGGCCACCACGAACGCGATCATGAGGCCGCTCGACCCGCCCGACAGCTCGCCGATGACCAGCAGCAGCGCGCTCAGCGTTCCAAGCAGCAGAACGGTCTTCACTGAATTGCCCATACGACTATCCTAACGCAGCTGCGGCGATTCTCGCCAGCAGCCCCGCGGCCAGCGCCGCGCGCTCGGGCAGGCTGTCCAGCTTCACATGCTCGTGGAGCGCATGCGCCCCGTCGCCGACGGCCCCCAGCCCGTCGAGCGTCGGCACGCCGAGCGCCGCGGTGAAGTTCCCGTCCGACCCGCCGCCCGTGCTCCCTTCCTTCAGCTCGAAGCCGAGCTCGGCCGCAACCTGCCGCGCGAGCTCGTAGAGCCGTGCGACGCCGGCCGTTCGCTCAAGAGGGGGGCGTTCGAAGCCACCAGTGATCGACAGCTCGGTCCCGCGGCGGTGCGGGCGAAGACTGCGAATGGTCGCGTCGATCCGGGACGCATCCTCGCGGCAGGCCGCGCGCACGTCGACAGCCGCCCGCGCCTCCTCTGCGACGACGTTGGTGCGCGTGCCGCCGCGGACCATTCCCACATTGACCGACACGCCCAGGGCCAGGTCCTGGAGGCGCTCGAGCGTGAGGATCTGTTCGGCCAGCTCGTGGATGGCGCTGGCCCCTTTGCCCGGTTCAATCCCAGCGTGAGCGGCCACGCCGCGGACGGTGATGGCGAATTCCCCGCATCCCTTCCGAGTGGTCTTAACGGCGCCGTCGGGCAGCGCTGGCTCGAAGACGAGCACGGCGCGGCTGCGGCGGGCCTCATCTTCAATGACGGACCGCGATGTGGCGCTCCCGGTCTCTTCGTCAGTCGTGAGGAGGAGCACGAGCCTGGCGGCGGGGGGCGATCCTGCCTCGAACAGGGCGCGCACCGCCAGCATCGCCACGGCCACGCCGGCCTTCATGTCGTACGTGCCCGGCCCGTACAGGCACCCGTCGGCGCGCCGGACGGGCATGCGCGCCAGCTGGCCGACCGGCCACACGGTATCGATGTGGCAGAGCAGCAGGATCTGGTCGGCCCCGGTTCCGAATTCGGCCCGCACGTGATCGCCGACCTCGGCCTGGGCGAGGCGGGAGACCCGCGCGCCCATGTTCAGGAGGCGCCGCTCGAGCTCCGCGCCGCAGCGATCGACCGCAGCCTTGTCGGTCGTCGGCGATTCGAGGCGCACGAACGCCTCAATCGCCTCCACGATCCAGTCCCGCTCCGAGCTGCAGAATCCGAGAATCGACCTCATGGCGTTCACGCTGACCTCCTCCGCGGGCGAGCGTATAATGCTGGCATGTGTGGCACAGCTCGCGCGATGGCCCTGGTGTCCATGATGGCGCTCCCGCTGGGCAGCCCGTTTGCTCGCGCGCTCGCGACGTCCGCCGCGCCGGCCGGACCGCAGAAGGCCGTGCCCCCGGTGCCGCCGCCCCAGGGAGCGCCGACGGCGGCCACACTGGGCCTGCCGGTGTATCCCGGCGCTCAGTTTCTCGCTTCGTACGATGCCGGCCGCGGCCAGCGATTCTACCTGTTCGGCGTGACTGCGTCATTCACCGAGGTCATCGCCTACTACAAGATCGTCCTCAAGCAGAAGGGGGAGCTCGTATTCGACGAGCCTGGCGTATACGTGTTCGAGGTCGGCCGGTTCAGGGAAGACACCATGGCGTTCCCACCCGGAATCACCATCAAGGACTACACCGGGGGAGGCACGAAGGGCTACCCGAACCCGAAACCTGGTGCCCAGCCGTCGCGATTCCCAACGGTCGTGCAGATCGTGCCGCTCCCGCCGGCATCGCCGGAGGGACCGGCGGGCTAGCGCGGTCTCGTCCTGACGTAGATCTCTCGGTCCTTCAGGAACTCAACCGCGCGTTCGCGCATTCCCGCCCTGATCGCGTCCGCCTCGCTCAGCCCGCGCGCGGCGGCGAACTCCCGAACCTGCTGCGTCAGCTCCATCGCACAGAACTTCGGCCCGCACATGGAGCAGAAATGGGACCGCTTCGCGCCCTCCGCCGGCAGCGTTTGATCGTGATAGGCTCGAGCGGTCACGGGGTCGAGGGCGAGGTTGAATTGGTCCTCCCACCGGAAATCGAACCGTGCCTTCGACATCGCATCATCCCACTCCCTGGCGTGGGGATGGCCCTTGGCGAGGTCCGCGGCATGCGCCGCGATCTTGTAGGCGATCACCCCGGCCTTGACATCATCGCGATCCGGCAGCCCGAGGTGCTCCTTGGGCGTGACGTAGCACAGCATGGCGGTGCCGTACCAGCCGATCATGGCCGCGCCGATGGCCGACGTCAGGTGATCGTAGCCGGGCGCGATGTCCGTGGTGAGCGGGCCGAGCGTGTAGAAGGGCGCCTCGTCGCACCAAGCGAGCTGCTTGTCCATGTTCTCCTGGATCAGATGCAACGGGATGTGACCAGGCCCTTCGTTCATGACCGCCACGTCGTGCTCCCACGCGACGCGCGTCAGCTCGGCCTGCACCTTCAGCTCGGCGAATTGCGCTTCGTCGTTCGCGTCCGCCACCGAGCCCGGCCGCAGGCCGTCGCCGAGCGAGACGGCGACGTCGTGCGCGCGGAGGATGTCGCAGATCTCGCGAAAGTGCGTGTAGCAGAAGTTCTCCTGATGGTGCGCCAGGCACCACTTCGCCATGATCGAGCCTCCGCGCGACACGATGCCCGTCACTCTCCGCGCCGTCAGCTGAATGTGCCGCAGCAGCAGTGCCGCGTGCACCGTGAAGTAGTCCACGCCCTGCTCTGCCTGCTCGATGAGCGTGTCGCGGTAGATCTCCCAGGTCAGGTCCTCGGGCCGGCCGTCGACCTTCTCGAGCGCCTGGTAGACGGGTACCGTCCCCACGGGCACGGCTGAGTTCCGCAGGATCCACTCGCGCGTCTCGTAGATGTCCGGGCCGGTCGACAGGTCCATCACCGTATCGGATCCCCACAGGGTCGCCCAGCGCAGCTTGTCGACCTCCTCCCCAACGGAGGACGACAGCGCCGAGTTGCCGATGTTCGCGTTAATCTTGACCAGGAACCTGCGGCCAATGATCATCGGCTCGACCTCGGGATGATTGATGTTCGCGGGGATGATCGCGCGGCCCCTGGCGACCTCCGATCGCACGAGCTCGGCATCGATGCCCTCGCGAACCGCGACGAACTCCATCTCGGGCGTGACGATGCCCCGCCGCGCGTAGTGCATCTGCGTGACCGGACCGACCCCGCGCAGCGCCGATCGACCTTTCATGGCGAGCGTGTCCGGCAGTCGTCCTGCCAGAAACGCGGAGGCGTCGCGCGACCGGGGACCCTCGACCACGTCACAACGTCCGAGAATCCAGTCGCGACGCAGCACAGGCAGCCCCTGTCGGACATCGTGACCCTGAGGACCGCTCGTGTCGTACACGCGCAGCGGCGGCTCGCCTCCCGACAGCGTGATCTCGCGCATCGGCACGCGAACCCGGCGACCCTCCACGTACACCTTGCGCGAGCCTGGGTACGCCGTCTCGAGGTCGCACGCCGGTGCTCGCAGATGGGGATTCCTGGGTTCCATGACGGTCGACTCCCCGGCGGCCATGCCGCCCCCCTTTGTCTGGCCGCCGCGACAGAGGGTGCGCGAGCAGTGGACCGATCCGGGGAGCGACGTGGAGGGAGGCCGCGCTTCCTACGCCGGTCTGAACCGGATCAGGTTCCAAGGGTCTCTCTCAATCCCGGAAGGGATACCCCTGGCGGCTACCGCTTCACTATAGGATCGGCAGGGCGCGCGGCGCAAGAAACGCCGCGCGACCGGCGTGCTGTCGGGCCCGCGGCGCGGCCCGCGCGGCGTCGAAGGCCGCCGCAACATCAGGCCAGCCGCCGCAGGATGAAGCACTTGAGGTAGTACGTCTCGGGCACGCCGAGCAGCACGGGGTGATCGCGCCCCTGCATCCGCTTCTCGACCACCTGGGCGTGCACGTGCGCGTCCACCGCAGCGTCGAACACGAGCTGACCGAACGTCGCCTCGTCCACGTGGTAAGAGCAACTGCAGGTCACCAGGAATCCGCCAGGCGAGAGCAGCCGCAGGGCGCGAAGGTTGATCTCCTTGTAGCCGGCCATGGCTCCGGGCACGGCGGCCTTGTTTTTCGCGAATGCGGGAGGATCGAGCACGATAGTGTCGAAGCGCTCGCCCTGCCGCTCGAAGCGGCGGAGCTCGTCGAAGACGTTCGCCGCACGCGCGTCGATGGTCGTGATGCCGTTCCGTGCCGCGTTGCGGGTGATGCGCCTCACGCCGTCCTCAGAGACCTCGAGCGCCACGACGCCCGAGCATCGCGACGCGAGCCTGAGCGCGAAGCCCCCGTTGTAGCTGAAGCAGTCAAGCAATCGCCCCTGCGCGTGCGCCGCCGCGGCATTGCGATTCTCGCGCTGATCGAGGAACAGCCCGGTCTTCTGCCCCTTCCAGAGGTCGACCTCATAGGCGATTCCGCTCTCCTGCACGACCGTCGTCGGCGGCACTTCCCCGTGCAGCGTCGTCACCTGCTGATCGAGCCCTTCCAGTCCGCGCACCTTGGCGTCGTTGCGTGCGAGCACCCCCGCAGGGCGCAGAAGATCGACCACGATGCCGGTCAGATCCGGCAGGAGCCGATCGACGCCCTGCGACAGGGCCTGCACGACCAGGTACTCGCCGTACCGATCCACGACCAGCGAGGGCAGCAGATCGCCCTCGCCATGCACAAGGCGGTAAGCCGTCGCCTCGATCCCCAGCGACGCCCGAAACGCGAGCGCCGCCTGGATGCGCGCGCGCCACAGATCGAGCCCCGCGGGCCCCGCCCCGTGGCTCAGCAGGCGCAAGGCAATCTGCGAGCGGTCGCTGTAGAGCGCCCGTCCGATCAGTCGCGCGCGGGGCCCGCGCACGAGCACTGTGTCGCCGCCACCAGCGTGGGCGTCGACAACATCCGCGCGGTAGACCCACAGGTGACCGCTCCGGATTCGCTCCTCGCCGCGCGCGCTGATGGCAACGGTGGGCTCTGGCACAGTCACCGTGTGATTCTACCAGCGAACCGGTCTCGCCCCACGTCGCCCGTCCCTCGCCACACGTCCCTTGTCCCCAGCCACTACCCCCTATTCAGCGCCCCCCTCCCCCGGTACAATGCCCTCATGCGCGTGGCTCTCGGCGCCGATCATGCGGGCTTCCAGCTCAAGGAAGCAGTCAAGCGGTTTCTCACCTCGCGTCGCGTGCCTTGTGAGGATTTCGGAACCACTTCGGATGCGTCGGTCGACTATCCTGATTACGCCATTCGCGTCGCCAAGGCGGTCGCGGCCGGCGGGTGCGACCGTGGCATTCTCGTCTGCGGCTCGGGGATCGGGATGGCGATCGCGGCGAACAAGATCGCCGGCATTCGGGCCGCGCCGGTGCACGATCTCGAGTCGGCGCGCCTGGGGCGCGAGCACAACGACATCAACATCCTCACCCTGGCCGGGCGGCTGACGCCGGTCGACCGGGCGTGTGAGATCGTCCGGATCTTCCTCGACACGCCGTTCGCGGGCCACCGGCACCAGCGCCGGATTGACAAGATCACCGGCCTCGAGCGGCCCGCGGATCGCGCGTCCTGTTCCGACAGCCCGGCCCCGACACGCACCGGTTCGTGACATGACGGGACGCCTGGCTGCCGCGTCCGCTCGCATCTTCGCGCCCGGCGGCCCGCTCGCCCGCGTCGTCCCGGGATTCGAGGCAAGGCCGGGCCAGCAGGACATGGCCGCCGCAGTGGCGCGGACGTTCGAGGAGCGCGGTGTCCTGCTCGTGGAAGCCGGCACGGGCACGGGAAAGACGCTCGCCTACCTCGTCCCGGCGGTCCTCAGCGGCCAGCGCGTGCTCGTCTCAACCGGCACGAAGAACCTCCAGGAACAAATCGTGTTCAAGGACGTGCCGCTGCTCCGCGACGCCCTCGGGACACCCTTGAGCGCCACGTACATGAAGGGGCGCGGCAACTACCTGTGTCGCCACCGGTTCGAGGCGTTCGGGCGCGACCCCTCCTCGAGGTCTCTGGCGGACCCAGGCCAGTTGAAGATCCTCAGTGACTGGGCCGGGAGGACGAAGACCGGCGACCGGGCCGAGGTCGAGGAACTGCCCGAGGAACTGGGGTTCTGGAGCGAGATCGCCGCAAGCGCCGAGGGCTGCCTCGGCTCGAACTGCCAGCGCTACCAGGACTGCTTTGTCACACGGATGCGCCAGCGCGCCGCCGAGTCCGATCTCGTCGTCGTGAACCATCACCTGCTCTTCGCCGATGCGTCGGTCCGCCAGAGCGCCTTCGGCGAGGTCATTCCCGAGTGCGCCTTCGCGATCCTCGACGAGGCGCACCAGCTCGAGGATGTGGCCACGCAGTACTTCGGCATCGCGGTCAGCAATCACCGGCTCGAGGCGCTGACTCGCGACGGCGATCGGCTGATCGGGACCGTCATGGTCCATGGCGACAATGACGAGGTGCGGAGGGCAATCAC